>Ga0209847_1000035_pt1 | contig 74064 bp, 62 predicted proteins | sample OrgsoiDNA_201060_FD_185808 | JGI IMG/M metagenome (GOLD analysis project Ga0209847, IMG submission 185808) | Permafrost soil microbial communities from the Arctic, to analyse light accelerated degradation of dissolved organic matter (DOM) -... | ecosystem: Environmental > Terrestrial > Soil >... | reverse complement strand
TTCGCTTACGGATCATGGCGCTGCTACGTGAAAAATACAGCGACTTTGGACCTACATTAGCCGCAGAAAAGCTCAGCGAACGCCATAATATTCGCGTCTCAGTGGAAACGCTCAGAAAATGGATGACCGCTGATGGTCTCTGGGTACCACACTCGCGGCGTAAGCCCCGGGTTTATCAGCCTCGTTATCAACGCGACTGTCTGGGTGAACTGGTCCAGATTGATGGTTCTCATCATGACTGGGACGTTGTCGATAACCGGCTGACCACGCTCCCGAACATCAGCTTGCCAATATAGTAGCCTGGATAGTAGCCTGGATTTTAGTCGCCTTTTCAAAATGGTTAAACTTCATCTCAAGAATCCACCACTTGGCCGCTTCCATAAGAAGCTCATGATCATCATTCTTATTAGAAAAAAATGCATAAAAAGACAGGCCAACATTGCTGCCTTTAGCTGTTATTTTCGCATCACACGTTTTTAAAATCTTATCTTTCAGGCTATTTCTCATACTATTTCCCTTTTCCTTGCTTAATATGGCTGATGAAGTAAGCCTTGCTTCAGCATTATATCATCCTTAAATAATGTGAAGGCATGCTTAAAAGATGAAGTTTTAAACGAGAAACCGAAGTGATTTATAATTAAATATTGATAAATAACACTGGCTTGTCGTCATGCTTTTCACGTTTCGTCTGAAGGTGTAATATATGTTGGAATCTATTTTTTTGATCATAGGACATGGATATGTTTAATCGTTTTAAATCTTCAGTAGCAACACCCCATAATGGTTTTGATAGAAACATCGGTAATCTTAATTTTGACGGAGCAATCATTTCCGTAAGAAATAAAATAGCTTACCGTTATGATTCACGCTCACCCGACATTATAAAAATCAATGGTTTTTCTGGGACACTGAGTCGTGATATTGAAGAAGTTCGCGTATTTGGCCCTAATAATGTATTTTCTTCGCGTACAAAAGAAGGTGCAAAAGAGTTTCTGACAATTAATAAATTTGTAGGCCAAGAAAGAATACAACATCTTTATCAAATTGATACTAAGGGGATTGAAACATTTTCATTCATGGAAAATTATAAACAAAACCCTCTTGCCTTGATTGAAAGTATCGCTAATCTTGCTCAAAATGGAGCATTAAAAAATTTACCAAAGGATCAGATCAGACTTTTTGCAAGAGAAACCATTAACAATCAATTCTGCTTTGTAGATGAATTACATATTAATGGGCCTATTCCCCCATCACGCATAAAACATATAACGACTATTCTGGCTAAGTGAATATCGGTGAGAAGCACTTTCAATGCTAATAGCAGTAATTAATATTAAGATGAATTAATCAGATGTTTTATATAAAAATTGATTTATCCTTGCAGGATTACTGATCAGTAAGCGTAATTTTTCTATTAATACCGGTCTGGAATGACCGGCATTTCCTTAGGGGCCCTCTCCTGCTGACCTTTTACCCAGCAAGGTAATACCATCGAAAAAGTGATCTTCTGGGAACATCATCTGTTGGTAATAAGTTGATTTTCATTGACTACCATATCGATAAAGTTATCGCGAACTTTATCCGGGATATATGCATTCCAGGCAATGCCCACGTTCCAACTGACTGAGTCACCGGTTAGCGGCAGTCGATGTACTGTCGCGGGGGCGATATGTAGGATACTTTGCGGCAGAATTGCCACGCCAATACCGGCACTCACCAAAGCAAGCAGGGTTTGAATATCTCCGGCTTTCTGAATGGATGAAGGGAAAAACTGGCTTGATTGCAAAAATATATCCGTCTGCGTATTCAGCCCGCGGCCACGCTCTGTGTGTAAGCGTAATAATGGCAGTCGCTTTAACCAGTTTTCAACCGTCAAACCGTTATTTTCAGGCACTACCATCACCAGCCGGTCTTCGAATAAAGTATGGTGTTGCAATGGTGGTTTCGCCGGAACGCGGACAAACCCGACTTGTAATTCTCCGCTTTCTAACAGTTCGTACTGTTTCGATGACGGAATATCTTCCAGGGTGATATCAATGGCCGGATAAGTATTGCGAAATTTGGCAATACTTTCAGGTGCGAAATAGAAACTGGATAACCCAAAACCTATGGCGATCCGCCCTTCACTCCCCTGAACAATCTGTTCTGCATACCGCAACATATTGTCCATCTGTTTGAGCACCTTAATCACTTCCGGGAGCAACCGCCGTCCGCCTGTCGTCAGCTGACTGCCATGACGGCCACGGCTAAACAGGGGAATATTTACCTGCGATTCTAACAGGTTAATCTGCTTAGTCAGCGCTGGCTGAGTCATCGAGAGTGCCAACGCTGCCTGCGCATAGTTGCCTTTCTCTGCCAGTGTTACAAACGCCTTAAGAAGCTTAATATTCATGCGTTACATTCCATTTGGTAATCAAAATTGGAAAATTATTCATTATAAAGTTATCAGTGAAGTTGCTGTAATAGCAATGTTGTTATCCCGATAAAAGCCTTCCTGATTTTACCTTTGGAGAAATGTAATGAGTGAACCGCTACCCGTTAAAGCCGCCGTCGTTCAGTTCCAGCATCAGGCTGGCAACAAGAAATACAATTTGTTCGTGATCGAAAAATTTATCGAGCAAGCCGCGCTACAGGGAATTCAGATTTTAGCCTTTCCTGAAATGTGCATCACCGGCTACTGGCATGTGCCGAAACTGCCTGCCGTTGAGGTTGAAGCACTGGCGGAGTCGCTGACAGCCAGCCCTTCGCTGACATTAATTCGTTCCCTTGCGGCGCAACATCAGATGATGATTTGTGTGGGCTTAATTGAGCGGGCCGAGGACGGTCGTCTTTATAATGCCTATGTAGCCTGTATGCCGGATGGCACTTCTCATACCCATCGTAAATTACATGCCTTTGAACACCAGGCGATCAGCAGTGGTGACAGCTATACCGTGTTTGATACTCCCTGGGGGGTTAAAGCGGGAATATTAATCTGCTGGGATAATAATCTGGTGGAAAATGTTCGCGCCACGACCTTACTGGGTGCCGATATCCTGATTGCGCCGCACCAAACCGGCGGCACAAATTCACGCAGCCCCTACGGCATGAAACCTGTTCCGTTGGCGTTGTGGGAACAACGTGCTGAGCGTAAAGAGGAAATGACGGCAGCCATCCGTGGCGTGAATGGCCGCGAATGGCTGATGCGCTGGCTCCCTGCCCGCGCTCATGACAATGGCATTTTCATTCTTTTCAGCAATGGTATTGGTGCTGATGATGATGAAGTCCGTACCGGTAACGCCATGATCCTTGACCCCTACGGCCGCATTATCGAAGAGACTGATGCCGCCGATGACGTGATGGTCACCGCCGTGCTTGACCTGTCGCTGATCCCACTGAGCACAGGCCGTCGTTGGATCTACGGACGCCGCCCAGACTTGTACCACATTCTGACCGAGCGCCAGGGCTACGAGCGTGATGCCATCACTGCACGTTTCTCTGATGAGGAAACCGGGGTTAAAAAAGGGTAATTGGGGACAATGAGCCGTTTACATTCTCGATTCGGCTCTTACAATGAGCCGATAAGCGGGTTAATCGGCTCAGGCTCCATCAAACCAAACCTGATGATCAACTCCGTATTTTATCCGGTAGCTCCCACAGGAAAATCCATGAAAAACATCACTTTTTACTCCCGCTTTGAAAATGACATTCTGGCAGGCCGCAAAACGATCACCCTGCGTGAAGCCAGCGATGCGCAATTTGACGCGGGAGATAGCGTGCGGGTTTCGCGTTACGAAGATGAGGTTTTTTTCTGCACTATCGAAGTGCTCGCAGTGACACCTGTGCAGTTCAGTGAACTGAACCAGCGCCATGCTGATCAGGAAAACATGACGCTGATGGCGCTGAAACAGGTGATCTCGGAGATTTATCCCGGCCTGAATGAGCTGTTTATGATTGAATTCCGTTTGATATGATCAGCTGTTCCAGCGTGACGCGCGGATAACCGAGCAGAAATTGCCTTTCACAAATTGTGGCTGTTTATCGGCGATAACATCCGCTTTCACGTTGCCGAAAGTCGTGTCAGGTTTGTGCTTAATGCCGTCATAAAATGCCTGAATAATGTCTTCTTTAAAATCAGGCGTCCTTGGGTGTGCGGCGACCACCTGCTCACGCACCGCCTCCCCATAGCCTTCGTAGTTTATGCCCAGCACATCCATTTCCACCCCAGCGGTCACCAGGGCAATCACTGGCGCCATAAACTCCGGGATCCCCGGCGTGGTATGCAAAGCAATCGCTGTCCAAACCTGATCGATATCCTGCGCCGACACCCCATACTGGTGCATAAAGTCTCGCGCCGTATTGGCCCCATCCACTTCAAAACGCTTATCGCAGCTGCAATGTTCGTGCGTCAGCCCCATATCATGGAACATACAGCCGATATACAACAGCTCCAGGTCAACCTGCAGATTGCGCTGCTGCCCGGCCAGCGCCGCCCAATAATAAACCCGGCTGGAGTGATGAAACAACAGCGATGACTCCGTGTCGCGCACCCGTTCGGTGGCATCACGCGCCATTTTGCTGTCGGGAATACGGATACCATTAATGTTCAAACTCATGATGTTGATCCTCGTTGACGTGAATGCTTTTCGTTGTCTGAAACGAGAATAGGCGTCATGATAAATGTCATCAATCATCACATTGCGATGAAATGGGACATTGCGCACATACGCGACAGCAAAACAGAGGAAAGAGCCTGATGATCAAAAATATCGTTATCCTGGCCGTTCCCGGCGTGCAATTGCTGGATATCTCGGGGCCACTGGATGTATTTGCCGAAGCCAATACCCAACTCGATCGTCAGGTTTACCGATTACAGGTGATGGCGCTGGACGATCAGCCGGTGGTCTCATCCTCCGGTGTGCGCCTGCTGGCAGATCTCCAGCTACAGGATGAAAACCAGCCCCCGGTTGATACCTTTCTGATCGCCGGTGCACCTGGTCTGGACACCTTCCAGCCAGGCAGTGAAATATTGTCCGCTGTTCGCCATCTGGCGCAGAAAAGTGTGCGTTATGGCTCGGTATGCAGCGGCGCCCTGTTGCTGGGGGCGGCTGGTTTACTCGATGGTCGGCGCGTCACTACCCACTGGGCTGTGGCTGAAAAACTGGCGCAGGATTATCCGCTGGCGCAAGTCGATGCCGACGCTATTTTCCTGAGTGACGGCCCGCTGCGCACCGCCGCCGGCGTCACGTCGGGGTTGGATCTGGCATTAAATATGGTTGAGGAAGATTTAGGACGGGAAGTCGCGATGACTGTCGCTGCGCAACTGGTGATGTTCTTCAAGCGGCCCTGCGGACAGTTGCAGTTCAGTCGTCATGGGAAAGCGTCAGTCAGCGGGCGTTCAGCCATGCAGGATCTGCAACGTTGGGTGATGAATTCGCTGGATTCGACGCATAATGTGCAGACGATGGCGGCCCATATGGGCGTTAGCGTCAGGCATTTGACGCGTCTGTTTAATCAGGAACTCAGCCTGACTCCGGCGCAATGGCTGGAACAACAGCGCATTGCCCGTGCCCGGGAACTGCTGGAATCGACAGCGCTTGCCATTAAGCAGGTTGCCGACGATTGCGGATTTTCCAGCGTAGACATTTTGCGGCGGGCCTTTGTACGGCAGCTAAACGTGACACCGTCACAGTATCGCCGCTTTTATGCCCCTCCGACGACCTGAGCACGGCGAAAACAGTCGGGATGATGCGTATTAATCAGTCCGGTGGCTTCCATCCAGGCGTAGACAATGGTCGGGCCAACGAAGGTGAAACCGCGTTTTTTGAGGTCTTTGGAAATACGCTCAGACAGCGCATCTTTGGTCGGCACGGGGCCGATATGCTGAATGGGCTTTCCGCCAACCTGCGCCCAGATCCACTCGCCAAACTCTTCGCCCGCCTGCTGCATGGCCAGATAGGCGCGGGCATTTTTCACCACCGCATTTATTTTGCTCCGCGACCGAATAATGTCGGCATTACCGACCAGTCTTTCGATATCTTCATCGGTAAATTGTGCGACTTTCTGCGGTTCGAAACCGCAAAAGGCCAGCCGGAAAGCGGCGCGTTTTTTCAAAATAATGCGCCACGATAGCCCTGCCTGAAAGCCGTCGAGCATCAGTTTTTCCCACAGTGCCCGGCTGTCATACAGCGGTTTACCCCACTCATTGTCGTGGTAATCCAGCATCATCTGGTCGGAGAAGCCCCAATGGCAGCGCGGCTTGTTGTCAGGTAAAAACGTTTCGGTTGCCATCTGGGCGTCATCCTTTATTTAAAGTCCGCATAAGGTATCAGCGGCTGTGGCGGCATATCGAGATCGCCCTGCCAGCCGGACAGCGAATATCGCGCATACAGCAGGAAATGGCTCGGCGTGTAATCTTTGGCCTGCTGAATATCCACACCGGCCCCGATGGTCCAGTGTGATGTCACCCGCCGTTCAACCAGCGCCTGCGCGGTATAGCCGAATCCTGAGCTGCTGCTGCCCTGTTCTACGGCGTCTTTGTCCGGCAGCGAATCTGGGATCAGGTTCTGCAACGGATAGCGCTGCTGATCGCTGGTCGAAGAGCGCGACCATGACACGGACCCGCCCACTTGCCACGACCAATTATCCGTCCGCTGGCGATAATTCAGCGGTACGGCCAGAGAGAAATATTGCTGCGGACTGTAATAACCGCCCTGTCCCAGCGTGTAGCCGCTGAGATCTTTCTGGTAGTGCCACAGCATCGAGTTCAGACCGATGGTTGCACGGCGGTTATCCTCGTTGATCATCTTGTAGTAATAGCCGCCCATCAGGCGTTCCCGGCTGTTATCAGCCACGTTTTTTCCGGTGATCTGGTGCGCGCTGATATCGCCCCACAGCCCGTTGGCTTTGCCCTGATCGTAACTGAGACCAAGGCTGACACCGGTGGCACGAACGCCGCCCCAGGTAGTACCAGTATTGGGATCTTTGGCACCGGCAAAAGAGAGTAACGAGCTGGAAATCGGCCGCCGCGACGCCGTTGCCGTCCAGCCGATATCGCGCCAGTCGCTGCTGTACGCCAACCCGCCGACCCAGTCAACCACCGGGAAACCGAGCGGCGTGGTGCCAAGATCGCCCTCCCACTGAGCATCTTTATAACCTGCGCCAAAACTGACGCCGTTAGCGTTCTGGTCCTGATCACGGTGGCAGAGAATGTCATTACAGGTGCCGAAAGAGGCGCTGTAATTACCGTTGTCATTATTAAATGTGCCGTTGTCCATACGCACGATGTCCGAGCGCAAAAAGGCCCGCCCCTGATACCACGGCATGTCGGTCTGCAACATGGTGGTGTTGGACTGCAGATCCGATTTTCCCGGCGTGCCACTGTTGGTCGATCTGTCTTCGTCGAGGGTGAAATTCACATCCTGCTGGCGGTATAAATCATGGGCATCAGAGCGGATCCCGCGCTTTAACCAGTCATCACTGGCGTCGTTGCGCGTCAGTTGGGTGTAGCTGTCGTTGTTTGTTGGCGTTTCAGCGGTGATGCCGCTGGCGACCATCGCCTGCTGATAATCTTCGCGGGCCGCCTGCGGATGGCCGGTCTGCTGTTCCAGCTGGGCGGCATCGCGGTAAATCAGCGCTTTGTCCTGACCGGCAGGCAATTTGGCCGCCGCCGTGGTCACCGGGCGCAACAGGCTCGCGGCTTTCACCGTTTCGCCGACGTCACGCCAGGCCATGGCTACACGGCGTTGTTGGTTGAGGCTCAGCCCGCTGGCCGGAAGTTTCGCGGTTTGCAGCTGCGTTTTTGCCTCGTCGGTGTCACCACGGGCAATCAGTTGGTCAATGTCATTGAGCGTTTTATCGAGGGTAATGCGCTGCGACATCTCGCGCATATTATTGTCCCATTGTGCCTGCGGCAAGGTATGTAAATGGTTAAGCGCTGCGGCATCGCGATCGGTCCCGGAAAGGTACAATGCATAGGCATAGACCTGCTGCGGGTCGGTCGGACGTTTGGCCGCCAGCCGCGCAAATGCCGCATCAGCGTCATCCTTTCGGCCCATTTCACGCAGCGCATTGGCGTAGTGATAGGTTGCCCACACATCACCGGGTTTACGTTGCAAGATTTCTTCATAGCGCCGCGCCGCCTGAGGCCACTGGCGGTTGGTGGTAAAACGTTCGGCATCGGCACTCAGTAAATCGTTCTGAATGCTCTGCTGTTTATCACTGAGTTTGGCGCGCTGCGGCGCAGGCAAGCTGTTGATATAGTCGAGGGCTTGTTGTGGCGACTGGCGCTGGTAAATATTGGTCAGCCCACGCTGGGCGCTGCTGTTATTACGATCGAGGCTTAGTGCCCGGCGGTAAGCTTGTTCGGCCTGAGGGTCATCATGACGTGCAACCGCAACATCCCCGAGGCCGATTAGTGCCCACGGGTCGCGCGGGTCAATATGCTGTGCCCGCTGATAATGAATGCCTGCCTGATTGAGATCATTGGCTTTCAGCGCTTTATCGCCCTGTTCGATCGCCAACCAATAGCGGTTGGTCTGGATCAGGCTGGTCCATTTCCCATTGTTATAGCCATCCTGTTCAGCATTTTTTGCCTGCTCGAACAGGCTGAGGGCCTGCGCACGTTTGCCTGCGCGCGAATAGGCTAACCCCATTGCACCCAGAACTTCGGCATCGTTGGGTTTCTCTTCCAGCGCTTTTTTTAGCGGAGTTATCGCACCCGTTGAGCCACCGTTGGCAATCTGCGCCAGCCCGGTCACGCGGGCCTGGTAGTGCGGATCAGCCAGTAGCGCCTGCTGACGCTGTAATTCCTGCTGCGCGGCAATTGCCGGTGCACCGCTGTCAAATACCCCCATAAAACGCTGTAAATCTGCCACGCTTTGGTTGCTCACCGGCTGCGTTTTAATCTGCGCCAGCCACATGTCTGCTGCCGGGCCGCGCCCTTCATCGCTATTAGCAACCTGTTTTAACAGCGAGATAGCCTGCCCGGAATTACCCTGTTCAAAGGCCATTCTCGCCAACTGCAGCCGCAGGTTAACATCGCCAGGGTATTGAGTATTGAGCGCCAGCAACTGCGTCTGCGCCTGATTTTTTTGCCCCGGAATTCGTGCGACCAATAGCCAGTATTCAACGGCCAGATCCAGCGTCGGCGGCTGCCCGTCAAATAATGCGTCATACTGCGTGCGGGCCTCAGACAAACGCCCTGCCGTTGCCAGCAAACGTGCCTGCTGCAGCTGTTGCTGCACTTCTGGCCTGGCCATTTTCAGGCTCAGCTGTGCCTGATGGTAGATGTTCGAATTCGGCGCAACCTGTTGGATTTTATCCAACTGCTGTTTCGCCTGCTCCTGGTTGCCTTCACGCAGGGCCAGACGCAGACGCGCCGCCAGCACCTGAGGATTTTCCGGTGCCATCAGCTCCAGACGGTACAGCGACTGGCGCACAAGGTCGTCCTGGTGGCTGGCTTCGCCGACGCGAACCTGCTCCAGCAACCACTGTTCCGGGGCCACTTCAGCCGCCGCTACAGGGTGTTGAGAAAGTGCCAGCCCCAGCGTCAGGGCCAGCAGACTCAATCTTAATGACGTCAGCCGTGGTGTAAGCAGTGAGTTAACCACGTGTTCAGTCCTGATCGTCAGAGGATAAACGACGGCGGCTCAGCGCACGTAACCCGTTCCACAGCAGAATGGCAAACAGCACGACGGCAATCACCGCCATGAAAGCCAGCAACACAGGATGGGTCGCAAGCGCATTCCAGACGCGCTCCCACCAAGGCAAATGCCCAACATAGTAGACGTCACCGACTTTCAGGCTGTTTACGCCGGAATCACGGAAAATAGCCACCGAACCGAAGACCAGTGCTTTCTGTTTGCTGTCCTGCAAGGACTTATTCAGCATCTCGAAACCTTGCGGGCTGTTGGCCAGCAACGCCACGATACTGCGCTGATCGTGGTAAGGCGATTGCAGCCCGACGATGGCGGAGATCGGCCCCTGTGCGGTAATTTGCGCATCGGTATCGGCGAGGGCATCACTGGCTGGCGCGGTGCTTTCCGGCAGCGCAACCTGACGGGATGGTGTGTTGACTGAACCGCGCGTAGTGTCGATCAACAGGCTGGCTTTACTTTCATCCTTCATGTTGGCGTCACGCAGATCTGCGGGCAGCGCACCGACCATCAGCACGTCCGCATCGGTGGTTTTGGCCGTTGACCAGTCATCGCTAACCGTGATGCCCACTGCCGGATAACCCGTCAGCGCACCGATATTGCCAAGCGTATCGAGCAGGGTTGTCAACTGCACCGCCTGCGGCTGTGGTTTTACCAGCACCAGCGTTTGCGACAAATCAGCCAGACGGCTGAATGGGAAACCGGCATTGGCGAAGGCGCGTAAATCTGGCATCGCCATAAAGTGACGGTAACCTGAGAAGTCGATCGTCGAACTGTCATCAATCACCACATGATTCGGTACCGTGGTATAGGTTTCGCAGCGCCCTTCGGCACCGCTTGCCAGTAATGACGTGTAATCAAAATCGAAGCGCATCTGGTTCACCGCACCGAGTTTCAGCGCCGGGATCATCAGGTTTTTATGATCATCCAGCAGCCCCTGCAACAGAGATAAATGCAGCAGTTGTGAATCCTGGTCGTGCCCGGGGATCAGCGTGAAATCCTGCACAAACTGGTTATTCAGGCTGATGCTCAGCCGTGAGGTATTTTTCAGTTGTGGTGAGGTGTAGCGGTATTTCAGCCGCATATCGATACCGGTGCTGTTAATCAGGAACAGATCCGGCGGCAAATTCATATTCAGCGTGATGGGGTTCGGTTCAATGCCATCGGCCTGTAACTGTTCGGCATACTGTTTCAGCTCCCCGAAGTTCATCGGACGGTCGGTGCGCACCCAGTTCGGCGCATCGTAAGGCTGGCGTGGCTGCAGTTGCTCGACGTGATCAATACTCACCGTCTGACCGCGGAACAACATATTCCCCTGCGCAATACCTTTGACGGCGGTCAGCAAATCTTTATCGTCGCGACCCAGGATCAGCAGCATTTTGACGTACGGGTTATCTGGCCGGCTGACCATTTGCACGGTCGGCCCTTTTACTGGCGGCAATGCGTTGAGGAAATCAGGCCGTTTGTCATTGGTGGCAAACACCACGGCATGGCTGTCAGGCAATTGATTATAGAGTGTCGGGAAATTCTGTCCGCGCCACTGCGCTTTAGCACCAAACCAGGATGCCAGAATGGCGGCAGCTTGTTGCTGGCTGGCATCCGGCGAAGCTGCAAACACCATCGGCAGCGATAGCGCACGCGTATCCCGCGCATCAAAAAACGGCACCGGGAAGTGGGACAACTCGTTGCTCAGCGGCAACTTCTGATAACTCAGCGACAGTGAACTGCCCTTGCCGATCTCCAGCCAGAGCGTGCTGTTGGCCGGGTTTTCGCAAATATTTTGGTAATGGCCGATGAACTCCAGCCGGATCCGGTTGAAATCGGTGATATAGCGCGGATCAATCGCCATTTGCAGATGGTTCGGCTTGCCAAGCTGATCTTTGTCGATGATTTCAACGCCCATCAGTTGGTCATTGAGATACACCTTAAGGTGTGACTGCACCGGAATCAGCGATGGCGACGGCGTGAACTCAAGATTCAACATTGCCTGCGTCACAACTTCATCGCCCCGCACGCCGAACTCAATCTGCCCGTTCGGCTGGAAGCCGCGCAGTGTCATGGCCCCCGGCGCAGGCGCGATATCCTGAAACGCCAGCGTGACGTTACGCACCGGCGCACCGGGAATAATCATCGGAGCAACGGCAGGCGCAACGCTCGGCAGCGAACTGACCGGCGCTGATTGCATCACGGCATGACTGACAGGCTGCGGCATAACCGGCGCTTCAGCACTCATCACTGGCGCTGTAGTACCCAATGCCGCGGCCATCAAAGTGATCCAGGGAAGTATTTTCATTATTTCGTCATCATCAAGGTTGATTCATCAGGCTGAACGGGCAGCGGCGGATTGCGTGGAATAAATGACATCATCCAGCGGCCAAACGTATTGGTGCGGGCGACAAAAGGCCGGTATCGGTGCGGTGCGATGTCGAGCATGCGCAAGTATCCCCGAATTCCCAACCCCAGCACTTCACGCAAACTCTCCAGCGGTTTGTCTTCCGGGAAACTGTCTTCACGTACCACCCAGCTGTCTGCGCGGGCAAAAGTACATTGGATAAAATCGATTTGCTGTTGTGTGGTCATAGGCTGAAGCTGAACACCGACGTGCTGCCCAAACACGCGGCTCACGTTGCAAGGGAATGCATATTCTTGTGGCCCCCGGCGTAGCAAGAGCATGACGCTCTCACCGGGTTCGAACAGCGCTGCGCTCTCGGTTTCTATACCGGCGCCGCTGTCGGAAAAGTCCTGCATGGTGCAAACATAAACGTGCCCTTCTGCCCGGGCCAGCGCCGCTGGCAGGGAAACTTCCACCCGATGCGCCTGGCGCACCTGTTTGGATTCAAAGGCCACCGCAATCGCGCCGCCCAGAATAATCATGTTGTAAATCACCCACGCCAGACTTATCAGCACGGTGTAAAACTCCCCGGCGTTGCCATACATCAGCCGCCAGATCCCAACCACAAACCCGGCCAGGTTGAGCAGCATCAGAATTTGATAAGGCCGGGTGATTTTCCAGTCGACATAGTCATGTTCGTTTTTGCCCCCTTTGGCGGTGACGTTGAATGTCCCGGCATGAGGATTAAACAGCGCCACGGTCGTCGGCCTGGCGATATACCAGGCCAGTACCGTTTCGTAAATTTCACTCCAGAATGAGTGGCGGTATTTACCCTGCACGCGCGAGTTGGTGAGGCTGGCGTGGATCATGTGCGGCAGGACATACAGCGCAATGGCCAGCGCTGGGGCATAAATGATATAGGCATGCAACAGCAGGAAGGCCAGCGGGGCCGTCAGGAAAATCAGCCGTGGGATCCCGGCCAGAAAATGCAACATGGCGTTGGCGTAACACAGCCGTTGGGCCAGTTTCAAACCTTTACCAAACAGCGGATTATCCAGACGGAAAATTTGCACCATACCGCGCGCCCAGCGGATACGCTGATTGACATGGGCTGACAGGCTTTCTGTCGCCAGCCCCGCCGCTTGTGGGATCCGAATGTACGCTGACGTATGCCCATGACGGTGCATCCGCAGCGAGGTATGGGCATCTTCGGTCACCGTTTCTACTGCGATACCGCCAATTTCATCCAGCGCCGAGCGGCGTAACACCGCGCAGGAACCGCAGAAGAAGCTGGCATCCCACAGATCATTACCGTCCTGCACCAGCCCGTAAAACAGTTCGCCTTCATTGGGTGTGCGGCGCATACGGCCGAGATTACGTTCGAAAGGATCGGCGGAGAAAAAGTGGTGCGGCGTCTGCAACATGCCCAGTTTTTTATCTTTGAAGAACCAGCCGACGGTCAGTTGCAGGAAGGAGCGAGTCGGCACATGGTCACAGTCGAAAATCGCCACCAGTTCGCCCTGGCACGCTTTCAGCGCATGATTAATGTTGCCCGCTTTGGCGTGTTCATGCGTCTCACGTGCAATATATTTCACGCCGATTTGTCGGGCGAAATCGGCAAACTCAGGCCGGTTGCCATCATCCAGCAGCCAGACGGTGAGTTTCTCTTTCGGCCAGTCGAGCCCCAGCGCAGCATACAGTGTCGGTTTCACGACGCTGAGACTTTCGTTATAGGTCGGTATCAACAGGTCTACGCCTGGCCAGCTGGAGATGTCGTCCGGCATCGGCACCGGTTTGCGGTTAAGCGGCCAGATGGTCTGGAAATACCCCAGCACCAGGACGGTCCAGGAGTAGGTTTCGGCACCGAGCAACAACAACCCGCAAATCAGGCTGACCGGATCGTCCCAGTTGAGTGTCGAGGTATAACGCCACCACAGATAACGACAGGAGATGGTCAGTGACAGTACGATCAGCATCAGTGCCGGGAAGCGCCCCGGAATGCGCCGCACCAACATGGCGATGCTCCACAGCAGTACCACGAAAACAAATTGCGCCAGATAATCGAAGGGCTGGGAAATACAGAACATCGCCAGCACGGCGGCGAACAGCCCACCGATGATCATCAGCCCCCGGCGGACAATCAGCGTCATACTGCGCATCTGCCCCACCACTTTTTTCTCCAGCGGGCTGTGCGACAGACGGTTGGGAATGGAATCCAGCCATTGATGCGCTTTCTGCCTGACCTGCTGCGGCCAGTCGCTGAAAGTGAGGCGTTCACGCAGTCCGCCCGCAGGAGTGATCAACAACAGCCACAGGGTTTGCAGCAGATAACGTAAAGGATCAAGAGGACGCGGATGCAGCGCCGAAATATGCGGATACCAGTGGTAACGTTCAGCCCGCACGCGCTGCCAGGCCGGAGATTCAAAACGCAGTAGTAACCACCCCAGCGCGGCACAAAACACCATCAATACCGCAGAGAAAGAGGACGCGCCGTTCTGCCGGTATAGGCGATAACGATTTTGCAACACCGTCGCCACCGGCGGCATCAGAAAAGTGTGTAGCAGGCGGCTCATTTAGCCGTGCTCCGTAAATTAATCAGGCACCAGTTAGCCAACGTGGTGACATCCTGCGTACTTTTGCTTTGCGGGTGCAGTTCACCGACCGGTTGCTTACCGGCCAGGGATTCCGCCATGGCTTCATCACGATGAAGAATAAACGGCAGCAACCGGGCCAAATTCTTTTGCCACAGCAGCAATAAATCCTGCTGTAGCTGACTGCCGGGTGCGAACTGATTGACCAGATAGTGGCTATTGGCCGGTAATGCCTGCTGATGGAGACGGACGTGGGATTGCGTATCTGCCTGTAGCAACGTCAGAGAGTGGTCAGCCAGGGAAACCGCCGCCCGCAATGGGGTCTCGGCCGGGACATCCAGCAGGATCCAGTCGTAAATGGCCGTATTGCGAATTTTGGTCAAATTACTTTGCCAGTCACAATTGACCAGCCCTTGTTCGGCATCAGACAACTGACCAAAAGGCAAAAAATCGAGGCGGGAATTGTAGCGCAACGCCCCCTGCTGCCAGCCTAGCCCGGCGCGTTCTGCCGTGGCCCAGCCACGCGGTGAGTCATAAGGCATGGCGAAATGCAAACGCAGGAGATTGGCGGCTGAAAAGTCGATCGCCAGCACTTTCTCGCCCAGTTGGGATAATGCCCAGGCCAGTGCCGCCGTGACTGACGTGGTGCCGGTCCCGCCGCGGATCCCTTGCAGAGCAATGACTGACATAAATCAGGCCTCTCTGGCGGATTCTGGCGTATGGACTTGCGCTAATTCGGCCAATAAGGGCCAACGGCGCAGGATTTGTGGGATTTTCTGCTGACTGGCAATGTCGATATAATGTAATTCTGGTAACGAAAAAAGGTGGGTCAACACAACGAAATCATCATTTTTATCTTTGTTGGTATCATCGCCGACTATTCTATTTTGTTGCATATGATTATTACCCCAATTACACACCACGCCATTTGACAGACAACATCTCGGCTCTCTCTCAATATAGCTGAAAAATACTCGATTCTTTTTTCATCAGTATTATTATTTACAGCGCTGACTGGTTATTTAATCTGGCGATGTTAGAATTTATTATACTCACATTTTGAATTATGCCCCAAGCAGACTTTCAAGCAAAATGCCCTGAGATGCATCGCAGGCAGATCGACCAGACAGACTTTAATTCAGGCAAACCAAAAAAATGGCACTTTCCTTCTCTTTCGGCATGAAGCAATTTTGGAATGAATCGGCTGAAATGCAGGCATCAGGCCTGTACTGGGTTAACGCTGACAACCAGGACGCCGCGTATCAACTCGGCGGCCAGGTGCTTGAGGCGCAGACTGAAAAAATCGTCACGACGTGTATTTTCCCTAAAGAAAATCCCATTTCCGGCGAATCTGCTTTTGCTCTTGGAGCAGATAATATTTTTATTTCCAAGCTGTTATCTAAAAAAGGCACACCCTCTTATTACCGCATTGCCGCTGGCAAGCACGCTTTTCTGGCACTGCCGGATGACTTGAATAGGGTCAGGAATACTCACAATCAACTGATTGTCCTATTATTTCCCGCTATTGCCTGGCAAAACTTGAGCAGCAAAGATTTCAGCGGGTGGATAAAAACCATGTCAGCGTTAGCATTGCGTAAAAATTGTGCACTGCTTATTATCTGTCACGGTCAAACCAGCAGTGTCCTCAACGCGCAACTTAATTCGCATCACCGATTAATATACGGATTTTCGAGCTTGCAGACGGATATTGAGCCGGCCCAACTGGTGATGTCCTGGTGGCATAATAATTTTGGCGTAGAAGCGAATATTTCTTATTCTCTGCAAAAACGTGATCACGGTTGGAAAATAATGCCCCAATCTGCTGAATTTGCCGCTGCCAATACCCTTAATGATGACCAATGGCTCTATCTTGCACAGCGTGACGTGCTCGAAGGTGCACCGCCCTTGTCCGAAAACTGGCAGTTATTTGACGACAACGTCGTACTGACCGAGCGCGGAATGCATGCGCGCTCCGCGACCTTAATTTTCTCCCTGAATAATAATGATGAAGTGGAAGCTCTGGCGCGGCAAATTCACTCTCTGCGCATTCAGCGTGGCAGCGGACTGAAAATTGCTGTGCGTGAAATGAACGCCTCACTGCGCTATATCGATCAACGCTTGTTGCAGGCCTGTGGCGCAAACCTGGTGGTTCCCCATGCCGCACGGCTTTCCAGCTTTCTCACTCTGCTCGATGACATCCAACAGTTGAGCTTTACCCGCCATGTGTCCGAAGACATTGAGCAACTGCTTTTGGGACGCTTGCCGACGCACCATAAAGGTTTCCTGCCGTTGCCGACTTTTTGCGACGTGATGCAGTCCATCTGGAGCCACACCACGCTGGTGACAGAAGCGCGTGGGCTATTGATCTCCCTGCGGCCGGTTTCAGGCATTACGCCGCAGCAGGCTATTTCGCTGTGCCACCTGCGCCGTGATGGGGATATGATAACCCTCACCGAGCGCCATCTTTATCTTTTTCTGTCAAACTGTCAGGTCAGCGATCTGGATAAGGTGCTGGATTCTCTGTTCAGTTTGCCGACAAATGAAGTGTTCGTCAGCCGGATTTTCTGGCATCAGGAACGTGACATTCAGTCTGAAATTCGCCGTCTGCTGGCGAAAAAGACTTTGACGGAACAGGTCGTCTGGCCAATACAGACCAATACACCGGTTGTTGCATCGCAACCACGGGCCGTGGTTCATCTACCGGAGCCGTTAACGCTCGCGCTCAGTGATGTTCCCATCGCCCGTTCCGTGGCAGAAGCGACGCTTCATCATTAGGGTCAGGAATCGTTGTTATGAACATCATCGACATTATTGAGATTTTTGTTATCGCTGCGGTGATCTTCATTCCTTTTGGAATGATGTTGCACCGGCGGCTGCCGGTATGGAAAAGAGAATTTGCTGCACGTTATCTCTCACCGCGCTATCTCACCCCGATCACGGCTAAGAACCTCAACACGCATCACGCGAACGCCTCTGACCGTCGCGCAGCGACAGCCCCTCTTTCTTCGAACGGGAAATCGAATACACCATCATGAATGACCTTAATTCCGGTTCACCTCAGTGGCGGGTCTGGCGCGGTCTTGGCGCCTGGAACTACTATTTCCTGCTGAAATTTATTCTGCTCTGGCAGGGCTACCTCAATTTTGATGCGCTGAGTAACCTGATCTTTGCCGCAGGCCTGCTGTTTCCGTTGCCGTCGCTGCGTCTGCATCGCTGGCGGCAGTGGCTGGCGCTGCCGTTCGGTCTGGCGCTGTTTTACCATGATACCTGGCTGCCGGGCTGGCGTTCGATTGTCAGCCAGGGCGCTGAGGTCACCGGTTTTAGCATGAGCTATCTGCTTGAACTGGCCGACCGTTTCATCAACTGGCCGTGGGTCGGCGTGGCGTTCGTGCTGCTGGTTGGATATCTGTTTGTTGCGCAGTGGGTCCGTATCACCACGCTTACCGTTGCCCTGCTGTTGTGGCTCAACCTGAGCATGCTGGTGCTGCCTGGCTTATCGCCTTCAGCAGTTTCGGCGGTAGCCAACACCGCGACGCCAGCCAGTGCGCCGACTGCCGGGATCAACGCGGTGGAAGCATTGCCTAATACCGTCAGCGGTCCGCCAACCAATGACAACCTCAACGCCTATTTACAGCAGTTCTATCAGCGTGAACGCACCCGGCAGACCACGTTCCCGGCGGCCTTACCCGCAGATGCCCAGCCTTTTGACCTGTTGGTGATCAATATCTGTTCGTTGGCCTGGGCCGATCTCGACGCGGTGAATTTATCAAACTCGCCGCTGTGGGCGCGGTTTGACATGGTGTTCAGCAATTTTAATTCCGCCACTGCCTACAGCGGCCCGGCCTCTATTCGCCTGCTGCGTGCCAGTTGCGGTCAGACCTCGCATCACGACTTATATCAGGCGGCGGGTCAGCAATGTTATCTGTTCGACGATCTGGCTAAGTTGGGTTTCAGCTCACAGCTGACGATGGATCACACCGGTGAATTTGGGAATTATATCAATAATTTACGTGACGATGCCGACATGCAGTCGCCGATTATGTCGCAGGTGGGCCTCAGTCACGAACTGACCTCATTCGACGGCTCACCGATATTCAATGACGGCGAGTTATTCAGCCGTTGGCTGGCGAATCAGCAAAAAGCCGGGACGGCGCGTACCGCCACTTTCTTTAACCTGATCCCGCTGCATGATGGCAATCGTTACGTCGGCAGCAACAAAGGTGCGGATTACCATTCACGGGCGCAAACCCTGCTTAAACAGCTCAACACGTTTATGGATCAGCTGGAGAAATCTGGCCGTAAAGTGATGCTGGTCGTGGTGCCGGAACACGGTGCGGCGCTGGTCGGCGACAAAATGCAGATCTCCGGCCTGCGCGATATTCCAAGCCCTGGCATCACCCACATTCCTGTTGGCGTGAAGTTCTTCGGTATGCAGGCTCCGCACCCCTCTGGCCCGCTGAAAATCGACCAGCCAAGCAGTTATATGGCGATTGCCGAACTGGTCTCCCGCTCTGTAGATGGCAAACTGTTCGTCGCCCCGAACGTCGACTGGAAAACCCTCTCCGGTGATCTGCCACAAACCCCGCTGGTGTCCGAGAATGAAAACTCCGTGGTGATGGAATATCAGGGGAAAATTTACATTCGTCTGAATGGTGGCTCATGGGTGCCGTACCCGCAGTAAGGCGTGGTCTGCCCATACGTCGCGATGATTTCCCCCGCGACGGCCACCGCGATTTCTGCCGGGAGTTTGCCTTTTACATCGGGTAGCCCTACCGGGCAACGCATGCGGGCAAGCTGTTGATCGCTGATGCCTTTACCACTCAGGCGGTAATCGAAGCGTTTGCGTTTAGTCTCTGAACCGATCAGACCGAAATAGCGGAAATCGCCCCGCTTCAGAATGCGTTCGCTGAGGGCGAAATCGAGCTGGTGATCGTGCGTCATCACCACGAAAAAGCTGTTGGCGGGCATTTGCGCCACCGTACCTTCGGGTTCATCGTCGATGATGCAGGTGATCTGTGGGCTGACCTGCGGCGGAAATTCGCTGGCACGGGCATCGACCCAAATAATGCGGCACGGCAAGGTGCTGAGGATCGCGACCAGCGCCCGTCCGACGTGGCCTGCGCCGTAGACCACTATCTGCGGCTGCGGTTGTCCAAGCGGTTCGAAGATCACCGAAGCCATGCCGCCGCAGCACTGCCCGAGACGTGCGCCCAGCGAGAAGCGTTCGAAGCGGCTGGTTTGCTGGTTTTTCGCCAGCATCTCACGGGCAATGGCGATCACCTGAAACTCCAAATTACCACCGCCCAGCGTATAAAAAATCTGCCTGGTGGTGACAATCATTTTGCTGCCGCCGTCGCGCGGTGTGGAACCCTGATGCTCCGCCAGCGTCGCCACAACACAAGGCTCTCCCTGACGCTGCAGGTCAGATAAGGTCGCTATCCAGTCGTCATTACGCATAGATACCTCCGTTAACGGGCTGCTACTACAGCATTTGGCGTGACGTTGTCACGAGCAGTTTGTAACAGCGTAATAGCCTTCAGAACCCGTTCCGGCGTGGCCGGGGCATCGAGAACCGGCACCTGACCGGTGATGCCGCAGCTGGCTACCGCGTCTTTCAGCGCACACCACACGGCGATCCCGAGCATAAACGGCGGTTCGCCGACGGCCTTGGAATGGAACACCGTGTCCTCCGGGTTTTTGCGGTTCTCGACCAGCTTCACCCGCAGGTCGTGCGGTACGTCGCCAATCGCCGGAATTTTGTAACCGGCCGGGCCGCTGGTTGTCAGCCTTCCGACATCATTCCATACCAACTCTTCGGTCGTCAGCCAGCCCATGCCCTGCACAAAACCGCCCTCCACCTGACCGATATCCATCGCCGGGTTCAGCGAGTCGCCGACGTCGTGCAAAATGTCAGCCCGCAGCAGTTTATATTCACCGGTTAAGGTGTCGATCAACACTTCGGCACAGGCCGCACCGTAGGAGAAGTAATAGAACGGATGACCGGCGGCTTTGCTGCGGTCGTAGAAAATCTTCGGCGTTTTGTAGAACCCGGTGGCCGACAGCGGTACCTGATTCAGCCAGCACTGCGTGGCGATCTGTTCAAAGCTGAAATACTGCTGCTTCACCCGCACCTGACCATTGCTAAATTCGATGTCGTCGGCTTCGGCCTGGTGAACCTTCCTTAGCATCTCCACCATGCGCCCTTTAATGATCTCGGCCGCGTTTTGCGCCGCTTTGCCATTTAAATCTGCGCCAGATGACGCCGCCGTTGGCGAGGTGTTGGGCACTTTGCTGGTATCGGTTGCCGTGATCTGAATCCGGCTGATGTCCACCTGAAACACTTCGGCCACCACCTGTGCCACTTTGGTGTTTAGCCCCTGGCCCATTTCGGTGCCGCCGTGGTTGAGCATAATGCTGCCATCGGTATAAACCAGCACCAACGCCCCGGCCTGATTGAGGAAGCTGGCGGTGAACGAAATACCAAATTTCACCGGCGTCAGCGCTAACCCTTTCTTCATCCAACGGTTTTGTTGATTGAATTTTGTGACAGCGTCACGTCTTGTGGCATATTCCGCACTGCTTTCCAGCTCCGCCGTCATCTCGGCCAGCAGATTTTGCTCCACCGGCTGGTAATAGTGAGTCACGTCGCGTCCCGCGCCGCCGTAATAATTCGCTTTGCGCACCGTCAATACATCTTTACCCAGCCAGCGGGCGATGTGGTCGATAATATGTTCAATCGCTACCATGCCCTGTGGCCCGCCAAACCCGCGATAGGCGGTGTTCGACGCCATATTGGTTTTGCAGCGCAGGCCGGTGATGGTGGCGTCGCCGAGGTAATAGGCGTTGTCGGCGTGGAACATCGCGCGATCGACGATAGAACCGGAGAGATCCAGCGAATAGCCGCAGTTAGCCGCCAGTTGTATCTCGATGCCGTGCAGTACGCCGTCGTCGGTAAAGCCGACGTCATAACGCACATAAAACGGGTGGCGTTTGCCGGTGATCAGCATGTCATCCTGCCTGGAGAGGCGCATTTTCACCGGTCTGCCGGTCAGGTGCGCCGCCAGCGCGGACAGACAGGCAGTGCCTGCGGCCTGCGTCTCTTTGCCGCCAAAACCGCCGCCCATGCGGCGCATGTCTACCACTACTTTATGCATCGGTAAACCCAGCACCGAGGCCACCAGTTTTTGCACTTCGGTCGGATGCTGGGTTGAGCTGTAAACCAGCATCGCACCGTCCTCGCCGGGCATGACCGAAGCGATCTGGGTTTCCAGATAAAAATGCTCCTGACCGCCAATCTCCAGTTCACCCTGTAAACGGTGCGGCGCACGGGACAATGCGGCGGCGGAATCGCCACGCTGATGCTGATGCGGCGCTTCGACGTAGTGTTCCAGCGCCAGCGCCTGTTTAACGGTTAACACCGCATCAAGCGGCTGATAATCGATTTTCACCTTGCCGATGGCTTGCCGTGCGGCCTCCTGCGAGGTGGCGGCTACCACCAGAATCACCTGTCCGACATATTCAACTTTACCGTCGGCCAGCAGCGGATCGCCGGTGGTCAGCGGTGCGATGTCCGGGTTGCCGGGAATGTCTGCGGCAGTGATCACCCGCACCACTCCTGTGACGTTGTAACATTTCTCAAAATCAATATGCAGGATTTTGGCATGGGCGTGCGGGCTAAGCAGCGGTACTAAATGCAGCTGATTGGGGAATTCCAGCCGGTCATCGAGGTACACCGCTTCGCCGCTGACATGTTTGGCGGCGCTCTCATGTTTAACACTTTTACCCACGCCGCTGTTCAGTCCGGCGCGGAACAGCGCTTCCATCTCCTGCTGGGTGAGTGACGTTTTAGATTCAGACATAGTGGGTCACCCGCATCAGGGTTTCAGGGGAAGTGAGTTCGATATGGCAGCGGCGCAGCAGGTTTTTCGCCACCTGCATACGGTATTCGCGGCTGGCGCGGAAGTCGCTCAACGGTGAGAAATCCAGCTCCAGCGCCTGCGCTGCGCGTTCGATGGTCGCCCGTTGCCACGGCTGGCCCAGCAGCCCGGCTTCGCAATGCGCCGCCCTTTTGGCAATTTCCGCCATGCCGCCGAAAGCTACCCGCGCATGCACCACTACGCCCTGCTGTATTTCAATTTGAAGGGCAGCGCACACTGCCGAGATATCATCTTCCAGCCGCTTGGAAACTTTATACACCCGCAGATGGCGGGCGCTGTCTGCCGTGCGGGGAATGCGGATCTGTTCGATAAATTCACCCGGTTGTAACGCGGTTTTCTTGTAGCCGAGGAAAAACTGCTCCAGCGGTAAATGCCGCTGAACCTCACCGCGGCGCAGTACCAGCGTGGCACCGAGCGCCAGCAGAACAGGAGTACCGTCACCAATCGGCGAGGCGTTGGCAATATTGCCGCCAAACGTGCCCTGATTACGGATCTGCTGCGACGCAAAACGCGCCAGCAACTGACCAAAATCAGGAAATTCCTGCTGTATCAGCGCCATGCAGCGACTGATAGGCGCAGCGGCCCCGATCAGCAGTTCGGTTTCTGCCAGGCTGACCTGTTGCAGCTCCGGTATGGCACTGAGTGAAATCAGTTCTGGCAGCCGCTGATAGCGCTGGGTGACGTCGAGCGCCAGATCGGTGCCACCGGCAACCAGCCGTGCATCGGGGTTGGCCAGGTAATGCGCCGCCAGCGCCGCAATATTTTTCGGGATCTGCGCTGTTTCAATGCTTTTCAGCCGCTGCACTGTTTGTTGCTCTGCCCGGTCAAACTGGTCCGTTTCCGGCTGTTCACACAGCTGCTGCGCGGCGTCCATGATCGGCCGGTAGCCGGTGCAACGGCAGAGATTGCCAGAGAGCGCCTGCTGCGCCTGTTCACGCTCGAAAGTTTGCCGCTGTTTCTCCAGTGCGAACAGCGACATCACAAAGCCCGGCGTGCAGAAACCGCACTGAGAAGCGTGATTGTCTACCATCGCCTGCTGAACGTGATGCAGTTCGCCCCGATGTTTCAGATCTTCAACGGTGATCAGCTGCTTGCCGTGCAGCGCAGAGACAAACGTCAGGCAGGCGTTGACCGTCTGGTAGTGCAGCTTTTCGCCGTCAACCTGTGCCAGCACCACGGTGCAGGCCCCGCAATCGCCAGAGGCGCAGCCCTCTTTGGTACCGCAGCGCCCGGCATCACGACGTAAAAACTGCAACACCGTAGTGTCGGCGGGCAGATCGATAACGCTGTGCAGACGGTTATCCATCAGGAATTGGGTCATATTTTTCCCCCTTTACAGCCATGTAAAATCAGCGCTGTGACTTCACTGATGATGTGCTCGCGGGTGTCGCGGTCAGCCGTGTCGCGGTACATGTGTTTCACCTGCACGGCAAAATCGGCGTAATACTGCGTGATGGCCCAGATGTGCATGATCAGCAGGCGGGCATCAAGGGCGCGTATCTCGCCCCGCGCTATCCACGCGTTGATCAGGTTTTCTTTGTTGATGATGTTGGCGGTGGCCTGTGGCCAGTATTTGTGCAGGTAATGGCCGCCGCTCAGCACTTCGCTGGTGAAAATGCGCGAGAGTTCTGGCTGTTCGAACGAGAAGTGCATTTTGTTGCGGATATAGCGGCTAAGCACCGCCGCCGGTTCGCTCAGCGTCGGGTCGAACTGGATAATATCGGCCCACACCTTCAGGACCTTTTGCAGCAACTCCTCGTATAACTCCTCTTTTCCGGCGATGTAATAATGCAGCTGGGTTTTCTTCATGCCCGCCCGCAGCGCGATGCTCTGGGTGGTCGCGCCCTGAAAACCCTTCTCGCTGAACTCGGCAATGGCTGCCTGGTGAATACTTTCCATGGTGCGTTCGCGCGCTACGCGCACTTTGCCGCCGGTATCCTGCATGACCATCAGGCCACCTCCTGCGCATCGCGCTGATAGACCGGCTCGCCGTCGACAAAGGTGCTGAACACATTGCGGTCATCGCCCAGTGTCATCAGCACAAACAATTTTTCGGCCAGCGTTTTGCTGTTCCCAGCCCGTAATTTTTGCAAGGCACTGACACCCGGTTCGAGCACCACGAAATCCGCCTCTTTGCCGGAGGCAAAATTGCCGATTTTGTCATCGAGATGCAGCGCCCGCGCACCGCCTAACGTGGCGTGATAAAAGGCTTCAAACGCGGATAAACGGTAGCGTTGCAGTTGTCCGACTTTGTAGGCTTCAGACAACGTTTCCAGCATGTTGAAAGTGGTGCCTGCGCCAACGTCGGTCCCCATACCAACGCGGATTTTCTTCTCCCACGACTTTTGAATATTGAACAGGCCGCTGCCGAGAAACAGGTTGGAGGTCGGGCAAAACGCGATGCTGGAATCGGTGTCGTGCAGGCAGTCCCACTCACGCTCTTCAAGGTGCAAACAGTGAGCAAACACGCAGCGTTGACCGGTCAGGCCGTGCTGGTGATAGACGTCGAGATAGTGTTCATGGTCCGGGTACAACGCCTTCACCCAGCTGATTTCATCGGCGTTTTCGCTCAGGTGGGTGTGAAGGTAGAGATCGGGGAATTCCTGTTTCAGCAGGCGCACTTTTTCCAGTAACGCGGCGGAAGAGGTAGGCGCAAAGCGTGGCGTCAGGGCGTAGCTCAGGCGTTGGCGGTTGTGCCAGCGGCCAATCAGGGCACGCGTGTCGCGCTCGCTCTGTTCAGGGGTTTCCAGTAAGGCGGCGGGCGCGTTTTGGTCCATCATCACTTTGCCTGCGATCAGGCGCATGTTGATGTCTGATGCCACGCTAAACAGCGCATCCACCGACTGCGGGTGCACAGTGCCGAATACCAGCGCAGTGGTGGTGCCGTTGGTCAGCAACTGATCGATAAAGAAACGTGACATGCGCGCCGAATGTTTTTCGCAGTGATATTGCTGTTCGGTCGGAAAAGTATAGCTGGCCAGCCACTCAAGCAGCTGTTCGCCGTAGGCACCGATCATTTCGGTTTGCGGGTAGTGAATATGGGTGTCGATAAAGCCGGGCACAATCAGCTTGTCGCGAAAGTCATCGATCTGAAGTGCGTCGGACCGGGCAGACTGCGCCAGCACCCTCTCCCCGTCGAGCCAGCTGCCGAGCCACAGAATATAACCGCCGCTGAGCAACATCAGCCCATCTTCGATGTAGCGCACATGCGCATCAAGATCTTCTGGCCGTAACACCGGCTCACGGATATCAAAGAAGTTTCCACGTACTGCGCGGGTGATGATTTGATTCATGGCATTTACCTTCTCTGCAACATTCTTATTGATAATTAATAACAGAACGTCTGCAAAGCTTATGCCAAATTTGACCGATCGGTCAGACCGGTTGGGTGTTTTTGTCGAACCCGTAATGCGTTATTTGAGCAGCACCTCATATTGCGGGTTGAATTCATCGAAGATCGGCAGTGCAGCGGCACCCAGCGCCGCCGTGTTGGTGCCCGACATGCCCAGGCGCAGGCGCATGCCCTGCGGGTAACGGCTGCGCACCGAACTGTAGAGCGGCGACAGGCGTTTGATCAGCTTCTCGACCAGCGGCTGCGGCATCATGCCGCCAATGATCACGCACTCGGCGTCGAACACGCACTCCATAATATTGATGGCCTGACAGGCCGGTTCCACGGCGGTGTCCAGCCAGCGGTCGAAGGTTTCCTCGTCAACCTGCAGCAGATCTTCCGGGGTGGCGCTGACCGGATCCAGCCCGCAGGCTTCATAGGCCGCCTGCAATGAAAGATAGCGTTCGAGGCAGCCGTGGTTGCCGCAATAGCACTCGCGGCCGCCCGGTTGCACCACCATGTGGCCAACCTCGCCCGCATTGTGTGCATGACCGGTGTAAATCCGCCCGTCGGTGAAGATGCCTGCGCCGAGGCCGGTACCGATATAGAGATAAACAAACGAAGTGAGCTGCTTGGCAATACCGTGAAAACGTTCGCCGATGGCGGCCACGGTGGCATCGTTCTCCAGCCGCACCGGCCAGCCGCTGGCGGCACTCAAACGCGCTTCCACATCGACATTATCCCAGCCGTGCAAGGTAGTGGGCCCTGCGGACGATATCCCCTCAACGCCAAACGGACCCGGCATGACGATGCCGATGCCCAACATTTTCCGCCAGTCGATTTTCACCTGTTGGCGCATTTCTTGCAGTATTTGCTCAATCAGGGCCAGCGTCGGTTCGGGCTGCGGTTTTTGCACCGCCACCAGATGTCGAAAACGCACGGTTCCGGTGAGATCGACCAGCACAATCAGCAGCGATTGATGATCAAGATGGATGCCTATCGAATAGGCGCTGTCAGGATTGAGTGTCAGTGGCGTTGCTGGTTGCCCACGACCGCCCGCCCTGCGTGGCAGATGCGAGGAGAGGATCCCCGCGCCTTCGAGTTCGGTGGCGATGTTGGAAACGGTTTGCGGCGTCAGCGACGTTAAACGGGCGATTTCAGCACGGGTCAGCTCGCCATTAAGACGAATCGCTTCGATAACCACGCGGCGGTTGTGAGCGCGGGCGTGTTCGAGGTTAGTACCAGAAGTTGTCATAACTGCCTATGCACCAAGGGAAAGCTTGCAGGCAGTATGCTGGTAGATAATTGAGCAATCAAATTGATTTTATAATTACGATAGGCTGGCTGAATGTGTTCAGAATGACGGCGCTATCACAGCAATGAATGTTATAGTCGTGTTAATACTATGCGACAGAAACTATTCAATACTGACGCTTTTCCCTATTATCACGTGTAGCAACGGGCAAGGATGCTGCTCCACCGCGGAGCCGACGGCGGGATTTTTTTACCGCCGATTAAAGCAATCAAATTGATTTAATAATCCTAACGACCGGAGACTAACGATGAAGATTCGATTAACCCCTGCCGCCACCTTATGTGCATTGGCTTGTTTTAGCGCCAGTGCACTGGCTGACACCACCCTCAGCGCGCTGTTTATGACTCAGGCGGCCTACAGCGAAGCGGACATCCGCGCGATGACGGCGGAGTTCACCAAACAGCATCCTGATATCAAAGTGAATCTGGAGTTTGTGCCTTACGAAGCGCTGCATGACAAAATCGTTGCCGCACGGGGTGCCGGTGCCAACGGCTATGACATTGTGCTGTTCGACGCCATCTGGCCAGCAGAATTTAACAAATACGGCCTGTTGCAGGACGTCACCTCGCGCATCACCGCAGATGAAAGCAAAAAAATCTTCGACGGCGCGATCTCCACCGTGACCTACAAAGACAAACGCTGGGGCATGCCGTGGATCCTCGACACCAAATATCTGTATTACAACAAAGCCATGCTGGCAAAAGCGGGGATCACCACCCCGCCGGCGACCTGGGCTGACGTCGAGAAGCAGTCTGAGATCCTCAAAGAAAAAGGCATCGTTAAGTTCCCGCTGGTCTGGAGCTGGTCACAGTCCGAAGCCCTGCTGTGCGACTACACCACGCTGGTGTCGGCGTTCAAAGGCAGTTTCTATCAGGACGGTAAGCTGAACTTCACCAACTCCGGTGCAATGAAAGCCATCGACTTCATGAAAGAGACGCTGGACAAAGGGCTGACCAACCCGAACTCACGTGAGTACCTGGAAGAGGACGTGCGTAAGTCCTTCTCCAACGGTGACGCGGCCTTTGCCCTGAACTGGACGTATATGTACAACATGGCCAACGACCCGAAACAGAGCAAAGTGGCCGGTCAGGTGGGTGTGGTACCGGCTCCGGGTTCCGTGGCTGGTCAGGCGTCTGGCGTCAACGGCTCGATGGGCCTTGGTATCGCCAAAGCCAGTACCCACCCGGACCAGGCGTGGGAATACATTACCTATATGACCTCGCAGCCGGTTCAGGACAAATACGCCAAACTGAGCCTGCCAATCTGGAAGTCCTCTTATGATGACCCGGCAGTACAGAAAGATCAGGAAGCGTTGATCGCCGCGGCCAAAACCTCGCTCAACGTGATGTTGTCGCGCCCGGTCACGCCGGATTACTCGCGTCTGTCGAATATTCTGCAACAGAATATTCAGGGCGTGCTGCAAGGCAAAGTCACCGCCAAAGACGGCATGACCACGGCCACCGACGCCGCCGATCGCCTGCGTTAAGTTTCGTTTAAACAGCTAATACAATGCCCTGAGTATTCCAATACGAAGGGCAAATCAACACCACGGAACTTATTGAACATGCTCAGTCTTCCACAACGAGAACGCAGACAGGCCTGGGTGCTGCTGGCCCCCATGCTGCTGATGATGTTTCTGCTGACCGCCTGGCCGCTGGCCCGCACCCTGTGGCTCAGTTTTACCGATGCTGGCCTTATTGGTGACGGTTCTGCGCCCAACTGGGTGGGCAGCGATAACTTTATTTATGCCCTGACCGACCCGGATTTCCGTGCCGCGTTATGGCGCACGCTGTACTTCACAATTGTCTCGGTGATTTTCGAGGGCATTATCGGTGTGCTGGTTGCGCTGCTGCTCAATCAGCAATTCTGGGGCCGCAGCGCCCTGCGCGTATTGGTGATTTTGCCGTGGGCGCTGCCCACCATCGTCAACGCCACCCTGTGGCGGCTGAACTTCAACCCGGATTACGGCAGTATTAACGCCCTGCTGACGCAAATCGGCGTGCTGGACAGCTACCGCAGCTGGCTGGGCGATACCTCATCGGCGCTCAATGCGGTGATGTTTGCGGATATCTGGAAAAATTACCCGCTGATCACTCTGCTGACCCTGGCCGCATTGCAGACCATTCCTGAGGACCTGTTTGAAGCCGCCCGCCTCGACGGCGCCTCACCGTGGCGGCGCTTTTGCAAGATTACGTTCCCGGCGATTGCCGCCCCGCTGGCCGTCGCGCTGGTGCTGCGCACCATCGACGCCTTCAAAGTCTTCGACATTATCTACGTCATGACCCGCGGCGGGCCGCTCGACAGCACCAAAACAGTCAGCTTCTTTGTATATCAGGAGTCCTTCAGCTATTTACGCGCGGGCAGCGGTGCGGCTTACGCCATTCTGATGACCCTGATTTGCGCGGTACTGATTTTGATTTATATGCTGATGTTACTGCGTCAGCGCCGTTCAGGGAGCGTGGAATGAAAGCCAAAATCCGTCTGATTCTGCGTTATGTGTTCGCCTTTTTACTGGCGATATCTATTCTCGGGCCATTGCTGTGGATGTTCCTGATGAGCGTCAGCTCGGCGGAAGACCTGACCCGCATTCCGCTGGAGTGGCTGCCGCGTCACTGGGATTTCAGCCGTTACGCCAGTCTGCTGACCTTGCAGGCCGGGCAGCCCGGCGCGCTGTTCCTGCATGCGCTCGGCAATAGTCTGCTGGTTGCCTGCGCTGCCACGGCGGTCTCGCTGCTGCTGGCGATCCCGGCGGCCTACAGTTTTTCCCGCTATCCGGGCCGTAACGGCTGGCTGTTCGGCAGCCTGGCGATTTACATGGTGCCGCCGGTGGCCTTCGTGCTGCCGTTGTACTTCATCTTGCAAAAACTGACCCTGCTCAATACCCATCTGGGGCTGGTGCTGGTCTATTGCTCGATGATCCTGCCGTTTCTGACCTGGATGCTAAAAAACCAGTTTGACGCCCTGCCGATTGACATCGAACAGGCCGCACGCCTCGACGGCCTGCGGTTCTGGCAGGTGTTGCTGCGCATCACGTTACCGCTGGCCAAACCGGCGCTCGGTGCGTCGGCGATGTTTGGCTGGCTGCTGGCGTGGGACGAGTTCTTTTATGCGTTGCTGTTCACCAACAATATTGATGCCCAGACCTTACCAGTGACCATTGCCGGATTCACCGCCGGGCGTGCCACCGATGACGGCCTGATCGCCGCCGTCGGTATTCTGGCGGCCATTCTGCCGCTGTTTATTGCGCTATGGCTGCAAAAGACGCTGGTCAGCGGGTTAACCAGTGGTGGCAGTAAAGGGTAAGTCCCCGCGCCAGGGCTATTTATTCATGGAAATATTAAGCAAATGAAGAAACCAGAAACACAGGCCACCCTGTATGTGGTGGGTAATCTGAACGTCGATTTGATCATGAGTACGCTGCATCAGTGGCCGAAAAAAGGCACCGAAGCGATGCTCGACAGCAGTTCGCTGCGCCCCGGTGGTTCCGCCGGTAACTGCGCGCTGGCGCTGGCGGCGCTGGGCACACCGCACCGTCTGGTGGCCAACCAGGGTAACGATCAGTTCACCGGCTGGCTGGCGAGTCTGTTCCCGGAAAGCGCGCCGTACTGGCCGACCGCCAACTGTGAAACCTCGCTGACCTTTGGCGTGACGCATCCGGATCACGAACGCACCTTTTTCAGTAATCAGGGCAACATTGTTCGTTTAAACATGGACGACGTCCTGCTGCAACTCCCCTCTGAAGCCACGCCCGGCGACTGGGTGCTGCTGTGCGGCACCTTCCTCTGCACCCGTCTGTTCCAGCAATATGCCTCACTGCTGGCGGCGCTGAAACAGCGCGGTTATCAGGTGGTGGTGGACAGCGGCTGGCCGCCGCAGGACTGGAGCGATGCACTGCGTCAGCAGATCGCGCCCTGGTTGCCCTATTGCGATGCGCTGCTGCTCAACGAAGTGGAAACACTGGGTATGGCTAATGGAAAAACGCTGGATGAAAGTGCGGCGCATTTGCTGGCACACATGGCACCGGGCGCGTTTATGGTGGCGAAATGCGGGCCGGATGGCGCACGGTTGTGGTCTGCGGGGGAATCATCACATCAGACCGCTGATGCCGTGACCGTGGTGGATACCATCGGTGCCGGTGACAGTTTCAACGCCGGTTTTCTGTCGGCGCTGGTTTACGGCCTGGACCATCAACAGGCGCTGCAATGGGGTGTGCGCGTGGCGGGCAGTGCTATCAGCAGCAACCCGCGAAAATACCCGAACTGGCAGACATTGCTTTCCCTCACGGCGGAGAAACAGTAAATGGCATTGGTTGAATTGGTTAAAGTCGCCAAAAATTATGGCAAACAGCAGGTGCTGAAACCGCTGGATCTCACCATCCAGGACGGCAGTTTCACGGTGCTGGTCGGGCCGTCTGGCTGCGGAAAATCTACCCTGCTGCGTTTGCTGGCCGGGCTGGAATCGCTGTCTGACGGCGATATTCTGCTCGACAAAGTGCAGATCAATAATTTTGATCCGGCCGATCGCGACATCGCGATGGTGTTCCAGTCTTACGCGCTCTATCCGCACCTGACGGTGGCCGAGAACATGGCTTTCCATATGCAGGTCAAAAAAGTGCCGAAAGCCGAGCAGCAAACCAAAGTGTTACAGGCGGCGAAAGTGCTGGGCATTGACCACCTGCTCAAACGGCTGCCGAAAGATCTCTCCGGCGGCCAGCGGCAGCGCGTGGCGATGGGCCGTGCACTGGTGCGTAACCCGAAAGTATTTCTGTTCGACGAACCCTTGTCGAATCTGGATGCGCAGTTGCGTATGGAGCTGCGGGCTGAGATTAAATCGGTACATCAGCAGTTTCGCACCACCACCGTGTATGTGACGCACGATCAGGTCGAAGCCATGACGCTGGCTGACAATATTGTGGTGATGAAAGATGGCTATATCGTGCAGCAGGGTTCACCGCTGTCGATTTATGACCAGCCGGTTAACACCTTCGTGGCGCGGTTTATCGGTTCGCCGCCAATGAACTTACTGGCCGGCGTTTTCCTTAGCTTCAATGGTACGCCTGGCGTGGGCTGCGGTCAGTTGTGGTTCCCGCTGCCGGAAAAATGGTGGCCGCAGGCACGGCATTCAGAGGGCCAGCCGGTGACGGTAGGTTTACGGCCGCACGATGTCAAAATCGTGGAACACAGTCTTCAGCCTGCGGCAGAACTGCGTCTGCTGGAAGTCACCGGTGAAAGCAGCCTGTTACACGTCACCTGGAACGGTTTCCCGATGCATGTCCAGTGCGCCGGGCGCGCCAGCGTCAGCACCGATAAACCGGTCTGGCTGGAAGCCAACAGCGCCAATATTCATCTGTTTGATGCGAAAAGCGGGGAGCGGTTGCAAAGCGAGTGATTTTTCGTGGGCTCGCCGCCCACACCTAAGACCTTGGGCTGCCGCCCAAACCGGCTTTTAAATCTTTAAATCTTTAAATCTTTAAATTCAACGTCAAGACCGTGGGCTTGCCGCCCACACCGTTAAGACCTTGGGCTGCCGCCCAAACCGGCTTACTTCAACTTCAACTTCAAGGTCGTGGGCGTCGGCCCACACCGACCAGAGACCCGCAGTCGCGCGGGCCTCTGGACTCCGCGCTTTTTCATGAGACACCGACAGCTTCGCCGCTGGCAGGGCACGTGTTTCAGCCACTTCCGTTCACGGCGCAAAATGTCACGGCTTCGCCGTCCCCGTATTTCGGGTTCGAGCCATAGGTCTCGAACCTCTCATCCGGTGCCATTTTTGACTGCGCCTTAGCGACTATGTAAGTCAAAAGACAAAAAGCAGAATGTAAAAAGTAAAAAAGAAGCATGGTCTGACTTTGAATTTAAAAAAGTGTGGGCCGCATTCAAAAATGGCGCTGGCAAGAGGTTCGAGCCATTTTTGACTGCGCCTTAGCGGCTATGTAGGTCAAAATATAAAAGACAATAAACCTATCTGGTTTTGATTTTAAAAAAGTGTGGGCCGCATTCAAAAATGGCGCTGAGCAAGAGGTTCGAGACCCTAGGCTCGAACCCGCAGCGAAGGCACCGCCTAAGCGGCGACATTTTGCGGCTATAACGGAAATACCTGAAACACGGCCATCCCGATTCAGCGATAGCGCGCAGTTAAAAAACGCAGGATTCCAAAGGAGGTTCGTTTAAACCTCCTTTGGGCCCGTGTGGGCGGCGAGCCCACGGTCTTGACCTTGAATTTAAAGATTTAAAGATTTAAAGATTTAAAGATTTAAAGATTTAAAGATTTAAAAGCAGGTCCGGGCGGCAGCCCCCACCATTGCTAGCAATGCGCACCACCATAAGGCACCCGTGCACAAAAGGTGCACACCAACGTCAGCTCAGGCTGGCGTTTCCTGTTTATTCCCCTGTAAATCCACTATAAATGCGCAGCTGACTTTCTGGCACGATGGTTGCTTAATAAAATTGCTAGCAATGCAGCTAGTAACTACTTTTAAATAACCCGTGCCGTTAAAGGATGCTTCGATGAAAAAGTTTGTGTTGCCACTTTTGCTGACCTGCATGTCTGCTCATACCGCTCAGGCTGAGAATATCGTTCGCTGGGCGGTCGCTGCCGACATCCCGACGCTGGATCCTTACGCTTTCGCCTCCACCACCGCCCTGACCTTCCAGAACCATATCTACGAGGGGCTGTTGCAGCGCGATAACGACCTCAAATTACAGCCGACGCTGGCCCTGCGCTGGGAATACGTGAACGACACCACGCTGCGTTTTTATCTGCGTCAGGGGGTGAAGTTCCAAAACGGGGATGATTTTGACTCCGCCGATGTAGTCGCGTCGATTGCCCGCGTCACCGACCCCGATTCCGGTATCCGCGCTAACGCTTCCACCATCAAAGATGCCGTCGCCGTCGACAAATACACCGTGGATATTCATCTCAAACAGAAAAGCGGCATCGCGCTCAATGAACTGAGCGGCGTGATGATGATGGATAAAGAGTGGATGACGCAGCATAACGCACTCAAACCGACCAGCATGAGCCAGGGCACCGAAGGGTACGCCACCAACAACACCAACGGCACCGGCCCTTTTATGCTGGTCAGCCGCCAGCGTGAAGCGCAGATGGTTCTGAAGAAAAACCCGACCTGGTGGAATGCCGCCCATTCGCAAACCAATATCGACGAAATCATCTTCAAGCCGATCACCTCCGACGCCACCCGCCTCTCCGGCATTCTGGCCAACGAGTACGATCTGGTGACCAGCGTGCCGTTGCAGGACATCGACCGCCTGCGCAAAGATGACAACATCCAGACGCTGGTCAGCCCGTCGCTGCGCGTGGATTTCCTGACCTTCAACCTGCGCGACACCCTCAATGCCGGTAACGTCAACGGCAAAAACCCGCTGAAAGATCTGCGCGTGCGTCAGGCGCTGATGATGGCGGTCAACCGTGAAGCCATTGTGCAAAAAATCATGCGCGGTATGACCACCGTCGCCAATACCTATCTGGCCCCGGCCATTCCAGGCTATGACGTAAGCCACGCCATTGATCTCAAATTCGACCCGGCCAAAGCCAAAACATTGCTCACCGAAGCCGGTTATGGCGACGGTTTCAAACTGGCGTTCGACTGCGTGGAAGGCTCTTACATGAACGCGCCGCAGTGGTGTCAGGCGGTGCAGAGTTACTGGGCGAAAATCGGCGTGAAAGCCACCCTGACCATGCACACCAACAGCGTTTACAACCAGATAACGGATAACGGCAAAACCGATATCGCCGTACTCGGCTGGGCCAATCTGCCAATCATGGATGCGTACAGCATTTCGGTGCAGCTCTTGCATACCAATGACAACAGCGGGTTTGGCATGTTTAACGTTCCCCGTTACTCCAACCCGAAAGTCGACAGCCTGATTGAGCAGTCGATCCCGGAACTGGACGACGCCAAACGCGTCAGTCTGCTGCGTGATGAAATCAATCTGGCGCAGGCCGACTTGCCTTATATGCCAATGCACTTTGAGCCGGTGGTGTGGGTTGCGGGTAAAAAACTGTCGGTGAAGCAGAGCCCGGATAACGTAGTGCGCCTGTGGTACGCCAAAGTCAGTCCTTAATCTCCACCTTTTTTAGCGGGGAAAATCTATGTTGAGTTACCTGATTAAGCGGCTGGTGCAGGTGGTGTTTCTGATGCTGGCGGTGGCGTTTATCTCGTTCACCATGTTCCAGTATCTCGGAGACCCGGTGAATAACATGCTGCCGGAGAGTGCCACCCAGGCCGAACGTGAGGCGCTGCGCGGTAAGCTCGGGCTGACCGACCCGATGCTGATGCAGTTCTGGCGCTTTGTGGTGCGCCTGTGTCACGGCGATTTTGGCATTTCGTATTACAACCAGGTGGACGTGTTCCACCTGATCCTTGAACGCCTGCCCGCCACGCTGGAGCTGGTCGCCGTGGCGGTGGTGATTTCACTGCTGGTTGGCTTCCCGCTCGGCGTGTGGTCGGCTATCAGTAAGAACCGTTTCCTGCTCAGTCTGGTGCAATTTCTCTCGCTGCTTGGCGTTTCGCTGCCCAGTTTCCTGATGGGGATCCTGCTGATTATTGTGTTCTCCGTCTGGCTGGGGTGGTTTCCTTCCAGCGGACGCGGCGTGACCACGCATCTCGGCTACTGGAGCACCGGCCTGTTAAGCCTCAGCGGCTGGCGTTCCATCGTGCTGCCGGCGTTATCCCTGTCGCTGTTTATGATCACGCTGATCATGCGGCTGGTGCGCTCGGAAATGCTCGAAGTCATGCGCACGGATTACATTAAATTCGCCAAAGCCCGTGGCCTGCCGACCCGCAGCCTCTATTTTCGCCACGCGCTGCGCAATGCGCTGCTGCCGGTGGTGACCATTGTCGGTCTGCAAATCGGCGGGCTGATTGCCTTCGCGATTGTGACCGAAACGGTCTTTCAGTGGCCGGGCATGGGCCTGTTGTTCATTCAGGCGATCAACTACGTCGATATCCCGGTGATCTCCGCCTATCTGGTGTTTATCTCGCTGATATTCATCGTCATCAATACCAGCGTGGATCTGCTCTATTACCTGATCGACCCGCGCATGAAGAAATCCTGAGAGGCTTAACGATGAGTGAATTTTCTAATCCGCAGATTCAGGCGCCGTCCCTCTGGGCCCGGGCCAGACAGCGGCTGGCGGCCTTTCTCGACAGTGATTTTATCTACCGTTTTTGGCAGTCAAAAATCACCGTGCTGGCCTTCATCTGGACCGTCGTGCTGCTGGTTGCCGGGCTGTTCAGCCACTGGACGGCACCCTACGCGATTTTCGATGCCTCGAGCTTTGACCTGATGGACTCCGAACTGCCGCCGTCCTGGATGACCGGTGGTGAAACGCGCTTTTTGCTCGGCAGCGACGTTCAGGGACGGGATTTGCTGTCGCTGATGCTCTACGGCCTGAACATTTCGCTGATCGTCGGGTTAATTAGCGTGACGTTGTCACTGGTGCTCGGCACCCTGCTGGGCGTGCTCAGTGGTTACCTCGGCGGACTGGTGGATACGCTGATCATGCGCTTCGCCGATGCCATGCTGAGCATCCCGACCATTATGTTTTCCCTGCTGATCAGCGGCGTGGCGCGCGGTCTGTTGCCCAAAGACAGTCAGGCGATGATGGCGATGCCAATCATTGTGCTGTCGATCACCCTGACCGGCTGGATGCAGTACGCCCGCACCATCCGCCGCCTGACCATTCTGGAGAAGAATAAAGAGTACGTGCTGGCGTCGAAAATCAGCGGTGGGCGCAACCTGCACATCATGTTCCGGCACATTCTGCCCAACGTGCTCAGCCCGATTTCGGTGCTGGCTACCCTGCATCTGGGGCTGGCGATCCTGACCGAGGCCACGCTGTCGTTTCTTGGCGTAGGCATGCCGCCGGACCAGCCATCGCTCGGTACGCTGATTAACGAAGGCAATCAGTACCTGTTCTCCGGCCAGTGGTGGGTGGTGCTGTTTCCGGCGCTGGTTCTGGTGACATTGTCACTTTCATTCAACATCCTCGGCGACTGGCTGCGCGATGTGCTCAACCCTAAATTACGCTAGGAGGCCGATATGCATCAGGACACATCCCCCGCACCGTCAGCCCCGCCTCTGCTGAGCGTCGAAGGTCTGAGCGTGGAGTTTATGCACCGCAAAGGCGCACTGAAAGCCATTCATGACGTTTCATTTTCACTGGCGCCCGGCGAAATTCTTGGCGTGGTGGGTGAATCCGGTGCAGGGAAATCCCTCACCGGTTCGGCCATTTCCGGCCTGCTGGAAGCGCCGGGACGCATCAGCGCCGGGCAGATTTTTTTCAACGGCAGGCGCATCGATAATCTGAGCGAAGCCGACCGCCGACAGCTGCGCGGGCGCAAAATCAGCTGCATTTTTCAGGACCCGCTGACCAGCCTGAACCCGGTATTAACCATCGGCGAGCAGTTGACTGAAACCCTCCGCGCTCACCTGCCGCTGAATGCCCAACAGGCCCGTCAGCGGGCGCTGGCGCTGATGGCGGAGGTGGGGATCAGCAGTGCCGAACAGCGTCTGGACCAGTATCCGCATCAGTTTTCCGGCGGGATGCGTCAGCGTATTATCATCGCGCTGGCGTTATGTGTTGAACCGGAACTGATCATCGCTGACGAACCGACCACCGCGCTGGACGTCTCGGTGCAGGCGCAGGTATTGAGCCTGCTGAAACGGTTGTGCAAACAGCACCGCGCCGCCGTCATGTTAATCACCCATGACATGGGTGTGATTGCTGAAATCTGCGACCGCGTGGCCGTGATGTACGCCGGTCGGTTGATTGAAATCGGCCCGGTGCAGCAGGTAGTGATGCAGCCGCAACACCCTTACACCCGTGGGCTGATGGCCTCGATCCCCAGCCTGACCGAACGCCGTCCGCGGCTGGCGCAAATTGACGGCGCGATGCCGCGTCTCAATCAGTTGCCTGACGGTTGTGCTTTTCATCCGCGCTGCGTTAAACGCACCGCCCACTGCAGCACGCAACAACCCGCACTTGATGTGAGCGGGTTGTCGCGTGTCGCCTGTTTGAATCTGTGAGGAGCGGGTAATGAATACTGCAAAACAGCATGAGCCGGAAGGCTTACCCACACCCATCGTGCCCGCCAGCCGCCACGCGCTGATGGAGGTTCAGGATCTGCATATTCGTTTCGACGTCGCATCGCCGGGGCTGTCTGGCCTCTTCAAGCGGCAGAAAAAAGCGGTGTTACAGGCGGTGCGAGGCATCAGCTTTACGGTCTATCAGGGGGAAACCTTCAGCCTGGTCGGCGAGTCGGGTTGCGGCAAATCCACCGTCGCCCGCGCGCTCGCCGGGCTGTATACGCCAAGCGAAGGCAGCATTCACCATGCGGGACGGCCACTGACCGGCGACAGCACCGCGTCCGGGCGCGGCATCCAGATGATTTTTCAGGACCCTTACGCCAGTCTCAACCCGCGCTGGCGCATTGAACGCATCATTGCCGAACCGCTGATACTGCAAAACCGTGTCGGCAATACGCGTCAGGCTCGCCCGCAGGTGGCTGCCGCACTGCGTCAGGTGGGGCTTGGCGAGGCCGATATGTTCCGTTTCCCGCACGAATTCTCCGGCGGTCAGCGGCAGCGGATCTCCATTGCCCGCGCGCTGGTCACCCAACCCGATTTCCTGATTTGCGATGAGCCGACCTCGGCCCTCGACGTCTCCGTGCAGGCGCAGGTACTCAACCTGATGAGCGACTTGCAGGATAACCTCGGCCTGACCTACTTTTTCATCAGCCATAATATGTCGGTGGTGGCGCATTGCTCCGACCGCGTCGGCGTGATGTACCTCGGACGGATCGTCGAGCTTGGCCCGGTGGAAGAGATTTTCCGCCATCCCGGCCACCCTTATACCCGCATGCTGATTGACGCCATTCCGAAAATTGGCGCCCAACCAGGTGACCGCCAGCCGATAAGCGGCGATGTCCCCAGCCCGCTTTCGCCCCCTGCCGGATGCGCGTTTCACCCGCGCTGCCCGCTGGCGAGCGAACTCTGCCGCCTTGAAGCGCCGCCGGTCAGCCGGTTATCTGAACAACACCATATTGAATGCCACCACCCGGCCGCCGTTGCGCGCCCTCATTTACAGGTTCTGACCGCAATTCACCAGGGAGAAGATCAATGAGTTTGTTAATCAAAAAGGTACGTCTGTACACCGCGCCGGAGCACAGCGTCGATGTGTTGATCGAAAACGGCAAAATCACCCGCATTGGCCCGGATTTGGCGGCTCAGGCTGAACAGGTGCTTGATGGGAAAAATCAGCTGCTGTTGCCGGGGTTTATCGATGGCCACGCGCATATCGACAAAAGTTTGTGGGGCCGTGACGAGTGGTACGAAAATGATGTACCGCGCAATCTGGCGGCGATCATCGCCAATGAACGGCAATTCCGCCGCGAAAACACCCTTGACTCACAGTTGCAGTCCGAGCGCGTAGCACGCCAATGTGTCAGCCGTGGCACGTCGTTTATCCGCACCCATATTGATGTGGATAACGAAATCGGTGTGCGCCATGTGGAAGGGGTGCTCGCCACCAAAGAGAAGCTCAAACATTTGGTTGGCATTGAAACCGTGGCGTTTCCGCAGAGCGGGATTTTGCAAAGCCCTGGCACCGAAAAGCACCTTGAGCAGGCGCTGAAAATGGGCGCGGACCTGATTGGCGGCCTGGATCCTTGCTCGTATGAAAAAGACCCGATTGCCCACCTGAATATCATCTTCCGGCTGGCGGCCGAGTACGGCAAAGGAGTGGATATCCATCTGCATGAACGCGGCGAAATGGGCGCTTTCAGCGTCGAGCGCATCATCGCCAAAACCCGTGAATTCGGACTGGCCGGAAAAGTGACCATCAGCCACGCCTTCTGCCTTGGGATGGTCGAGCCTGAGCAGCAGCAGATTTTCGCTGAACAGCTCGGTGAGCTGAATATTTCGATTGCCACCACCGCGCCGGTGGATGTCGCCGTGCCGCCCTATCTGCTGCTGCGCGCCGCTGGCGTGGATATTTGCGCGGGCAACGACGGTATCCGCGACACCTGGAGCCCGTACGGCAACGGCGACATGTTGTACCGCGCCATGGCCGTCGGCCTGCGTTACCGCTGGCGCAAGGACAGCGAAATGCTCAATGCGCTGGACGCCGTGACCTTCGGCGGCGCGCGTGTAATGAAGCTGGCGGACTACGGCATTGACGTTGGCTGCAATGCCGATCTGGTGCTGACGGATGCCCGCGTGGCGGCGGAAGCCATCGTCACGCTCAATGCAAAACATACGGTGATCAAACACGGTCAGGTGATTGTGGATGCCGGGGAGTCGCTGTTCTGATGGCCACCGGACGGATAACCCGCATTCGAGCGGGCTGGGTGGTCGGTTACGCTGAGGGCGATCACCGGCTGTTTGAACGCGGTGAAGTGGTGTATCAGGGTGACCGCGTGCTGTACGTCGGCCATGATTATCGTGGTGCGGTCGATGAGGAGATCAGTGCGCCCGACGCGCTGGTTGGCCCCGGTTTTGTCGATCTCGATGCGCTCGGCGACCTCGACACCACGGTACTGGGTTTTGATAATCAACCCGGCTGGCAAAAAGGCCGCGTGGTGGCCGCCGACTGGCCGCGCCGCGATTTGCTCAACCGTGAACAGCTCGATTTTAACAAGCTCTACGCCTATACCCACTTGCTGCTCAACGGCATTACCAGCGCCCTGCCGATCACCTCAATTCTCTACCGTGAATGGGCCGAAGATCTCGACGAATACCGCCATGCGGCAGAGGTTGCGGAGTCTCTCGGGCTACGGATGTGGCTCGGTCCGGCGTTTATGTCCGGCCATAATGTGGTGGAAACCAACGGCACTATCGGCGCACGTTTCGATGAAAAGCGCGGCCTGCAGGGGCTGGATGACGCGGTGACTTTTGCGCAGGAAATCAGGGCGCGAGGCAATCCGCTACTGAGTGCTGCACTGACGCCGGACCGCATCGAAGGCTGCACGGAAGGTTTGCTGCGGGCGCTGAGCCAGGCGGTGAATGAACTGCACTGCCCGACCCGCCTGCACTGCTGCCAAAGCGAACTGGAAGTGAATGAAATTGCCGCCCGCTTTGGCGGACGTAGCTCATTACAGGTGCTGGAGGATTTCGGTCTGCTGCACCAGCACATGCTGCTGCCGCACGGTCAGTTTCTGGGGGGGAAAGATCCCACCACGCAGAGTATCGGCCAGGATATAGCCCGGCTGGCCTCGTCCGGCGCGTCGCTGATTGCCTGCCCGCTGGTCTCAGGCCGTCATGCCAAATATATGGAGCAGTACAGCGCACTGCGTCAGGCAAAGATCAATATTGCGCTCGGCACCGACACCTTCCCGCCGGATATGATCACCAATATGCATCTCGGGACTGTGCTCAGCCGCGTGGTCAGCGGCAATGTCGCGGCGGCCAGTGCGGCAGACTATTACCGTATGGCGACGATTGGCGGCGCGGATGCCCTCGGGCGGCCCGATCTGGGGCGGTTATGTGCGGGCGCGCAGGCCGATATTATCTTCTATGACCTCAGCCAGCCTGCCATCGGCCAGGTGTTTGACCCGATCACCGCGATGGTCATCAACGGCAATGGCCGCGATGTCAGCCATGTGATTGTGGCCGGTGAAAAGGTGCTGTGGGACAGACAATTAGTGAAGCGCCAGATTGATCTCGACCAGTTACACCGCCAGGCGCAAAAGCAGTTGGGTGAGTTGATGCAAACCTACCCCGAACGCAGTTTCCGCCATCCGCCGGTGGAGGCGATTTTCAGACCGTCGTTTGAGGTAGTGCGGCGCAGTGTTTGATATGAGGTACGGGCTCTGCAAACGGAGCCCGGTTAACATCAGCTTTTTTGCGAAATTTCCGGCACCAGAATCCATTCGGCGCTGTCGTTCCAGACATCCATCCGGGTGATTTTGCCGTCGCGAATTTCATAGCGGTCAACATAACGGTTACCGGCAAACGCCCGGCCGTCGGGCCATTCGCCATACAGCGTGCCATTTGAATACACCACCGTGTGGTCCTCTTTTTCCATCCAGTCATACTGGCCGATAGACTTCTTCACCCAGGCATAACGCGCACCGTTAAACGCGGTGATGTGATGCGCATCCGGCATGACCCGCTTTCCCGTAAAGGTGATCACCACGTCAGGTGCCATATACGTGGCGGCTTTTACCGGATCCGGTGCCATGGAGGCGGCAAGAAAATTGCTAACAATCTCTACGGCAAAATTCTGTTCTTTCATCATCTCTCTCCTTTCAGGTAATTAGACAGGGCTCTCTGTATGCTGTTGGTGCAGCCAATGCCCGCAGACAGTGCGCCTCCTCGCCAGAAAGCTGCCTGACACACGTACAGCCGCCATCTTAACAATGGCATCCATATTGCTAGCAATATTCATGCTAATGCTAGCAAGTGGAGAGGAGTAAATGAATAAATCGTTAAACACGGATTTGCGCATCCTGAATGCCCGCCTGCCGGACCATGAAAATGTGACGCTTTGGATTGAGAATGGCCGGTTTGTACAGCAGCCCGGCCATCAGCATCATCAAACCCTCGACCTGCAGGGTAAACTGGTGATCCCCGGCCTGGTTGAAACCCATATCCATCTGGATAAAGCCTGCATTATGTCGCGCTGTACGCTTAAGGCCGGCACGCTCAGCGAAGCCGTTGAGCAGACCCGGCTAGCCAAGCAGGAATTCACCGAAGAGGATGTTTATCAGCGCGGCGCACAGGTGCTGCGCAGCGCCATCATTCAGGGGACGACGCACATGCGCACCCACGTCGAGATTGACCCGCAGATCGGCCTGACTGGATTTCGCGCCATCCGCCGTTTACAGGCCGATTTTGCCGCTGCCGTGACGCTGGAGATTTGTGTTTTTCCGCAGGAGGGGATGTTGAATAATCCGGGGACCGAAGCGCTGTTATGTCAGGCCCTGGAACAAGGTGCGGATCTGCTGGGGGGTTGCCCCTACACCGACAACGACCCCGCCGGGCAGATAGAGAGATTGTTTGAGCTGGCCTGCCACTATGGTTGTTGTTTGGATTTTCATCTGGATTTTGACCTCAACCCGCAGGGCATGCAGCTCGAAAGGGTTATCGAATGCACGAAGCGGTTTGCGCGCGCGGGGCGCGTTACCGTCGGGCATGTTACCAAGTTGTCAGCCTTGCCATTAACGCGCATTAACGAACTTGGCCATGCGCTGGCACAGGCGGGCGTTCAGGTGACGTCCCTGCCTTCCACCGATCTGTTTCTCACCGGCCGCGAACACTTTCACCTTAAACCGCGCGGGCTGGCACCCCTGGCCGCGCTTGATGCCTGCGGCGTCACCTGTTCAATCTCCAGCAACAATATTGGCAACCCCTTTACTCCCTATGGCGACGCCTCGCTGGTGCGGCAGGCCAATCTGTTTGCCAACGTCTCACAGCTGGCGACCGGCGCGGAGTTGTTACGCTGTCTGGCGTGGATCTCAACGGAGTCCGCCAAAATGCTACGGCTAAAAGACTATGGCCTGACACCCGGCTGTCATGCCGATTTTGTGGTCTTCGACGTCCCGTCGGCGTCAGCCGTCATTGCGCAGATAAGCCCGCCGGTGATGGGTTTTAAGGCAGGGATACAGACGTTTGAGCGCCCGGCGGCGCGGCTTCTCAACGGTTAACGTCGGGAGAAAACAGCGCCTCATTAAAGCGGTGTGGGTTCAGGCCAGGCACCGCAACGGGCAGGCTGAAAATATCCCCGGCCTGAGGAAAGCGGTGCAGCTCATCTTGCGTCATACCGAATCTGGCGCTGGTGATGAACAGCGTCGCTAACCCTTCCCCGCCAAAACAGCAACTGGTTGGCCTCGGCACGGGAAGGTCAACTCTTTGCAATAACCTGCCCGTCGCACTGAAGTGCAACAAACAGCCACCGTTGAACTGACAGACCCAGAGATTGCCTGCGACATCAACAGCGATGCCGTCGGGTCTGCCAAGGCTGGCGGGTGTTTCGGCCAGCAATCGCGAATTGTGCAACCTGGCATAGTCAGCGCACCAGTCAGCCTGGTAAATCGCCCGCGCCACTGAATCGACGTAATACACGGTTTCACCGGTGGCCGACCAGGCGATGCCGTTGGGTAAGCCAAGGCCGTTCAGCAGCACGGTTTTTTGCAGATCCGCGCCGTAACCGTGCAGGCTGCCGGAGCCTGGCGAATGCGCCTCATCCATCAGGCCGGTGATAAAACGCCCCTGCGGATCGCAGGCACCGTCGTTGTAGCGAAATGAGGGTTGCGTGGTTGCAGCCAGGCTACGGCTTATCACTGCCCCAATCGTCAGGTCGAACAAGGCAAGTTGCGCATCTTCGGTGAAGAGCAAGTTTCCGGCAGTGGTCATCGCCAGCGCACCGACTCTGCGCGTTGAACGGTAAATCAGCCGGGGCGGTTGGCTACCCTCAATGGCATAGATCTCACCTGCCGTAATGTCGATGAAAAACAGCGTACCGCTAAGCAGGTCCCATACGGGGCTTTCGCCGAGACAAGCCTGCACGGGTGCAAAGTGGGTGAGCTGGTTGGCCTGTTTCATCTTAATACTCCCTGATCTTCAGCCACTGGTTGCGGACGCTTTCGGCACTGACGGCGTTGATGCGGGCCAGATCCAGCGGGTAATCAACGCCGGGGTTTTCGTTAAAGCGGCAGGCGGTAAACTGCCCGTTGCTGGCCCGCAGGATCACGCCGCTCTCCTGACAAGATTCTGACGCCAGAAACATCACGCCGGGCACCACCGACTCCGCCGTCAGATTTTCCGGTTTACCATTGACGCCCCACATGCGGGTTTTCGCCACCGGGGAAATAGCGTTGATCAGAATGCCCTCAGGCTTCCCCTCTATGGCCAGCGCATTCATGATACCAATCTGCGCCATCTTTCCGGCGGCGTAGGCGCACAGACCCGGCTGCGCGTACTCCGCAAATATGGCGCGGTCGGAGGTGGTCAGCACCATGCGCGGGGCCCTGGATTTTTTCAGCTGCGGCCACGCATATTTACTCAGCCATAATGGCGCGTATAAATTGATGCCCAGTGCGCGCTCCACGAAGCCGGGTTCGGTCTCCTCAACCGGCTGGTAACCGACCCAACCCGCGTTATGGATCAGAATATCCAGGCTGCCAAAATGGCTGACTGTTTGTTCAATCAGTTCACGGCAGGCGGCTTCCTGCGCATAGTCGCCATGGTGGGCGATAGCTTCGAACCCCTGCTGCTTCAGTGCTGCCACGGCATTCTGTACCACGGTGAGATCACTGCCTGCGCCGCTGCGGTCGCATCCCGCATCCGCCAGCACCACTTTTGCGCCACGCTTTGCCAGTTCTGTCGCATAAGCCAGACCGAGCCCCCGGCCAGCACCGGTGATCACCGCAATTTTGTTCGTGAAATTCATAAGCCACCTCGCTGTTAAAACACAAGGTTACTTAACCGCTGCGCGCTTGTTGAATACCGTTGAACCGCGCTACTGATACAAAATTAATATCAATGCACAGTTTAATCATGCGCATAATGTATTGATACGAATGAGCCGGAAGAGGATGGAATGATTGAAACCCGCGTGCTGAAGCAGTTTTTGGTGGTGGCGGAAGAACTGAACTTCCATCGGGCGGCGCTGCGCCTGCATATGTCCCAACCGCCGCTGAGCGTGGCTATCCGCCAGTTGGAGGAGAAACTCGGCCTGACGTTGTTTATCCGCGACCGGGGCGGCGTGCAGCTGACCCCCGCAGGGGAATCTTTCGTGCAAACCGCCAGTGCAATGTTGCAGGCGCTGAACGACGGCATCAGTCAGGCGCGTAATATTGCCGGGGGTAAAGCGGGGAAACTGACCATCAGCTCGGTCTCGCTGGCTGCATATCCGACCTTACTGAACGCACTCCGGCTGTTCAGACAGCGCTATCAGCAGGTAGAACTGGTGATTAAAGAGATGCCCTCGGCACGACAGATTCAGGCGCTGCAACGGGGTGAAACCGATCTGTCGTTTGTCAGAAAACCAGCGCTGATGCCGCAGGATGTCGTGTCAGGGCTGTTTTCATCCGAAAGAATCATGGTGGCCCTGCCTGCCCGGCACCGGCTGGCGGCAGAGAAAACCCTCAATTTAGCGCAATTGGCGCAGGAGGATTTTGTCTTCACGCCGGAACGCCTTGGCGACGGGTACTATCATCAATTGCTCGGGCTTTGCATTCAGGCAGGGTTTTACCCAAAAATTGTGCAGGAAGCGGCGCAGCTGAGCACGCTGATTGCGCTGGTGTCCTGTGGTTTTGGCGTGGCGCTGGTGCCGGAATCCGTTACGGTACACACCTTCAGCGACAGCGTGCGGTTTTTACCTTTACAGACAGAAGGCCATTCCCCCTGCGTTGAACTCTTTATGTTGCAGCGGGCCGGGCCAGTTCCCGCGCTGCTGGCGAATTTCCTGACACTACTCGATAGCGAACGTGTTTTAACAAAAAATAAGGATATAAGTTTATGAAAAAAACATAACGGTTGATGACCCGACGCAAATGGTCGGCGCGCTGTTATCCGCCGCACTGAAACAGCATGGGATCACCGTGCGCGGGGGGATCGCCAAAGCCAATACGCCTGCAAACGCCGCCGTGCTGGCCAGCAAAACGTCCGCGCCGCTTTCAGAACTCGCGGTGACTTTCCTTAAGCTCTCAAACAATAGTTATGGTGAGATTCTGACCAAGGCCATGGGGCGTCAGGCGCAGGGAAAAGGGGACTGGGAATCCGGGCTGCAAACCCTCCATCAGTATTTGCAAAAGCAGGGAATCAATACCGACGCCCTGCGGCAGGTTGATGGTTCAGGGTTGTCGCGCATGAATCAGGTGACACCAGAACAGCTGACTGCGGTGTTGTTAATGGCACGCAAACAGCCGTGGTTTAGCGCCTGGCATAGCGCCCTGCCGGCCGCCGGTGAACCCGCATTGATGGTGGGGGGAACCTTGCGTAACCGCATGGTCGATACGCCAGCCGCCGGGCGGGCCTATGCCAAGACCGGCTCACTGACGGGGGTTTCTTCGATCAGTGGTTATGTGGATTCTGCAACCGGGAGGCCGCTGGTATTTTCGATGATCAGCAATAACTATCTGGTTCCCGGCGCGCAGGTTAAAGCGTTGGAAGATAAAATGGTGGTCACGCTGGCATCGTGCGACGCCAGCGTAGTTTGTCGATAAAAAACGGGGGAGATACGCTAGAGATCCGCCAGCGCCTGGCGCAGGTTGACGTCTCCACCTGGGGTGTCTTCCAGCGTCAGTTGTTGTTCCAGTTCATCGAGGTGTTCAATCATGACGGCGGCGGCCTGTTCGTTATCACCGGCTTCCAGCGCGGTGATGATCGCCTGATGTTCGTCCGACTGGCAGGAAGGCACGTCATTGCGCTGATACAACGCCACGATCAGCGAGCTGCGCACCATCAGGTTGGCAAGTATTTCACTCAAGACTTCGTTGCCACAGATTTCACCCAGCATGAGGTGGAATTCGCTTAACTCGCGGACAATCGCCCGGCGATCGGTGGCGTTGGTGGCTTCACGCTCCCCACGCAGGTGAGCAGCAATGCGGTGCCGGTGGCGGCGCATCAGATCGGGAGTGATGGTTTCAACGATGGCTCTTTCGATGGCGCGACGGGCGGTAAAGACTTCACGGGCCTCTTTGGCGGTCGGCTGAGCCACCATGGCGCCGCGGTTGGGCTCAATGGTGACGATACGCTGCATTGCCAGACGTTGCAGCGCGACCTGAACGTGATTGCGGTTAGCGTTCAGGGCTTCCACGATCTGCGCTTCAATCAGCCTGGCTCCCGGGCGCAAACGGTGTTGGGCGATGGCTTTGGACAAAATGTCGACAATACGCTGAACTTCCAGCTGCTTGGCGGTAGTGGTTGGAGTACTCATTAAAGCCGGATGCCTCGTTGTGCTGGTGATAAGTTCTTGTAAAAAGAATCCGCTAGATGTCTGGATCGGCTCTTTATTATCGTCTCAGCTTATCATTCCCCCACGTTTTGCCCAACGGTCAATATTTCGCCATGCCGGTGATTTAGGATTATTCGCCCCGTAATACGGTGGCATTTTGCACTAAATCCTCATGCCGCCGGACAGGTTACTGGCTTACCGCATCACGGATGGGCGTATCGCCACCCCGCAGTTCCCACTGCTGGCCGATGGAGTTTGGTGCCTGTAATACCGCAACCACAACCAGCGCCACATCTTCACGCGTCACTTCGCCGCGTCCGGCATTCGGTGACAACGTCACTAAACCGGTGGCCGGGGTATCCGTCAGCGGACCGGGGCGGATAATTGTCCAGTCCAGTGCGCTTTTGCGCAGTTCGATATCCGCATCACGCTTGGCTTCAATGTAGGCCTTCCATACCGGATCGGTGTCGGGTTTTATTGGGTTATCAACGCCGATGGCGGAAATCTGGATATAGCGCCGGACGCCAGCCTGATGCGCCGCCTGCGCCAGCAGCACGGAGCCGGCATAATCGACGGTTCTTTTACGTTCGGCACTGGAGCCGCCTCCGGCCCCGGCGGCAAAGACTACGGCATCAGCCCCTTGCAGGCAGCTTGCCAGCTGGTCAGCGGTGGTATTTTCGATATCCAACAGCACCGGCACAGCCCCGAGTTTTCTCATGGCAGGCACCTGCTCCTCTTTACGTACGATACCGACAGCACCGATGCCCTGCGCCACCAAATGCTTGATGATCAGTTGGCCGATCTGGCCGTGGGCTCCCACTATTGCGACCTTAGTCATAAATCCTCCCCTGGTTTACGTCTTTTTGCACATCGAACGTTAACTGTAGCACAGGGTTTTCCCTGCGGTTTTCTCCCGCGTCGATCGTGATTGACGGGCACTTAGCGAAACGTGCTACCCTGAGCGGCATAATTATTTCTGATTGAAACCATTTCCAACGAGGACCTTGTGACTACCTCCAACCGCCCTGAAATCCACTCTCCGACGCTGCGTTTCCTGCCCGAAACCATGCACATCGGACGCCAGCTTCGTACCTATTGTGATGCCCGTTTCAAAACCATCGGCCTGACGCTGGCGCGTGGTCAGGTGCTGTTGCATCTGGAAGCGGCTAACGGCCGGTTACCACAAGGTGAACTGACGGCGTTGCTGGAAGTGGAGCACCCTACCGCCATTCGCCTGTTTGACAGTCTGCAGGCGCTCGGCTATCTGACGCGCTGCGCTGGCGAGCAGGATCGCCGTTCGAAAGATATCGTACTGACAGAAGCAGGTTTGGCGCTGGCCAATGAGGTCCGCTCGATGACGGATGAGATCCTGATCCGCGTAATGCAGGGTATTTCCGCAGAAGACGTGGCCGTGGCGCATCGGGTCATGGCGAATGTCGCTTCGACACTGGCGGCCATGTAGCCCGCCGCAACTTTGCTTGAGTCATTCATTTTTCACCCATTCACGATTGTAAATATCACCTCAATGAATAATTGATCTGGACACCAGTGACCCTTCTGATTACATTAATCGTTATATGTAGCTAGCTACAATGTAGCCGGGTAATTACCTGACGTATCATCACGTACAAGGTTTAGTCATGACTGCGGGATCCACTCCGACACCACAAACAGATCCCAATGAAGAGGTCGGTAATACGCCACAGCCGGTACCGGCATCGCCCCATCACCCCTTCGCCGCCCAGGTCAGCACCTGGCTGTGCCATTTCCCAAAATGGCGCATTGTGGTGTATGCCATGGCGTCATTGATCATCGGCATGACGCAGGGGTTGGGAATTAACCTGGTGGCCTCCAACTTGCCCGGCATTCAGGGATCGCTTGGCATTACCGCCACCGAAAGTTACTGGCTGGTGGCGGCCTACACCGCGACCAGCGTCAGCGGCACGATTTTGCTTTATAAAATCCGCACCCAGTTTGGTATGCGCCGCTTCGGTGAATACGGTCTGCTGTTTTTTGCCGCCGTGTCGCTGGCACAGATATTTACCCATGATTTTCAGACCGCCGTCGCGGTACGTGCAGTCATGGGGTTCGCCATGGCCTCACTTGGCCCGCTGGCGATTTTCTATATGTTTGAAATTTTCCCACCGGCCAAAAAACTGACCGCCGGTCTCTGTCTGGGGCTGGCCGGCAGCCAGATTGCCCAGCCGATTTCGCGCATTATTTCACCCCATCTGTTGGATCTGGGCCACTGGCATCAACTGGCGTTTCTGGAGTCCGGTCTGGCGCTGATCTGTCTGGCGATCATCTGGATCCTGCCACTGACCCATCCGCCACGGGTCAAAGTGTTTGAACGCATTGACTGGTTGAGTTACCCGCTGATTGGCACTGCGATAGCCTGTATTTCAGTGGTGCTCACACTTGGGCGTTACTACTGGTGGTTTGAAAAGTCGTGGCTGGGTGAAGTGCTGGTGCTCGGCATTATTACGCTGACGCTGGCCTTTATGGTCGAGCTGAAGCGCAAGAATCCGATCATTGATTTGCGCTGGTTGATGACGCCTGAAATGCTGATGTTTACCGGCTCGATGCTGTTTGTGCGCATGTTACTGAGCGAGCAAACCACCGGCATGGTGGGTTTTCTGACGCTGGTGGGTTTACAGAATGACCAACTGGTGACGCTGTTTTGGATCGTGCTGGCGATGACTTTCGCCGGGCTGGTGTTTGTCAGCATTATTCACCGCGCTGACCGCATCGTTTATATCCACCTGTTTGCCATGGTGCTGATCGCCACCGGTGCATGGATGGACGCTCACTCCACCGTCGATTCTCGCCCTGAACAGTTCTATATCAGCCAGGGAATGATTGCCTTTGCCGGGGCGATTTTCCTGCCCACTTCGCTGTGGCTGGGTTTTGTCAAAGCATTGCAGTTCGGCCAGAGCCAGATCATCAGCTTTATCCTGGTGTTTCTGACCACGCAGAACATCGGTGCACAGATTGGCAGCGCCTTCCTCGGCACGATTCAAATTCTGCGCGAGAAGTTTCACTCCAGCGTGCTGATCGACAGCATCACGCTGCAAAATCCGTATGTGGTTGAACGCGTCGCGCACTACACCCAGGCGCTGCAACCGGTGATAAGTGACAGTACGCAACGTAATGCTCAGGGGCTGGCACGGCTGGGCGCTAGCGCCACGCAGCAGGCCGGATTACTGGCGTATAACGATGTATTTATGGTGGTGTTTTACATGGCATGGGGCTGTTTCGCCGTGCTGGCGCTGCATATCGTGGCACCCAAAATAGCAACAAAAATAAAAGCGGGCAAAGACGCGGGCGAAACCGTCGCCGCGTAGTTTCTTCAATCCTCAACCCAGAGATGTGATCCGTTTTATGAAAAATATTTTCCGCTATCCGTCCATTATCGCGGTGTTGTGTCTGGGTATTATCGGGGTGTTTATCGTGCTCTACACCTGGCAACTGTTCCCGTTCAGCTCAAGGGTAGAGACCACGGATAACGCCTATGTGCGTGGCAACGTCACGCTGGTCAGCCCGCAGGTGTCGGGTTATATCACCGCCGTGAAAGTGCAGGACTTTATGCCGGTTAAAAAAGGCGACGTGCTGTTTGAGATCGACGACAGCACCTACCGCCAGGAGTTGTTACAGGCCGAAGCCACTGAAGCGCAACAGCAGGTGACGCTGGATAATTTCGGCCAGAACCGGGCGTCCGGCGCGGCCAGCCTGCAACTGGCGGAAGCCGAGTTGCAAAGTGCGCAAGCCACCGCCAATAAAGCTTCGCTGGACTCGAGCCGTAACGGCCCGCTGCTGGCCAGCGGTGTGGTGGCGAAAACCACCGGTGATGAAGTGCGGGCTGCCCAGCTTAAAGCGCAGGCCGAGGTGGCAAAAGCCAAAGCTTCAGTCAATATCGCTCAGCAGGATTTGGCGCTTATCGATGCGGGCAAGGCGTCGTTACAGGCAGCGTTAAAATCGGCGCAGGCCAAAGTCGCCGTCGCGCGTATTAATTTACTGCATACGCGGATTATTGCGCCGGCTGACGGTCAGCTTGGCGAAGTCAGTGGCCGTGCGGGGCAATATGTGTCGGCGGGCACCCTGCTGACCTCGGTCACGCCGCAAACGGTCTGGGTGAACGCCAATTTCAAAGAGCGCCAGTTGGCGGAGATGGTCACCGGCATGCCGGTAACATTTACGGTAGATGCGCTGAACGATCATAAATTCCAGGGACATATTTCGCGGATTTCCCCGGCAACGGGTTCAGAGTTCAGCGTACTAAAAGCCGATAACGCCACCGGGAATTTCACCAAAATTTCACAGCGTATCGCGGTCAGAATTGAGATAGACACCAACCAGCCGCAAAGCAAGCAACTGCGGCCGGGAATGTCTGCGGTGGTCAATGTGGATACGGCGGCGCGATAAAGAAAATCAGCGCCGGTGTGCCAGCGAGCGGACAACACGGTCGCCTAAGGTTTGAATGATCTGCACCATGATCACCAGCACCACGATGGTCGCAACCATCACCTGATTATTGAAGCGCTGGTAGCCGTAGCGGATCGCCAGATCGCCCAGCCCACCGCCGCCAATCACGCCGGCCATGGAGGAGAAACCAATCAGCATCACGATGGTCAGCGTGAGGCCCGCCAGCAGCGCGGGCAGCGCCTCGGGTAACAGCACGGTGAAAATCACGTAACGCAGCCCGCCGCCCATCGCCTGAATGGCTTCAATGCGGCCTTTATCTACTTCATCCAGCGCATTCTCGACAATACGCGCAAAAAACGGGATCGCTCCCAGTGTGATAGGCACCACGGCGGCGGTACTGCCGAGCGTGGTGCCGACAATCAGACGGGTCAGCGGGATCAGAGCAATCAGCAGCACCACAAACGGCAGCGAGCGGCCAATATTGACCACCGTGCCGAGCGTGGCACTCAGTTTAGGCAACGGCGTTAACCCATGACGGCGGCTGATAAACAGCAGCACCCCAAGCGGTAAACCGACCAGCAGCGTGAAGAGCGTCGCCAGGCTGACCATATACAGCGTTTCGCCCGTGGCATTGAGCACCAGCGCGTAAAGTTCGTCCCATGACAAACTGTTTCTTATACCCATTCTGCTTTCACTCCCCGCTGATTCAGAAACAGCATCACTTCAGACAGATCCACGCCACCCATCGGCGGCTGGAATGCCACCCGTAAACGGCCAACCCGCTGGCCGGCGATTGACTCCACCCCACCGCCAAATAAGGTCACGCCAACGCCGTGTTCCTGCGCCAGCGAACTGAGTACCGGCGAGGCCCGCAGAATGTCGTAAAACGTCAGCTCTGCCACCGGCAGCAGCGGATTGACCGGCAGTTCCGGCAAACCGCAATCTGGCATCAGCGCTTTGCCGAGCAGCGAATGGGGGTCAGACAGCAGTTGGGCTATCGGCCCGCTCTCCTGCAACTTTCCGCCTGACAGCAGCGCCGCATGGTCACAGATGGATTTCACCACGTTGAGTTCATGGGTGATGAGCACAATGGTCAGCCCGAGCTGTTGATTAATGCTGCGCAATAAGGCCAGGATGGAATCGGTAGTTTCCGGGTCCAGCGCACTGGTCGCTTCATCCGATAACAGATAGCTGGGCCGCGCCGCCAGCGCACGGGCGATGCCGACCCGCTGCTTCTGACCGCCGGAAAGCTGCGAGGGAAAGGCGTGGGCTTTATCGCTCAGCCCCACTAAGTCCAGCAGTTCCGCCACGCGTTTTTGCCGCTCATTACGACCCATACCAGCAATTTGCAGCGGCACTGCCACGTTATCGCTGACGTTGCGCGCATGGAGCAGATTGAAATTCTGAAAGATCATGCCGATACGCTGACGCTGCAACCGCAGGTCTTTGTCGCTGAGCTGCGTCAGATCACGCCCGTCAACCAGAATACGGCCCGAATCGGGCCGCTCCAGTAAGTTCAGACAGCGGATCAGGGTACTTTTCCCCGCGCCGCTGCGGCCAATAATGCCGAACACCGCACCGTCGTTGATGGTCAGAGAGACGTCCTGCAATGCCGGGGCGCCCTGTCCTGCGTACTGTTTGGTCAGATGTTCGGCGACTATCATGATTTATTGCCTGCCGCAGAAACCGGAATGACCGAACCGTGGTATTTGTCGGTAATAAATTTCGCCACTTCCGGTGACTCCAGATCTTTTGCCAGCTGTTTAATACGCGGGTCAGATGCCAGTTTTTCGCTGGTGACCAGAATATTGGCGTACGGATTGCCCTTGGCTTTTTCCAGGCCCAGCGCATCTTTGGCCGGGTTCAGCCCGGCTTCCAGCGCGTAGTTGCCGTTAATCACCGCCAGATCGACATCATCCAGTGAGCGCGGGATCTGCGGTGATTCAATCTCGATGATTTTCAGGTGCTTCGGGTTATCCGCGATATCTTTTGGTGTGGCCTGATCTTTGGCCGGGTCATTAAAGCCCGACTTCAGCGTGATCAACCCCTGATCGCGCAGCAGATAGAGCGCACGGCTCAGATTGGTGACGTTATTGGGCACGGCCACTTTGCCGTTGTCCGGCACCTCTTTGTAGCTTTTGTATTTGCTCGAGTAGACACCCAGCGGCTCAATATGCACGTTAGCGGCCACGGCGAACTTCACGCCCAGCGCCTGTTCCTGTGAACGCAGGTACGGCAGATGCTGGAAATAGTTGGCATCCACATCGCCGTGCGCCAGCAGTTCGTTGGAGTTCACGCCGTTCGGAATTTCGATGATTTTCAGATCCAGACTCGGATCGATTTTCTGCACATAAGCCAGAATTTCGGCGTGCGGTACCGGGTCAGCGGCAACCCGCAAAGGCTCAGCGGCAAAGGCCGATACTGACGCAACCAGCGCCGCCGCAGCGGTGAAACGCCCGATCACTGACGGGGAAAAAGACCAACCTGCAACCACATTTTTCAGCATAGAGAACCCTTAGTATTGTTGTTTTATGTTGTGATGGAACGAACGTGTGACGAAAAAGTGCATCAGGCCGTGGCGGTCAGAATGTCAGCGTAGTAGCGCTGTGCCACGTCGGGGTGCGAACGCAGGCGGCCTTTAAGGTAGTTAAAGCCGACATCGCGGAATAAAGGATTGAGCGGATCGCTGGCCGGGCCGCGTGCGTCGCGGGCCAGTTCTGCCGGAAGCGGGAACAGCGGCACTACGGCGTCGAGCTGAGCACCAAGGAAAAAGGCTAATGAGAGACGCTCCTGACCGGCAGGCGGTGAGACCACGCGGTGCACGGTGGCCCGCAGATAGCCGTTAGTCGCGAGCTCCAGCAGTTCGCCGATATTCACCACCAACGTATCTTCCAGCGGCAGGGCATCCACCCACTGGCCCTCTTCCACTTCCACCTGTAAACCGCGCTGTTGATCCTGCAAAAGGAAACTCAGAAAACCGGAGTCTTTATGCGCGCCAACGCCCTGTCCGCTCTGGCCTTCGCTGTGGCCGGGATAGCGAATCAGCTTGATATGTTCGTTGGGTTTATCGCCGTACAGCGGGTCGAAGGTTTTCTCCGGCAGTTGCAGCGCCAGCGCAAAGGCACGCAGCAGGCGCAGCGACATGTGTGTCATCTCCTGCTGCCAGCGCAGCAGCAGCGGGCGTAACTCCGGCAGAGATTCCGGCCATTGGTTCGGCCCTTGCAGTCTGGCCCAGCCAGGGGTTTTGGCTTCCAGCGGTAAAGGCTGGCGTTCGGCACCCAGATCAAACTGTTCTCGCCAGTCCGGCTGACCACGGGTGATTTCCGACGCCGCGCGGTTGTAGCCGCGAAAGTGCGGTGAGTTGATCATGCCCACTGCCAGTTTCTGTTCATCCGGCAGGGCAAAAAAAGCCCGCGAAGCCTGCTGTACATCGCTCAGCAATTGTTTATCAATGCCGTGGCCTTTCAGGTAGAAAAAACCGATATCCCGTGCGGCAGAGCGCAGTTGCGAGAGGAACGCTTCGCGTGACTGGCCTGGCTCGGCAAACTGGGCAAAATCAATTAAGGGGATATTGCTCACTTTATTTTCCAACATAGCTTCTCCAATATAGCGCCTCCAGTACGGAGTCATGAAATAACGCTAACACTGGCGCAGTCAGGCGCTCTAATATTTAAATGAACTAAGATATGACGTTAATTAAAAGAGAGAGATTCACGGCATTACTTCGTAAGGCGTTTATTTTATAAATATGATTTATAACGATTTTATAAAAACGAAAGAAGTCGAAAGTGGCCTATATTCAACAGATGGATGACGTTTTGCGATTAATGACTAAGGGAGTTGGGAGGATTGAGGGAAAAGGTATTTTAATGTCGCCCTCCCCTGAGGAGAGAGGAAGGCGTGAACGGAAATTTATTTTTTATCCGCGCCCAGATAACGATAAACCACGCTGAGATCTTGATCGCCATAACCGGCATCGACCGCGCTTTGCCAGGTTTCGCTGATGCGTTTCATCACCGGCAACTGGCAGTTTTTACCGGCGCTCAGCGCCAGATTGATGTCTTTCAGCGCCCAGGTCAGATGCATCTGTGGCGTGTAGTCACCGCTTTTGAACATCTCCATTTTGCCTTTGATATAAGGCGCGGCTAACGGACCGCCTTCCAGCACGTCCCAGAGGTCATCAGTGGTGAAACCGAACTCATCGGCCAGTTGGGCGCTTTCGGCGATACCTTCCATCATCGAGATCAGCCAGGCATTGACCACCAGTTTCATTTTCGACGCCCTGCCCGCTTCGCCGAGCCACTTCACGCCTTTGGAGATGGCGGCAAAGACCGGCTCAACATGGGCGGCGGCGGCGCGGTCACCGCTGGCCAGTACCACAATCTGGGCATTTTCCGCCGGGGTTTTGGTCCCTGACACCGGTGCGTCGATAAAGACGGCGTCCGGGCGCTGCTGTTTGACCAGGGCGATCAGCACCTCGGTGGCTTCTACGCCCAGGGTGCCCATCTGAGCAATCACGGCGCCCTGTTTTAGACCGGCCAGTAAACCGTCGGCGCTTTCGAACACCGTCTGCGTCGTTGGGCCGTCGGTCAGCATCGTGATCACCACATCGACGCCTGCGACCGTTTCACGCACCGTTTTTCCCTGGAGTGCACCGGCTTTAACCAGATCCTCACCCCGGGACGCAGTACGGTTCCATACGTGGGTTTCGAAGCCCTTTTTCAGCAGGTTGGCAGCAAATGCATGGCCCATGGCGCCCAGCCCGAGCACGGCGACGGTGGGTTGTTGACTCATAAAATTCTCCTCCGGGTAAAGTGAAAATGGATCATAGATCGCGTTCTATCGTAACATGCACGATTGTGACGTTATGATTTACATCGAATTAACAACTCAGTCTAAGCATGAATAGCGGCTGATCAGGAGAGAACGTGGTTGGAAATAAGAGCAAAGTGATACTCATCGGCATGATTTCAGCCATTTTTATCATCATGGTGGTGATGTTAGGGTCAGTTTACGTCTATCCGATGTGGATGCAGCGTACTACGCCGCAGGCCTGTGCCACTATTACGCCGCAGAATGCCATCGACAGCGTGACGGCTGACTTCATGCAAAACCGTATTCCCAACTGGGGCAATGACAAAGACAACATCGGCACCGCCGTACCCGTCCTGTCGTTCATCAGCGATGACGTGAAAAGTGATCAGGGCACCTACCGTGTACCGTTCACGGCCAAAGGCCCGGACGGCGAACTGCATTATGTGGGGAATTTTAACTGTACGAACCACTACATCAAGTATTCGACGGTCGACTAACTGCGGTTAGTCATGGGCGGCTGCCCACACCGGTGAACCTTGGGCTGCCGCCCAAACTGGCCTTAAGGTCCAAACCTTGGGCTGCCGCCCAAACCGGCCTTAAGGTCCAAACCTTGGGCTGCCACCCAAACTGGCCTTAAGGTCCAAACCTTGGGCTGCCACCCAAACTGGCCTTGAGGTCCAAACCTTGGGCTGCCGCCCAAACCGGCCTTAAGGTCCAAACCTTGGGCTGCCGCCCAAACCGGCCCAAAAGGAGGCGTAAACGCGCCTCCTCTTGGAACTCCTGCGTTTTTTTAAAAACAGCAGCTGCGCTGGTCACAATGGCCGTGTTTCAGGGGCCAAGACGATAGCCGCAAACTCCGCCGCTGCGCGGTCCTCTCAGTTCGGGCTTCAACCCGCGTAAACTTCCACGCGGTTTTGCGCCTCTCCCTCGACGTCGTTTTGAACGCGGCCGACGCTTTTTCAAATTCAAATTCAAATTCAAATTCAGAACCTCATCTGTTTTTGTCTTTTAAAAAGTCCGGGCCGCATTCAAAAATGTCACCGGCAAGTCGGTGGAGAGACAACATCTTTACCGTTGGCTCGAACCCGCAGCCGGGAAGCCCGTCAGGGCTGACATTTTGCGGCTATATCTGTGATACCTGAAACACGGCCATCCCGATTCAGCGATAGCGCGCAGTTAAAAAACGCAGGATTGTTAAGGGCCGCGTTTACGGCCCTTGACCCGGTGTGGGCCGGCGCCCACGATCTTGAATTTGAATTTGAATTTGAATTTGAATTTGAATTTTAAGTTAAAATTTTAAAGGCTTTTCAAAAAAGCCGAAATTTCACTTCACATCGTGGCGATCTTAATTAGAATGCAAACCGTTATCATTTGCATTTTCAGGGAAAGTTCACGTGTCTGTTAAAAAAAATCAAAAAATTGCCACGAGCGGATTCAAAAAATCCGTACTGGCGTTGGCAATACTTCATGGGTCCCCGCTGCTGGCAGCGACGGAGACCGCCCCGCAGGCGGATACGCTGACCGTCACCGCCGCTGACAATTCTGTCTATTCGACGGATTACAGCGCCAGTCAGTCCTCTACCGCCAGCAAAAGCAATACACCACTCAATGAGACGCCGCAGTCGGTCAGCGTAGTGACGTCATCAATGATCAACGACTATCAGATGAAATCTCTCGACGACGCGATGAAGTTTGTCAGCGGCGTGACGCAAGGCAACACGCTCGGTGGCACCGAGGATGGTTTCGTCAAACGCGGTTTTGGCGCCAACAGTGATGGGTCAATTTTACTCGACGGCGTGCGCAGTAATCAGGGGCTGGGATTTAACGCCACCACCGATCACGTCGAAGTGCTGAAAGGCTCCGCGTCGTTGTTGTACGGGATCCAAAACCCCGGCGGTGTGATCAACATCATCAGTAAAAAACCGCAATATGAGTGGAATACCCAGGTCAACGGCAGCACCGGTGGTTTCGGCGGCGGCAGTGGCGGGATTGATGTCACCGGCCCGTTGGGTAACGGTTTCGCTTTCCGTATGATCGCTGAAAGGCAGTCGGAGGATTACTGGCGCAACTTCGGTAAAGATCAGCATACCCTGCTCGCCCCTTCCCTGAGTTGGTTCGGTGATAAGGCCAGTTTCAATATCAGTTATCAAGAGTACAAATACGATATTCCCTACGATCGCGGAACCGCTTTTATTAATGGCCAGCCGATTGATATCCCCTATGAGCGTCGTCTCGATGAGCAGGCAAACCACGCCTGGGGCAAAAATAAGCGCCTGAATACCACCTGGGAATACGAACTTAGCCCCGAGTGGAAAACACGCCTGACTTACGCCTGGATGCAGCGCCGTTACGACAGTAACGAAGTGCGCGCGACGGCGATCAACACCACCACCGGTGCCGTGACGCGCCGTGCGGATGCCAACCGGGGCTTCAATCATCAGACGGATTACACCGCCTGGGACTGGATCGGAAATCAGGAGATCTTCGGCATGACCCATGATCTGTTGTTGGGCGTGGATTATGAGAAGAATGAAACCTACAAGCAGTACTCTTATCGTGGAAAAGTGAACAGTCAGTTCAATATGTATAACCCGGTGTATGGCCTGTCACCGACCACTGACAGCACCACCTATAACGATAAACTGAGCAATCTGCGCAATACCCTATTCAATAAGTCCGTCTATGTGAAAGACAGTATTCACTTTACCGATCAGTGGATTGGTGTGGTGGGTGGCCGTTATCAGCATTATAACCAGAAGTCCTCTTACGGTTTTGTTGACCCGACGCAAACGCTGGACGATAGCGACAATAAGTTTCTGCCACAGTTGGGGCTGGTGTATAAGCTGACGGAAGATCTCTCATTTTATGGCAGTTTCAGCCGCTCATTTACGCCGTCAACCGATACCGATGACAACGGCAATGTGTCGCAACCAGAGCTGGGCACCACCTATGAAGTGGGCACCAAATGGCAGATTTCACCACGGGTTGACGCCACACTGGCGCTGTATCGCATTGATGAAAAAGATATGTCAGTGTTTATCAACGGTGTGACGCGCAGTATTCCTAAAGCGCGTTCGACCGGGGCTGAGCTGGAAGTGAACGGTGAGATTGCGACCGACTGGAGCGTCAGCGCCAATTACAGCTATGACAAAACCGAAATCACCGAGGACAACGTGAACCCGGCTAACGTCGGTAACCGCCTGGTGAATGCGCCAACGCAAATGGGTAGCCTGTACCTGAGCCACACACTGCGTTGGGTGCCGGTTCCGGGGGATGTGCGCATCGGTGGCGGTGCTCGTTATGTTGGTAGCCGTGCCGGAGACCCTGAAAACAGTTTCACCATGCCGTCTTACACCGTTGCGGATGCCTTTATTGCCTGGGACAGCCCGCTGTTAGGCAAACATACCCAACTGAAATTGAACATTAATAACCTGTTCGATAAGGAATATTATTCCTCCAGTGCCGGGAATCTGCGTGTCATTGAAGGCGAGCCACGCAACGTGGTGCTGTCCGCGGTGGTGGATTTCTAACCCGCCCACAGGGGGTTAATCCCCCACCTTGCGCAGAGGTGGGGGATCACCTTTTAACGTGGATGAAGCTGCGTCCAGTAGGTCCCGCTAAAAGGAATGGGCAGGAACTGCGTATAGATCTCTTTTACCGTCTGCTGTGGATCGACATCCTTGAACAGTTGCGGATAGAGCGCTTTGGCAAACACTTCGACATCCACCATATGGTACGGGCTGAGGTAGAAGTTATGCCATACCGCATAGGCCCGCCCTTCCCGAACCGGCTTCAAGTGTGCGAGCAACGGCTGTTTGTCCATCATCAGACGGAAACTCCCCTGAGCCTGCACTTCTGTGACCTGCGGCCCAAGCATGATCTCCGAACCCGGGTTCCCCTGCGGACTCCCCATGCCGGTACTGATATAGACATCAGGATCCGCGGCAATCACCGCTTCGGGATTCATCTCACCGTAGACGCTTTTGAATGCACCACGGGCGATGTTTTCCCCGCCAGCGAAATCGAGTAAATCGGCCAGGTTGCCGTGCGAAACCGTCGTGCAACAACTTTCACGGCGGCCCGGTTGCAACTGCAACATGACGCGAGTTTTCTTGCCGTGGTACTGCGCGATGCGCTGTTTTACCCGCTCCATATGCTGCTGATAAAACGTAATAAACCGGGCGGCTTTTTGCGGACTATTCAGCACGTCGCCTAACAGTTTGACACTGGGCACGGTGTTGTTGATCTGATCAACACGCAAGTCGACGTAAATCACCGGGATCCCCGCACGGGTCAGGCTGTCCAGCATCTGGTCATGGTCTGACGGCTGCTTGGCATAACGCGGAAGGATGACTAAATCCGGCTTCAGGGCGATCACTTTCTCCGGGTTCATCTGGGTGAAGTTGTTTTTTCCGAACTGAGGGATGTCAGCAATCGCGGGAAACGCTTTGACGTATAACTGCCAGCTTTGCGGATCGAGGTTTTGCATATCGCCCGGCCATCCCACCACGTTTTTGGCAGGGTTACCGTCTTGTATCAGGCTCAACGTATAGAGCATCCGGCTTTCGCCGAGCACAATACGTTGAGGATTATCCGGGACGTCAACCGTTCGATCAGACAGGTCAACAACCGTTTTGGCCTGCGCCAGCCCGGAGGCAATCAGGCTTGCAAGTAACAATATCTGGCAGGAAATACGCATAACGTCTCAGAATCCAGTGATCAGGAACGAGATGATAATGATTATCGTTAATTTCCGCAATTGCCCGGTAACGTAATATCGCCGTCGCCCAGCTCCAGCTGCATCAGCACCGTGTCAATCCAGCGGCCATGTTTGAAACCTACGCTTTTGAGTGTGCCGACGATCACAAAACCCAGCGATTCATGCAGTTTTATAGAACCCACATTACTGCTGTTGCCGACGTTGGCAATCATCTGTCGCCAGCCACCTTCTGTGGCCCGCTTTACCGCTTCCTGCATTAGCCGCTTGCCAATCCCCTGACCCTGTTCAGTTTCATCGATATACACCGATCCTTCGCAGGTGAAACGGTAGGCATAACGTGGCCGGTAAGGCGCCAGATAGCAGTAGCCCAGAACCTGGTCATCGCGTTTGGCGACCAGATACGGCAGGCCTTTACTGAGGATATTTTCGCGCCGTGACAGCATTTCATCCCGCGTTGGCGGCTCCGTTTCAAAAGAGGCAATTCCATGGATCACGTGATGGGCGTAAATCTGCTGGATTTGCGCCATATCGGCAATACTTGCATCGTGAAGCGTGATGGTCTCACGCAATGAAACAGACATGATAGGTTCTCTCGTCAGGGGTAAGGTTTTCATTGTTAAAAGAAAGAATAGGCCTGGGTCAGGTAATTGGATAATAAGTAAATCTTATAGCTGAGAGTTTTTACAGCCCGATCGCGGGGATGTGCTCAATAAAAAATCGCTTTGCCGGATTTTGGCAGCAACTTTGAGGATTAACGCGTTATCACTGAGTTTTTTGCACGAAAAAGGCTACACTGGAGGACACTTTCCTCACACGGATGCCCGTAAATGAAAAGATTAACTCAGCAAGATATGACGGAAAGCGAGCAGCGCGAGCTTAAAACGCTGACCGACCAGAGCCGCAAAGCGCAGGGTCGCGAACTGACCAACTCCGAAACCAACCGTATTAAAGACAACTTCATCGATAAACTCATGGAAGAAAAAGAGAAAGTTGCCGCCAAAGCCCGTGCAGAAAAACGCCGTGCCAAAGCCGTTCCTAGTACGTCTGCGACCTATGACTGGACGGCAAGAACGCATCCACGTGGCCGTCGTTAAGAGATTCAACGCTGGCTCAGCCATCTGTGCTGAGCCATCAGGTAATATCAACGCCGCATGCCCAAAGCTGCCCGTGAGCCACGGAGAAAACAGAATGAAGGGAGAAACCGTAAAAACGAGGCAATAAAAAGGCTCAGCATGCTGAGCCTCGGCGGCGGTTATCAGAAAAGCGGCCCGGAAAAGTTTAGGCCGTTTGCTCACTTTTGATAGGTATCAGTGAGAGATCAATATATTTCGCCATATCGCGTGATTCCGCTCGTGGTAAATAAGGAATTTCACCAAGGAGTGGCGCGGTTATATTGGTGCCGATAGCATCAATTGTTTCCTGATAATGTGCAAGGCATGGGTTAATACGGTTTGCTACCCAGCCAACCAATGGTAAACCATCAGCAATGATTGCCTGTGCACTTAATAACGCATGGCTGACACAACCTTCCTGAATACCGACAACCAGAATAACCGGTATATTCTGCTGACGAACCCAGTCGGAATAAAAACGCTGTGGAGTGATCAATGCTCTCCAGCCATCACAGCCTTCAACCACCACGACATCCCCACCTTCACGCATAAATTTCAAACCTGCGGTCATTATTTCAAAAATATTGTCCGGGGTGTCGCTGGCATAGATATCTTCGTCCAGTAATGCTAAAGGCGTTATTTTTTCGTAAGGATAAGAAACAGATGAGGAGTTTTGCAGCGTTACCGCATCTTTATTTCGGATACCGTCTGCCAGCTCCTGGCTTCCTGTTGCGACAGGTTTATAACCCAATGCACATTTGCCCTGCGCTACTAGCGCCTGCAGCAGAGCGCGAGTCACGATGGTTTTACCTACACGAGCGTCCGTACCCGTGACGAAAAAGTGCGTTAACATGGAATTCTGGCTCCGGGATCTCTCCGTTTGACTAAGAAATTATCTCCGGCAGGTTCGCCTGAGACTGAGTGACAGGTTGAAAGTCTAGGCGATAGGATTCGAGAACGATTTGCGTTAGCGCAATGTTTTGGTCACTGAGGAGAATAATTGGCAAAATAAGATTTTTATTACTTTTAATATAAATAACTCAAGTTAATTTATAGCAATAATTAACCCTGCAATAACTTAATTAACAAGGAACCATTATACAGCGCATCTTTGACTAACGCAGCACCGGGCATTGTCCCTTTGTTATAGAATTGCGTCGATTCCAGTTTGATATTTTCACTGTAAGCCGGCAGTGACTGTTGTTGGATGCAGGACATAATCGCTGGATGCAAAATCTCTTTGGCAAAATTAAGTGGCGAGCCGATCAGGACTTTCTCAGGATTAAATAAATTTACCATGATCGCCAGAATCCGCCCGACGCTGTGACCAACGCTGACTATCACATCTCGCGCCAGTTGATCACCGCGGTTGGCGGCGTCACAAACAGCTTCTATCGTCAACGGTATCCCCTGCAGGCTTGAACCGACGGCGGTGATGAGACGCTGACGAACCAGATCCAAAATATTGTCAGTGCTGGCCACGGTTTCCAGGCAACCGTGGTTACCGCAGTAACAGCGTTTACCGTAAGGGTCCACCTGAGTGTGGCCAATCTCTACCACACTGCTGCTCCCCCCGTGCAGAACGCGCCCACCGGTGATAATACCGGCACCTACGTTGTGATCGATCACCACCTGAATGACGTTTTTACAACCACGCGAAGCACCGTACAACGCTTCCGCCATGGTCCAGGCACCGATGTCATGCTGCACAAACACCGGTAACCCAGTGTGTTCACCTAATGCGGTGCCAAGGGGCATCTCGTTAACATCATCATAAAACGGCATACGGTGAACCACCCCGGCACGCGCGTTAATCATGCCTGGTAAAGTGATGGCTATCGCGGTAAGGCGCTCAAGTTTGCTTTGGTGACGAATAAAGAACTGGTCCATCTCGCTGATAATGCGCTCAAGCAGCGGCAACTCAGCCTTGGCGGGCAGAGGCAACACCTCTTCTACCACTAATTTACTGCTGAGATCGCGCAGACCCAGGGTGATGGTGCCCAGACTGATACGTGCTGAAAGGTAGTGCCAGGCATCGGTGTCGAGCACCAGACCAATCGCCGGACGGCCACGGCTGCCCGGTTCCTGAAATTCCGCTTCCTGAACCAGATGCGCCTGCAACAATTCACGGACAATTTTGGTAATGCTGGCGGGAGCAAGCTGCGCTTTTTTGGAAAGTTCAATACGCGAAACTGGCCCAAACTGATCTATCAGCCGGTAAACAACACCGACGTTGGTTTGCTTGATTTGATCAATGTGTCCGGGTTGCCCATCAGGGTTCACAGAAAAAACTCCGTTATTTTTCGCGCTTCAAAATAAAGATTAATGGCTATGTTGAGGTTTTTGCCATATGCCGTCAACTTTTTGATTTGTTATGTGATTGGGTGCACATATTGGCCTCAAACCGGATAAGAATTGACTGTAAAAACAGCGCTTTCAGGGCTGCTGGTCCTGCATCATCAATTTCATGAATGCGTTAGCCGGTGCGCTAACGGGCCGGTAGCGGTGGTTAACCATCCACACTTGCGTTGTGCCCTGCTGTTTCCCAAAGCGTAAATAGCGCACACCATCAACCTGAATGCGCAAATAAGAGGCAGGTAAAATAGACACACCTAATCCGGCAGAGACCAGCCCGATAATGGTCAGCGGTTCACCGACGTCCTGAGTGATAAACGGCGTGATCCCTTGCGAATCCAGCAGCGTAAGAATGTCGTCGTACAACGAGGTTCCTGCATCTTTTGAGAAAAATACAAAAGGCTGATCCGCCAGGTGCTGAAAGGTCAGTTCACCCGCGGGTAGATTCACCAGCGGGTTATCTTCATGCACCACGGCCACCAACGGTTCTGACAGTAACAACTGATGATTGAGGGTGTCGGGCAACTGGCGGTTACGCATGATGCCGAGATCAATGCGCCCCTCAAGCAAGGGTTCAATCTGCTGAGTACTGTTCATTTCTTCGATACGGATATTAACGTCAGGGTATAACAGGTGAAAACGCTGGATCGTGCGCTGAACGCGCCGCAAAAAAGGGGCCGATGACGTCAGCCCGAGGGTGAGATTTCCCGCTTCGCCCCGGTGAATTTTAGAAGCCTGCAAAGATGCGTCATTCACCCGGCTGATGATTTGGCGGGCCTCTTTAAGAAACATCTCCCCCGCCTGTGTCAGGCTGACATTACGATTATTACGATTAAGTAACTGAGCGCCAATATGGGCCTCCAGCGCCTGAATTTGTTGGCTGAGAGGCGGCTGCGAGATATGCAGCCTTTCCGCCGCCCGCCCAAAATGCAGCTCATCAGCAACGGCAATAAAATAACGTAAATGGCGCAGTTCAATATGATTCATGATGGCTGATTGATATCTTAAATATATTAATTCGCAGAGATTAATATATTAGACAAAAGAAGTCGCCCTGTTAAAATTTTCATACATTTTAAAATTTAGTTGTATGAAATGCTTTCGCTAAGGAACTTCAGTGAACACCACAGGGCGTAAGTCTGCCGCATCAGATTCCAACCACCGTTCAGTTAATGAGGGAAAATCGGTTAACGACGACGAATTAGCGCCCGCCAGTCCCTATTCCCCGCCGACAAAAACGCCGTTTATCCGGCGCGGTACTCCTCAGTTTATTCGTGTAACCCTGGCGCTGTTTTCTGCCGGGCTGGCAACGTTTGCGCTGTTGTATTGCGTACAACCTATCTTACCTGTGCTCTCACATGACTTCGGGGTGTCGCCAGCGACCAGTAGCCTGACGCTCTCCTTATCTACAGGGTTGATGGCCGTAGGTTTGCTGTTTACCGGCCCGGTATCCGATGCTGTTGGACGTAAATCGGTGATGGTTGTCGCCCTGATGCTGGCCGCCGCCTGTACGTTGATTTGTGCTTTTATGCAGAGTTGGAATGCTATTTTGCTGATGCGCGCATTGATCGGGCTGTCATTGAGTGGCGTGGCGGCGGTTGCCATGACTTATCTGAGTGAAGAGATCCACCCCAGCGTGGTGGCTTTTTCGATGGGCCTCTATATCAGCGGGAATTCGATCGGCGGCATGAGCGGGCGTCTGGTCAGTGGCGTACTGACTGATTTCTTCTCATGGCGTATTGCGGTGGCGGTTGTCGGCCTGTTTGCGCTCGCGGCGGCCATTATGTTCTGGCGTATTTTACCGCCATCGAAGCATTTCCGCGCCAGCTCGTTGAAACCTCGCAAAATGCTGATTAACTTTAAGCTACATTGGCGCGATAGCGGTCTGCCGATGCTGTTCGTCGAAGGTTTTCTGCTCATGGGCAGCTTCGTCACCATGTTTAATTACATTGGTTATCGGTTACTCAGCTCGCCCTATCATCTCAGCCAGGCAGTCGTCGGGGTGTTATCGGTGGTGTATTTGATGGGGACATACAGTTCACCGAAAGCTGGCGCACTGACCGCCGTTTACGGCCGCGGCCCGGTGCTGATTGGATCCACCTCGATGATGTTGGCAGGGATCCTGATCACGTCGTTTGCTTCTGTATGGGCCATTTTCGCCGGTATGATCCTCGTTACCGGCGGTTTCTTTGCTGCGCACTCCGTAGCGAGTGGCTGGATTGGTCGCCGCGCCCGGCGAGCTAAAGGACAGGCTTCGTCGCTGTATTTGTTCTCGTATTATACCGGTTCCAGCGTGGCCGGGACCTTGGGCGGATATTTCTGGAACAGCTTTGGCTGGTATGGCATCACCACTTTTATCAGTCTAATGCTCATCGCGTCGATAGTTGTCGCTTACAGGCTAATGCGCCTGCCGGAAGCGCGACCGATCATTGCCTGAAGTGGACTCGCCGTGCACTATAGAGGGCGTTCGCGCCCTTTTCCCTCCTGTCAGACACTTATCCACCGAACGTTAACGCTTCTCTAAGATTGAGGTGTGCACATTGGTTACTTTATACTACACTGTATGTTGTAACTAAATGGAGGCTGTATGGCCCACTATGACCTTATTGCTCGTATGAATGAGTGTTTCAACGAACTGGAACTGGCTCTGGCGGATCTCAGCCGTTTATTGAAACAGCTCGATTTATTGCAGGCTCGCGTCTTCAGCCTGCCCGAGATTGCCAAAGGTGCAGAGCACAACCCTGCCGACCGTATTCAGGTCACACCCCATGTTGGTGAGGCCGCTCACCAGTTGGCATTACAACATTTTCAGAATCTGTTTATTCATCATCAGGGGGAGAACATCAGCAGCAAATCCGCCGTTCGTCTGCCCGGTGTGTTGTGCTATGCGGTCGATGCCTCAGAACAGATGGCTGCCCTGCTGTTGATTGAAGAGGTGAATAAGTTGAAGGCTGAGCTGGAACATATTGTGACGGTGGAATCGGGTCTGGCACGCGAACAGCGCTTCGAGTTTGTGCATAGCCACCTGCGCGGGCTGATCACGCTGAATGCTTACCGGTCGATATCCTTTTTGCATGACCCGGATTCCGTGCGGTTTGGCTGGGCCAATAAGCACATTATCAAGAATGTCCGCCGCGATGAGATACTGGCGCAGCTCGAAAAAAGCCTGAATGCCGGGCGTTCGGTGCCGCCTTACAGCCGCGAACAGTGGATAGACAACATCACGCGTGAGATGAACGATGTTCAGCGAATTCCCGAAAATGCGGTGCTGAAAATCAAACGGCCAGTGAAGGTCCAACCCATAGCCCGCGTTTGGTATCGCAACAGCCAAAAACAGGTACAACATCCCTGCCCGATGCCGCTGATAGCACTGTGTTTGAAAGCACCAAATGTTCACGTACCGAAACTCGGTGAATTAAACGATTATGACGTGGGCGCAGTGAAGCATAAATACAAGCCGGAGGCACAGCCGCTTAACCTGCTGGTTAAGCGCTTGCACTTGTATACGGATTGGTCGGTTGATCAAACTTCCGTTTGATTTTTAATTTCAACTTCAACTTCAACTTCAAAACCGTGGGCGCCGGCCCACACCGGGGTAAGGGGATTTAAACGAATCCCCTTACCCATCCCGCGTTTCTCCGGCGCCATTTTTGAATGCGGCCGAAGCTGCTTTAAATTCAAAATCCAAAACCAACACGGTGTTTGTCTTTAAAAATGTCGAGGCCGCGTTCAAAACGACGTCGACGAGTTGTCATTAAAACAAAAAAGCGAACCCAGATCGCAATCTGGGCTCGCTCAAAATTAGCCTTTAAAAGGTGATTAGACTGAATCCCGTTTTATCCCTTCATGCTTCCTACCATCGCTTCAGGTCTTACCCACTCGTCGAATTGAGCGTCGGTCAGGTAACCGAGTTTTAGCGCTGCGTCTTTCAGGGTCAGACCCTCTTTATGGGCTTTCTTGGCGATTTCAGCCGCTTTGTCATAACCAATATGAGTATTGAGCGCCGTCACCAGCATCAGTGATTCGTTGAGCAACTGAGTGATGCGGTCGCGCACAGGCTCAATACCCACGGCACAGTGTTCATTGAAGCCGCGCATACCGTCAGCCAACAGGCGAATGGACTGCAGGAAGTTGTGGATCACCATCGGACGGAACACGTTCAGCTCAAAGTTCCCGGAAGCGCCGCCGATATTCACAGCCACGTCATTGCCCAGCACCTGCGCGCACAACATGGTCATGGCTTCGCACTGTGTCGGGTTCACTTTGCCCGGCATGATGGAACTGCCTGGCTCGTTTTCAGGAATAGCAATCTCACCGATGCCGCAACGCGGGCCGGAGGATAACCAGCGAACATCATTCGCAATTTTCATCAATGAAGCCGCCAGACCTTTCAGCGCGCCGTGGCCGTGGACCAGTGCATCACAGGTGGCCAGCGCTTCGAATTTATTCGGCGCAGTCACAAACGGCTGTTTGGTTGCTTCAGCCAGCGCTTTGGCAACGCGCACCGCGTATTCAGGATGGGTATTCAGCCCGGTTCCTACCGCCGTCCCGCCCAGTGCCAATTCGGCAATATGCGGAATGCTGGCTTCGATATGCACCCGATTATGTGCCAGCATCGCGACCCAGCCGGAAATCTCCTGGCCCAGCGTCAGGGGCGTGGCGTCCTGCAAGTGGGTGCGGCCAATTTTAACGATGTCTTTGAAAGCATCAGATTTCGCTGCCAGCGTCTTGTGCAGCGCTTTCAGCTCAGGCAATAGCGTTTCGCGCAGTTCAATCACGGCTGCAACGTGCATGGCCGTCGGGAAGACGTCGTTGGAACTTTGGCTTTTGTTTACATCATCGTTCGGATGAACTTTACGCCCTTCGCCACGCTCGCCACCGAGGATCTCGCTGGCCCGGTTTGCCAACACTTCGTTCATATTCATATTCGTTTGCGTACCCGAACCGGTCTGCCAGATAGCCAGCGGGAACTCAGTCGGGTGCTGCCCTGCCAGCACTTCATCGGCAGCGGCAATAATGGCATTGCCGCGCTCGGCCGGTAGCAGGCCTAAATCCATGTTAACCACTGCGGCTGCCCGCTTAGTTTGTGCGAGCGCGTGGATCAATGCCTCCGGCATTTTTTCAGAAGAGATACGGAAATGTTCGAGTGAACGCTGCGTTTGAGCGCCCCAGAGCTTATCGGCTGGTACGTCTATAGGACCCATTGAGTCTTTTTCAATGCGAGTCGCCGCCATAACTTTCTCCTTCTATCCCCTTCCGTCTTGATGTTAGGGATACGTTTTATGAATATTTCTGTTTATTTGCAGGGTTTACCGCCGCACGCTCCCACGCAACGTAATCGGCTGGCGGCCCGTCGATTATAGTGACATATAAGCCAGACGTATAATTGCAGGCCATCAGATGTGCGAGATTTTGCACACACCGCATTTTTTCATCATCAGGAGTTGCTTATGCGGCGCGGGTCATTGTTTACTACGCGGCAGAGTTTTTATTTACTTTTATCCCTGATGTAAGCGGGAATTTAGGACCAAATATGCAAAAAATGAACAATGGCGTACAGAATTACGCCTGGGGCAGTACAGATGCATTAACCCATTTGTACGGCATTGCTAATCCCGATGGCAAGCCGATGGCCGAATTGTGGATGGGTGCGCACCCGAAAAGCAGCTCTTATGTCAAGAATGCTGCAGGTCAGGAAATAAGCCTGCGCGCACAAATCAGCGCCAATCTGCAACAGCAACTCGGTAAGAAAGTCGCTGAGCGTTTCGGTGAATTGCCTTTCCTGTTTAAAGTGCTGTGCGCCGATCAGCCCCTCTCCATTCAAGTTCATCCAAGCAAACGCGCTGCCGAAATTGGCTTCGCGAAAGAGAACGCGGCCGGTATTGCACTCGATGCTGCAGAGCGTAATTACAAAGATCCTAACCATAAACCTGAACTGGTTTATGCCCTGACGCCTTTCCAGGCGATGAACGGTTTTCGCGAATTAAGTGATATCGTCTCTCTGCTGCAACCGGTATCGGGCGCCAACCCGCACATTGCTGAATTCCTTACCTACCCTGATGTCGACCATCTGCGCACCCTGTTCGCCGGTTTGCTGAGTCTGGAAGGGGACGCCAAATCACTGGCACTTGGCGTGCTGAAATCCGCGCTAAACAACCAGCAGGGCCAGCCGTGGGACACCATCCGTAGCATCAGCGCGTTTTATCCTGATGACAGCGGCCTGTTCTCCCCCTTGCTGCTCAATGTCATCACTCTGCAACCGGGTGAAGGCATGTTCCTGTATGCCGAAACCCCGCATGCTTATCTGAGCGGGGTTTCGCTCGAAGTCATGGCCAATTCCGACAACGTGCTGCGCGCCGGTCTGACACCTAAATATATTGATATCCCCGAATTACTGGCTAACCTCAAATTCACGGCAAAACCTGCCGCTGATTTGCTGACCACGCCGGTAGAGCATGGTGCAGAACTCAACTTCCCTATTCCGGTCGACGATTTTGCCTTCTCGATTCACACCCTGTCAGCCACTGAGCAAACACTGGCGCAGCAGAGTGCTGCGATTGTCTTCTGTATTGAAGGCCTATCAGTGCTGGTGAAAGGGGAAGAGACCGTGGTGCTCAAGCCGGGTGAATCCTGCTATCTGTCAGCCAGCGAATCACCGGTGAATATCAGTGGGAATGGCCGAGTTGCACGGGTATTCAACCAGCTCTGATGGAATAAGCCGTAGATAAAAGAGAGGGTTGATGAGGCGAAATCTCTCTTTTTAGTGAAAAATTTGCCATTTAGGTCCTATCTCACCCACAATAAATGGCGCTCTAAAAGCGTCATTTAATTTCGGGACATTTTCTAAGGATGAACAGAACTATGAAAAAATCGTTAGTCGCTGTAAGCGTCATTGTGGTCATTGGCGCGGCCTGGACAGGCGTCTCGTGGTATACCGGTAAGATGATCGAGCAGCATATGGCCGACGTTGCGACCAATGCCAACAGCCAGCTCCAGTCGTCATTCCCCAAAGCCGGGGTTAACGTTTCCTATCAGGATTACCACCGTGGCCTGTTCAGCAGCCAGGTGCGTATCGTCCTGAAACCTGATGCAGCCGCCGCCGCCGCCGGAACCAGCGCGCTGAAAACCGGTGATGAAATTGCTTTTATCGAAACTATCGATCACGGCCCTTTCCCTGCTGCCCAGCTAAAAAAACTCAATCTGATCCCAAGCATGGCGTCAGTGCATTCTGAACTGCAAAACACCCCAACGCTGAAACCGCTGTTTGACGTAACCAAAGGCAAATCTCTGGTCACAGCAGATACTCGCGTCTCTTACAACGGTGGCAGTTCTTCAGCGATCAATATCATTGCCGTTGATTACGACAAGAACAACAGCAAGCTGCAATTTGGCGGGGCTGACATCAATGTCGCTGTTGATAAAGACCTGACCAAAATGACCCTGGATGCAAAAAGCGACAGTATTGCGCTGACCTCGCAGAACCAGTTCGGCCAGCTTGAAAAAGTGACGCTTAACGGGTTTAACATGGACAGCGACACCCATCAGGGCAAGTTTAAAGTCAGCGTAGGCGACCAGAATCTGACCGTTAAACAAATCCTGGTGAATGTCGATGGTAAAGATGCAGCGTCACTGGACAACTTTAAGCTGGTCAGTAAATTCAGCGAAAACGGCACTAACATCCAGGGCCAGCAGGATTACACCCTCGATGCGCTGAAAATTCAGGGTGCGGATTTCGGTTCAGGCAAACTGACGATTAAACTCAGCGGTCTTGACGGCGCGGCGCTGAAAACCTTCTCTGACAGCTACAACCAGCAGTCCCAGCAATTACTGGCACAGGCGGGTGATATTGACCCGGCAGTTTACCAGCAACAGGCGACTGAATTGCTGATGGCTAACCTGCCGCTGTTGCTCAAAGGCAACCCTGGCATCAGCATCTCCCCGCTGAGCTGGAAAAACAGCAAAGGCGAAAGCAGCTTCAATCTGCAACTTGACCTGAAAAATCCGGCTGCCGGTTCTCAGGCGCAGAGTGGTGATCAACTGATTTCACAATGGGTAAGCAAAGTTGACGCTAAACTGACCATTCCGGTGGCGATGGCCACCGAGATGACCATCCAGACCGCAAAACTTCAGGGTTATACCGGTGACGACGCCGAGAAGCTGGCTAAACAGCAGGTTCAGGGCGTTGCCGCAATGGGCCAGATGTTTAAAATTACCACGCTGAAAGATGACACCATCTCCAGCAGCTTCCAGTATGCCGACAACCAGGTGAACCTGAACGGCCAGAAAATGACCCTTCAGGAATTCGCCGGCCTGTTTGGCATCTTCGGCGGTAATGCCGTTGCGCCACAAACTGAAGCACCAGCGCCATTGGCACCACCGGTTGCACCTGTCGCGCCGAACGCTCAATAAGCACTGACTGAAAGCACCATGCAAAAGCCCGTCTCAGGACGTAATGCCGTTCACTTAAGCCTCACGTGACTTAAAACTGAACGGATATTTAGGTGGTATGTAAAGCACTGTACGATCGTATCGTCGGTGCTTTCTTTTTTCCGGAAGGATAAACGCTTTTACATTTTC
>Ga0209847_1000032_pt1 | contig 83609 bp, 72 predicted proteins | sample OrgsoiDNA_201060_FD_185808 | JGI IMG/M metagenome (GOLD analysis project Ga0209847, IMG submission 185808) | Permafrost soil microbial communities from the Arctic, to analyse light accelerated degradation of dissolved organic matter (DOM) -... | ecosystem: Environmental > Terrestrial > Soil >... | reverse complement strand
CAAAGCCGCCCTTGCCTGCAAATACGCCGGTTTGTTCAATCACCGAGTCGTAGGTGCTGTGCATTTTGTCCTGACTCAGGTTCACTGAGGCACTACCCGAACCGAACCCGACGCTGGCGCCTCCGCTAATATTCTGTTGTTTCGAATCATAGTTGTCGCTGTCCTGCTCGCTGGCCAACGTCAGGTTACGGCCGACGTCCATCGTCACTTTGTCACCGCTCACCTGTGCACCGGTTAAGGTGGTGTCGCGGCCGCTGACGATGTTCAGATTGTTACCCGCGTTGACCGTGGTCTCGGTATGCGTAACCCCGTTGCCGCTTTCCGAGCCTTTGCCTTTGTTGCCACTGACATTAATCGTCAGGCCCTTTTTACCCTGCCCGAAGTTCAGGCCCACGCCCACCGAGCTGCCGTGGCTTTCGTTGCTGCCGTCCAGCACCGAGGTGTTGACGCCCGACCACAGATTGACGTCGCGGTTAGCTATCAGCCCGATGTCCTTACCCGCCTGCAGCTGGCTGCCCTGCACGTTGATGTCGGTATCGGTGGCGTGAATGTTCAGGTTGTTGCCCGCCGTCAGCGTGCTGCCCTGGCTCTGGTTCGAGGTCTGTTTTTGCTCGGATTTCGACGACTGGCTGCCGTAGGACAGGTTCAGCCCAAACAGGCTCTCCGCGTCTTGGCCTTCCGCCTGACCGAGCTGGTAACCCTGATACGCCTGCACGCCGCCGAGGGCCGACTTCATGCCGTCCAGCGCCGCCAGACGGCCAGTACTCGCGGTGCTGGCGTCGTTCGCGCTCGACACCGCCGTACTTATCGCACTGCCTACCGCGCCCGACAGCGCCAGCGTCAACCCGCTCTGCTTTTGCTCCACCGTGTGGGTCTGCACGCTCTGGTTGTCTGCCGCCAGAATGTTGACTTCTTTGCCAGTCAGGTTGATGTCTTTTCCTGCCAGCACGTCCGAGCCTTTTACCGTCAGGGTATTGCCCGCATTCAGCGTCACGTTGCCCTGTGTGCTGCCCACCGTGCTGCCCGCGCTGGTCAGAGATTGGCCGTCGTCGGTGGTTTTCAGGCTGTTGTTGCCGTAGCTGACCCCGATACCGCCGGTACCCGACAGCCCGGTCTTTTTCTCCTGGTACTGATGCGTCTCCTGCCGTGACTGATCGGCGGCGGTGAGGATAAGGTCATTCCCTGCCGCCAGGCTGACGTTATTCGTCCCCGCCACGCTGCTGCCGCTTACGGACAGATTATGCCCGGCCTGCATCGTCACGCTGTCACCGCTGATGTTACTGCCCAGCGCGCGCTGGTTTTGCACCTCGTCGTGCGTCTCCACCGTCTTGCCGGACAACATGCCCTTGCTGGTCTGCTTGCTGTGTTCGGTCAGATGATAAGCCGAGTCGCCGCTGGTCAGGTTGATGTCATTGCCCGCCACCGCCGTCAGCGCGTCTTTCGCCGTCACCGACGCCGCCCTGGCGTTCAGGTCATGCCCCGCGCTCAGCGCCACGCTGCCGCCGCCGTTGATCTGCGACCCGACATCTTCCTGCTGCGTCAGATGACGATAATTGTTTTTGTCCCAGTCACCGTTCTCGGCGTGGGTGGTACTCAGGGTGTTCAGGTTCAGATCATTGCCGGCAATGATCTGCGTCTGGCTGTCAGTGCCGATATTGCTGACCTGGGTTGCCGTCAGGTTGATGTTATTCAGCGCCTGCAGGCCAAGGGTGCCGCCCTCGTTTTGCACATAAATCCCCGCCGGGCGGTCAAGATAACGGTTGTCATCGCTGCCGCGCAGGGTACTGCTGCTGTTGATATCGCGCCCGGCGATCGCCACCAGGCTGTCGCCGCCCTGCAACGTTCCGCCAAGGTTATTGATATCAATACGCGCATTGAGGCTGACGCGGTTACCGCCAATAAAGCCGCTGTTGGTCAGGGTGTCGGCGCTGAGCTGAGTGACTTCACGCCCCAGGATCGCACCGCTGTTGGTCAGATCATGGGTTGTTTTCAGCGCGACATTGTTGCCCGCCAGTAAGGCGCCGCTGCCCTCGAGATCGCCCTGTTTCACCCGCGCATAGACCTGCGGCACCAGCACGCTTTGCACTGAGCCGTCAGGCAGCGTGACGTCCTGTTTGACCAGCCACACCATATCGCTGGTCAGCAGTGCCATCTGGGTCGGCGTCAGCGCCACGCCCAGCGTCAGGGTATAGTTTTTGCCGAAGGCGATCCCTGCATCCATCAGCGCTTTGTACTGATCGGTATCGTTGTCATAACCGGCCAGATAACGCTGCCCGGTCAGACTGACGACCTGCTCGCGGATCAGACGCTGCTCGTAATAGCCGTCGCCGAGCCGCTTGAGCACGCTGTCCGAACTCTGGGTGAAGGCGTTTTGCATATAGTCGCTGCCGAGCCACTGCTTTTGGTTGGTGAAGCGCGGGTCGGTCTCGACCAGATAGTGACTGGTGAAATCCGGGTGCAGCTGGAACAGACTGTTGTCCGGCAGACGGGTGTTCGGGCTGCTGATACGGATCACGGTGTCAGCCGCGCTGGCCGATGAAACCACCTCAAAAATCTGCCCGGCGGGCGGCGTGATGGGGCGCTGCGCCGTGTTGCTGTCAATCGCACCCGCATTGCCCGCCTGCTGGCTGAGTGTCGACGTGTCACGCCTCCCGACCACCGCACCACTGCCGTCAATCTGGGTATTCCCCTGATAGACCATCGCTTGCAGGTCAAGGGTCTGCACTACCGGTGTTGGCTGGTAATTACTGGTATCTTTACCCTGTGAGGTTTTCTTGCCCCCAAGACCGCCGCCGGATTTTTTGGCATACCAGCGCGTCTGTTTACCGACATCAACAGTGACTTTGCTGCCTTTCGTCGCTTCGTTGTGCACTTCCCCTGGTTCACCGCCCAGCGTGCCACCGGCCATGATACGGCTGTCATCATTGTTGAGTTGGTTACTGTTAATAATGAGGTTGCCACCGGCGATAATTTGCCCCGGTTCGCTCTCTTTGATTTGCGTCTCGGTGATGGTGCGCTGGTAGTTATATTCGTAGAAATTATTGTTGACGCTGCCGTCCGGCATTTTGGCGTCGTGCACACCATATTTATTTTTGGACGACGTATCGACGTCGGCCCAGTCATAGCGGGTGGTGGCGCCTTTTAGTACCGCTTCGTGATGCTGTGACTGCTCGGTGACGACGTCTTGTGTGACCAGGTGGTCATTGACGTTATTAATTTGCGAAATGTTAAGAGCCATACCGCCCGTCGACTCCAGCGTTGCACTGTGATTGTTCAACACCGCAGCTTGCCCGGTTGCCACCCACTGGCCGGTTAACTGACCGCCCACCGCCACGTCACCGGCGCTGAAGATCAGCCCATGGTCGAGGTTATTGAGGGTCTGCGCGCCGATGTCCAGCCGGTCACGGGCCGCGATAGTCGCCGCAGTGCCGTTTTCAGCAAGGTTATTCAACGTCCCGGTTTGTAACGCAATGTGGTCGCCATAAATGCGCCCGCTGCCAATATTGTTCAGCGTCGCGGACTGAATATGCGTCAGGCTGCCGTCAAGCAGGCCACGGTTGGTCAGGTCGCTGTCAATCAACAGATGATTCTGCCCGGCGCTGATCTCCCCGTTTTGGTTGTTGATCAGGCTGGCCGCATGCAGGTTCAGCACGCCACCGGCTTTAATCAGCTGGCTGTTCTCCAGCCCCTGGCTGACGTTAAGGTTCATATTGCCATTGGCAATCACCTCGCCCTGATTAAAGAAAGCCTGTTGCAGGGCCAGCGTCATCGCGTCCTGCGATAACACACTGCCGTCACCGCTGAGCGATGAGGCCATTAGTTGCAGATTTTTACCCGCGATCAGCGTGCCGCCGGTATTGCTGAAGACCAGCGAGTTTCCACCTTGCACATTCAGTACATCACCGGAAGAGAGCAGCCCCTGTGTATTGTTCAACGACTGGCCGGTCGTGATATCCAGCAGATCGTTGGCGCGTAATGCCCCACCGGCGTTGTCGAGCAAGTCACTGTTCAGACTGACCGACTGCCCCTCCAGCCCCATGTTATCCGCTTTGGTATCACGATTGATTATCTGCCCGGCATTAACCCCCACCGTTGAGCCGCTGCGGATCAAACCTGTGGTGTTATCCACCAGGCCATTGAACGCATTGATCACAGCATGACCCGCCGCCTGCAACTGCCCGCCACGGTTGTTCAAACTGGCGATATCCAGTTGCGCATCACCGGCGGCTGCAATATTGCCCTGCGCGTTATTGAGGTTCTGCCCGTGAGTATTGAGCCGTAAATCGCCGGCACTCAGCACCTGCCCGGCCTGATTGAGCAATGCGCCAGTCAGCAGCGTCAGCGTTTTTCCTGCACTTACCGTACCCGTGGTGTTGTCGAAGATCTGGTTTCGGGTATCGACAGTCAGATTTTGCCCGGCCTGCACTAAACCCTGTTGATTGGTGATCTGCGCGCCAGTCAGGCTCAATCCACCTTCACTGGCCAGCGTGCCGTTAACATTGTTAAAGGTCGAGGTAGTGAGCGTCGCATCGCCACCTGCACCGATGAAGCCCTGCTGGTTGTTCAGCACGTCGTTCACATGCACATCCAGTGAGCCGTTGTTCTGTGAACTGACCTGACCCAGCTGATTATTCAGGCTGGCAGCATCCACACGGATACTGCCACCCGCGGCCAGAACCCCTTGCTGGTTATTGATGTCATCAAAAACGTCAAGCGTCATCAGGTCACTGCCCGTTTGCAGAATTTTCCCATCACGGTTGGATAAGCGATTCGCATGCAGGGTGATTTGCTGCGCTGACATCACACCAGCGTCGAGCAAAGTCTCGCCACTATTGGCGATCAAATGGCCAGCGGAGAGAATTTGACCTTTTTCACCTTGCAGGCTGTCGGCAGTCAGCGTCAGATTGCCCTGCGCGGCATGGATGATTTTACCGCCCTGATTGTTGATGCGCGCTGCACTGATGGAGAGATCTTTGCCGTTACTGGCGATGCTACCGCCCTGGTTATTGAGCGTGCCCTGTGGGTTGAGTTGCAGTGCCTCGCCACCCAGTTGCTCAAGCGCCCCCTGCTGGTTAGACAGGTCGTGCACGTTAATAATCAGTTGGTTAGCCGACAGCTTGCCGCCATCATTGTTGAGCCATTGACGGCTGTTAGCCGTCAGTTGCTGCTGCGCTTCTACCTGCGCGCCGCTGCCGGTCAGTAAATCCCCTTGGCCAGCATCCAACACCATGTTCTGTGCACCGGTCTGGCTGTGGCTGATATTCATACCCTGACTGCGAGCGATGATATCGCCCGAGGCCAGGTTCTGCCCCTGCGCACGCAGTTGCCCGGAAGCATTGAGGGTTAAGTTACCGCTGCCGCCCAGTTTGCCGTCCTGCTGAACGCCGGCCGCCAGTACGCTGCCCTGCTCGCTGTTCAGCGTGGCGCTTTGAGTCTGCAGATGATGGCGCGAGGTGATCGAGCCGCTGTTGTGTAAGTCACCGGCGGTCGTCAGGCTGGCATTGCCTTCAGCCAACATCTCCCCGCTGTTATTGATGGCAGCATTCGAGGTCAGCGCCATGTCCCCTTTACTGCTGATTTTGCCGCTGTTTTCAAGATGGCCATCGGCGGTCACGACCAGCGACCCGGCCTGTGCGCCGATACTACCGGCGTTATGCACGCCAACGCCGTCTTCAGTGCCAATCAGACGTATTTTATTGGCATACATACCACCGAGTTGGGACACGTCCAGCGCCAACTGGGGCCGGGTGGATCCGTCGGATGATTTTTTGTCTATTTGCTGATGACCGGCATCAACATGGTTACGTCCGGTGGTGATGTTTAAATCCTGGGCATCAATCTCTGCGTTGATCTTCACCGAGCGCGCAATGATGTCGGTGTAATCCTGCTTAAGGCTGTTCATGCCTGCGCCCTGAATCACAATCTCGCCGCGGTCGACGTCGAAACCGGTGAGCTGGCCGTTATTCATCTGCACCTGACCGGTCGTCAGAGTGGCACGGTTGGCATTGATGAAACCGCAACCGTTGCAGGAGATCCCGGAAGGGTTGGCGATCACCACCTGCGCCTTTTGCCCGGCCACTTCGATGTGCCCATTGAGCTGGCTCGGGTCACGGGAGTTGACCTCGTTAATAATGATCCGGGCTTCGCCTTTCGCCAGCCACGGATTGCCCTGCACCATGCCGCCCAGGCTGGTCGAGGTATTGCTATGCGAGTTATTGAGGATCGCGCCTTTTTGGTCAACATCGAACTGGCTATAGCTGTTGCGGGAAACACCTGCATCGCTCGGGGTCTGAATATTCACCTGCGGCGTGCCGTTGGCACTGACCATCACGTTAGGCTGCTGGCCTTTTGCAGCCTGAGCGTCTGCGACGATATCCGCCTGCGCGCTGTTGATCACGGTGACCGAACCGAATACCGCCAGCAACGCGCATGACAGTGGGCTAAGGCGACAACTGCGCAGCGCGGTTTTTTGGCCCGGACGCACACGGCGGCCGCTTTCGCGCCCGGAGCGGGCAATCTCAGCGACAACCATCAACAGGCCGCGGGCTTGATTAAAAATAATGCGATACAAGTGCTTATTCATGGGCGAGTGTCCTTACTCTAGTACTGCCAGTTGAGATTAAAGCCCAGCGATACCGGGTCTGTACTGAAGCCGTCTGGTTTGGAGAAGGGCACCGAAGCAAACAGATCATAGCCAACACTGAACGCCCGGCCACGCAGGCCTATCGCGCCCCCCGCCAGATGTGTGCCCACCAAATATTGCGTGCCATTGCCGCCGACTTCACCGTAATCAACGCCGAGATAAAGCTCTTGTGCCGGGACCGGCGTGACCCAGGCAATATCATTGCGCACGAACCAGCCTCTATACGCATTGAGCGTCCTTTCACCGTCAAAGCCGCGCACCGTCCAGCGGTTACCGATAGCAAACTGGTCCTGTGGGGTCAGCGGCGTGTTACTGAACTGGCGCAGATACTGAACGTTGTAGTGGAATTTTTGCCTGGCCAGCGCAAAGGGTACGTCGAGCTGGGCCGAAATCTGCACGATTTTGCTCAGCGCGGTGGCATCCCCGAAGTTCTCTTCAGGCGCTGGCATCGCACCAAACCAGCGGGTGCCGCGCTGATAGCTGACTCCAGCGTCCAGCGTGGCTTGTGAAATATAGTGACGATGTTGTAAACCAATGCGCCATGCCGAGGTGCGGCGGCGCTGCACTTCAACTTCAGTATCATCAATATAGTTTTTCGATTCCCGAGCCAGCACGTCATAGGTCAGTGTGGTTTTCTGACTGCCGTTGCGGTGCAGAACGCGACTTAATTGGAAATCAAGATTGTTGCTTTTGCCACTGTAACGGTAATCGCTGTTCAGCCCGGCGATCGTCTGGTGGTAGTCATAGCTGTTGGCGGTCATCCCCAACATCCAGTAGCCAAAAGGCACGGAATAGTGTCCGGTAATGTTATCGGATCCCTTACCGTTTTCATTTTCCAGACTGCTGCTGCCGGAAATATAGAACAGGTCGCTGAGGGAGAACGGATTGTCCAGCGACAGCGTCAGGCCGCCCTGATAGCGACCGGTGCTGCGGGTGCCGGAGTCGTCAAGTGACGCCGCAATACGCCACATCCGCTGCTGCTGCCAGCTCAGTGCAATATCACTTTCCCCTGGTTGTTGACCGGGCAGAATTTCCATATTGGCCTGTACGCTCGGCAGGCGTTGCAGGTTCTCAAGCCCCTGTTCGATGTCACGCAGGTCGAGCAACTGGCCTTCGTGTGCCGGAAAGCTGCTGTACAACGTGACGTAATGGCCACTATCCGGGGTCAATTTGACGTGCCGAATGGTGCCGGGAACCAGTACTAACTTCAGCTCGCCGCTATTCAGATCCTGTGCAGGCGCCAGAACACGGGTAGTAATATAACCATGATCCACCAGCCGGTTCTGTAAGGTGCTCATCAGCAGATTAATACCTTTGCCGCCCAGACAATGGCCCACCGCCTGATTGCTGATAGGTTGCAAAGGCAGCCAGTGAGGCAGCGCATCCGTGCCGCTCAGCGTGACCTGCGAAATCGTAAAACACGGGGTTTCCTGCGGGAACGCGAGATGGCCAAAACTGCTGGAAGGGGGGGAAAGACGCACATCCGGCGCATCCGGCGCCAACCGCTGCTCTAAGGCGCGCTGCTGTTCTTGCTGATGGATAAACTGTTGAGAGCCCACCGATAAACCTTTAACCCGATCATTGACGGGTGGCGCTACTGGCTGCTCTGCCCCGGTTGGAACCCGAAAAGGAGAGGGACCGCTCACCGTAGCGGCATGGCTTGCGCCTGCCGTCAGGCTGAACGCAATAACCAACGTCCGACAGGCTGCATTAATGGAAAACCGGTGCACGCAATATCCTTATTAGCATCTTTTGGGAAAGTTAAGCTCTGTTAATCGCCGCATTATGCCGATGTAAGGAACGTTTACAATACATTTCCCTTTCTTTACGATTCGTCATTATCTTGATGTGAAGCAACACGCCAACACACCATAAAAATATCCTTATAGATTAATCTATTAACCACGACAGTTAGGATACATCAGGGATTTATAGCGGAGGTATAATTCAAATAACAATAAAACCGTAGCGGTATTTTTATTAATACATTCACATTCCGAATGTGTCATACCCGGTTAATTGATAACTTAAAGGCGTGTATCAATCCTATTATTGGACATGGCAGAAGAAATATTTCACCCTTCCCTGCTACTGACGAAACCACATCACCTAGCTGTTATCCGGTACGATCAGTTGCTTCGCCATCAGTAATCCTTTGCCGTCTGTGAGGGTGACGGTGATTTGCGTCCAGTCGCCTTTTTGCATTGAGAAACGCATCTGGCCAAGAGGCAGGGGCTGGTTGGCCGGAAGTGTGACGTTGCGCTGCTGGCGGCTGGTACTTTGGCCCTGTGCGGCGCGGTGGGAAACGGCGATTGAGATCTGGCATGAACAGCTATCGGCCAACGTCGCCATCGGCGTCACCACATAGGTGTCAGCATCGGCCTGAGTGTCGAACCACAACTGATTCGATAACACAGCGGCAATCAGTAAAACGTGCATCGGCCAGCCTCCTGAATCCTGAAAAGACAAAACAGGGCTTGTGCCCTGTTTTGTTGAATGCTGCTTACACAGAAACGGTCAGATTAATGCTGGGAAGCATAAGCCTGGTTGTTGCTGCCGTACTGCTGAATGTTTGCCAGGCTGCCGTCTGCACTTTGGCTTGCCTGAGCATAGTTAGCCGTACCGTTCTGGCTGACCAGCACGATGCTCTTGTCTGCGCTTTGTGACACATTGGAGGTGTTGTAATCACCAAACTGGCTGACTTTCACCAAACTTTTATCACCGGTCTGATTGGTGCCAGCGGTGTTTTTAAAGCCATGCTGATCGATAGAGGTCAGAGACTTAGAAACACCCGTTTGGGTGGCATTCGCCAGGTTAGAAGTACCTGCCTGATAAATCTGAATTTCCGCGTTCCAGTCGGTAGTCTGGAATACCGGCGTCGTAGACGGCGGTGTTGATGGACCTGAGCCGCCGCCGCCATAACCTGCGAATGCACTGCCACTGACGACTAAAGCGGAGACTGCCACAATTTTCCAAAGATTCATGATGCTACCCCATTGGTTTAATTTCGGATGAACTTCAGTTGAGACGGAATATTTAACGCTGTGTCACTCTAATCGCCATTCCTGACGAATTTTGCACGACACCGGCGGACCGGTCCGTACCACTCTGGCTAATTTGCGTCACACTCCGACTACCTCGCTGGAGAATAACCGCAGTATTGCCAAAATCTTTCTGATCAATAGACGCCGAACTGCTGTTACCCAGTTGCTCAATAACAGCGGTATTGTCGCTGCCACTTTGGGTCACGTCGGAACTATTGCCATTTCCACGCTGATTAACATAGGCAGTATTATCATTGCTATATTGCGTGACATTACTTCTGTTACCATTACCGACCTGACGGGTGACAGCCAGATTGTTGTTTCCCCGCTGGAGAATAATGCTTGAATTACCGGAGACAGACTGTCCGCCTGCCGCTAACTGTTCAAAAGAGCTGCTGTATATATCACTGACACCTATGCCCACTTCACTGTGGGCAAAATCGTTGGGCTGCGCCACAGTAATAAAAGGTATCGATAGCAACGCAACGGCAAAGAATATCGTTTTCATAATACGATCCTGATTTATATTCACTTAACCTTAGTGCAGCGGATAAAGCGATAAATCTTTCCGAGATGCTCAGACAATTTCTGTTTGACGAGTTGAGTATGGTTATTCGTGAAAATAAAAAACTCACCTGTAAGTCGTATTTTATTTGCCGCCTCACCATAAAGTATGAGTTTTCCTCTTATCCATTCTCTCACCCCGGAGCCACGCGGCATCTGACAGAGGGATATGGCATTTATCCTAAAATAGAGTTACCACGCTTTTTTATTCATCACACAAATCGATAAATTCTTATTAAGACAAAAACGAAAAAATAACATCCGACAGATTTTTTTTAGCAGGTCGATGCCTCTTTCGGGTGAGATTGTGCGCTGAATCACCCGTTTGTACGGGCTAAATTCCGGCTAAACACCGCTGAATTCGCGTCTTTCCTTAGAAAGGAGGAGACAAAACTGGCTTTTTGTTTGGGATAAAATAGACGAAAGATGCACCTTGTTACTGATATCAGCGGATTCATCTGTCCGCAGGGCAGCAGAATTCACTGTGTTTACAACGGTCTTTGTAAGGAAAGCGTTAAGAGTTCAGTTAAGAAAATTTGATGGATTTTTAGCCTGGTAGTTAACACTCGTTAAGAAAAGTTTACACATTTTGATTTACATTTAGAAACACAAATAGACCTTGCTTTAGAATATCCAATGGCTAGATTGAAGCTGTACCAGCAAAGGTTATCTAAAATTATTTACCTTACCTGTGCAGTAGCAATTTAACTTTTTAGCTATCTTTAGTCTATTTTTGGTTAAACAGAGCAGCTGTTGCACAAGCTACATTCAGCAGTAGTGATGCATCCTATTTTGTGCCTTCAATTATAAGGTGCCAATGGGCTGCGGCAAAATCAGGGTGGAGTTTCATTATGAATAATGGGGCAAATATAAATAATAATCTTTTATTATTAGTAACCAGACCGTCACTGCAGGCCAGTGCGTTATTACAACAACTTAAACACCAGTTGTGTGTTAATACTAAACTGCATAATATCAATAAGTCTCTGGATAATATTCCGCTCGACGAAACGCCGTTAACTCAGGCGCTTATTTTGTTCGATATGATGGAGGCTGACCGAAGGCAGATTGTACTATGGCAATCTGTCCTCAGCCGCTTTCATGAAAACATCAAATTATTATTATTCAACACACCCAATGACTACCATTTCAGAGAGATAGAGACCTGGCCACGGATCAGCGCCGTCTTTTATATCTCGACGGATGAGAACAAGCTGGTCGAAGGTATTAATAGTGTTATCCATGGTGAATGCTATTTCACTCAGGGGTTTGCCAGCTATCTGATCAGTCAGTCGGGGCAATATCGCTATTTGAATTACGAAGAGTCTGGTCTCACCCACCGCGAAAAGGAAATCCTTAATAAATTGCGGGTCGGTGCCTCCAATACGGAGATCGCCCGGTTGCTGTTTATCAGCGAAAACACCGTCAAAACGCATCTCTATAACCTGTTCAGGAAGATCTCCGTTAAAAACCGGACTCAGGCCGTTTCCTGGGCCAACGATAATCTGAAGTGCTGACATGAAAAAAGCCACCTTGTGTCTGCTTTTTTGTCTGTCGCTCGCGCTGAGTTCCACCGTGAGTGCGGCTGAACTCAAAGATCCGGGGCTGATCACTGACCGCACGGTGACGGCGGTCGGTCATGATTTCTATCGAGGATTTACCGATCGCTGGGAAAAAACCTACCCGGAGACCATCACCATCAGTGAAAGACCGAGTGCGCGCTGGGGCAGTTGGATCAGTATCAAAATCGGGCAGGACACCCTGTATCAAACACTGCTGTTTCCCAACCGTCGCAACTTTAACAAAGAGATCGATACAGCGGTCGCCAGTGTGCTTGATGCACTGTCTCGCCGCCAGATTGATAAAGCCCTGCTAAGCACCGGCGATCTTACCGGCGATGAATTTTAGGAGCACACCGTGAAAACTTACGTATCCCTTTTGTCGTTGCTACTGGTCTCCCCGCTCTCCTGGGGAGGAAATATGGTCTTCCAGTTCGTCAACCCGAACTTTGGCGGAAACCCAAACAATGGCGCGTTTTTACTCAACGAGGCCAATGCACAGAACTCGTATAAAGATCCCAACGGCTACAACTTTGACTCCTCGACACCGTCAGCGCTGGACAATTTCACCTCCGCCTTACAGTCACAACTGCTGGGCAATCTGATGGGCAATATCAGTCAGGGCAAACCGGGGCGGATGGTGACGCAGGACTTTATTGTTGACGTACAAAACACCGATGGCCAGTTGGTAATGAACGTTACCGACCGTAAAACCGGCAAAGTTTCCACCATTCAGGTTCAGGGTATTTCTGGCGCCAACTGAACCTGACAGGCGGCATAGCACCCCAAAAATCGACTCACTACAAAGATCGGGAAGGCCACTTATGCGCAGCATTTTTTTACTTCTTGCTACCCTCACCCTGACCGGGTGTTTGACTGCACCACCGAATCAGGCAGCGAAACCCACGCTGTTACCTCGTGCTCAGAGTTATCAGGATCTGACCAATCTGCCACCGGCACGGGGCAAGATTTTTGTCTCGGTTTACAACATTCAGGATGAAACCGGCCAGTTCAAGCCTTATCCGGCCAGTAACTTCTCGACGGCGGTGCCGCAAAGCGCCACGGCGATGCTGGTGTCCGCACTCAAGGATTCAAAATGGTTTATTCCTCTGGAACGCCAGGGGCTACAGAACCTGCTCAATGAACGCAAAATCATCCGTGCGGCGCAGGAGAATGGCAGCGTAGCGGTGAACAATGCGCGGCCACTCTCGTCACTGGTGGCGGCGAATATTCTGATCGAAGGCTCAATCATTGGTTACGAAAGTAATGTGAAATCGGGTGGGGTGGGCGCGCGCTATTTTGGCATCGGGGCCAGCACGCAGTACCAGTTAGATCAGATAGCCGTGAACCTGCGCGCCGTCGACGTCAATACCGGGGAAGTTCTGTCGTCTGTGAATACCAGCAAAACTATTTTGTCGTATGAAGTTCAGGCCGGGGTATTCCGTTTTGTGGATTACCAACGATTACTGGAAGGTGAATTGGGCTATACCACCAATGAGCCGGTGATGCTCTGTTTGATGTCGGCCATTGAAACCGGCGTGATTTATCTGGTGAATGACGGCATTAGTCGTAATCTGTGGCAGCTGCAAAATCCAAAAGATGCCTCAGCGCCGGTACTGGAAAAGTATAAGAACCTGATTGTCCCTGTCGCTTCGTAACATGACAGTTGGCGAGGGGAACCGGTCGGTTGAGGCCTGTTTCCCTCCTTTTTTACCCCCCTCCCCCCTCTTCGGCTTTCGGTGGCTGCTGATAATTTTTCACTCGTTTTTTGTCCTCAAGATTGAAATCCGGGTCCAGGTAAGTGCTCAGCCGTTTAATCAGCAAATCCTCAAATTCAAACACCGAACAGAAGTGATGGCTGCCAGTTTGCGGCGCAGGCCAGCGTTCGCCGGTTTGCATCACACCGCGCATCTGTCCTTCCAGCACCAGGGTTTCGCCATCACTGATAAAGCGGAATTTATCCTGAATGTGCTGAATCATGTCGATCTCCAGCGCGAAGCGTTTGCCCAGCTCACCCAGTGATGATTTCCCCTTCGCAGTACCGAATTTTGGGAAAAATACTTCTGTGTCTTCGGTAAACAGATCCAGCAAGGTTGCATCCGCCTGATCCAGCTTGGCGTAGAACTGCCGGATCACCTCAATGCGGCTTTTCTTCAGCGTGTCCTGTGTCATTTTTCCCCCTTTTACATCCAATGGATGAAGTCTAAGACCCCCTCACTAAGCCTAGTGACTTGCGCTGAATTTGCCTGTTTCGAGGATCAAATAAGAAAACTCTCAGCAACACAATGGATTAGCGCTGCCCGTTTAGTCACTCTGACGTTGCCCTGCCACGCCATTTTTTTCGGCCATGTTTGTTACTCAATGTTAACCACGGCCGGTTTCGCGGCTCCGATGGTCTACAGTGAATGATGTAGGAAAGACATACACTACGTTGTTCATTGAATGAGCCGGACCCGTTTTTTGCCGGTCCCGCAGACAAGAAGGAACTGCTTATGTTTGATAAAGCGAAAGATAAAGTTGAAGAAATGGTAGGTAAAGGTCAGGAAGAGTTTGGCCGTGCCACACAGGATCGTGATTTGCAGGCTGAAGGCGTGGTACGCAAAAATCTTTCCCAGGCATCCTACGCGGTGAACGATGCCGTCGATACCGTGAAGCGTCAGACCTCTGACAACCCGGTTCCGGCCCTGCTGATTGCCGCCGGTGTCGGCTTCCTGCTGGCCAAACTGGTCGGTCGCAGATAGTTTCTGCCTGAGATGTTCAGGTTATGAAATAGAAAAACCCGGCGAAAGCCGGGTTTTTTGTTGGTGTGGGGAAAACGGTTAATCAGGCTTTCGGCGCCAGCAAACCGTCGGCGCGGAACATCGCTTTGATACCGCGAACGGCCTGACGGATACGGTCCTGGTTTTCGATCAGGGCGAAGCGCACATGGGTGTCACCGTAGTCGCCGAAACCGATGCCCGGAGAGACGCACACTTTGGCATCGGCCAGCAGGCGTTTGGCAAATTCGAGTGAGCCTAAATCGGCGTAAGCCGGGGGGATTTTAGCCCAGACGTACATTGACGCTTTTGGGTTGTCTACCATCCAGCCCGCTTCGTGCAGACCGCGCACCAGCACGTTACGGCGCTGACGATACTGTTCGGCAATGTCTTTTACGCACTGCTGATCCCCTTCCAGCGCCGCGATGGCCGCCACCTGCAACGGCGTAAATGTGCCGTAGTCGTGATAGCTTTTGATACGTGCCAGCGCGTTAACCAATTCCGGGTTACCGACCATAAAGCCGATACGCCAGCCCGCCATATTGTAACTTTTCGACAGGGTAAAGAATTCCACGGCAATGTCTTTCGCGCCAGGCACCTGCATGATCGATGGCGCTTTCCAGCCATCGTAAACGATATCGGCATAAGCCAGGTCATGGATAACCAGCACGTCGTACTGTTTGGCCAACGCCACGACCCGCTCGAAGAAGTCCAGCTCAACGCACTGGGCGGTCGGGTTGGACGGGAAGCCGAGGATCATCATTTTAGGACGCGGAATGGTTTCGCGGATCGCGCGTTCCAGTTCAGCAAAGAAGTCAACGCCTTCGGTCAGTGGCACCGAACGCACCTGTGCACCGGCAATCACCGCACCGTAAATATGAATCGGGTAACTTGGATTGGGCACCAGTACGGTGTCGCCGTGGTCGAGCGTGGCCAGCATCAGATGCGCCAGCCCCTCTTTAGAACCAATGGTGACGATGGCTTCGCTTTCCGGGTCAATGTCTACCTGATAGCGATCGGCATACCAGCGGGAGATCGCCCGGCGCAAGCGCGGAATACCGCGTGAGGTGGAATAGCCGTGAGTGTCTTCACGCTGAGCGACCTGCACCAGTTTTTCAACAATGTGCGGCGGCGTCGGGCCGTCCGGGTTCCCCATACTGAAATCGATAATATCTTCGCCGCGACGTCGCGCAGCCATTTTCAATTCAGCGGTAATGTTAAAAACATACGGGGGAAGACGATCGATACGTGAAAAACGACGCGGTGAACGGGAGTCAGCCATAAATTCCTCGAGGATACGTGAGCGCCCGGACCGTCCGAGCGACGCTGACCGCTAATGCGGCCCTCAATGAACATATCTCAGGCGGAAAAAACTGTCGAGTGTTTGCGCAACCTATTTTTAACCTCGCGGATCGCTCGCCAACACACCCAGCAGCCAGTCGTTATGCCAGGTATCACCGATACGGTAACTTTCACGCAAATTCCCTTCCAGACGAAAACCGCATTTCTCCAGCACCCGGCGCGATCCGTGGTTACCTTCCAGCACGTTGGCCTGCAAACGGTGGAACCCGCACAGGTCGAAAGCAAAATTCAGCACTGCACGCAGTGACTCCACGGCGTAGCCTTTGCCCTGATGTTCTGGCGAGATGATAAAGCCCACTTCGCCCTGCTGATAGGGCCGCCAGTCGGGGAAGAACCCTGTCAGGCCAACCGCCTGACCCGTATCACGCTCGCGGATAGTCAGGCACAGCCAGAAATCGGCATAGCGGTCCCAGTAACCGAGCCGTTGCTCAAAACGGCTGCGGATTTGTGCGGGCGTGTCGAGAGCGCCAATAAAACGCATCACATCGGCGTCCTGATACAGCTGTTGAAACAGCCACCAGTCTTCATTTTCAATCGGCTGCATGTGCAGGCGTTCCGTCGTTAACGCTATAGGGGTCAGTGTTTTCATGAGTTATCCTGCGCAACATCGTTGAGAAAATAATAGCCTATCCAGCCCACACTCATGGGGCTTCCACCCTATAATAATGGGGATTGTACCCATGAATTATGGTTTTGCCCCTGCAAAATCCCTACAATAATAATCATCCTAAATTACCGCGAATGAAGCGTCTTATCATTACGCGTTGTAACGCCACAACCCAGAGAGCCTGCCGTGCCGCAAGTGTTTGAGATGTTACTGGCGGTCTTTGACCGTGCAGCCCTGATGTTGATCTGCCTGTTCTTCCTGACCCGTACCCGCCTGTTCCGCAAGCTGTTACAGAAAGAGAGCCATAATCACACGCCACTGGAACTGGCTGCGGTGACGACCATTTTCTCGCTGTTTGCGATTTTTGGCACGCTGTCAGGCATTAATGTTGAAGGCTCACTGATTAACGTGCGCACCATCGCCATTATCTCTGGCGGTATTCTGTTTGGACCGTGGGTCGGTATTATCACCGGCGTGATTTCTGGCACCCACCGCTTTTTGATCGACATTCATGGCCCAACTTCCCTTCCCTGCCTGATCACCAGTATTACCGCCGGTATTCTGTCAGGTTATATCAACCTTAAGGTGAAGAAAGCCCACCGCTGGAAAGTCGGGATTGCCGCCGGGATGCTGTGTGAAGCGCTGACGATGGTACTGATCCTGCTGATGGCGAAACCTTTTTCACTGGGGCTGGATATTGTGATGAATATCGCCGCGCCGCTGATCCTCGGAGCCAGTTCGATCGGGCTTATCGTGCTGCTGGTGCAAAGCGTGGAAGATGAGAAAGAGGTGATCGCCGCGCGTCAGGCAAGGCTGGCGCTGGATATTGCCAATAAAACCTTGCCTTATTTTCGCAATATCAATGCCGAATCTCTGGCGACCATTTGCGGCATTATCCGTGAAGATATCAACGCCGACGCGGTCGCCATCACTGACACAAAAAACATTCTGGCGTATGTCGGCGTCGGCGCCGAGCAGTACAATATTGGCCATGAAACCCTCAGCGACATCACGAAATTGACGCTGGAAAAGGGCAAAATCACCATCAAGAATAACGATGAGATGCACCGCACACCGCAGATCCACTCGCTGATCATCATTCCGCTGTGGGAAAAAGGGGTGGTGACCGGCTCACTGAAAATCTACTACTGCCACGCCCACCGCATTACCTATTCGCTGAAAGTCATGGCCGTCGGGCTGTCGCAAATTATCTCCACGCAAATGGAAGTATCACGGGCCGAGCAGTTGCGCGAAATGGCCAATAAAGCCGAGATGCGTGCGCTGCAAAGCAAAATCAATCCGCATTTTCTGTTTAATGCGCTGAACGCCATTTCATCGTCGATCCGCGTTCGCCCCGATACCGCCCGCCAGTTGATCATCAATCTGTCGCGCTATCTGCGCTATAACCTCGAGCTGAATGACGAGCTTATCGACCTGCGCAAAGAGTTGCATCAGGTGCAGGATTACATCGCCATCGAACAGGCGCGTTTTGGCAGCAAACTGACGGTAATTTATGATATCGATGACGACATTTCGGTACGGATCCCAAGTTTGCTGATCCAGCCGTTAGTGGAAAACGCCATTGTTCACGGCATTCAGCCGTGCAGCGGCAAAGGCGTGGTGGTGATCGCCGTCAAACACAGCGGCGGGAATATTAAGGTGTCGGTCAAAGACACCGGCCACGGTATTAATCAGGAAACGATTGAGCGCGTCGCGGCCAATGAAATGCCGGGCAATAAAATCGGCTTGCTGAATGTGCATCACCGCGTTTCATTACTTTACGGTCAGGGTTTGCAGATCCGTCGCCTGGAACCCGGCACCGAGATTTCATTTTTGATCACCCGGGATAAAAGCGCATGAAAGCCATCATTGTTGAGGATGAAGTCCTCGCTCAGGAGGAGCTGACTTATCTGATTAAAGCTCACAGCAGCATCAATATTGCAGCCACTTTTGATGATGGTCTGGACGTGCTGAAGTATCTGCAAACGCATGAAGTGGATGCGATTTTTCTCGACATCAGCATCCCGTCGCTCGATGGCGTATTGCTGGCGCAAAACATCAGTAAATTCGCCCATAAGCCTTATATCGTGTTTATTACCGCTTATAAGGAGCATGCCGCCGAAGCCTTCGAAATCGAAGCATTTGACTACATTCTCAAGCCGTATCACGAGTCACGCATCGTCACCATGCTGCAAAAACTCGAGTTGCATTTTAAGCGCGATAAACAGGAGCAGACCCAGACCACGCCGAGCAGTAACCGGGTCAGCCACAGCATTAACCTGATCAAAGATGAGCGGATCATCGTCACCGACATTAACGATATTTATTACGCCGCCGCGCAGGAAAAAGTCACCCAGGTATTTACGCGCCGGGAAGAGTTCACCATGCCGATGAACATCAGCGAACTGTGCAACCGCCTGCCGGAGGAGCATTTTTTCCGCTGTCACCGATCGTACTGCGTGAATTTATCAAAGATCCGCGAAATTGTGCCGTGGTTTAACAACACCTACATTTTGCGCCTGAGCGATTTGGATTTCGAAGTGCCAGTGAGCAGAAGCAAGGTGAAGGAATTCAGAAGATTAATGCGGTTTTAGTGAAGTAAAAGCGGCTCTTCGAAAAAGAAGAACCGCATGGCATACCCAAAGTCATTGGAGCTGCCTAACGCCGCTGTGGCCTCAAGGACGCAGGTTATGCCCCATTGACTGACGCAGATAGGCTCCGGCGCCTAACAAACCGGGTTGGTCATGGATAATGAGATAAACCGGGATATCGGCCAAATAGTCTTTGAAGCGCCCTTTGTCCTCGAAGGCCGCACGGAAACCGGAGGCTTTGAAGAATTCGAGGAAGCGCGGCACGATTCCACCCGCGATATAAACCCCGCCAAAAGTGCCCATGGTCAGCGCCAGATTGCCGCCAAACCGTCCCATGATCACGCAAAAAAGCGACAGTGCGCGGCGACAATCCACATCATCTTCGCCCAGAGCCCGTTCTGTTACGTCCTTCGGTGCCAGATTTTCCGGCACGCGGTTATCTGATTTTACAATGGCGCGGTACAGATTCACCAACCCCGGCCCGGAGAGAATACGTTCTGCAGAGACGTGGCCCATATCCGTGCGCAACTGTTCAAGGATCATGTCCTCCTCTTCGCTGTTCGGTGCAAAGTCCACGTGACCGCCCTCGCCAGGCAAGCTCAGCCAGCGTTTATCGGCGTGAATCAGATGCGCAACGCCAAGCCCGGTACCTGCGCCGTAAATCACCGCCGGTTTGCCGTCGAGTGGTTTTTTACCCCCAAACTGCAATAAGTCTTTGTCCTGCAACATCGGAATGGTCATCGATACCGCAGTAAAATCATTGATAACTTCGAGATGATCCAGTTTCAGACCCGCTTTCATTTCCGCGATGGAAAATGCCCAGGTATGGTTGGTCATGGCCACCCAGTCGCCGGTTATCGGGCAGGCAATCGCGATACAGGCGTGTTTCACATCCTGATGCTGCTGCTCCAGATACACACGGACCACCTCTTCGAGACTGTCGTAGTCCAGACCAGAAAAGGTCTTCGCCGCCGAGATTTCACCGCTGTCGAGCGCGCACAAAGCCAGCCGACAGTTAGTGCCGCCGACGTCACCCACCAGGGAGTATTGGTTCATTTTATTCTCCGAAAAAGTAGATTCTTGATCCTGCGTAATTTGGGGCTGAGCAAAACCGATAAAAGCCGTTATTATCAATCGTTGAGACGGGTCAAAAGCCGCCCGCAGAATAAGAGAAGATGACATAATTGTGAGGGCAAAATAGCGGTAATTGCCATAGGCTGCAACGCCGATTTAAGCCAACGCACATTTATGCGTAGTCTCTTTTAAAATATTATCACTGTCGGCCAGACTCTTAGCCGTCATGGCGATCACTACGCCAGTGCCGAAGCCCTGGGCAAGTGCGTTACTTTACTGAAAGGAAATGTTGCATGTTGCATCCCCGTGCGAAAATCATGCTGGCGTTTGCCCTGCCAGCCATGGTCATCGGCGCGCTTTCCAGCCTGATACTGGTGGCGGTTATGCTGTTGGCTGGCGCGTTACAAACCTTGCTCTGGCAACACATCCCCTCCACCCTGCATATCAATACTCAGTCCGCGAGCTGGACGCTGTTTATGCTTACGCTGACAGGTTTGGGCGTCGGTGCATTGATTAAGTATATGCCGGGCCACGCCGGACCGGATCCTGCCAGTGAATCTTTGGTTGGTGCGCCAGTGCCGCTGAATGCTTTACCGGGACTGGCGCTGGCGCTGATGCTGGGGCTGGCGGGCGGTGTCAGCCTCGGGCCGGAATATCCTATTACCGTGATTAACATCGCGCTGGCCGCCGCAGCAGGCAGACGCTTGTTGCCTCAGGTTCCGACCACAGATTGGGTGATCCTGGCAGCGTCTGGCACGATTGGCGCACTGTTTGGTACACCGGTAGCCGCAGCGCTGATCTTCTCCCAAACGCTGGGCGGAGATAAAGACGTTCCTTTGTGGGATCGCCTGTTTGCCCCCCTGGTCGCGGCCGGTACTGGCGCGGTGACCACCGACCAGTTCTTCGTGCCTGATTTCTCACTCAACATTGCCCCTTACAACACCACTGAATTAGTGGATCTGTTCAGCGGCTCCGTCGTGGTGCTGATTGCGATTGCACTCGGCATGATTGGCGTGTGGATATTCCCTCATCTGCACCGGATGTTTAACGGCATCCGCAACCCCATGCTGAAATTGAGTATTGGCGGGTTTGTGCTGGGTCTGCTGGCGCTGATTGGCGGGGAGATCACCCTGTTCAAAGGGCTGGATGAGATGAAACAGCTGGCGGGGTCCAATCAGATGTTTGGCATCAGTTCGATGCTGGCGATAACGCTGACCAAACTCGCCGCCCTCGTGGTCGCGGCAGCCTGTGGTTTTCGTGGGGGTCGCATCTTTCCGGCGGTGTTTGTTGGGGTGTCGCTCGGCCTGATGTTGCATCAATACGCGCCGAACGTGCCTGCGGCAGTGACCGTTTCCTGCGCCGTGATGGGTATGGTGCTGGTGGTGACCCGCGACGGCTGGCTAAGCCTGTTTATGGCCGCGGCCGTGGTGCCAGGCCTGAAGTTATTGCCGCTGCTGTGCATCGTGATGCTACCCGCCTGGCTGTTACTCGCGGGTAGGCCGCTGATGCTGGTCAGTAAATATCTGCCTGCCCGCCGCAATCAGGGCGGGTCAGAATCAGATCTGAAGAAGTAAAACGTCAGGAGGCGGCAAGCGCGTATTCTGCCGCCGCCAGCGCATGAATAGCCGTGGTGTCGAACACCGGCACCGCCGCATCTGCTGCTCCCACCAGCAAGGTGATCTCAGTACAGCCCAAAATGATCCCCTCAACGCCCTGCAGCTCCAGTTTGCCGATGATCCTGCGGTACTCTTCGCGGGACGCCTCGCAGATTTTCCCCAGACATAGCTCCTCATAGATGATGCGGTGCACAATATCGCGATCGGCCTCATCCGGCGTTACCACTTCGATCTGATGCTTATCCTGCAAACGCCCGCGATAAAAATCCTGCTCCATCGTGAATTTAGTGCCCAATAATCCAATGCGTGCAAGGCCCTGCTGCTTAATTTTAGCCGCCGTGGCATCGGCAATGTGCAGCAAAGGTAAACCGCCAATGCGTTCGATATCGTCGGCTACTTTATGCATGGTGTTGGTACAAACCACGATGACTTCAGCACCCGCGCGAGCCAGTGCGTGTGCTGCTTCTCCCAGAATTTTTCCAGCCTGCTGCCAGTCACCTTTAGCCTGCAACTGCTCGATGTCATAGAAATCGACGCTATGCAAAAACAGCCTGGCAGAGTGTAATCCGCCAAGCTGTTGCTTGATGTGTTCGTTGATGGTGCGGTAATAGGGCACGGTGGATTCCCAACTCATGCCGCCGATCAGACCTAACGTTTTCATCTGTTGAACCTTAAGGTTGTTCTTATCCATAAATGAATAAGAACATAACTGAGGCGCAGCCGGCTGACAATTCAGGCTTGAAGATCAATGCTTGGCTGAACAGCGTTTCTCCGTTTTCTCGCGCTTAGCATTGTTGCGGTTCACCACGCGCTGACGCAGGGTATCGTAGAGCCAGTTGTAGGCGATGGTGTACGGCAGGAAGAACAGGAAGAAACCGATCTCCAGCATAAACGCGTTCAGCAGTGAAATTCCGAGCCAGCCCGCAGCAATCGGTAAACCGATCAGAATGAACCCGCTTTCAAACCCCAGCGCATGACACACCCGAACTTTCATCGTGCGGGTAACACGGCTCACCGGCCACAGGCGGTCAAAAACCGAGTTATAAATGATGTTCCATACCATCGCGGTAGTGGAAAGCAGAATGGCCAGCGTACCCATTTCGAAAATGGATTTGTTTAACAGCCATGTGGCGGCCGGGGCGGAAATCAGCACCGCCAGTGCCTCAAAACCGATGGCGTGAAAAATGCGTTCACCCAATGTTTTTTTAGAGGTGTTTTTTGAATTGATTGACATAAAGACCTGCCATTTTCCGTTGTTGTTATGGTGGAAATTTAAGAAGTGACATCCGTCACAGGCCGTTATTATCATCGTTAAATAAGATGGATAAAAGATAGTTAATATCGATAAAATAGATAGATTGATTTCTGACAAAGAGAGGCAGCGATGCGTTATTCCCCCGAAGCCTTAGTGGCGTTTGTCGAAGCAGCAGACACCGGCTCTTTTTCCGCTGCCGCGCGCAAATTACGTAAAAGCCAGTCAACCGTCAGTACGGCGATTGCCCATCTTGAGGTCGATTTAGGCCTGACATTATTTGACCGTAGCAGCCGCCAGCCCGTGCTGACCCCGCAGGGGAAACGGGTACTGAATCATGTTCAGGCCATTCTGGCCGCCAGCGAGCGACTCGATGAGCTGGCTATTCGTCTTTCCACACAAATCGAAACGCAGCTGACGTTTGTGTTGTCTGATACCTATCAGCCGACACACCATGAAAATTTGCTTAAACGTTTTGAGCAGCGCTACCCGGATATCGAGTTTGAGTGTCTTATCGCCGAGGATCAGGATGTCATCGATCTGTTGCAGGCCGGGCGGGCACATATTGGGATGTTGGAAGTTCAGGACGCGTACCCACCGGATATTGGCGTCGCTCGTCTGCCTGAACAAACGGATATGGATATCTTCGTCAGTCGCGAGCACCCGCTGGCGCAGCTGTCAAATATTCAGCCGGAACAGCTGCACACCTTCCGCCAGCTTATTTTGCAACCCTACCGGCGCACTGAAAACCGGACGCCGGGGCAAACCTGGTCTGCACCGAGTTATCTGATGTTACTGGAGATGGCCGAGCAGGGATTTGGCTGGTCGATTCTGCCGCACTGGCTGGTGCGCCAATTTGGGCATAATAAGCTGGTAACATTACCGATGCGTGGCTGGCCGAAACTGATTTCAGTCGATGCTGTCTGGAGTAAAAACAACCAGCCGGGACCCGCGGGAAGCTGGTTCATCGACCAGTTGATTGATCCACTGCTGGCTGATAAACCCTGACGTGTGACACTGCGCTACAGCCCTGAATTGCGCTTCGCAATAGACTTGGTCACCGCCCCAAGCAGTTCAGGAATATCCATTTTAGGCAGCACCACTTCCACCCACGCCATCTGCGGTTTGTCGCGGATTTCCGCCAGCACCGCACTCAGTTGATGGCGATCTTCCACCCGTACGCTCAGCACATTTTTACCGCCAAAGGCTGCCGGAAACAGCGTCCAGTTCCATTGGGCGATATCATTATAACGCTGGGTTTCACCGTGGATCGCCCTTTCCACCGTGTAGCCATCATTGTTAATCACAAAAATAGTGGTTTTCAGACCGTAGCGGATTGCCGCTCCCAGCCCCTGCAAGGTCAGTTGGGCTGAACCGTCGCCGATAATCAAGATCACACGCCGCTCGGGTTCGGCTGTTTGCGCGCCGAACGCCGCCGGTAAGGTAAAACCAATCGATCCCCAGAGTGGCTGAACGATAAAGTCACAATCTTCGGGTAAATTCAGCGCCGCCGCGCCAAAACTGGCCGTTCCCTGCTCCACCACCAGAATGTCACCGGGTTGTAAAAATTCCTGAATGTGCTGCCAGAACACCTGCTGGTCGAGCGCAACGTGGTCCGTTACCGGCAGCGGTGTGCGGGTGAAGTGCGGTATTTCCCACTGCACACAAAGCTCCGCCGTCAATTGATGAAGTGCCTGCACGGCTTCATGCATCGGCAGCTGATGGAAAAACTGTTGGCCGATACGGGCGCTGAACGGGTCAATATCGATACACTTTCCCTCCGGCAATTGTTGGGTGAAGCCTGCGGTGATGGTGTCGGTGAAGCGAACGCCCACGTTAATCAGCACGTCAGCCTGTTCGATAGCGTTTTTAACAACAGGACAGCTGGCGGCTCCTGAGTAGGTACCCGCAAAATGGGGACGTTGCTCATTGAACAGCCCTTTACCCATTAACAACGTGGCGTGAGGCAGTGGTACCTCGTCCATCCAGCGGGACAGCGCAGCCTTTACGCCAAAACGGTCGGCAAGAAAATCGCCCAGTAACGCCACACGGTGCGCACCGTGCATCAGTTCGCGGGTAGCCTGAACAAACGCGGTCAGAGAATCCTGGGAGAATGCCGCTGCGGGCGGCTTTTGTGGTGCAGCGCGGCTGGCCACTGGCAGCGCCGAGACGTCACTCGGCAGCAGTAAATAGCCCGGTCGCGAATGGTAGAGCGCCTGTGTGATAACACGGTCGATCTCCTCCAGCGCATTCTCCGGCGTCAGCAATCCCTGCGCCACACTGACCGGCTGCGACATTTTCGCGAAATGGCTGAAGTTACCGTCACCCAGTGAGTGGTGCAGCAATTCACCTTTGCGCTGTGAGGAGAGCGCTGGCGCACCGACGATGTGAATCACCGGCAGATACTCGGCGTAGCTTCCAGCCAGGCCATTCAACGCGCTGAGTTCGCCCACACCGAACGTCGTCAGCAGCGCAGCCGCCCCTTTGCGCCGTGCATAACCATCAGCGCCATAAGCGGCATTTAATTCATTGGTACACCCCACCCAGGCAATTTTTGGGTGACTGATCACGTGGTCAAGAAATTGCAGATTGTAGTCACCGGGCACACCGAATAGCTCCGTCACGCCACGGTAAGCCAAACGGTCGAGAAGATAGTCACCTACTGTGTAAGCTGTACTCATCATGATCCCCTGCAATTTTTGATTTATATAGTCGATCACACTATCAAAGTATTAACGCAGTAGGTGAATTAGGACATTTATTAGAAAAATAAACCCTGGAAAGGCTGGATTACATCCTTGCCCCGTCATGGCGCATGCCTTCAGGCTTATCAGTTACGGTAATAGACCGGTGTAACCATCCCTTTAGGTCATGAAAAGGATGTCTTTAAACGGCTGTTTTATGAGGGGGCTGTGATCGAGATATCTGGAAAAAACAGTGAAAACGCATACACTAAAACATCTTTTTACCCTGTTCTCTACCAGCACGTCGTGCTGATTAAAATAATAAGGACTCTTATGGTTTACCAGGCCAGCCCTACCCGTTACGACAAAATGGAATACCGCCGCTGTGGTCAAAGTGGTCTCAAACTGCCTGCCGTGTCTCTCGGCCTGTGGCACAATTTTGGTGACAATGCGCACTTTGATAATGGCCGCAATTTGATTCGCCATGCATTCGATCACGGCATTACCCATTTCGATTTGGCCAATAACTATGGCCCACCTCCAGGTTCGGCAGAAGAACATTTTGGCCGCATTTTGCAGGAAGATTTACTGCCTTACCGCGATGAACTGATCATCTCCTCGAAAGCCGGTTACACCATGTGGGACGGCCCTTACGGCGACTGGGGTTCGAAGAAGTATCTGGTCGCCAGCCTCAACCAAAGCCTGAAACGCATGGGGCTGGACTACGTCGATATCTTCTACCATCACCGTCCAGACCCGGACACGCCGCTGGAAGAGACCATGGCCGCGCTGGATCTGATGGTACGCCAGGGCAAGGCGCTGTATGTCGGCCTGTCAAACTACCCGGCAGACCGCGCAAAACAGGCGTTTGAGATCCTGCAAAATCTCGGCACCCCATGCCTGATCCACCAGCCAAAATACTCGATGTTTGAACGCTGGGTTGAAGCGGATTTACTCGATGCGTTGGCGCAAAATGGCGTGGGGTCGATAGCCTTCTCCCCGCTGGCTGGTGGTGTGCTGACCGACCGTTATCTGGCAGGTATTCCTGAAGATTCCCGCGCAGCCAGCGGCAGTAAATTCCTGACCAGCGACCAGTTGACCGATGAAAAACTCGGCAAAGTTCGCCAGTTGGATGCGATTGCCCAGGCGCGCGGACAGAAGCTGTCACAGATGGCGCTGGCGTGGGTGCTGCGCGGCGATCGCGTGACATCCGTGCTCATTGGCGCCAGCAAAACCAGCCAGATCGATGACGCTGTCGGCATGGTCGCAAACCGGCATTTCAGCGAAAAAGAGCTGGCGGAAATCAACGCGATTTTGGTGTAAACGATTACCCTAAAACCTGCAGGAAGTGCGGATAGTTTGTAAAAATATGTGTAAGTATTTCGTTAAGCTGCGTAAAAAATCCAAAACAGGATTGCAGGCAATAGAATAGATGTTGCCTTCGCCTTATAACTGTTACCAGAAATTATAAGGAATCAGGAGGCAACATGTTAAAGCCTTTCATTATTGGAACATTATTGTTTGCTCTGCTCCCTGCCGCAGCACCTGCTGTACAGGCCAGCAGTTTTAGCCTCAATACGCCGGGCCTTTCTATCAATATCGGTGACCGCGACCGTCGTGGTTACTACTGGGATGGTTATGACTGGCGTGATGCCGGTTGGTGGAACAACCACCGCGGCCGCAATTACGGTGAGCGTAGCCATCGCGGTTACTACTGGGATGGCGGACGCTGGCGCGATCGTGGCTGGTGGGATGGCCGCTCCCGTCACCGCCCGCCACCACGCTACTATGGCCGCCCGTACGATGACCATGGTCATCGCGGACACAGAGACGATCGGGGGCGCGGCCCGGATCGCGGACACGGCGGACGTGATGGTCACGACGGTCATGGCGATCACCGCCGTTAAGCCAAAGAGTTAAGACATAAAAAACGGGGCAGCGTGAGCTGTCCCGTTTTTTATTTGCCTCAGACTGCCAGCAGACTACTTGATGAGCATTCCGACCAGTAGATAAAGGTTCAGACTGACCACAATCAATACGATAAATCGCCCTGCCCACTGCACAGTTTTTGTGTTCACCATCTCGCCCATCAGTTCACGATTTCCGGTAAAAGCCAGCAGTGGCAATAATGCCAGTGCGATCCCAAAACTCAGCAGCACCTGGCTCATGACCAAAATACGCGTGGCGTCCAGCCCCATCAGAATCACGATAAAAGAAGGCATCATGGTCACAACGCGGCGCACCCATATCGGAATGTAGAACTTCACAAAGCCCTGCATCACTACCTGACCAGCCAGCGTTCCTACGACAGTAGATGACAACCCGGCAGCCACCAGGCTCAAGCCAAAAGTGGTAGCAGCAGCATTACCAAGTAAAGGTTGCAACGTGAGGTAGGCCTGGTCGAGCTCACTGATACCGCTGTGGCCGCTGAAGTGGAACGCAGCAGCGGCGGTGGCCATCATCGCAAGATTAACGAAACCAGCGATGGTCATGGCAATACCGACATCAAGCTTGGTGGCGGAGTAGCGTTGCTCTTTCGACGCTTTCCCTCCCCGTTGGGTCAGCGATGAGTGCAGATAAATCACGTGCGGCATGATGGTCGCCCCCAGAACACCCGCGGCAAGGTAGACCGCATCACTTGATGGCAGGCTGGGGATCAGCATCCCTTTTCCTAATGCCGCCATACTAGGCTGTGAGAAGAACAGTTCAACGATATACGCCGCCGCAACAAATAGCAGTAAACCGGCGATCACCAGTTCCAACGGTTTTTGCCCACGTTTTTGTAGCGCGAGAATAATGAAAGTGGCAATCCCGGTAAGGACTGCGCCCTGTAACAGCGAGACGCCTAACAGGAGTTTGAAGCCTATCGCCGCACCGATGAACTCAGCCAGATCGGTCGCCATGGCGATGATTTCAGCCTGAACCCAATAGGCCCAGACGGCGGGACGTGGAAAGCGGTCGCGGATGTGTTCGGCGAGGTTTTTGCTGGTTGCAATGCCCAATTTGGCAGAAAGCAGCTGGATTAACATCGCCATGATGTTCGCCCAGACCACCACCCACAACAACTGGTAGCCATAAGAGGCACCGGCCTGAATGTTAGTGGCGAAGTTACCCGGATCGATATATCCGATGGCAGCAATAAAAGCCGGTCCCATCAGTGAGAGCTTTATCTTGCGGGATGCGCGGCCGGAAGACTCCGCACGGCTGTTGGGCATATCAGTAACCTTACTTTTGTTGCGCTGACGGCAATCATATCTAGTTGATAATGATTATCAAGTGCATTTGGATTGATCTCAGTGATTTCTCTAATAGGCAGGAGGCGCAACTGTCATGCCGCAAAAGAGGTCAACCCGGCTATCCAGCGGCGCTTTCAGCAGCGCACTTTATGGAAACAGACATTTCCAAAAAACAGACAATTAGCCAGATTCAGAACGCACTACGGCAGATAATAAAGCTAGCACAACATTTCCACTTATGCTTATTTTTCTTAACATCTTGATCTTTTGTGTCATGCGCTCAGAAATGTTGCAATTGATGTCTGTAATTTCTATATTTGCAAGCCACTTCACGTTTTAAATGTACGCGTTACATAGAATGACCGTCGAAATATAGCCTGCCTCAAATTTGGAGCACCCATGTCCCGAATACTGCACTTTGTATTAGCGTTGGCCGTTGTCGCTTTACTTGCGTTACTGGTGAGCCGTGATCGTAAAAATATCCGTTTGCGCTTCATCGTTCAGCTGTTGGTCATCGAAGTTCTGTTAGCCTATTTCTTCCTAAACTCCTCTGTGGGATTAGGTTTTGTGAAAGGCTTCTCGGACTTGTTTGAAAAATTATTAGGATTCGCCGCAGAAGGGACCGGCTTCGTATTTGGAGGCATGAGCGATAAAGGATTAGCGTTCTTCTTCCTGAAAGTGTTGTGCCCAATCGTGTTTATTTCTGCACTGATTGGTATTTTGCAGCACATTCGCATTCTGCCGATTGTTATCCGTGCCATCGGTACGGTGCTGTCAAAAATAAATGGTATGGGGAAACTGGAATCCTTCAACGCCATCAGTTCACTGATCCTTGGCCAGTCAGAAAACTTTATCGCGTATAAAGATATTCTGGGCAAAATGTCAGAAAAACGTATGTACACCATGGCAGCGACGGCAATGTCGACAGTTTCTATGTCGATTGTCGGTGCTTACATGACCATGCTTGAGCCACGCTTTGTGGTTGCCGCTCTGGTCCTCAACATGTTCAGTACCTTTATCGTACTGTCACTGATCAACCCATATAAAGTTGATTCAGAAGAAGATTTGCAGATCGGCAATACCCATCAGGGTCAGAGTTTCTTTGAAATGCTGGGTGAATACATCCTGGCGGGCTTCAAAGTGGCTATCATCGTTGCAGCCATGTTGATTGGTTTCATCGCGCTGATTTCCTGCCTGAATGCGTTGTTCAACGTTATATTCGGTATCAGCTTCCAGGGCGTGCTGGGTTATGTCTTCTATCCATTTGCATGGATGATGGGCGTACCAAGCCACGAAGCGCTGCAAGTGGGCAGTATTATGGCCACCAAACTGGTATCCAACGAATTCGTTGCGATGCTGGACTTGCAAAAAGTGGCGGCAGATTTGTCACCACGCGGCGTGGGTATCCTGTCGGTGTTCCTGGTCTCTTTCGCCAACTTCTCGTCGATTGGTATCGTTGCAGGGGCTATCAAAGGCCTGAACGAACATCAGGGCAACGTGGTTTCACGCTTCGGCCTGAAACTGCTGTACGGCTCAACGTTGGTGAGCGTACTGTCTGCTTCTATCGCGGGTCTGGTTCTGGCGTAAGTGGCAATAAACGTGAAGTAGTAAGGTTTTGAGAGAAAGGCGCTTCGGCGCCTTTTTTTATGTCTGCAATTTGGCGCAGCAATGAGTGCATCAGTCAGCAGGCAGCAGGGTAACCGCCAGAAAGCAAAAAACCGGCCAGAGGCCGGTTTTTTTAATTTTGGTGGAGATAAGCGGGATCGAACCGCTGACCTCTTGCATGCCATGCAAGCGCTCTCCCAGCTGAGCTATACCCCCACACGAGGTAGTTCACATTTTACTTCTTTCTGTTTCCTCTGGAAGGAAACAACCAACTTGTCCTGGGAAGGAAGTTGGTGGAGATAAGCGGGATCGAACCGCTGACCTCTTGCATGCCATGCAAGCGCTCTCCCAGCTGAGCTATACCCCCAATTCAAACCAGTTAAAAACCGGTGAACGGGGCGCATAATATGAAACCCCGCCTACCCTGTCAACGGCTAAATCTGTTTATGCGGCCAAGCGATGAAAAAGCCGCCAACCCGGCCACAGCATTGAGGAATTTCTCCCGCCATACGGTAAATGTGTAGTGGGAAACGTCGTATTTTAATCTTCCGATCAGCGGCCTTTTTGCCAGCCTGATGATCTCATTACGCATTTTATTAACATGTGTGACTTAATGATTAATGAAATGTTAGCAAGCTATGAAAATCGGCTTGTTTTCGGATAATTCTGCGTCTAGACTGCCCGCGCAATAATCATATCCATCCACTTTAGAGCCATCCCATGTCCTTGTATTCACCTAAAGAAATCGCATCAATCGCTGTAACGGCCGGAGTTAATAAAAGCCGTGCAACTATATTGAATTTGTTAATTTTAGGATTCCTGGCGGGCGCTTTCATCGCCACCGGTTTCCTGCTGGATTTGCACGTAATAGGGACATTGCCTGCATCCTGGGGTTCGTTCAGTAATTTACTGGGCGCAGCGGTCTTCCCGGTAGGGATCATTTTGACGGTATTAGCAGGGGGAGAACTGCTGACCGGAAATATGATGACCTTACCTATTGCCTGGTTTGCACGCCAGATAAGCCTGTTGTCCGTGCTGCGTAACTGGTTCTGGGTCACGCTGGCTAATCTGATTGGCAGCCTGGCCGTCGCCTATTTCTTCGGCCACGTTCTCGGCCTGACCGAGGGCGCATTCCTGGCTAAAACGGTGGCAACCGCCACCGCGAAGATCAATGCTAACTTCACTCAGGCATTCATTTCCGGTATCGGCTGCAACTGGCTGGTGTGTCTGGCTATCTGGCTGGCCTTCGCCAGTAAAGAGATGGGTGGGAAAGTGATCGGTATGTGGTTCCCGGTGATGGCGTTTGTAGCTATTGGCTTCCAGCACGTGGTAGCGAATATGTTCATCATTCCTGCCGCGATTTTCGCTGGTGCGCTGAGCTGGTCACAGTACTTCCCTAACTTCGTGGCCGTATTCCTCGGTAACGCAGTTGGCGGTGCAGGCTTTGTCGGTCTGATGTACTTCCTGGCTTACCGCCCGACGGTGGCAGCACCGGTCAGCGAATAGCGTTAATAGCGTTAATAGCGTTAATAGCGTTAATAGCGTTAATAGCTTGAATTTCAGGTAATAAAAAGCCAGCGCGGGAAACCGGCTGGCTTTTTTATCGCTTACGTGAAGAACGACTATTGCTGCTGCGTTTCGCGCTCAGCAATAAAAGCTAACGCCATATCGATGCGGGCAAGTACACGGCTCTGACCGATCGCATGAACGGTAACATCCACACCCGGAGACTGACCCGCGCCGGTCACTGCAACGCGCAGTGGCATACCGACTTTACCCATCCCGACTTCCAGCTCATCCGCCGTGCCCTGAATGGCATGGTGAATGTTCTCAGCCGTCCAGTCAGTGATAGCAGCCAGTTTTGTACGAACAGCTTCCAGCGGCTGACGTGCCACCGGACGCAGGTGTTTCTTCGCCGCATCGGCATCAAACTCAGTGAAATCTTCGTAGAAGTAACGGCAGGACTCGGCCATTTCTTTCAGCGTTTTGCAGCGCTCGCCAAGCAACGTCACGATTTCAAACAGCTGCGGCCCGTTGCGGGTTTCGATACCCTGTTGCTCAACGTGCCACAGCAGGTGCGTGGCGACGTAATGTGGATCCATCGAATTGATGTAGTGATGGTTCAGCCATTGCAGTTTTTCAGTGTTGAACGCACTGGCAGACTTGCTGACGTTCTCCAGTGAGAACAGGGCTTTCATTTCGTCGCGGCTGAAAATTTCCTGGTCGCCATGGGACCAGCCCAGACGCACCAGATAGTTCAGCAACGCTTCCGGCAGATAGCCATCGTCGCGATATTGCATTACGCCGACCGCACCGTGACGTTTGGACAGTTTTTTACCGTCATCACCCAGAATCATTGAAACGTGAGCATAAACCGGCACGGGTGCACCCAGCGCTTTCAGGATGTTGATCTGGCGCGGGGTGTTGTTGATATGGTCTTCGCCACGAATAACGTGAGTAATTTCCATATCCCAGTCATCGACCACGACGCAAAAATTATAAGTAGGAGAACCGTCAGTGCGGCGGATGATCAGATCATCCAGCTCATCGTTGCTGAATTCGATCGGACCACGGATTTGGTCATCAAAGATAACGGAACCTTCCTGCGGGTTACGAAAACGCACGACGCATGGTTCATCAGCAGCGTGATGTTCGTGGCTGTCGCGGCAGTGGCCGTCATAACGAGGCTTGTCATTATTGGCCATTTGTTGTTCGCGCAGTGCTTCCAGGCGCTCTTTAGAGCAGTAGCATTTATACGCAGTACCATTTTCCAGCATCTGATCGATCACACCATTATAACGATCAAAGCGTTTGGTCTGGAAATACGGGCCTTCGTCCCAATCCAGATTCAACCAGTTCATGCCGTCCATAATCGCGTCGATAGCCGCCTGCGTGGAGCGTTCGAGATCGGTGTCTTCAATACGCAACACAAACTCACCGCCAAGATTACGGGCGAAGAGCCAGGAGTACAGCGCGGTACGGGCGCCACCGACGTGCAGATAGCCGGTTGGGCTTGGGGCAAAACGGGTTTTGATTTTCATCTGGAATGCAGCCTTAATAGTGCAACGCAGAAAACGTTGCTATCAATTAACAAAAAGTGGCTGACATTCTACCACTCTGCCCTGAATCCTCAACGCCGATAGGGAGCTGGCAATGGGTATTCATTCGATGAATGCGTAAAGAATCAACTACGCGGGCGAGAAATCGGTCAGCTTGTCTAATTTTGCGTCGAACAGTGTTTTTTGTTTTTAAAAATCGTTGACGTAAGTTTAAGTATCCCTATAATGCGACTCCATCACGACGGGGCGATTAGCTCAGTTGGTAGAGCATCTCCTTTACACGGAGGGGGTCGGCGGTTCGAACCCGTCATCGCCCACCACTCTTTTTAGAGTGAACGCGTTGTGATAAGTAAGAAGAAATGAGAATTGGGCGATTAGCTCAGTTGGTAGAGCATCTCCTTTACACGGAGGGGGTCGGCGGTTCGAACCCGTCATCGCCCACCAATTCTCAGTAAATTTCTCTTACGTTGTGGAGTACCCAGAAGTGGGCGATTAGCTCAGTTGGTAGAGCATCTCCTTTACACGGAGGGGGTCGGCGGTTCGAACCCGTCATCGCCCACCACTTCTGCGGGCCGTTAGCTCAGTTGGTAGAGCAGTTGACTTTTAATCAATTGGTCGCTGGTTCGAATCCAGCACGGCCCACCAATTCAGAAAAAAGCGCCTTTGGGCGCTTTTTTCGTATGTGAAATTCGAAGTAAATCTGTGATGGCGGCGAACCAGCTGCTGGTTCGAGCCGAGCGAAGCGAGACGACAATGCGCCAGCGTTGCCCGCAGAGTGAGGCCGAAGGCCGAATCAATCCAGCGCGGCCCACCACTCTTTGTTAATAAAGAATAGAGAAAAGCGCCTTTGGGCGCTTTTTTCGTATGTGAAATCCGAAGGAAATCCGTGATGGAGGCGAACCAGCTGCTGGTTCGAGCCGAGCGAAGCGAGACGACAACGCGCCAGCGTTGCCCGCAGGGTGAGGCCGAAGTCCGAATCAATCCAGCACGACCCACCACTCTTTGTTAATAAAGAATAGAGAAAAGCGCCTTTTGGCGTTTCAGAGCCTAACGCCCCTACGCCAGCTTAAACATCGGCACGACTTTATTATGCAACGCCGGGTTATCGCTCTCATCTTTCAGATTCACGCCCGACAGCTGCCGCTGAAACGCCTGCTCCAGCAGCCATGCCAGTTTGAAGGCCGCCTGCGGGTGATCCAGACCTTCCGGGCGCACGTTCGAAATGCAATTGCGTTCTGACTCCATCCTTTTAGTGTGCGGCCCCCAGGTCATGTAGATACCCAAACTGTCGGGAGATGACAGCCCCGGCCGCTCGCCAATCAGCATGGCGACCGCTTTCGCCTGCATCACTTCGGCAATATCGTCTCCCAGCGCAACGCGCGACTGATGCGCCAGCACCACCGGCCCCAACGTTAACCCAAGGAGTTGCAAATACGGCAACAACGCGGTGATCAGCGGAATGGCCTGGCGGTGTACCGCTTTCGAAGAGAGCCCGTCAGCCACCACTAACACCAGATCGGCAGGTTTGCTGGCGTGATGAGTCAATATTTCGCGGCTCCCGATACTGAGTTTTCTGCCCAAGTCCGGGCGACATAAATAAGTCGCGCGATCCGGTGCGGCGCTAGCGACCGTCAGGGTACTCAGCCCCAGTTCATGCAGCGGGGTTTCCAAATCCACGCTGGCAAAAGGCAGATGCACCGCATCTCTGGCCTGCGCATGGGCCAGACCGAACTGCAACAACGCTTCAGTAGGCAAGCTGGAGCCGGTGCGCCCTAACGCAATACGTGCAGCAGTGAACTGGCGTAGCGTCTCCCAGGGGTTGGGATGAACCAGCGGCGCAAGCCCTTTTTTGCTCTCTTCTGTCATATCACCGACCTCAGTTGCAACAATGGGTGAGACGCGCGGGTATCCAGCAGTTGTCCCTGCGGGTCGAGAATATTCATTTTCTCCAGCCACAGGGCAAATTCCGGCGCATGTTTTAGCCCAAGAAGTTCGCGGATATAAAGCGCATCGTGGAACGACGTGCTTTGGTAGTTGAGCATGATGTCATCAGCGCCCGGCACCCCCATCAGGAACGTCAGCCCGGCCGTTCCCAGCAGGGTGAGCAACGTGTCCATATCATCCTGATCGGCTTCAGCGTGATTGGTGTAACAGACATCGCAGCCCAGCGGTAAGCCCAGCAGTTTGCCGCAAAAGTGATCTTCCAGCCCGGCACGGATAATCTGTTTGCCGTCATAGAGATATTCCGGCCCGATAAATCCCACCACGGTATTGATGAGTAACGGGGAGAAGCGCCGGGCAATCGCGTAAGCGCGCGCTTCACAGGTCTGTTGGTCTACGCCGAAATGCGCATTGGCCGACAGACAACTGCCCTGCCCGGTTTCGAAATACATCACATTGTCACCGAGGGTGCCGCGTTTGAGGCTCAGCGCCGCCTGCTGTGCTTCTTCCAGCAGCGCCAGATTGATGCCAAAACCGCTGTTGGCCGCTTCCGTTCCCGCTATTGACTGAAAGACCAAATCAACCGGCGCACCGCGTTCCACCAGCTTGATGGTATTCGTGACATGGGTCAGCACGCAGGACTGGGTAGGGATCTCGAAACGCGAGATGATGTCATCCAACATGTAGTTAAGATTTTCCAGCAGCGGCAGGCTGTCGCTGGCTGGGTTAATGCCAATCACCGCGTCACCAGAACCGTACAGCAAACCGTCGAGCATGCTGGCCGCAATACCCTGCAAGTTATCGGTCGGGTGATTGGGTTGCAGACGCACGCTCATGTGCCCAGGCAGCCCGATGGTGTTACGAAAACGGGTGGTTACCCGGCATTTTTTCGCCACCAAAATCAGATCCTGATTGCGCATCAGCTTACTGACAGCAGCGGCCATTTCGGGGGTGATGCCTGGCGCGACGCGTGTCAGCATCACGCTGTCGGTTTTTTCACTCAATAACCAGTCGCGGAAATCCCCGACGGTGAGATGGGAAATCAAGGAAAAGGCCTGCGCGTCGTGGCTGTCGATAATCAGACGAGTAACTTCATCGCTTTCATAGGGAATGAGCAACTGTTGCAGAAAAGTTTTCAGCGGCAATTCGGCCAGCGCCATCTTGGCGGCCATGCGCTGTTCAGCGCTGTCGGCTGCCACTTCTGCCAGATAGTCGCCGGAACGCGCCGGTGACGCTTTCGCCATCAAATCCTTCAAATCACGAAACTGATAGCTGCGGTGGCTCAACGTCGTTTGATACATAACGCTCCTCAGGCTGGCGGGTTCTGAATGTCAAAAGCAGCGAATAAAAAGTAGTCAGACAGAGGCAATAATAATCACGTTAGCCGCGCAGAGTACAGGGCCGTGCAAAGGGTTCCCGCAGAGTCTCTGATTTGTCATCCGGCTGATCTACACTGTGGGCATCACACCGTGGGGAACAACAGATGAACGAACAGCAACGACAACATACGATTATTGGCTGGATTGAAGCAGACCCGATGCGCATGCTGGCGCTGAGAACTGCGCAGGAGCTGGCGTTGAACGACTGGTGTCTGGCGGCTGGGTTTGTGCGCAATCTGGTGTGGGATCGTCTACACGGTTTAGCTGATGCCACACCACTTAACGATATCGACGTGGTCTATTTTGATCCGCAGAATGTCTCTGTCGACATTGAGAAACGTCTTGAGCAACGCCTTAATGCCGCAGCACCTTTACCCTGGTCGGTAAAAAATCAGGCCAGGATGCATATCCTACACAGCCACGCGCCTTACGCGTCCAGCAGTGACGCCATGAGTTACTGGGTGGAAACTGAAACGGTGATTGGCGCAACACTTGACCATGAAGGCAAGGTGCAACTGGTTACACCGCTTGGCACCGCTGAACTGTTTGCTTTTAGCATCACGGCCAACCCACGCCACGGCAGTCCACAAGTGATGCTAGGCAGAGCCGAAAGCAAAGGCTGGTTAAGCCGCTGGCCCCGTCTGCAACTTAAAATGTAAGGATTTAGCAAAGGCGATAAAGATCTCCATTCACCAGCCGATACCTGTTGTGCACAATCACGTGCAAGGCAGGTGAATCCATAAGTGAGGCAGCAATGAGTACTATCAACGTAACCACGAGTAGTAGTAGCTCAGCGAGTACAGCGTCATCCGGCGGCAGCCAAATTGCTCAGTTAAACAAACAGATCCAGAAACTGACGCAACAGATAAAAAATTTGAGCCAGAGCGGCGACAATTCTGATGCGGTTCAAAAACAGGTTCAATCAATTCAGACGCAGATCCAGTTACTGCAGGCGCAAATCCAGCAGATTCAGCAACAACAGGCACAAAAAGCAGAGCAGAAAGCCGAACAGGCTCAGGTAGCTTCCAAAACTGACGAAGACAAAAGCGTCAAAAAATCGTCCTCTGCCAATAAAATAGATATTTACGTCTGATCCTTTTTCAGACTGAACGCGCTTTAAAGCAATCCTGACAGGCTGCGTTTTTCAGTGAGAAACGTAGCCTGTTGTTTCACGACCTGCCAAATTGCCTGCGCCGCCGGTGACAGTGAGCGGTTTTTACGCCGTACCAGCATCAGCGCGCGGTTGATTTCAGGCGTGAGACGTCTCACCACCAGCTTACTGCCTTGTGGTAAAGGCAGTGCCAGCGCCGGGATAACACTAATACCAATCCCCGCCTCCACCATCGGAAACAACGTGGCCGGATGACCGATTTCCTGCACAATCTCTGCCGCCACCCCCTGCTGCGCCAACGCGTTGTCGATCAGCATCCGGCTGCCTGAAGCATAATCCTGTAGTACTAACGGGCAGCCGCTTAGCTGGATCCAGTTCACCGATGCCTGTCTGGCGAAGGCATGCTCTTCACGGCACAACAGCAGAAAAGGCTCATGCAAAATGGTCTCGCACGCCAGGTCAGCACTGACGCCAGGGTCAATCACAATGCCAAAATCCACTTCGCCATTACGCACACTGTTGAGCACCAACCGCTGAGCCTGATCGCGCAGCAAGATGCGGATTTCAGGATATTCCTGCTCTCCACTGGCGATACACTGCGGCATCAACTGGGCGGAAATGGTCTGGCTGGAAGCGATACGCACGCGGCCATTGTGCTGAGTACCGAAACTTCGCGTGTCGAGAAGCATAGCGTGCAGCTCATCGAGTAGCGGTTCCACGCGGTTAGCCAGGCGCTGCCCGGCATCCGTGAGGACGACTTCGCGCGTGGTGCGGTCAAGTAACCGCACGCCCATCTCGCTCTCCAGCTCCTTCATGCTGTGACTGATGGCCGACTGGCTCAGCCCGATGGCGTCCCCTGCCCGGCTAAAACTCTGATAGCGGGCCACAGTCACAAAGACGCGAAGTTGTTTGAGGGAATAATTCATGAATAAATTTCATCAATGCATTAAATAAATCAATTTTTTAATTCTATACCAACCGTCCAGAATAGCTGCATTGGTTTACGTCGATCTTTACCTTTGCTGAGAACTCCTATGCGATTTATGCCCGACCGTTTTACCCTGACGCTGATTGCCACCGTGCTGTTAGCGACATTCTTCCCCGCCAGCGGCGTCTTCGTCGCCTTCTTCAATAACCTGACCATTATCGCTATTGGCCTGCTGTTTTTCATGCACGGTGCCAAGCTGTCGCGGGAAGCGATTTTCGCCGGCAGTAACAACTGGCGGCTGCATTTATGGGTGATGTTCAGCACCTTTATCCTGTTCCCGGCGCTGGGATTGCTGTTCCAGTGGTGGCACCCGGTAGACGTCAGCCCGCAAATTTACAGCGGATTTGTTTACCTGTGCATTTTGCCAGCCACCGTGCAGTCGGCGATTGCCTTTACCTCACTGGCTGGCGGTAACGTCGCAGCGGCGGTGTGTAGCGCGTCAGCATCGAGCCTGCTGGGCATTTTTGTCTCGCCGTTGCTGGTCGGCCTGCTGATGCATGTACAGGGTTCTACCGGTGACAGCCTGCAGCAAATCTGGCATATCCTGTTGCAGTTGCTGGTACCGTTTGTGGCCGGGCATCTGCTTCGTCCGCTGATTGGTGGCTTTGTTGAGCGCCACCGTAAGATGATCGGCAAGACCGATCAGACATCAATTTTACTGGTGGTCTATTCAGCGTTCAGCGAAGCCGTGACGCAGGGGATATGGCATCAGGTAGGGTTGGGTTCGCTACTGTTTATCCTGGCCTTCAGCCTGGTGCTGCTGACGTTTATTCTGGTGATCAATACGTATATGGCCCGCTGGATGGGGTTCAGCAAGCCCGATGAGATCACCATTGTGTTCTGCGGTTCCAAAAAGAGCCTGGCCAACGGTATCCCGATGGCCAACATTCTGTTCCCGGTCAGCGCCATCGGCATGATGGTTCTGCCACTGATGATTTTCCATCAGGTGCAGCTAATGACCTGTGCGGTGCTGGCAAAACGTTATAAGAGTAAGCAGGAGGCGAAAGCCGCTGAGCTGCAAAATCGGGCACAGGCGAAGGCCAACTGATTTCCGGCAAATGGCAGACAGAGAAAAGGCGCTGAAATCAGCGCCTTTTCTCTACCATTCAGGACAAGTCACTCGTCAGTGCCTGAAAGCCCAGGACCACTGCGCCGCAGCGGGTTAATCAGGCTTTGTAAGCCTTCGCTTTTAATCGCCAACGTCAGTTGCATCAGTTCGCCTAATTTTCCTTGTGGGAATTCGTCTTTACGGGCGAACCACAGCAGATACTCTTCGGGCAAATCAATCAACACCCGCCCGGCATATTTGCCGAACGGCATTTTCATATTGGCGATCTCAATCAGATCTTCTTTTTCCATGGTATTTACTCACCCAGCAGACGGATCATTTCCGCTTCATCAATCACTTCAATCCCCAGCTCCTGAGCCTTAACCAGCTTAGAGCCGGCCGCTTCACCGGCGATCACCAGATCGGTCTTTTTCGATACACTGCCAGACACTTTCGCTCCCAGCGCCGTCAGACGATCTTTGGCTTCGTCACGGGACAGCACCGTCAGTGAGCCGGTCAGTACCACGGTTTTACCGGCGAATGGACTGTCGATTTCTTCAGGAACGATCACCTGAACCTCAGGCCAGTGAATGTTGATCTCCGGGCTAAGCAGCTCATCAATCACCTGTTGGTTATGCGCTTCGGACAAGAAGTTCACCACGTGTTTGGCGACCACGTCACCCACCTCAGGTACGGATTTCAATGACTCAACATCGGCTGCGCGCAACGCGTCAATCGATCCGTAATGTGCGGCCAGATTGGCTGCCGTGGCTTCCCCCACTTCACGGATCCCGAGCGCATAGAGGAAGCGGGCCAGCGTGGTTTGCTTGGCTTTTTCCAACGCTGAAACGACATTCTGTGCAGATTTAGGCCCCATGCGATCCAGTCCGGTGAGTTTGCCGGCGGTCAGGCGGAACAGGTCCGCCGGATTTTTGACGTACTCTTTTTCCACCAGCTGGTCGATAATTTTATCGCCCATGCCGTCCACGTCCAGCGCGCGACGGGAGACGAAATGTTTGAGCGCTTCTTTGCGCTGCGCACCGCAAATCAGGCCACCGGTGCAGCGGGCTACCGCTTCGCCTTCCACGCGTTCGACGTCAGAATTACACACCGGGCAGTGCGTCGGGAACAGCACTTCGCGGGCATTTTCAGGGCGCTCTGCCAGCACCACGCCAACCACTTGCGGGATCACATCACCGGCGCGGCGGACAATCACTGTATCGCCGATACGCAGGCCGAGACGCTCGATTTCATCGGCGTTGTGCAGCGTCGCATTGCTGACCATCACACCGGCGACCAGCACCGGTTCAAGCCGCGCCACCGGCGTGATAGCGCCTGTACGCCCCACCTGGAACTCGACGTCTTTTACCCGTGTGATTTGTTCCTGCGCCGGGAATTTAAACGCCGTTGCCCAGCGCGGTGCACGGGCAACAAAACCTAAGGTTTCCTGGATATCCAGCGAATCAATTTTTACCACCACACCATCAATGTCGAACCCCAGCGTGGCGCGATCGGCTTCAACCTGACGGTAGAACGCCAACACCTCGTCGCTGCCGGTACACAGCCGAACGCGGTCACTGACCGGTAATCCCCACGCTTTAAACTGGTGCAAACGGGCGATATGGCTGCGCGGCAGATCCCCGCCTTCCAACACGCCCACACCGTAGCAGAAGAAGGTCAGCGGACGCTTGGCGGTAATGCGCGGGTCAAGCTGGCGCAGTGATCCTGCCGCCGCGTTTCTCGGGTTGGCAAACACTTTTCCGCCGGTGCGACGCGCTTCTTCATTCAGCGCTTCAAAACCTGGCTGCGGCATGAAAACTTCGCCGCGCACTTCAAGCCGAGCCGGGATATTGCCACCATGCAACCGTAAAGGGATGGCGCGAATGGTGCGCACATTAGCGGTAATATTCTCTCCGGTCGTGCCGTCACCGCGGGTGGCGGCCTGAACCAGCTCACCGTTTTCATACAGCAGGCTGACGGCCAACCCGTCGAGTTTCAGTTCACAGCAAAACGTCAGCGGCTCGGTGGTTTTCAGACGGTCCTGCACACGCTTGTAAAATGCCAGATAGCTTTCGTCGTCGAAAACGTTATCCAGCGACAGCATGGGTACCTGATGTTTTACCTGTTCGAAAGCAGAAATCGGCGCAGCGCCGACGCGCTGAGTCGGTGAGTCGGCGGTGATAAGTTCAGGGTATGCGGTTTCCAGCTCACGCAGTTCGCGCATCAGCCGGTCATATTCAGCGTCGGGGACTTCGGGGGTATCCAATACATGATACTGGTATTCATGATGGCGCAGCTGGGTGCGCAATTGATTGATTTGATTTTCGATTGTGGCCATGACTCACCATGAAGATAAAAAACCCCCGGCTAGCGGGGGTCATTGGAAGGAGAGAACAACGGGATACGCGTTTTGCCTGGTCAGGCAGTGGCGTCGAGAACCTCGCGGATCCGCGCTTTATAGGTTTCCAGTTTTTGTGGCGTGATCATCCGGCGCTCATCATCAAGCACCATCCCACCCACATCGTCAGCAATACGCTGTGCTGATTGTAACAACAGTTTGAAGTTCTGATGCGCGTCGCCATAGCAAGGCACCATCATAAACAGCGTAATACCCGGCGTTGAGAAGTCAGACATGTTCTCAGGGTCGAAAGAACCTGGCTTAACCATGTTCGCCAAACTAAACAGAACCGGACCGCTTCCCGCCGGACTGACATGACGATGGAAAATGTTCATGGCACCAAACTGGAAACCGGACTGCAGCACGCTATTAAGCAGAACTTCACCCCCAATCACCCCGCCCTGATGTGCAGCAACGTGTAGCACCAGAACGGTTTCTTTCAGTTTCGCTTTAGCGACAGGCTGTTCTTCAGCCGGTGCAAAAGGGGCGTCATGATATGGCTCGGCTTTGGCAGCAGGGGCTGCATCAGCATGAATTTCAGCAGGCGGAACCGGCGGATTGCGTTTCTCATCATGATGCTGAGGAGAAACATCGACCACAGGCTCACGGCGCGGGGCACCCTCAGGGTCAGCAGCGGAATAGCCACTAAGCAAAGGATCATCCTGTGCAGGAGCAGGCTGCTGCACAGACTGACGAGGTGCAGGTGCCTGCTGTACAGGCGGTGCCTGTTGCGGACGCGGCGGCTGAGTGCGAACCGGAGCCACTTGCTCGGTTTCGTCATACTGGCCGAGTGAAGGTTCGTCCTGCGGATAGACGGGACGCACGCGCACTTCACCCACCCCGTCAACGAAATCGTCGGCTGGGGATTGCTCTCGTTCTTTTTTAACACGTTTAGCTGGACGATCGCGAAACAGCGAAGAGCGTTCTTTACGGCTGGTCCACAAACCGTGCAACAACAACGCTATTATGGCGATCGCGCCAACAACGATTAATATCAGACGCAAATCCTGCATCATTGCTATCTCTAGGTTGTTCTAATCCATTGCCAATACGGCAAACGTTCACATTTCTAACTCTATTTGCCTGAGTTGATAAGTGCAAGTCTGGACTCTACTTTCTGCTAATAAACATGAGTGTTGCACCTCTTTTGCTGTTTTTTCAGCCAATAGTCCGCTAGCCAGTATTAAATCATACCGATATGATAGCCCACGTCCTTCAACTCAGAGAGAAAATTTCGTTTATGGCATCTTCGCAAAGCGCCCATCAGGTCAATGGTGTGCACTATTTCAGCCGCGGCTGGTCCCTAATCTCCCTGCCCGGTATCCGTCGCTTCGTCGTTTTGCCGTTGCTGGTCAATATAATCTTAATGGGTGGCGCATTCTGGTGGTTGTTTGCGAAACTGGGTGAGTGGATCCCAGCGATGATGAGCAAAATTCCGGCATGGCTGAGTTGGCTGGATTATCTGCTTTGGCCTATTGCCGTGCTCTCGGTCTTGCTGGTGTTCAGCTATTTATTCAGCACGATTGCCAACGTGATTGCAGCCCCCTTCAGCGGCCTGCTCGCCGAGCAGTTGGAAGCGAAGCTAACGGGTAAAGCGCTGCCTGACACCGGCATTTTGGACATAATGAAGGACCTGCCCCGTATCATGAAACGGGAATGGCAAAAACTGGCCTACTACCTGCCCCGCGCTATCGTGCTGCTGGTGTTGTACTTCATACCCGGCATCGGGCAGACTATCGCGCCAGTAATGTGGTTCCTATTCAGCGCCTGGATGCTGTCGATTCAGTATTGTGACTACCCGTTCGATAACCACAAAGTCAGTTTCCTCGACATGCGCCGTTCACTGGGGCGTTATAAAGTGGATAATTTACAATTTGGCGCGCTGGTCAGTCTGTTCACCATGGTGCCGGTGCTCAATCTGGTGATCCTACCGGTCGCCGTCTGTGGCGCGACAGCAATGTGGGTTGACCGCTACCGTGCGCTGCACGTGGTCGATGACAGGGACATTTCCAATTCCCGCCGATCATAACCACATTACCCTGCCAGCCACCCAATCCGGGTGGTTTTTGTCACCTGTGTGACCTTGCATCTAAAACATATTTCTTAATAACATATAATATATCAATTCCTTACTTCACTGGAAAAACCGATCGCGTATGCTTTTGTGATCCTCACTGATTTCATCGTGTTAAGAGTGCATAAAGCGAAACCAGTGACACCGCGAACTTTCCTACAGTCAAAGGCCTACAGTCAAAGGACGGGTTATGAGCAAGATCTACGAAGACAATTCATTAACAATCGGCCACACGCCGCTGGTTCGTCTGAACCGTATTGGCAATGGTCGTATTCTGGCTAAGGTCGAATCCCGTAACCCGAGCTTCAGCGTTAAGTGCCGTATCGGTGCGAACATGATTTGGGAAGCTGAGAAAAGCGGTATCCTGACCAAAGACAAAGAGTTGGTTGAGCCAACCAGTGGTAACACCGGGATTGCTCTGGCTTATGTGGCGGCAGCTCGTGGCTATAAATTAACCCTCACCATGCCTGAAACCATGAGCGTCGAGCGCCGTAAATTGCTCAAGGCGCTGGGGGCTAATTTGGTGCTGACCGAAGGGGCCAAAGGCATGAAAGGCGCTATTGCGAAGGCAGAAGAAATTCAGGCCAGCGATCCGCAGCGTTATTTGATCCTTCAGCAGTTCAGCAACCCGGCGAACCCAGCTATCCATGAACAAACCACCGGCCCTGAAATCTGGGAAGATACCGACGGCGAAGTGGACGTGTTTATTGCCGGTGTCGGCACTGGCGGCACCATCACGGGTGTGGGGCGTTACCTTAAAGGCAAAAAAAGCAGCATCACGCTGGTTGCCGTCGAACCTACAGATTCGCCGGTGATCACCCAAACGCTCAATGGCGAAGAAGTGAAACCCGGCCCGCACAAGATTCAGGGCATCGGTGCAGGCTTCATCCCCGGCAACCTGGATCTGACGCTGATTGATCGTGTGTCACTCATTACTAACGAAGAATCCTTCAGCATGGCACGGCGTCTGATGGAAGAAGAAGGCATTCTGGCGGGCATTTCTTCAGGTGCAGCGGTAGCTGCCGCAGTCAAACTTTCCGAAGAACCGGAATTTGCCGATAAAAATATCGTCGTTATCCTGCCTTCCTCCGGCGAACGCTACCTGAGCACCGCATTGTTTGCAGATTTGTTTACAGAAAAAGAATTGCAACAATAATGCCACATTTCCACAAAATCTGAATAATTGGTCAAAAAAGCATCCGTAAGGGTGCTTTTTTGTGGGCTACATCAAACTTTATACCACTCTGTTATTGATTTTAGCCGCCAGGTTTAGTATTTAACCCCTCAATTATTTCGATGCGTGAAATTAATCGGTTTCCCGAATGTTCTGCCGCTGAATCGATTTACCGATTTGTTACAACATGGCAAAACACGGCATAATGGGAAGCTGACTGGAAACGCTCCCGCACCAGACAAAATTTTTGTCGCAATGTGCGTTTTTTTGACTTTCCTATTGCATCAGAGCGTGCCCCTGAACCATAGTCAGGCGCGAATCTTACAGGCTAAAATCAGGCGACTAAGCTAGACTTTAGCTCCACAACATTACTTTTAATAAGTTGGGGAAACAACAATGTTCCAGCAAGAAGTTACTATCACTGCACCTAATGGTCTGCACACTCGCCCTGCTGCACAGTTCGTGAAAGAAGCTAAAGGTTTCACTTCTGATATCACCGTGACTTCAAACGGTAAAAGCGCCAGCGCAAAAAGTCTTTTCAAACTGCAAACTCTGGGCCTGACTCAGGGCACAGTGGTAACCCTCTCTGCAGAAGGTGAAGACGAGCAGAAAGCCGTTGAACACTTGGTAAAACTGATGGCAGAGCTCGAGTAACTTAGCCCGGTCTTTATAGTTTAAACCAGTCAAGAGAAAGGTAGGGTTATGATTTCAGGCATTTTAGTATCTCCCGGTATCGCTTTCGGCAAAGCGCTTCTGTTGAAAGAAGATGAGATTGTCATCAACCGGAAAAAAATCTCTCCTGAAGAAGTTGATCAGGAAGTAAAACGTTTCCTGTCAGGCCGTGCGAAAGCTTCTGCACAGTTAGAGACGATCAAAACCAAAGCAGGCGAAACCTTCGGTGAAGAGAAAGAAGCCATCTTCGAAGGCCACATCATGTTGTTGGAAGACGAAGAGCTTGAGCAGGAAATCATAGCCCTCATCAAAGACGACCACGCCACCGCTGATGCGGCTGCCTATTCTGTGATTGAAGGGCAAGCTAAAGCATTGGAAGAGCTGGACGATGAATACCTGAAAGAACGCGCAGCTGACGTGCGTGACATCGGTAAACGTCTTCTGCGCAATATTCTGAATTTGGCGATTGTTGATCTGAGTTCTATCCAGGATGAAGTTATCCTGGTGGCGACCGATCTGACCCCTTCAGAAACGGCACAGCTGAACCTGAACAAGGTGCTCGGCTTCATCACTGATTTAGGTGGCCGCACTTCTCACACCTCAATCATGGCCCGCTCACTGGAACTGCCTGCTATCGTAGGTACCAGTGACGTGACCAAACAAGTCAAAAATGATGACTATCTGATCCTCGACGCCGTTAACAATAAAATCTACGTCAACCCGACTGCCGATATTATTGACGAGTTGAAAGCCGTTCAGAATCAGTACATTTCTGAAAAAGACGATCTGACCAAACTGAAAGACTTGCCAGCCATCACGCTGGATGGTCACCAGGTTGAAGTTTGTGCCAACATCGGTACCGTGCGCGACGTCGCCGGTGCAGAGCGCAATGGCGCTGAAGGTGTCGGCCTGTATCGCACAGAATTCCTGTTCATGGACCGTGACAGTCTGCCTACCGAAGAAGAGCAATTCCAGGCTTACAAAGCGGTTGCTGAAGCGATGGGCTCACAGGCAGTCATCGTGCGTACCATGGACATCGGCGGTGACAAAGACCTGCCGTATATGAATCTGCCAAAAGAAGAGAACCCGTTCCTGGGCTGGCGCGCAATCCGTATCTGTCTTGACCGTAAAGAAATTCTTCACGACCAGCTGCGTGCCATTCTGCGTGCTTCTTCCTTCGGCAAACTGCGCATCATGTTCCCGATGATCATCTCCGTTGAGGAAGTGCGTGAACTGAAATCAGAGCTTGAACTGCTGAAAGCGCAACTTCGTGAAGAAGGTAAAGCCTTTGATGAAACCATCGAAGTTGGCGTGATGGTTGAAACCCCTGCTGCGGCAGTGATTGCTCACCACCTGGCAAAAGAGGTCGATTTCTTCAGTATTGGTACCAACGATCTGACCCAATATACTTTGGCTGTCGATCGCGGTAACGAGCTGATCTCTCATCTTTACAACCCAATGTCTCCGTCTGTACTTGGTTTAATTAAGCAAGTTATTGACGCATCTCATGCTGCCGGTAAATGGACAGGGATGTGCGGCGAGCTAGCCGGTGACGAACGTGCTACACTTCTTCTATTGGGCATGGGCTTAGATGAGTTCAGCATGAGTGCTATCTCTATCCCACGCATCAAGAAAATTATTCGCAATACAAACTTCGAAGATGTGAAAGCGCTGGCAGATGAAGCTCTGGCTCAACCTACGGCGCAAGAGTTGATGAATCTGGTTAACAAGTTCATTGAAGAAAAAACACTCTGCTAATTGCGCGATGCCGTAAAGCTGCCCAAATTAATGCTTAGGAGAAGATCATGGGTTTGTTCGATAAACTGAAATCATTCGTTTCTGATGATAAAAAAGACGTAGGCACTATTGAAATCGTAGCGCCAATCTCTGGTGAAATTGTCAATATTGAAGATGTGCCAGACGTTGTTTTCGCTGAAAAAATCGTCGGTGACGGTATTGCTATCAAACCAACTGGCAATAAAATGGTTGCACCGGTTGATGGTACTATCGGCAAAATCTTTGAAACGAACCATGCTTTCTCAATCGAATCTGACAGTGGTATTGAGCTGTTTGTCCACTTCGGTATTGATACCGTTGAACTGAAAGGCGAAGGCTTCAAACGCATCGCTGAAGAAGGTCAACGCGTGAAGAAAGGCGATTTGATTATCGAATTTGATCTGGCCCTGCTGGAAGAGAAAGCGAAGTCTACCCTGACTCCGGTTGTCATCTCTAACATGGATGAGATCAAAGAGCTGATTAAACTGACTGGTAGCGTAACTGTCGGCGAAACCCCGATCATTCGTATCAGAAAGTAAGCGATGTGATGGCAGCCACTTTTCGGCTGTTATGACAAAAAAAACGGCGCTCAATGCGCCGTTTTTTATTGCCTGAATGTCGGGAGACGTCTTTTAAATAAATCTATGTCTGAACACACTACATCTTCCAATGTGGCACTTGCAGGCTTATCACTAAACCATGCGGCGTGGCGTTACGCGCATCGACCTTACCTTCATGTGCCACCATCACTTTGCGAGTGATAGCTAACCCAAGACCGTAGCCTTTACCTGAGAGCGGAGATTTTACCCGCACGAAAGGGTCAAAAATGCTCGACAGTTTATCTTCCTCAACACCCGGCCCCTGATCCTCGACGTCAATATTTAGCCACTGCTCAGTCTGGGTTAAAGAGACGGTCACCGTCTGGCCACGCGCTGAAAAACGCAACGCATTGCGCACCACATTATCAATAGCACGCCGCATCAGTTCAGCATTCCCCTTAACCGTGTAATCACTCTGACCTCCTGCGTCGGCTTTCATGGCAATCTCCACGCAAGGCAACTGCGCTTCGTATCTGGCGTCATTGACCACTGCTTCGACCAGCCCATAGAGGTCGAAATACTCTTCGTCCGGCATATTGCTGTTTTCGGTACGCGACAAGGCCAGCAGTTCACCGATCATTTTATCGAGACGGCCAGCCTCATGTTCAATGCGCTGTAGGGACGTTTCGACATTAAGCGGGTTCTGACGCGCTAAGCCTATTGCCAGCTGTAACCGGGCCAGAGGTGAGCGTAACTCATGCGAGACATCGTGTAGCAGCTCCTCACGGGCTTTCACCAGCACCTGCAGGCGTTCTGCCATGGAGTCGAAGTCACGGGCCACATCAGACAACTCATCATGCCGCTTGCCCATGCTGTCATACAGCCGCACGGATAAATCGCCCTGCGCCACCCGGCCAAATGCCCTGCGTATCTGCAACAGTGGGCGTGTCAGGTTCCAGGCCAATACGGCGCTGAATAACAACCCGCCTAAACCACCAATCCACAGCAATGGTGTCGGGATATTAAGCATATGTTCCCGCCGCTTCGGTCGGTATTCGCTCATCAGGCCTTCGACGTTATAGCGCAGACGATAACCCTGCCCTTTCGGCCCTTGAACGAACTCGACAATCTCTTTTGGGATTTTGCCCGGTTCGAGAGCTTGCAGCGTCTCCCCTTCGGCAGGCACCATGGAGGTTGTTACGGTAAAGTACTGCCGGTCCGACTCCGGCCAGTCCGACATCATGGCATCAAGCGCAGGCAAGCCGCCGGAACGCAGCGTTGAAGCCGCAGAGGTAATTTGCAGTTTGACAAAACGCCGGGCGATACCGCTTTCCGGCGGCTCATGGTGATTATAAAAAGTAAAAACCACCCAGAGAACCTGAGTGATGGCGATGAACGTGAACCAGAATCCGAACAGGATTTTCCAGAATAGCCTTGCGCGAAGGCGTTTACCTGATGCGATAGCCAATACTTCTTACCGTTTCAATAGTCAGGATATCGCCGCCTTCCAGCGACGCCAGTTTTTGGCGGATATTACTAATGTGTACATCGATACTGCGGTCATAGGCTTCGCGCGGACGGCCCAATCCCTTTTCCGACAATTCATCTTTTGACACCACACGCTCAGGCGCACGCAGCAACAACTCCAACAGATTGAATTCTGACGCCGTCAGATCAAACAGCCCGCCGCGCCATTCACTGCTGCGGGTCGCCGGGTTGAGCGTCAGGTCGCCGTAATTGATCGTGGAGGAGTCAGACGGGGCCTCCTGCTGCTCTTCGACACGACGCAACACGGCACGTAACCGCGCCACCAGCTCACGCGGGTAACAAGGCTTCGGCATGTAATCATCCGCGCCCATTTCCAGGCCAATCACGCGGTCAATATTGTCGCCTTTGGCGGTAAGCATAATGATCGGCAGACGACTGTTTTTACGCACCTGGCGCAGCACATCAATACCACTCATGTCAGGCAACATAATGTCGAGGATCATTGCAGAATACTCGCCGGACATCGCCCCGCTCACACCGGCTTTACCGGTCAGAACCAGCGAAGCGTTAAAACCTTCGGCTATCAGGTATTCGCTGAGCATGGTACCCAATTCGAGATCGTCATCGACTAACAAAATTTTCATCATCTATTTCCGCCTAACTGAATTCTGGTCATTTTTACCCCTAACCTCGTTGCATGCAGCCGCTTTTACTCTAATTTTACACTCTGCCAATAGATAATAGCTGACAGCCGGGCTTCAGACGTCAAAAACACCGGTAGAGAGATAGCGATCACCCCGGTCACAAATAATAGCGACGATAACACTGCCTGGATTATCACGCGCGACGCGCATCGCACCCGCGACGGCACCGCCGGAACTGACACCGCAGAAGATCCCTTCTTCACGCGCCAGTGCACGCATGGTTTCTTCGGCTTCGCTCTGACCCATATCGATCACCTCATCGACCAGTTCAGGTTTGAAAATCCCCGGCAGGTATTCTTGTGGCCAGCGGCGGATCCCCGGAATGCTGCTGCCTTCAGAGGGTTGCAGGCCGATAATTCTAACGGAGGAATTTTGCGTGCGCAGATAACGGCTAACGCCCGTGATCGTACCAGTCGTCCCCATGCTGGAGACAAAGTGGGTGACACGCCCCGTGGTCTGCTGCCAGATTTCAGGGCCGGTCGTCACAAAATGCGCCAGCGGATTGTCCGGGTTATTGAACTGATCGAGCACTTTACCCTGGCCCTGTTTTTCCATCGCCAGCGCCAGATCACGTGCCCCTTCCATCCCCTGCGCACGGCTAACCAACAACAGTTCGGCCCCGTAAGCCCGCATCGACGCCTGCCGCTCCAGACTCATATTTTCTGGCATCAGTAATTTGAGCTTGTAACCTTTCAGGGCTGCAATCATCGCCAGTGCAATACCGGTATTGCCGCTGGTCGCTTCGATCAACGTGTCACCCGGTTGAATCTCGCCGCGCTTTTCAGCCTGTTCAATCATAAACAGTGCGGCACGATCCTTGACCGAACCTGCCGGGTTATTCCCTTCCAGTTTGACCCAAATTTCGCTGCCCAGATCTTTCGACAGGCGCTGTAATTTCACCAAGGGTGTATTACCGATGTAATGTTCGAGCGTGCTCACTGTAATTGCCTTATTGCTGTTGGTTATAAATACCAATCAAATTTGAATAAATGAGTATCAGACGATAAAAAGGGCAGTTCGTGGACCGCCCTTTCTCTTCATGAGTTAAAACTATTCGCTAAAACTGTATCAGTTAAAACCCTGCCTTGGCTAAAAAGTATCAGGCACTTTTCGCCAATGCAACGGGTTGCAGCTGATCATCACCCGAGTACATGCGCCCGTTAAGGCCACCGACGTAAAAACGGTCGCCGCGAACAGGCGTTGACTGGCCATTGTTATCCGACAGCACCACCGACAGCGGTTCGTCATGCCAGCCTTCAGCCTGCACGATCAACTGCCAGAAGTGACCACGCGGGCTGACCTCCAGCACTCTGACCGGCAGTGGACAACGGGCATTGCTTTGAGCTGTGATCTCCATTTCCCACGGGCGCAGGAACAAGTCCACCGGCCCCTGATGCAACGGCGGGTTCTCCAGCGGCCAGTGATGCACGCCAACATAAAGCTGGGAACCACGAATTTCGCCGCCGATTTTATTCACTTCGCCCATAAATTCCAGCACAAAGCGGGTTGCCGGGTCACGCCAGATTTCCTGCGGTGTACCGACCTGCTCAATATTGCCCTGGCTCATGACCACCACACGGTCAGCGACTTCCATCGCCTCTTCCTGATCGTGCGTCACGAACACACTGGTAAATTTCAACTCTTCATGCAACTGGCGCAGCCAGCGGCGCAACTCTTTACGCACCTGAGCATCCAGCGCACCAAAAGGTTCATCCAGGAGCAGAATTTGGGGTTCCACAGCCAGCGCACGCGCAAGTGCGACACGCTGTTTTTGCCCGCCGGAAAGCTGCGCAGGAAAACGATTGGCGAGATGCGCCAGTTGCACCATTTCCAGCAGCTTGGTGACTTTTTGTTTGATCGCTTCGGCGTTCGGACGCTCACGGCGCGGCAACACGGTCAGCCCGAAAGCGATGTTGTCGAACACCGTCATATGGCGGAACAGCGCATAATGCTGGAAAACAAAACCGACCTGACGGTCACGGGCGTGTACCCGTGTGACGTCTTTACCATGAAAGCTCAACTGCCCGGCGTTCTGATTTTCAAGACCGGCGATAATACGCAGCAGCGTGGTTTTGCCCGAACCGGACGGCCCGAGCAATGCCACCATCTGGCCGGAAGGAATGTCGAGCGAGATATCGTTCAGCACCTTGGTGCGGCCGAAATACTTGTTGATACCGTTAATTTCAATGCTCATTGCTTTCCTCCCGCTCAAGACGGTCATTGTGGCGCTTCAGACGCCATTGCAGGCCGCTTTTCAGAAACAGTGTAACGATGGCCATCAGGGTTAACAGCGCGGCGGCAGTAAACGCGCCAGCGGTGTTGTAATCCTGATGCAATAATTCAACTTGCAGCGGCAGCGTGTAGGTTTCGCCACGAATCGCGCCGGACACAACTGACACAGCGCCAAACTCACCGATGGCGCGGGCATTGGTCAGCACCACGCCGTACAATAATGCCCAGCGGATATTTGGCAGCGTAACGCGGCGGAACATCTGCCAGCCGGAGGCACCCAGCAAGACTGCCGCTTCATCCTCATGGCTGCCCTGACTCAACATCACCGGCACCAGCTCACGGATAACAAACGGACAGGTGACGAAGACTGTCACCATCACCATACCCGGCCACGCGAACATGAACTGAATATTGTGAGCATCCAGCCAACCGCCTAACGGACCGTTGGTGCCGTAGAACAACAGATACAACAGGCCTGCCACCACCGGCGACACCGCAAACGGAATGTCGATCAGTGTCAGCAGCAGCTGGCGGCCAGGGAAATCAAAGCGCGCAACCAGCCAGGCCAGCAGCGTGCCGAAAATCAGGTTAACCGGCACAGTGATGAGCGCCATCAATACGGTCAGCCAGATCGAATGCAACATGTCGGAGTCAGACAGGTTCTTCCACACCGCCGCAAGACCATCAGACAGCGCCAGTACAAAGATGCTGATCATCGGTACCACCAGCAACAGCAGGCAGATCACCATGCCGGTGCCGATTAATAACCATTTCACCCAGTCGATACGCTGACGCGTTGCGCCTGCAAAAGCCGGAATATCAGACATCAGTGACCTCCAAGACGACGGCCATAGCGGCTTTGTAAGGTATTAATCGCAAACAGTAACAGCAGTGACGCCCCCAGAATCACCGACGCAATCGCACTGGCGGCCGGGTAATCAAATTCCTGCAGGCGGATGAAAATCATCAGCGACGTCACTTCAGTTTTCCAGGCGATATTACCGGCGATAAATATCACCGCACCAAATTCTCCCAGGCTGCGGGTGAAGGAGAGTGCGGTTCCCGCCATGAGCGAAGGCATCACTTCCGGTAACACCACGCGGCGAAAACTCTGCCAGCGCGACGCACCGAGGGTTTCAGCGGCTTCTTCATATTCCGGCCCCAGCTCTTCCAGTACCGGCTGAACCGTACGCACCACGAAAGGAATACTGGTGAAGGCCATCGCCACCGCAATACCCAGCCAGGTGTAGGAAACTTTAATATCAAAGTGCGCCAGCCACTGACCGTAAAAGCCATTAACCGAGAACAGACCGGCCAACGTCAGACCGGCTACCGCCGTTGGCAGCGCAAAAGGGAGATCCATTAAACCATCGAGCAGGCTTTTGCCCGGAAACTCATAACGAGTGAGGATCCACGCCATCAACATGCCGAAGAAACAGTTAAAAATACTGGCGACGCCCGCAGAAAGCAGCGTCACTTTGTAAGCCGCAATCACCTGATCATTGGTGATCACCGCCCAATATTCGGCCAGGGTCATTTGCGACAACTGCATCACCAGCGCACTGAGCGGCAGCAACAGAACCAGGCAGACAAACAGCAGGCTGCTGCCGAGGCTCAGGGTGAATCCGGGAAGTACGCGTTTGCTCGTCAACAACATTACTTGTGACCCTGCTCTAACAATTTATCCAACTCACCGCCGGTATCGAAATGGGTTTTCATCACTTGCGGCCAGCGACCAAATTGGTCTTCGACTTTAAACAGTTTGGTATCAGGGAACTGCCCTTTCGCTGCCGCCATCGCGTTTTTGTCATACACGCGGTAATTAAAGCTGGTGATGATTTGCTGGGCCTGCGGGCTCCACAAATAATTCAGGTAATCTTTGGCCGCTTTCTCGGTGCCATTTTTCTCGACGTTTTTATCGACCCAGGCCACCGGGAATTCCGCCAAAATATCCACCGCCGGGACGATCACTTCATACTTGTCATCACCATACTGTTTACGGATGTTGTTCACTTCAGATTCAAAACTGATCAGCACGTCGCCCAGACCACGCTCCACAAATGTGGTGGTCGCACCGCGGCCGCCGGTGTCGAAAACTTCAACATTTTTCAGCAGACTGGCCATTTTCGCCCTGGTTTTGTCCTGATTATTGTTATCTCCCTGGTTAAACGCCCCCCAGGCACCAAGATAGGTATAACGGCCATTGCCGGATGTTTTCGGGTTCGGGAACACCAGTTTGACGTCGGAACGGGTCAGATCATCCCAGCTATGAATATTCTTCGGATTACCTTTGCGCACCAAAAACGCCATGGTCGAATAGAAAGGGGAACTGTTGTTCGGCAAGCGGCTCTGCCAGTTGGCCGGAATAAGATTGCCGCGATCGTGCAGGATCTGCACATCGGTCACCTGGTTGTAGGTCACTACGTCAGCTTTCAGGCCCTGCAAAATAGCCAACGCCTGTTTGGAAGAACCGGCGTGGGACTGTTTGATCTCCAGCTTGTCACCTCCATTCTGCTCTGCCCACTGCTTCTGGAACGGCGGATTGAGCGCAGCAAAAAGCTCACGCGACACGTCATAAGAGCTGTTAAGTAATTCGGTTGCTGACGCGGCACCGCTCGCCAGCACTAAGGCGGCAAGAGAACCTTTCAGTAATCCGTTGTTTATCCAGACAGTTTTCATGCTCAGCCTTAAGTGAAGGAGATCCGACATGGCAAGGTTCAGCCAATCAATATCACACAGTGTATTTATAACTGACGGTCAGGCTGTAACGGTTTTATATACCGTTTGGTGATTTTCAAGCATGAAAAGCTATAAGGCATTAACAACAACGGGGAGAAGCGAAGGGGAATTTGGCAGCGCGCCCGGAAACGGACGCGCTGAGAAGCTAAAGCAGGATGACTAAAGTGCCAGCAGTTGGGTCAAAGACGGTGCAAAATAGTAGCTGCCGGTGACCGGACGGGTGAAGCGCAACATGGCGTCACGTTGACCATCCAGATCACCAAACATGCTCAGCAGCTGTTTCTCAATGTTCCACAAACGGGCGCAATACGAAATAAAATACAGCCCGTGTTCACCGCTGGCCGTACCATAGGGCAGGCTTTGACGCAGAATTTTCAGGCCTTTACCCTCCTCTTTCAAGTCCACACGGCTGACATGTGAGGTGTCAGGGCGCGTTTCGGGGTCCAGCTCTTCATCAGTCAGTTTGGTGCGGCCAATCACCTCTTCCTGTTGCTGCACAGAAAAACGGTTCCACTGCGTCAGATTGTGCTTCCAGCGCTGCACCATCACATAACTGCCACCAGCATCGTGTTCGCCTTCAGGAATAATCGCCACCTGAGCCCGCGCTTCCGCTTTGGGGTTTTCTGTGCCATCCACAAAACCGCTCAAATCACGCTCTTCAATACCGCGGAAACCGTGGGTCTCTTCTTCAACGATAATTGAGGTGCCGAAAGCGTCCAGCGCGGCCTGGGCGACAGCGAAATTAACATCATGGCGCAGGGATTGAATATGCAGCAGCACGTCGCGTTGCGTGGCTGGCGCCAGCCCTTTGCCCAGCGGCGCGAAAGGCTTGAGTTCAGTGGCACCCTGCCCGCCGGATAAGTCGCGCCAAACATCGTGACCAAAAGCCACCACCGCACCAAGATTTTCCTGCGGGAATTTCTGCTGAATTTCGCTTAATGCAGCGGCAAACAGTCGGCAGCCCTGCCGCAGGTCATCCAGTTCACCCTGAACTTTGGCCTCGATGAAAATGCCGAAACGGCAATGCTCAAGCAGAATGCCGCTCTGAACCTGATTCATGTTTTATTCCTCATATTTTTGAGGGTTCTATCATAACTGAAGTCAATAAAAATGCCTTGCGCGTACGCAAGGCATTGAGGATTTTCATCAGTCCAATTTTGACCTTAATACATCAGGATCACTGCACCGGGTTAGCTCGCCAGATGATTTTACTGACCTTCCACTCTTTCAGGGCATCATCTGAAGGCATCAACTCTTCAGGACCGTGCCAAATACCGCTGAACACGTAGGTAACATGCTGACTTTGCGGTGCCTTACATTCTACATTCTGTGCGTCGTCGCCTTTACCTTTCTGGCAGACATCAAAAGCTTTGGTGTAGAGGTCGCTGAACGGCGTGCCGATTTTCACACCCCAGTCGCTTTCGACTTTGCTGTCCATGACATCAACGCGCTGCACATGGCCTTTCGGCTCGCCGCTAATGGTCATTTTGACCTCTTTGTCGTCCATCGCCTGGTAGAATGTCAGCATTTTGCCATCATTCATCGACATGCCGTTACGTAGACGGTAATCGCCATTCAGTGCTTCTTTCACGCCGTCTTCTGTCAACGGAGTGCTGGCCGTGATATCGCCTACGCCTTTGTCGGTCACTTTTACGCTGCTGCCAAACCAGTTCATCGGATTCATACTTGACCAATGCACGCTAGGCCAGGACATATTTGACATCGTTGAACAGCCGGTAAGCAGTAACGGCAAAGCCAACAATAGTGGGCGGATCGTCATTCGTTTCACTCCTTTAATGTCCATGTCAGTCTGCCGCAAAGCATCTGTTCATGTTTTACAACAGATTTGGCTCATGGGTCAGCGGCAGTTCGAGTCCAGATACGCCGTAAAAGTTCAGCGTCCGGTATGAATTAGCTTTCTGCCAGGCGCTGTTCGGTATCAAAACAGGCGCGTAAACGACGACTGAGTAACCAGTAAGCCAGCGCAACAGCATCAAGTAACGCCAGCACCAGATCAATCAGTGACGGCATATCGCTGCTTTGCCATAAACTTAAACCCTGCAGGGCAAAGGTCACGAACATCCCGGCCAGCAGCAGCCAGTAACCGCCCTGCCAGGTACGTGGCCAGAGATGACGACGGCCGCAGAGTAGAAAGATCAGTGCAGGCGGCAATCCCAGTATGATGCCGTGCCAAAAGCTGTGCGTGTCCGGGTAAAATAGTTTGAGTAGATCGGTCCCCTGCTGACGGGAAGCTCCCGCCATCACAAACAGCAACCAGGTGCGCGCCTGTAAAATGAGAATGGTCCAAAACCACAGTGGCAAACGCAGCATGCCGTGGCGGTTGTAATCGTCCGGGTTCATAGCCTCAGAAAATATCCTTCGATTTAATGTTAAGCACTAAACTAACCAGGCAGTCTTAAGAAACCGTTAAGAACAGTCTGTTTTAATGCTCCTCAACGCAGCAATGCTTTCGAAATGCGTTAGCATTGCAAACCTATACCCGACGTCATTCTCGTGACATCAAGGCGGCAACTGAATGAACCTCCGGGAGCTTACACCAGTAAGTGACTGGGGTGAATAAAGACAGCCAATACTGAGACAGCTTGAAGGATGGAGGGTAAACCAGACGCACTTAATTAAGGACGAACTATTATGATGAAGAAGATCACTCTGGCAACCCTCATCGCACTTTGCGCCGTTCCAGCCTTTGCCCAACAGAATGGCGGTTTTAGCGGCCCATCAGCTCAAGAGTCACCGGCTCCCGCCGCGGCCCAAGGCGGATTCACCGGAACGACGGCGCTGAGTACCGTTAAAGATGCCCAAACCATGAAAGACGATCAGTGGGTGATGCTTGAAGGGTTCATCGATCAGCGTGTTGATCACGATAAATATATTTTCCGCGATAACACGGGCACCCTGAATGTCGAAATTGACGGTAAACGCTGGCAGGGCCAGAACGTATCGCCAAAAGACAAGATCCGCATTGAAGGTAAAGTGGATAAAGACTGGAACTCGGTGGAAGTTGATGTGAAATCAGTCAGTCTCATCAAGTAACCCGCAGCCCGCACGAGCTGAAAAAGTCAAAAGCCCCAATGTTGTCATTGGGGCTTTTTATCATGGTTGGGGCTTTCTGAAGAGTCAGTATTCCTGATCTTCTATCAATCGCTTACCGAGCGTCAGCGCGTCCTGCGTTTCGTAATCGAGTTTCTCATACATGCTGACGACAGCGTCATTTTCCGCCCGCACCATCAGATTGATTTTCGGGCAACCGCGGGCAATTAGCTTCTTTTCGAGCCGGTTAATGAGCGCATTGGCGATACCCCGTCCGCGATAATCCGGGTGTACGCCAAGGTAGTAAGCAGAACCGCGATGCCCGTCATAGCCGCCCATCACCGAACCGACGACTTCCCCGCCGACTTCTGCCACCAGAAACAGCTCAGGACTGTGGTTCTGTTTACGCTCGATATCCATTTCCGGATCATTCCACGGGCGCAACAAATCGCAACGCTCCCATAAGGTCAGGACTTCTTCAAAATCATCTTGCCGGTATATGCGAATTTCCATCACTGAACGCCGCTGTTGATAAGGGTTTGCTTAATTATCGCGGGATCTGCCCGATACGCAATATCAAAATGACCGGCAATGCGCATTGGCGTGTTGTTTTGTGGGATCTGGAGGACGAAAATACACAGGTGTTAATACACGTTTGGGAGTTTTCTCTGCAGGCTAATTAATTTACCGTTTTGGATGACAATGTATTCGCCGCTACGCAAGTCGGCCAGAATTTTCATAACACCACTGCGCGCCAGGTTGCTGCGTTCAAGAATGTAGTTCGCTACGCTTATTTTTAAACGTTTTTCCTTAGGGACTTTATAAAGCTCTATTAACAACGCACGAACAATTTCATAGGCTGTTTTATTTATCAATAAGTTACTGCGTTCTGACTGATAATCATTGAAATAGGTCTGGTACTCTAGCAGGTCACGGATCGCACCTTGTTCCGCCACGAGATCGATGGCCTGATCACGGGTCAATACATAAATTTCGCTGCCTTGTGTCGCACTGAAACGGTAAATGTCAAATCTGAAAGCCGATCCTTGCAAGCCAAAGATTGAAGGGCCGTCGGTGGTAGCAAACAACAACTCATCTGAAACGCGATGTATATTAATCTCACCATTTATCAACAAAATAACCGGTAAAACCATTTGGGTTTTGTTCAAGTCGATAAGGTCATTAACGGCTTTGCTGGTATCAACAGGCGTAGCTACCGTCCTGAACAGCGCAATCAAGTTCGCCACAGCGGAAACAGGTTTCTTGAGTGGTACAGGCTCTTGATTTTTATCATTATTATTCAATTCATTGTTCATCGAAACACCCCTATCATCTTTATTCCCCAATTATAACACACAGCAAAGTAAGACTAATCTAACCAAGTTATGTATTAACTCATACTTGGTTTCCGATCTCATAACTCTAACTTCATCCATTTATAGACACAGCAGAATATAATCATGCTGAAATAAAATCATCCATTTTCGGATGTGATTAATTATTTATTAATCTACAAATGAAATTAATAATACACATTAGAATAAATGTGTACTTAACAATACCTGAACAAATTTAACAATAGTCGTTCAGCATACTAAAATTCTGGAGAGAACGTTGAGTATTAACCATACGGATCAGTTGGGAACATCAAGAAAGAAACTCGACCTGAACCTGCTGCCTATTTTTATCGAAATTTTTGTTCATAGCAGCGTAACACTGGCCTCTTCTGTACTAGGAACCTCACCGTCTTCCGTATCTCAGTCATTGAATAAACTGCGTGAATATTTTGACGACGTGCTTTTTGTTCGCCAGGGGCAACAGTTGTCTCCTTCACCGCTGGCCAGAAAAATTTATGAATTACTGCAGGACGACTGCGATTTGCTGGTCAATAAAGTTCAAAGCGTTGTGGCACCGGATATCAATCAGACCATTACGATGCACTGCTCGCCCTATCTTTCTGTCCGGTTGATCCCCTATCTCTCAAATTTCATTTGGGCGCACAATTCTGAATGCCGTATTACACATAAGGCACTTTATCTTGAAACCCACTCGCAGGAGGATCTGTTACGGTTTCGCTTAACCGATCTTATCTTTGATTTTGAACCTAATCTTAGCCGTTCAATGTGTAACGTTCCTATCATGTACGAGGAGTTATGCTTCGTCGCGGCCACTAATCATCCAAGGCTTGATCAGACGTTGAATGCCACCAACTGCAAAAATGAAACCTTTGTCCTTTTTGAAACGACAGACAATAAATTCACCCCAAGTAAATTAGAAGTGCAGAACCTTGTTGGGGAAAGAAATGTCTATTTGAGAAGTAACTCATTCTTTACATTGCTTTCTGTGATCGAAAAATCAACACACATTGGTGTTATGCCAGTGTGGATGTTTAATAAATTTAAGTCATCGTTCAATATTCAAATGATGAATACGTCAGAAATCTTATCTCCACAACCCGTCTATCTGATTTATAACAAAAACTTCCGTGATAACCTCAGGCTGCATGACATCATTAATTATATTAAGAGTTTTGCCCTGCAGAATACGCTGTCTTAATCGTTAGCTATGGTACTGACGCCACGTAATATGTAACAAAAATGGGGAGGTAGTACATAAAAAGACATAGTTATCAGATCGAACACTAGCAAAAGATGCTCTATAACATAACCATTCTCCGCCACGCTGACGGTATTAGGACAATGTTTAATCCACTGAATAAATTTCTCCATTTCCAGCCACTTCCGCCCTCGGCTAGCCGTCGGCAACTACTGCTTTCTGGCCTGGGTTTGGCTTTCAGCATGCTTGGCACCCGTTCTGCGGTCGCCGCTTCGCAACAGATCACCAAAACCGCTCCGGCCCCCAAGCCACCAGGTTCTAAAAAACTGGTGATGATTGATCCCGGCCACGGCGGCATCGACTCCGGCGCAGTCGGCCATGAAGGCTCAGAAGAAAAACATGTGGTTCTTGAAATCGCCAACTATGTGCGCGAATGCCTTGCCTCACACAGCAACATCGAGGTTAAACTCACCCGCAACGCTGACCATTTTATCCCACTCTATCAGCGTGTAGAAATTGCCCACCAGCATCAAGCCGACCTGTTTGTTTCTATTCATGCTGACGGCTACACCAGCCCTTCGGCCTCTGGGGCCTCAGTTTTCGCACTCTCCAATCGGGGAGCCAGCAGCGCCATGGCACGTTATATGTCGAAAAAAGAGAACGATGCCGATCTGGTCGCCGGAAAGAAAGTGACACAGGCAGACAATAATTATCTGCAACAGGTGCTGTTCGATCTCGTCCAGACTGACACCATCAAAAACAGCCTGACACTCGGTCATCATGTGCTGGATCGCATTCGCCCAATTCATCACCTGCACAGCCAGCAGACTGAACAGGCCGCATTTGCGGTACTAAAATCCCCGTCAATTCCTTCCATTTTGGTGGAAACATCGTTTATTACCAATCACCAGGAAGAGCAACTGCTTAGTACTACGGCATTTCGCAAGGAAATTGCTCAGGCGATTTCGCAGGGTATCGTTAACTTCTTCAGCTATTTCGACGCCACCGAACGAAAACCCCGCTAGCCCGTCATCCGTCAGGTTGCAGCTGCGCTGGCTGCAACCTCCGTGACTTTAAGTATATACTGCAGCCGTATTTCCCTCTTTCAACGCCAGTGAGTTTACCCGTGAGCCAACCGATACCCGAGATCAACCAAGTCAAAGCCTTCTTGTTGTCATTACAGGATCAAATCTGTCAGAAACTGGCTGCCGCTGATGGCCAGGCCTCGTTCGTGGAAGATCAGTGGGTGCGTGAAGAAGGCGGCGGTGGTCGCAGCCGGGTTTTGACCCACGGCGCGGTGTTCGAACAGGCAGGTGTAAACTTTTCCCACGTTTCCGGCGCCACACTGCCGGCGTCGGCTACCGCGCACCGTCCTGAGTTGGCAGGCCGCAGTTTTCAAGCCATGGGCGTCTCGCTGGTTATTCACCCACTAAGCCCCTATATCCCGACCAGCCACGCCAATGTGCGATTTTTTATTGCTGAAAAACCGGGTGAAGAACCGGTGTGGTGGTTTGGGGGCGGGTTTGACCTCACTCCATTTTACGGTTTCGAAGAAGACGCACACCACTGGCATCTCACCGCACAGCAGCTATGCCAGCCGTTTGGGGATGATGTTTACCCGAAATACAAAAAATGGTGCGACGACTATTTCTTTATAAAACATCGCAATGAAGCACGCGGTGTCGGCGGGCTGTTCTTTGACGATATAAATACGCCAGATTTCGCCACCAGCTTCGCATTCATGCAGGCAGTCGGTAACGGATTTACCGATGCCTACCTGCCGATTGTTGAAAAACGCAAAGTCCTGCCATGGGGCGAGCGTGAGCGCCAGTTCCAGCTTTACCGCCGCGGGCGCTATGTAGAGTTCAATCTGGTGTGGGATCGCGGCACACTGTTTGGTCTGCAAACCGGCGGACGCACTGAATCGATTCTGATGTCCATGCCGCCGCTGGTGCGCTGGGAATACAACTTCCAGCCTGAAACTGACAGCCCGGAAGCCGCGCTCTACCGTGATTTTCTGCCGGTACGCGACTGGCTGAGCAACGGGGAGAAAGAGTAATGCAAATCTGGGTCGATGCCGACGCCTGTCCGAACGTCATCAAAGAAGTGTTGTTCCGCGCCGCTGAACGCACCGGCATGATGGTCACGCTGGTAGCAAATCAGATAATCCGAACGCCACCGTCAAAATACCTGCGCACCCTGCGGGTCGAAGCTGGTTTTGACGTCGCCGATAACGAAATCGTCAGGCGCACCGAACCAGGCGATTTGGTGATCACCGCTGATATTCCGCTGGCGGCAGAAGTGATTGAAAAAGGCGGTGTAGCACTGAACCCGCGCGGTGAACGTTACACCACCGAAACCATCAAAGAGCGCCTGAATATGCGTGATTTCATGGATACCATGCGCGCCAGTGGCGTGCAGACCGGCGGGCCGCCGACGCTGAACCAGCGTGACCGCCAACAGTTTGCTAATGAGCTGGATAAATGGCTGCAACAAGCCAAACGATAAATCTGGCCAGGTAATTGGTGTAACCTCTTATTTTAAATATAAATCTACCCTACCAAGAGAAGCTCATCATGGTTAAAAAAATCATTCTGGATTGCGACCCCGGACATGACGATGCCATCGCCATGCTGCTGGCACACGGAAATCCTGATATTGAATTACTGGCTGTCACGACTGTGGTGGGCAACCAGACCCTTGAGAAAGTGACCCGCAATGCCCTGGCCGTTGCCCGTGTTGCGAATATCACCGGCGTGCCTTTTGCAGCAGGCGCCACCCGCCCGCTGATCCGGCAGATTGAGATTGCCGATGAAATTCATGGCGATTCAGGACTGGATGGCCCGGTGCTTCCTCAGCCGACGCTGACACTGGAACCCGTTCACGCTATCGATCTGATTATTGATTTAATCATGTCGCATCCGCCAAAAACGATCACCCTGGTCTCGACTGGCGGCCTGACCAACATCGCACTGGCAGTGCGCAAAGAGCCACGAATTGTAGAACGGGTGAAAGAAGTGGTACTGATGGGCGGGGGTTATCACGTAGGGAACTGGAGCGCCGTCGCAGAATTTAATATCAAGATTGACCCGGAAGCCGCCCACATTGTGTTCAACGAGAAATGGCCACTGACCATGGTAGGTCTGGATCTCACTCATCAGGCGCTTGCCACAGCGGCTGTCGTTGAAAGAATTGCCGCCATCGGTACCCGTCCAGCAAAATTCGTCACCGAGTTGCTGGATTTCTTCAGCCTGAGTTACAAAGACTGTCAGGGCTTTGATTACCCACCCGTTCATGACCCCTGCGCCGTGGCTTATGTCATCGACCCCAATGTAATGACCGTGCGTAAAGTGCCAGTGGATATTGAATTGACGGGCACGTTAACGCTCGGTATGACAGTGGCTGATTTCCGCGCCCCACCGCCGCCGGACTGCCATACGCAGGTAGCGGTTAAACTTGATCATCAGCGTTTCTGGGATCTCATTGTCGATGCGCTGGAACGCATTGGTGAAGTAGAATACTGAATCGCTTCATTGAAAATGGGCGTCATTATTGACGCCCATCTGCTTTTACCGCTTCTGTTTACCCAACATTATTAGGCTGCAAGAAGGCTGCCAACCTCCTTGCGGTGCGTTGGATGTCGGGTAAATCAAAGTGGTTCGGTTTGCGCTTCAACCACGGCCAGAGCCACCATATTCACAATGCGTCGCACCGAAGCAATTGGCGTCAGAATGTGCACTGGTTTTGATACCCCCATCAGCACCGGCCCAACGGTAACCCCTTCGGAGCTGGAGACCCGCAGAAGGTTATAACTGATACGCGCCGCCTCCATATTCGGCATGATAAGAATATTCGCGGCCCCCTTGAGCGGGCTGTCAGGCATGACGTCATGACGAATACTTTCCACCAGCGCAGCGTCACCGTGCATCTCACCGTCAATCTCAAGTTCAGGCGCCATCTGATTCACCAGCTCAAGCGTTCTGCGCATTTTGCGCGCCGACGGACAATCAGAGCTGCCAAAACTGGAATGCGACAACAGAGCGACTTTCGGTTCAATACCGAAGCGTCGCACGGTTTCTGCCGCCATGAGGGTAATTTCGGCCAATTGCTCCGGCGTCGGATCGTCATTGACGTAAGTATCAGCAATAAACGTATTACCACTCGGCAGCAGTAAAGCATTCATGGCACCGGCCACGTTGACGCCTTCGCGGAAACCCAACACTTTTTCCACCACGGCATAGTGCTCATGGTAAGTACCTATGGTGCCGCAAATCATCGCATCCGCTTCGCCACGTAATAACATAATGGCGGCGATTAAGGTCGGATTACCAATGACCGCTCGTCGCGCCTGTTCCTGCGATACACCACGACGCTTCATCAGTTGATAGTATTCGCTCCAATACTCGTTAAAACGCGGATCCGACTCGTTATTCACAACCTCAAAATCCTTGCCCGCCTGAATTTGCAATCCCAACTTCTTAAGACGCATATCGATAACGCTCGGGCGCCCGACCAGAATAGGTTTTGCCAACCCCAGCGTAACCAGCTCCTGTGTAGCCTGGAGCACCCTCTCCTCTTCCCCTTCCGCCATGACAACGCGCTGTGGGTTCTGCTTAGCCTGAGAAAAAATTGGCTTCATAAACAGGTTGGTTTTGTAGACAAATTCCGACAGCTTTTCGACATAAGCGTCAAAGTCTTTGATCGGCCGCGTCGCAACCCCGGAATCCATCGCGGCTTTGGCCACGGCAGGAGCAATTTTGACGATCAATCGCGGGTCAAAAGGTTTCGGGATCAGATATTCGGGCCCGAAAGAGAGTTCTTCTTCGCCATACGCAGAAGCAACCACATCACTTTGCTCGGCCATCGCCAGATCGGCAATCGCATGTACGCAAGCCAGTTTCATCTCTTCGTTGATGACCGTCGCACCCACATCCAGCGCCCCACGGAACAGGAATGGGAAACACAGCACATTATTCACCTGATTCGGATAATCCGAACGACCGGTGCAGATGATGGCATCAGGGCGAACAGCTTTCGCCAGCGGCGGTAAAATCTCTGGCTCAGGGTTCGCGAGCGCCAAAATCAGCGGATTTTTCGCCATACGCTTGACCATCTCTTGCGTCAATACGCCGGGACCGGAGCAACCGAGGAAAATATCCGCGTCAGAAATCACGTCACCCAGCGTCCGCTGGCCTTTATCTTCAATGGCATAGACCGCTTTGGTTTCCGCCATATTCTCTTCGCGGCCTTTATAAATTACCCCACGGGAATCGCAGACAATAATGTTGTGCGCTTTCAGGCCAAGTGCTACCAGCAGATTCAGGCAGGCAATCGCTGCGGCACCGGCCCCCGAGACCACCAGGCGCACATCGGAAATACTCTTTTCGACCACACGCAGCCCATTAAGCACTGCTGCCGTACAGATAATCGCTGTACCGTGCTGGTCATCATGGAACACCGGGATCTTCATGCGTTCACGCAGTTTCTTCTCGATATAAAAACACTCGGGCGCTTTGATATCTTCCAGATTGACACCGCCAAAGGTGGGTTCCAGCGAAGCAATAATGTCGATCAGCTTATCGGGATCCAGCTCATCGATTTCGATATCAAACACGTCGATACCGGCGAATTTTTTAAACAGTACGCCCTTGCCTTCCATCACTGGTTTACCGGCCAGCGCGCCGATGTTACCAAGCCCCAGCACCGCCGTGCCGTTGGAAATCACGGCGACCAGATTGCCCTTGGCGGTGTATCTATAGGCCGCCAGTGGGTCTTTTTGAATTTCGAGGCAGGGTGCCGCTACGCCAGGTGAATACGCCAGCGCCAGATCGCGCTGGGTGGCGAGGGGTTTGGTTGGAGAAACCTGAATCTTTCCCGGTACCGGGAACTCATGGAAATCGAGCGCACTTTGCTTGAGTTGTTCGTCCATCGTAGGGTCCTTTTTTGTTTTTGTAAGGGAACAAGGAAGGTTGTTAGTCACCTTTCACGCTATTCAGTATAGAGAAGCTGCCACGCCAAACTATGAAGCGCGACCAAAACTGACACGTTACATCGATTAATTTTCAATCGCGGAAGACGTCTCGCAAATATTGACTACGCTTAAGGTTCCCCCTTGCGCAACTCAGGCTGAAAGCTCAGCCTTGCGTGAGCTTTTGCGTTTTCATTGTTCTGGCCCATTACAACAATCAGAAAAAGCGCATTCAAATTGTTAACAGAATGATGCAGGGTAAGAGCCCTACGAAAAGAGTCGAACGGCCTTATTGCTGTATCGTTTTTTCTTGCTAAGGAGAATTGGAATGAACCAGTTAGACGCCCTCAAAAAGCTGACTACCGTCGTTGCCGACAGCGGTGACATTGAATCTATCCGTCATTTCGAACCTCAGGATGCCACCACCAACCCATCCCTGATCCTTAAAGCCGCCGGTTTGTCTCAGTATCAGGGGCTTATCAAAGACGCGCTGGATTACGCTCGCAAGCAGGGTGGCAGTAAAGAGGCGCAGGTGATCAACGCCAGCGACCGTCTGGCCGTCAATATTGGTCTGGAAATCCTGAAAAGCGTACCGGGCCGCATCTCGACTGAAGTCGATGCCCGAATGTCGTTTGACCGTAACCTTTGTCTTGCGAAAGCCCGCAAACTGATTGGTATGTATAAGGAAAAAGGCGTAGATAAATCGCGCATCCTGATCAAGCTGGCTTCTACCTGGGAAGGCATCAAAGCCGCCGAAGAACTTGAGAAAGAAGGCATCAACTGTAACCTGACGCTGCTGTTCTCCTTTGCCCAGGCGCGTGCCTGTGCTGAAGCGGGTGTTTATTTGATCTCCCCGTTCGTCGGTCGCATTTATGACTGGTATAAAGCCAAAGAGCCTGGCACAGAATATGACGTGGAAAAAGATCCGGGCGTGAAGTCTGTCCGCGATATCTACGAATACTACAAATCGCACGGCTATCAGACCGTGATCATGGGGGCCAGCTTCCGTAAGGTTGAGCAAATTCTGGCCCTGGCTGGCTGTGACCGGCTGACTATCTCCCCGAATCTGCTCGAAGAGTTGAAAGCCAGCAACGAACCAGTAGAACGCAAACTGCAGCCTTCAACCAAAGGTCTCAAACAACCTGCCCCACTGAAAGAAGCAGAGTTCCGCTGGGAGCATAATCAGGATCCTATGGCCGTTGAGAAACTGGCCGAAGGTATCCGTGCCTTCGCCGTTGACCAGCAAAAGCTGGAAGACATGCTGTCCGCCGAACTTTAATTAAGGGAGTAGAAAATGCCCTCTCGTAAAGAGCTAGCAAACGCTATCCGCGCATTGAGTATGGATGCGGTACAAAAAGCCAATTCTGGCCACCCTGGTGCTCCGATGGGCATGGCCGACATTGCCGAAGTGTTGTGGCGTGACTACATGAACCATAACCCGTCCAATCCACACTGGGCTGATCGGGATCGTTTCATTATGTCCAACGGTCACGGCTCGATGCTGATTTACAGCCTGTTGCATCTCACAGGTTATGACCTGCCGATAGAAGAACTCAAAAACTTCCGTCAGTTGCATTCCAAAACACCTGGACACCCGGAGTACGGTTACACGCCGGGGGTGGAAACCACCACCGGCCCTCTCGGTCAGGGTATTGCTAATGCTGTCGGTTTTGCTATCGCAGAACGCACGCTGGCGGCGCAGTTTAACCAGCCTGGGCATGAGGTGGTTGATCACCATACCTACGCCTTTATGGGTGATGGCTGCATGATGGAAGGGATCTCTCACGAAGTCTGCTCGCTGGCCGGTACCATGAAACTCGGTAAACTGACCGCGTTTTATGATGACAACGGTATCTCCATTGACGGCCACGTAGAAGGCTGGTTCACCGATGACACCGCCAAGCGCTTCGAAGCCTACGGCTGGCACGTGGTCCGTGGGGTTGATGGGCATGACTCCGACGCCATCAAAAAAGCTATCGATGAAGCGCACAGCGTGAAAGACAAACCATCATTGCTGCTGTGTAAAACAGTGATCGCTTTCGGTTCACCCAACAAAGCCGGGACGCACGGCGCACATGGCGCAGCACTGGGTGATGACGAAGTGGCCGCTACCCGTAAACATCTGGGATGGAACTCACCCCCGTTTGAAATTCCACAGGACATTTATGCCCAGTGGGATGCCAAAGAAACCGGTAAGGCCAAAGAATCTGCATGGAATGAGAAATTCGCCGCTTACGCGAAAGCCCATCCAGCACTGGCAAAAGAGTTCAAACGCCGTGTTAACGGTGAACTGCCGGTAAACTGGCAAGCTGACTCACAAAAATTCATCGAAGAGTTGCAGGCCAAACCCGCCAGCATTGCCAGCCGTAAAGCGTCCCAAAATACGCTGGAAGCTTTCGGCAAAGCATTGCCTGAATTCCTTGGCGGTTCCGCTGACCTCGCGCCAAGTAACCTGACCATCTGGTCTGGCTCGAAATCACTGGGTGATGACCTGGCCGGTAACTATATCCACTACGGGGTGCGCGAGTTCGGCATGACCGCCATCACCAACGGTATCGCACTGCACGGGGGGTTCCTGCCCTATTCTGCGACCTTCCTGATGTTCGTTGAATATGCCCGTAACGCGGTGCGTATGGCGGCGCTGATGAAGATCCGCAATGTGTTCGTTTATACCCATGACTCGATTGGTCTGGGGGAAGACGGGCCGACGCATCAACCCGTTGAGCAGATGGCAAGCCTGCGCGTGACGCCAAACATGAGCACCTGGCGTCCGGCAGATCAGGTCGAAACAGCCGTGGCGTGGAAGTACGCCATTGAGCGCAATGATGGTCCGGTAGCCCTGATTCTTTCCCGTCAGAACCTGACTCAACAACCGCGCAGCAAAGAACAACTGGCGAATATCGCCCGTGGTGGCTATGTGTTGAAAGAGTCTGACGGCGCGCCGGAGGTCATTCTGATCGCAACCGGTTCGGAAGTGGGCATCACCGTACAAGCAGCAGACGCACTGGCCGCATCGGGTACCAAAGTCCGCGTAGTGTCGATGCCGTCGACTGACGCCTTCGACAAGCAAGACGCGGCTTACCGTGAATCGGTATTGCCAAAAGCAGTCAGCGCACGCGTAGCAGTAGAAGCGGGTATTGCTGACTACTGGTACAAATATGTTGGCCTGAATGGTGCCATCGTCGGTATGACCCGCTTCGGCGAATCCGCCCCTGCGGAAGAACTTTTCAAAGAATTTGGTTTTACCGTTGAAAATGTGGTGGCAAAAGCGAAAGCGTTGCTTAAATAGCTCTGATTCTGATCATCAGGCTAAGCCCTTGCGGCCTCACTGAGGAGCCGCAAGGGCTATGAGCAGCAATATCAGGGTTAGCGTGTAACCCAAAGCACCGGCCATTCACCGCTGGTGTTGTAACCATCGCAGCTCGGCTCGGAAGAAAAAGAGGTCATCTGGAACTGTTTACCGTCATAGATCCAGCGCGATGACACGCCGCAATCACCAATGCCACGCCCTTTATCAAAGGTTGAAAGCTCACCGGTTTTCTGATCGAAATCAGCGTTGATCAGCTCAGGTGATTCCTCATCATCCCCCAGTTTGAACGGCATTTTTAACGCCAGATCTTCTGCCTTATAAGGGGCCTGCCGTGAAACAGTAAAGCCAAGGACAAACAGGTTATATGCTCCCATATCGCAGTTGACCGTCATCAGTGCTTTGTCATTGCTCAGTGCATACAGATGCACTTCCCGTTCGGAAGGTTCAAGGCTGCAATCATTGTTATCAATGTTGGCAGCGACGTTCTGGGTTATGGAGGATATTTCGCCATCACTTAACGGGTGCGGCTCGCTAAAGCGTGGCTTAACCGGTGCAGCAGGAGGTGCAGGCACCGCATTCAGAGGTTTACTACCCCGGTTGGCCCAGGCCGATTTTGTACCGACTCTCCCCTGCTGCGCGTCAATGGCCAGCAAGGCGGCCTTGAGCCCTTTAAGGGAAATGACCGGAGGCACCGCTGTTGGCGACTCCAGCTTACCGCCAAGTTGAATCGATTTACCCTCACGAATGGCGGTGATAAATTCATTTACGACAAAACGGTTCGTGGTAGAAAGCTGCTTTTTGCTGATATCCCATTCACGATGATTGAACGTCAGTGTTTTGCCATCCAGTTGTAAACGATTCACGATAGGCTGCACGCTGATCTGCTCGTCGCCATTGCGCTGATAATCAATTTTGATTGATGAACGTCCTTCTGCACCGGCTTCCCGGGTAATATTCAATACCAGTTCCTGACCATCCTGCGAATTTCGAGTGGAGCAGTGGTTTAGGTTGTCGCAACTGACTTGCCAGTCATTATAGGTGGCCTGTAACGGTTCGGCCTGTACGTTACCGCTCAGCAGGCCGGTCAGCAAAAATAGGGGGGCGGTTATCCAATTGGAAATCATCACTTCTGCTCTTTTTGCGAATTCATCGTCTTGATAATAGCGTAAGAGGATGCTGGGCAATGACATAAATTGCACAATAATCAAATACCCAACAAAAAATAGCTGATGACACATTAACTCACTCGTCAGGCTGATATTCTGTAGCTGAACATCGTTTTTCGTCGAAACCATAAAAAGTACTAAAAGGATAAACCTCATTTTTCAGGAGAAACGGATGAAGTTTTGGATTATATGGGTGGCGTTTTTTTCATCGTCCGCCTTTGCTGAAGAACCGCTTTCTGTATTTACCGGCACGCTCGGCAAAGCCAACATTGTGGTGGAACTGGATCTCAATAAACCTGATGAGGTAACAGGGCGCTATTTTTATCAAAAACACCGGCTGGACCTACCGCTTAATGGCACGCTGAAAGACAATGAGCTGAGCCTGAATGAAGGTGCCGATGACTTCGACGACACGGCCCGCCCGACCCTGACGCTGGATCATGACGATCAGGGGAACTGGCAAGGCACCTGGACCGACACGGCCGGTAAATCTCTACCGTTGATGTTAACGCCTGCGGTACTGCCTGATGCGCCTGATGACAGCTTTCCCGGCTCCCTGGTCCACAGCGACTCGTATGAATATTTACGCCTTTCGGGTCTGAGCCTGGTCGAAGGGAAACGTCAGGAGTTCATGGGCTATACCCTGCAATGGTGGAGCGAACCGCAGTCGCAAATCAGTCTGTTTGATATCGTTTCTGGCTATCCTGAAAAAGAACTTGCCGCGATTAACCAGAAACTGCGCGCCAGGCTCTGGCAGGAAGTCATCGGCTGGCATGCCTGCATGCTGAGCGCCAGCCGATTTGGCGAAGGGGAATATAGCCAGACGGTGACACCGACCTACCTCAATCAGAAGGTGGTGAGCATCAGTATTTTTACTAACTATGATTGCGGCGGCGCACACCCAGATTTCGGCGAAGCCCCCATCAATATGAGTGCCAAAACAGCCGAACCCCTGTCGCTTGAAGATGTGTTGTGGGTCGGTGAAGGAAAGCCTTTCCACTATATTGATGCGGAAGACCGGGCCTCACCGGGAAACAGTGACGTCGATTTCGATACCTTTGCCGCATACCGTGAAAAGTCATTCGCGCACTGGCTGGTAAAACAGATGGCATTGGCACACCCCACGGAAATGACTAAACCTACCGAAGAGAGTGATGACGACTGTGACTATTCCGAAGCGCAGGTATGGAATTTCCCGGCCTGGTACTTCACGGAGAAGGGGATTTATTTCGGTCCAACCTTTGCACGTGTAAAACGCTCATGCGAAAGCCCGGACTGGTCAATCTTACCGTGGACTGCCATTGCAGGGCATACCGGCAGATTAGTGATGGAATTACCCAAAGGGCATTAGTGGGTATAAACCGCTCACAAGTGTCATGGTTATAAAGCATAAAGGGCCTTCCGGGTTATAAAGCATAAAGGGCCTTCCGGCCCTTTATGCTTTTACAGCGACGCCCAATTTTCTGACGATAAACTGTGGGTGATGAGCGAATGCTAATCGGGACCTGTCGGGCGCGTTACGCCATCCAGCCCTGATTTTGCGCGTAGTGCAGCAGCATAATGGTTTTGCCGTCTTTGATGCGCCCATCTTTAATCATCTCAAGGGCTTGGGTAAACGGAAGCTCCAGTACCTCGATGTCTTCATCTTCGACTCCGCCACCGGCGTTTCGGCGCTGGGACTCATCGTACTCGGCAGCAAAGAAATGAACGATTTCCGTAACGCTGCCCGGCGACATGTAAGCCTCAAACAGCTTTTCTACGTTGCCGACTGCATAACCGGTTTCCTCGATAGCCTCTTTGCGAATGCAATCTTCCGGCGAATCGTTGTCCAGCAGACCGGCGCAAGTTTCCAGCAACATGCCGCTGGCATTGCCGTTGACATAGGTCGGCATACGAAACTGGTTAATCAGCAGAACGGTTTTTTTACTGCGGTTATAAAGCAAAATGGTCGCGCCATTGCCGCGGTCATAGACTTCGCGAACCTGTGGCTGGCGTTCCCCATTGCGTTTGATTAAGTCGTAGGTATATTTGCGCAGAACATACCAGTTATCAGAAAGTAACTGGTTTTTGACGTTTTCAATCTTCGATGACATACCGCGTCCCCGCTCATAGAAAGTGGATGAGAGAAGCCAGTTATCATAGGGCGCTTATGGGCAGTATGCCAATGTAAATAGTGCGTTTTTCCCCCATGCCACCACAACCGGGATTATTCCTGATCGATGGCTTTGAGGATCGCTTCACGATTGAGATCAATCCACTGCATGTCCAGCGGTCCCCAGCCGCTAAGTTGATAATAACCGTCATTATTGCGAATACCCTGCTGGATAAATTCCAGCTCTACGCCCATTCCCGGCAGGGCTTTCAGGACGTCCTGCAAGGTGCGCCTTGGCCAACCCGTGATCGCCATTAATTTGGGTACATTCGGGCGCGGTTCATTTTTCAGCAACCAGCACACATACAATCGGCGGGCAAATACTGAATTCAGCCCCATGAATAACTCCTGTTCTTTGTTGTTTTCTGATTGCAAGATTGTTTAATACCTCTTGGCGTATTCATCAAAGCGTAGCCTGAGAGTAAGAAAATTGTCGGCAGGATAATGTGTCAGAGCTATTCTTTTTTACATTATCTCCTTTATTTCTCCACGTTTTCTTCCCACCCAGCGGGTAAAGTGCTTATGCAGAATGTTGTGGCACACTTTGCATGCTGTTGTGGCATCATTTTTGCGTTCGGGATAATTTTTCGATGCGAAGACATCGGCGCTCAGGGATGTTTGCCTTTTAAGCATTTAGTTACTTGTCAGGATATAACATCACCGTACCGGTGATTGAGATTCTGTTTATTTACTGATGTTCGTCACACCATCCGGTGTGATAACGAGGTTTTTGACGCATGGCCAACTTTTTCATCGATCGCCCTATTTTTGCCTGGGTTTTGGCGATCATTATCTCCTTGTCCGGTGCGCTGGCTATTCACTCTCTACCTATTGAGCAGTACCCCGATTTAGCCCCACCTAATGTGCGTATTTCTGCTACTTATCCGGGCGCGTCTGCGCAGACGCTGGAGAACACCGTTACTCAGATTATTGAGCAGAACATGACCGGGCTGGATAACCTGATGTACATGTCCTCTCAGAGCAGCAGCAACGGGAAATCGCAGATAACACTGAGCTTTGTCGCCGGAACCGACCCGAACGAAGCGCTGCAACAAGTGCAAAACCAGCTGCAACAGGCTCTTAAGCGTTTACCGCAGGATGTACAAACGCAGGGGGTTACCGTGTCGAAAACCGGTGACACCAATCTGATGACCGTGGCGTTCGTCTCCACGGACGGCAGTATGGATAAGCAAGATATTGCCGACTATGTGGCCTCAAATATTCAGGATCCACTGAGCCGAATTGATGGTGTGGGCAGCATCACCGCCTACGGCACGCAATACGCCATGCGAATCTGGCTCGATCCCAACAAACTCACTAATTATCAATTGACCACCGCCGACGTCGTTACCGCGATCAAAGCGCAGAACAGTCAGGTGGCGGTAGGTCAGTTGGGCGGCGCGCCCTCGGTGGATTATCAGGCGCTGAATGCCACGGTCAATGCACAATCCCAGTTACAGACACCACAACAATTCCGCGATATCACCCTGCGGGTTAATCAGGACGGTTCACAGGTCAAATTAGGTGACGTCGCAACGGTAGGTCTCGGCGCTGAAGACTACAGTATCCTGAGCCGTTATAACGGGCAGGCCGCATCGGGTATGGGCGTTCAGTTGGCCTCCGGTGCCAACGAACTGGAAACCGATAAACTGGTTCGTGCGCGTCTCGATGAGCTGTCGCACTACTTCCCGCACGGTCTGGAAACCCGCATCGCCTACGAAACCACTCCCTTCGTGAAAGCCGCCATCACCGACGTCGTGAAAACACTATTTGAAGCCATTGTGCTGGTGTTCCTGGTGATGTACCTGTTCTTGCAAAACTTCCGTGCCACGCTTATCCCAACCATCGCAGTACCCGTTGTGCTGCTTGGCACCTTTGTGGTGCTACATCAGTTCGGTTATACGATTAATACCCTGACGATGTTCGCCATGGTACTGGCCATTGGGCTACTGGTCGATGACGCCATCGTGGTGGTGGAAAATGTCGAGCGCGTGATGAGCGAGGAGGGGCTGAGCCCCAGAGAAGCCACGCGCAAATCGATGGGGCAGATTCAAAGTGCGCTGGTCGGGATCACCATGGTGCTGTCGGCCGTCTTTATTCCGATGGCTTTCTTTGGCGGCACGACCGGTGCTATTTACCGCCAGTTCTCTATCACGATTGTCGCGGCAATGGTGCTGTCAGTATTTGTGGCCCTGACGCTTACCCCCGCCCTGTGCTCAACGTTATTGCAGCCCATCGCCAAAGGACATCACCACGGTAAAACGGGTTTCTTCGGCTGGTTTAACCGCATGTTTGACCGCAATGCCAACCGCTATGAAAACGGTGTAAGCAGCGTTCTCAAACACAGCTTGCGCTACATGCTGGGTTATCTGCTGATTCTGGGCATTCTGGCCTTCCTGTTCGTCAAACTGCCGACCTCCTTCCTGCCGCAGGAAGATCAGGGCGTGTTTACCATTCAGGTGCAGTTGCCGCCGGGTGCCACACTGCAACAGACGCAAAAAGTAGTCGAGAAGATTGAACACTATCTGTTGACGGATGAGAAAAAAGACGTGATTTCGGTGTTTGCGACGCTGGGTGCAGGCCCTGGTGGTAACGGCCAGAACGTTGCGCGTATGTTCGTACGCCTGACGGATTGGGATAGCCGCACCTCTGGCGCCAATTCAGCCTTTGATATCATCGAGCGCGCGACCAAAGAGTTCCGCAAAATTAAAGAAGCACGTGTAATAGCCAGTGCACCACCGTCGATTAACGGGCTGGGTACCTCGGCGGGTTTTGACATGGAATTGCAAGATCATGCCGGTCTTGGTCACGATGCCTTGATGAATGCCCGTGATCAACTGCTGGATATGACCGCCAAGAACAGCAATCTGAGCCGTGTGCGCCATAACGGCCTTGATGACAGCCCACAATTGCAGATAGACATCGATCAGGCAAAAGCGCAGGCACTCGGCGTGGCCATTGCGGATATCAACAGCACACTGAGCACCGCATGGGGGTCGACTTACGTCAATGATTTTGTTGATCGTGGCCGCGTCAAAAAGGTCTATGTCCAGGGCGATGCGCCCTACCGCATGCTGCCTGATGACGTGAACAAATGGTTCGTGCGTAATGCTTCGGGCACCATGGTGCCGTTCTCCGCTTTCGCCACTTCACACTGGCAAACCGGTTCGCCGCGTCTGGAGCGCTATAACGGTTATTCTGCGGTAGAAATTGTTGGTGAAGCAGCCGTTGGCGTCAGCAGCGGCGCAGCAATGGACGATATGGAACAGCTGGTTGCCAAACTGCCGAGCGGTTTCGGTCTGGAATGGACTGGCCTTTCCTATCAGGAACGCCTCTCCGGTGCGCAGGCTCCGGCACTGTACGCCATCTCGCTACTGGTCGTTTTCCTCTGCCTGGCAGCGCTGTATGAGAGCTGGTCAATACCCTTCTCAGTCATGATGGTGGTGCCGCTCGGGGTAATTGGTGCAGTGATCGCCACCTGGCTGCGCGGGCTGGAAAACGACGTATACTTCCAGGTAGGGATGTTGACTATCATCGGACTTTCGGCCAAAAACGCCATCCTGATTGTTGAGTTCGCCAATGATCTTAACCTCAAGGGCAAGGCGTTGCTGGAAGCCACACTCGAAGCCTCGCGCCAGCGTTTGCGCCCGATTCTGATGACCTCACTGGCGTTCGTGTTCGGTGTACTGCCGATGGCAACCAGCCAGGGTGCAGGTTCAGCCAGTCAGCACGCGGTAGGTACCGGGGTTATCGGTGGGATGATTTCGGCCACTGTGCTGGCTATCTTCTTCGTCCCACTGTTCTTTGTATTGGTGCGCCGCCGTTTCCCGGCGAAACATCAGGCAACGCCCCTGATTGGCGATATCATTGAAACTAAACAAGATCCGCACAATTAAAACCGAAAATTGATCCATAAAAAAGGCGCTAATGTGAATTAGCGCCTTTATATTTTTACTGTCACTTTTTCCTGCAACTGCCGTAATATTTTATATAAAACTTCAGGCTGCGGTGTAATAAGTGGTTCAAACTGTTTCATCGGGACATACTTTTTTATATCACTACGTATGCCGTTACAAGATGAGGATATCTATATCGGGTTCCCACGGGTGTCATATTAATGTGATGCTAAATAAGACAATGACAACGTACTCAATCTTGTTATTCACTTTATCTTTCTGACAACTGACGGTTAACCGCGCAGCATGGCATCAATAAAGTCTTTCCAATTACCTAATTCTTGCTCGACCATGATACTCCCCTTGAATTTGACGAACGGGATTATACGGCGAAAATTTAACCACACCAATTCTAATTACCGATATCTTAATCAGGATCACAGTTGAAAAACCGGTAATCAGGCGAATCATAACGTTAGCGTTAATCCTAAAAACCCGACACTGATTGCCCAATTCCCTCTGACGCGCTATTTTATTTGGCTTTAGTCCCTCGGCGGTTCTTGATCAGCGCGCCGATACCTGTTGCCGCATTCCTCCGTAATGAAAGAGTAAAATCAGTGCATATGCTACAGACAATTGAAAAACTGAGCCGTCAGGGCCGTTATGAAGATGCGCTGCAAAGTGCGCTGAGGATGCTGCCATCCCAAATGCAGCATCCGCAATTGCTATTCAAAGTAGCCTCGCTGTATGACACGCTGGGGCAGGAGCAACAGGCTATTCCATTTTATCAGGCGGCCATTAAACATCATCTTGGCGGCAAGGATTTACGCGACGCTTATCTGGGGCTGGGCAGTATCTACCGCGCATTGGGCCGATATCAGGAGTCGCTTGAGACCTTCGATGAAGGATTGAGCCGGTTCCCCGAAGCGAATGATATCCGCATGTTCCGCGCCATGACGCTTTATAATTTGGGCTACGCCAAACAAGCAGTATCACAGTTATTATTACTGATGACCGAAAACGACACCTCGCAAGAAATAAACCGTTATAAGAAAGTGATTGCACATTATTGTGATGATCTCGATCGTATTGAATAAAAATCGGGCATCGCACATTTACTTATAATACCTCGTGCATCTATAACCATGACATCTCTCCCCACCAAATTGATAAATAAAATTGCACAGTTTTATTTTAAAATAATACCATGGATTATTATTCTGACCATAAACAGGGGAGTTTCTCCCACCAATCAATTGATTCAACAATACATTAACCACCTGAAACATTTCAGGTAACCTATGCGAATTATTTTACCAACGGAACGGGTCAGGGAATGAAAACGGCAGAATTACTGATTAGCGTGGTATTGCTGAGCACGGGCGTGCTGGCCAGCACCGCATCGGTGGCATCCGACGAAACCGCGTTATCTTTTTATCAGGGTAAAACGCTGGCGCATCCGGTAATTTCCGGTGCACGTTACAGCAGTGCCATACTGGTATTTATTCAGGAGAATCAGGCAGTCAAAGGCTATTACTGTTTCTGCAGTGAAGAGGATCAAAGCGTCGATCACCTTCCCCATCTGCTCGGTACTTTTCCTGATTCTACTATCGAATCAGTGTTTTATGCCGATGTTGATAACACAGGCCAGATCACGCTGGTGTTGAGTAAAAGCCACGGCACATACGCGCTCCGTGCCTGGCGGTACAGGCCAGATGGCAGCTATATCCCCGTCCCGCAATTACAACCGGCTTTGGATAACCTGGTCCGCAAGAGCAAAGACCTCAGCTCAACGCTCATCAAACGTGCGCTCGGCAAATTGCCGCCGTATGACTACAACGCACAATACCCTAAAACCGGCAATGCCGATTTTGATCAAACGGATTACACACAGGGTAGCGTCGCAGGCTGGTATCTCGACAACGGTGAACCCTCACATGCCGAAAAACAACCGGCTGATGGCGTCTTCTTCTATAAAAAAACCTTCGCACAAAAAGACGGACTGTTTCTGACTGCCACCTATCTGCGGCAGGAACTCAGCGAAGCCAGCAATATTCCGACCTTCCGTGTCACCAACGTGAGTTGGCAATCTGACCCGGCTAAATTCAGCGGCAGTGAGAACGGCCCCTATGTGAATTATTTGCAGGAAGACGGTGTGGTGACGGGTTTTTATAAACATGGCATCGCCAGCGGAAAATGGGTTACGTACAGCCAGCGCTACGAAACAGCCGGGGAATTTGTCGAAGGTCAACAGCAAGGCCTGTGGACCATAAGCACGCAAGAAGAGACCGCCAGCGGCATAATGAAAAATAGCCAGCGCGAGGGCCGCTGGGAAATCAGCGACGGTGTGAACGGTGAAACGCCAGAGCTGAGCGGTTTTGACACCTATCTGCATAACCAGCGCAACGGCCCGAGCGAGCGGCGTCTGGCGGGCGTTGTCTGGCTAAAAGGTGATTATGTCGATGACCAGCGTGAAGGCTATTGGGTTGCAGAACATGGCGAAGGCCCCTTTGTCAAAGGCATCGCTAACGGCGTGTGGAAACTGAAAACCGGTGACGGCGAGATTCAGCAGGTCCCGTTGATCGGCGGGAAAAAACAGGGCGAACTGCGCTGGAGTGATAAAAACGGTCAGTTGACGCAGGTGATCCATTACAAAGATGACATTCCTGACGGCCTGTATCAGAAATATAACGCGGCAGGGAAAAGGGTTTATCAGGCCGATTATGTGCAGGGAAAACTGGACGGCCATGAAATTGAATATTATGACGATGGCGTCACCCTGCGCGCCGACCGCAGCTACCGCAATGGTGAGCTGGACGGGCCCTATATTTATAACTTCCCGGATGGAAAACCGCAGTCTGTCTCCACTTTTGTGAATGGACGTGAAATCAAAGTACCGACAGAAGAATCATCGGGTAAGAAAAATGCTCAATAAATTCAGACCGGGGCTTTAAGCCCCTTCCTGTCTGGACCCTGTTTCGATTTTCCCGCATTATTGTTAATAACTTTGGGCAATCAAACTGGCCCGGCTTTAAATAATGATCACAGGTAACGTTTTCCATGGCAGAAACATCCTCGGCGGTTCCTTTCACCCTTTATGGCATTAAAAATTGCGATACCGTCAAAAAAGCCCGCCGCTGGCTGGACGAGAACGGCAGCGAATATCGCTTTCATGATTACCGGGCTGATGGCCTGGATGACGCACTTTTACAGCAGCTTATCGACAAACAGGGCTGGGAAGCGATGTTGAACACCAAAGGCACGACCTGGCGCAAGCTGGATGAGGCAACGCGTGCGGGCTGTGATAATCAATCCGCTGCCAAAGCCCTGATGCTGGAGCACCCGGCTATCATTAAACGTCCCTTCTTACTCGCCGCCAGCGGCCAGTCCCTGTTGGGTTTCAAGCCTGAAAGCTATCAGCAGTTCCTCGCGGAGGTGAAGTAACATGAGTTGCCCGGTACTCGATTTAGCACAGCAATTAATCCGCCGCCCTTCCCTCAGCCCGGATGATGCAGGCTGTCAGGAGATCATGATCGCCCGGTTAAAAGCCATCGGCTTTCATATCGAGCCGATGAATTTTGGCGATACGCTCAATTTTTGGGCAACGCGCGGCCAAGGCAAAACGCTGGCCTTTGCCGGGCATACTGACGTCGTACCGACTGGCGATCATAAGCTGTGGGTTACTGGTCCGTTTGAACCCGCCCTGCGCGACGGCATGCTGTACGGGCGCGGCGCGGCCGATATGAAAGGCTCACTGGCTGCGATGGTCGTCGCCGCTGAACGCTTTGTGGCCAGCAACCCGAACCACAAAGGACGCCTGGCATTTCTCATCACCTCGGACGAAGAAACCAGCGCGGTCAACGGCACGATAAAAGTGATCAATGCGTTAATGGAGCGCCGCGAACGGCTGGACTTCTGCCTGGTCGGCGAACCATCGAGCACCAGCCGCGTGGGCGATATTGTCAAAAATGGCCGTCGTGGTTCGATGACAGCTAACCTGCACGTTCATGGCGTGCAAGGCCACGTCGCCTATCCACATCTGGCGGACAACCCGGTACACCGCGCAATGCCTGCGCTGAATGAATTGGTGGCAACCGAGTGGGATCAGGGTAACGAATTCTTCCCGCCAACCAGTATGCAGATTGCCAATATCAATGCCGGCACCGGCAGTAATAATGTGATCCCCGGCGAACTCTATGTGCAGTTCAATTTCCGCTTCAGCACTGAGCTAACCGACGCGGTGATCAAACAGCGCGTGGCCGAATTGCTCGACCGGCATAACCTGCAGTACACCCTTAACTGGGTCGTTTCTGGCCAACCCTTCCTCACTTCGCGCGGCGAACTGGTGGATGCCGTGGTTAACGCCGTGCGCCATTACAGTGAAATCACGCCCGAACTACAAACCACCGGTGGCACCTCAGACGGGCGTTTCATCGCGCTGATGGGCGCACAGGTGGTGGAACTGGGGCCAGTCAATGCCACCATCCACAAAATTAACGAATGCGTCCACGCGGCGGATCTTCAACTGCTCAGCCGCATGTATCAACGCATCATGGAACAGTTGGTCGCATGATAGATAATGCAATGCTGACAGGCCGTTGTGCGACACATTTAGTGCCGTTGGGCGACGGCCCGCACCGCCTGCAACCAGAAGCCGCAGAGGCATTTGGCCGTATGCAGGCGGCGGCGCGTATCGCCGGGTTTGATCTGCAACCGGCCAGCACCTTCCGTGATTTCGACCGCCAATTGGCTATCTGGAATGGCAAATTTCGCGGTGAACGGCCAGTATTAGATAAGCAGAGTCAGCCGGTTGAGGTCAGCTCGCTGACCGATGCTGAGCGCTGTGAGCTGATCCTGCGCTGGTCGGCCCTGCCGGGCGCCAGCCGCCATCATTGGGGCAGCGATCTGGATGTCTACGATCCAACATTATTACCGGCGGGCAGTAAACTGCAGCTGGAACCCTGGGAGTATGAGACAGGCGGTTATTTCGCTGCGCTGAATCAGTGGCTTACGGTTAGTATGGCGGAGTTTGGTTTTTACCGGCCCTTTGCCGAAGATCACGGCGGCGTGGCCGTCGAACCCTGGCATTTGAGTTATCGTCCTCTGGCCGAACTGTGCGCAGCACAACTCACCCCGGAGGTTCTTATCAACGCTTGGCTTGGACAAGACGTTGCAGGTGCAGACTGGGTGACAGCCCATCTGGCAACGATCTTCCCGCGTTTTATCGCAATCAATTAAGGAGTCAGCCATGGAGTGGATTAAAGATTATTGGTGGATCATCCTGATCATTTTGGCCGGGATCATCATCAGCGGCGTTAAAGAGCTGAGCCGTGTAGATGTCAAAAAGTACCTCAACGATAAACCTGAAGTTCCGCCGCATCGCGATAATAATGCCGAGTGGGATAACGATGACGATTGGCCGAAGAAGAAGTAAGGCTGTCAGACGCAAAAAGCAGCCCTGTGGCTGCTTAATAAGATGGTCACCCCCACCCTGTGAGCGGTACGCTGACAGGGTGTTTTTCTTTCTGAAGGGGATCATCATGCAAAACGTTACGCTCATCGGTATTGACCTCGGCAAGCATTCGTTCCATGTCC
>Ga0209847_1000029_pt1 | contig 91198 bp, 84 predicted proteins | sample OrgsoiDNA_201060_FD_185808 | JGI IMG/M metagenome (GOLD analysis project Ga0209847, IMG submission 185808) | Permafrost soil microbial communities from the Arctic, to analyse light accelerated degradation of dissolved organic matter (DOM) -... | ecosystem: Environmental > Terrestrial > Soil >... | reverse complement strand
GCGACGTGGTGGTTTATCCGCACATGGTGATCCCGTTGTTTGTTGGCAGGGAAAAATCGATTCGCTGCCTCGAAGCTGCGATGGATCACGACAAAAAAATCATGCTGGTAGCGCAGAAAGAAGCGTCTACCGATGAGCCAGGCATTAACGATCTCTTCTCTGTAGGCACCGTTGCCTCCATATTACAGATGCTTAAACTGCCTGACGGTACCGTTAAAGTCCTGGTTGAAGGTTTACAGCGCGCACGCATTACCACGCTGTCTGACAGCGGTGAGCACTTTGCTGCTGAGGCCGAATATCTTGAATCACCGGCCGTGGACGAGCGGGAACAGGAAGTTCTGGTTCGTACTGCTATTAATCAGTTTGAAGGCTATATCAAACTGAATAAAAAGATCCCGCCGGAAGTGCTGACGTCGCTCAACAGTATTGAAGACGCAGCCCGTCTGGCTGACACCATTGCCGCACATATGCCATTGAAACTCGCCGACAAACAGTCCGTACTGGAAATGTTTGATATCACCGAGCGTCTGGAATATCTGATGGCGATGATGGAATCGGAAATCGACCTGCTTCAGGTTGAAAAACGCATCCGTAACCGTGTCAAAAAACAGATGGAAAAGAGTCAGCGTGAGTACTATCTGAATGAGCAAATGAAAGCGATTCAGAAAGAGCTGGGTGAAATGGATGATACACCTGACGAACATGAAGCGCTGAAACGCAAAATCGAAGCGGCAAAAATGCCGAAAGAAGCGCGTGAAAAAACCGAATCTGAGCTGCAAAAGCTGAAAATGATGTCACCGATGTCCGCTGAAGCCACCGTGGTGCGCGGTTACATCGACTGGATGCTTCAGGTACCGTGGAACGCCCGCAGCAAAGTGAAGAAAGATCTGCGTAAAGCGCAGGAAGTTCTCGATAGCGATCACTTTGGCCTCGAACGTGTTAAAGATCGTATTCTTGAATATCTTGCAGTGCAGACGCGCGTCAGCAAAATTAAAGGACCGATCCTCTGTCTGGTTGGGCCTCCAGGTGTGGGTAAAACCTCACTGGGGCAATCTATTGCCCGTGCGACAGGTCGTGAATATGTGCGTATGGCGCTGGGTGGCGTGCGTGATGAAGCGGAAATCCGCGGGCATCGCCGTACTTACATCGGTTCCATGCCGGGCAAGATGATTCAGAAAATGGCCAAAGTGGGCGTTAAAAACCCGCTATTCTTGTTGGATGAGATCGACAAAATGTCCTCGGACATGCGCGGTGATCCGGCTTCCGCTCTGTTGGAAGTCCTGGATCCTGAGCAGAACGTCGCGTTCAACGATCACTATCTGGAGGTGGATTACGACCTGTCCGATGTGATGTTTGTGGCGACGTCCAACTCAATGAATATCCCGGCACCTTTACTGGATCGTATGGAAGTGATTCGTCTTTCCGGTTATACCGAAGATGAAAAACTGAATATCGCCAAACAGCATCTGATGCCGAAACAGATAGAGCGTAATGCCCTCAAGAAGACCGAACTGACGATCGACGACAGCGCCATTATCGGTATCATCCGTTTCTATACCCGTGAAGCGGGCGTGCGTAGTCTGGAACGTGAACTTTCTAAATTGTGCCGTAAAGCAGTCAAACAATTGCTGATGGATAAAACCCTCAAGCATATTGAGATCAACGGTGACAACCTGAAAGACTTCCTCGGTGTACAGAAAGTCGATTACGGCCGTGCTGACACCGAAAACCGCGTAGGTCAGGTGACTGGTCTGGCCTGGACCGAAGTGGGGGGTGAACTGCTGACCATTGAAACCGCCTGCGTACCAGGTAAGGGTAAACTGACCTATACCGGCTCTTTGGGCGAAGTGATGCAGGAATCCATTCAGGCGGCGCTGACCGTGGTGCGTGCACGCGCGGAGAAGCTGGGTATCAACCCTGACTTCTACGAAAAACGTGATATTCACGTTCACGTACCTGAAGGGGCAACGCCAAAAGATGGTCCAAGTGCCGGTATTGCGATGTGTACTGCGCTGGTTTCCTGTCTGACGGGGAACCCGGTGCGTGCAGACGTGGCGATGACAGGGGAGATCACACTGCGTGGTCTGGTTCTGCCGATCGGTGGTCTGAAAGAGAAGCTGCTGGCCGCACACCGCGGTGGTATCAAAGTGGTGCTGATCCCAGACGACAACAAACGTGATCTGGAAGAAATTCCGGCTAACGTGTTGGGTGATCTTGAGATACATCCGGTGAAACGTATCGATGAGGTGTTGAATTTTGCACTACAAAATCCAGCCTTCGGTGCCTTACCCGTTGCAGCAAAATAGTGATTATGACCGTCACAGTTAGATAAAACACAGGCTGGCAGGTGAAATCTCACTTGCCAGCCTTTTTTTGTGTCGTTAAGTTAGTTAGCTGTCAGGAAGTTTCAGGCTGCTTTCAGCCGCTTGCATAGCCCTGACAAGCTTGATATAACAGCTGCGCTGTCATATTTGCAGGGAAAATGCGATATGACGATAGAATTTCAAGAGGGGATGAATAGAGTGAATAAGTCACAACTGATCGACAAAATTGCCGCCGGTGCTGATATTTCTAAAGCGGCTGCTGGGCGTGTATTGGATGCTGTACTTGGATCGGTAACAGACACCTTGAAATCTGGGGAAGAAGTTGCACTGGTAGGCTTTGGTACTTTCTCTGTTCGTGAGCGTTCTGCGCGCACTGGACGCAACCCGCAGACTGGGAAAGAAATCAGTATTGCTGCGGCAAAAGTACCTGGTTTCCGTGCTGGTAAAGCGTTGAAAGACGCCGTCAACGGTTAATTACCTGCAGGTCAGGCGTCAAACCTGCGAGACGAAAGCCCAAAGCGTGCTTTATTCCCAGGTCTGGTTGTTAAACAATAACCTGACGTCACCGGGCTGGTAAGGTAAGATACAAGGCGCATCGGAATCGATGCGCTTTTTTTATTACAGCGGAGTGTTGCCTCACTATGATGGACAATTTACGCGCGGCCTCCAGTCACGTCGCGCTCAAAATCATTCTGGCCTTGATTATTCTGTCCTTTGTTTTGACAGGGATGAGTAGCTACTTGACCGGCGGTTCGGGCGACTATGCAGCGAAAGTGAATGGTCAGGAAATTGGACGTGCTCAGTTGGAAGAAGCGGTGCAAAGCCAGCGTAGCCGACTGCAGCAACAGCTTGGGGATCAATTCTCTGCGCTGGCAGGCAGTGATGGCTACATGCAGCAACTGCGTCAGGAATCCCTTAATAACCTGATTGACGTGACTTTGCTCGACCAGTATTCCAAAAAATTGGGTATCACCGTCAGCGATCAACAGATCAAAGACGCTATTCTGGCGACCCCACAATTCCAGACTGATGGCCATTTCGACAATACCAAATACCTGCAAAGTATCCAGGGTATGGGTTACAGCGCAGACAATTTTGCTAAATTGATGAAACAGCAATTGGTCAGTCAACAGCTGGCTCAGGCTTTTGGCACGTCAGATTTCGTTCTGCCGGCTGAAACTAAAACCATGTCTGAGTTGCTTTTGCAGGAACGCGACGTGCGTACGGCAACCCTAGATACCGCAGCGCTGGCTGCGAAACAGCAGGTTAGCGACAGTGAAGCGCAGGCATTTTACGAGCAGAACAAAAATAACTTTGTCTCTCCTGAACAGGTAAAAGTCAGCTACATCCAAATGGATGCCGCGGTTATGCAGGGAAAATCAACCGTAAGCGATGCCGATGTAACTGCTTACTATGACCAGCATAAGAGCGAGTTCGGTCAGCCAGAGCGACGTCGTTATAGCGTCATCGTTCTCAAAACCCAGGCGGATGCCGATGCCGTTGCTGCTGAATTGAGCAAAGGTGCTGATTTTGCCGCACTGGCAAAATCCAAGTCGATTGATACGCTGAGCGGTAAGCAGGGCGGCTTAATGGATTGGGTTGAACCTGAAACGACACTGCCGGAATTCAAAAGCGCCAATCTGACAACCAAAGGCCAGGTTTCCGGTGTGATTAAATCTGACAGTGGCTTCTTCATTCTGCGTCTCGAAGACATTAAACCAGAGCAGACCAAGCCCCTGGCTCAGGTACACGACAGCATCGTGAATAAGCTGAAACAAGAGAAAACCGTTGACGCATACTATGCGTTACAGCAAAAAGTCAGCGAAGCCGCGACTAACGACAACGAGTCTTTGGCCTCAGCCGAAGAAGTCGCTGGCGTGAAAGCGACCCATACTGACTGGTTTACTCAGCAAGCTATCCCCGCGGGCATTAACTTCAAACCTGTCGTTCAGGCTATCTTCGAAGGTGGTTTGATTGGTCAGGACGGCACGCCGGGCAACAACTCAGACATCATTACTGTTGACGGCGACCGTGCGTTTGTTGTGCGCGTTGATGCTCACAAAGCTGAAGGCTTCAAGCCTTTAGCTGACGTTAAAGATCAAGTGGTTGCATTAGTGAAACGTCAGAAAGCGGAAAACCAGGCACGTATCGATGGTGAGAAGCTACTGACGGCGCTTAAAGCCGGTAAAGGTGATGAAGCGTTGAAGGCCGCAGGTCTGAGCTTTGGCGACATGCTGAAAGTCCAGCGCACTCAGCAGCCATCCGCGTTTGAACAAAACGTTTATGCATTGCCGCATCCACAAAAAGATCAGCCGGTATACGGCTTATCGCAGGATGAGAAAGGTAACAGTGTTCTCGTTGAGCTGACTGCGGTTAATCCGGGCAAGCTGCCAGATAATGAAACGGCACGCTTTGAGCAGGAATTGCAGCAGTCTTCGTCTAACGTTACTTTTGATGCGTTGCTGACGAACCTTCGTCATGAAGCCAAAATCAAGCTGGGTTCTGCCGCTCAAGTCCAGTAAACGCCGCAAACATTTGCAACGCGTTGCAACAACCAAAGGCCGCTTTCGCGGCCTTTTCCATATGTTGAATCTGCCCGTTGTTGCCTGATAAAACTTGCTGCACTCTGTCCGTGCTGAAAACACATGGAGGATACAGCATGAAAAAATTAGGCATTACTTCACTCTCACTGGCCCTGGCTTTGGGTCTTTCTACTCTTCCTGTCATGCTTCAGGCAGCGCCAACGGCGGTCAGTTCGGTTGCCACCACGGCATCAACGTCGGCTGCAGCTCAGGCTCCGATCAACAAGGTGGGAACGTCTGTAGCTAAAAAAGAGCAAGCTATCACCACGGATGACGCTTCGGTCAACATCAATACGGCAACCGCCGAAGATTTTGCCCGGGTGATGAACGGCGTGGGGCTCAAAAAAGGGCAGGCGATCATCAGTTATCGCGAAGAGTTGGGGCAGTTCACCGCGATAGAGCAGTTGCAGGAAGTCCCGGGAATTGGTGCAGCATTATTTGAACGTAACAAGGACCGTCTGAAACTGTGACGGATGTCGCGGCGATAACCTGATAAAGGTTATCGCCGTTTTCTTCTGCTAAGCTTTCAAGACGTCTGACCAGTACAGATGCCTTATCTGACCCCTTTCGCAGGAGTGCCGAAGAGATTATGCATACATTTATCACCGTTCGCGGTTTTCATATCGACGTCTATCAACATGTTAATAATGCCCGCTATCTTGAGTTTTTAGAGTCTGCCCGCTGGGAGTGGCTTGATAATAAAAGCGGCTTCAAGTGGATGAGCGCCAATAACATCGCGTTCATCGTAGTTAACATTAATATCAACTACCGCAAGCCAGCCACCTTAGGCGATGTATTACGCATCGACAGCAGCCTTCAACAGCTCAATGGCCGAAGCGGCGTCATAGAACAGGTGATCACCCGTGAAGGTGATATTGTCGCCGACGCCACCCTGACCTTTGTCTGTATTGATTTGCGAACACAAAAAGCCTTGCCGCTTGAAGGTGAACTGCTGGAAAGATTGCGTGAGCTGGAGCTGAAGGAGAATTAAGGTATTGCGGTGAAAAGTAGGCTAAAGGCTGGGAAGGTGACTGGCCGGGCGTGAGGTCACAACCCAGCCATGAGATAGTTGACCTTAACGCAGGCCCGTTTTCTTTTTCAAACTGGCATTCACACCGTTTTTATCCTGCTGATACTGTTGCAGGCCGTTGGCACGTAAATGACAGGCGGCGCATTCACCACAGCCCTCACCCGCAATGCCGTTATAACAGGTGAGCGTTTGGTGGCGTACCAATTCCAACTGCTGGTAATAGTCAGCCAGTGCCCAGGTTTCCGCCTTGTTGAGCCACATCAGTGGCGTTTCAAAGCGGATTTCACGGGCGATGCCCAGTGATACCGCATGGTTTAGTGCTTTAACGAATTCGTCGCGACAGTCAGGGTAGCCGGAGAAGTCAGTTTCACACACGCCGGTTATGACTGCCTCAGCCTGAATCTGATAGGCGTAAATCGCTGCCAGCGTGAGGAACAAAATATTGCGGCCCGGAACAAAGGTGCTAGGCAGGCCGTTATCTTCCGTCTCACCTAAAGCAGGGACGGGAATGTTGTCGCGGGTCAGGCTGCTGACCGCGAGTTCGTTCAGCAGGCCGACATCCAGCACCTTATGGGCTTTCGCACCCAACTTAACGGAAAGCTGGCGGGCAATGTCGATCTCAGCGCGATGTCGTTGACCATAATCGAAGGTAATGCACTGCACTTCATCATATTGCGTCAATGCCTGAATAAGGCAGGTCGTTGAATCCTGACCCCCGCTAAAAACCACCACTGCTCTTTTCATTTTTTTACCTGTTTGACTCGAGTGTTTGCCCGATGCGCTGACAATAAAAATCACGCCCATGTTACTGCCCTTTCGCTTGATATAAAAGGTCAGGGCAGAGGCGGCGGGATCCACGCCTGACAAAAATCAAACCAACCCCACGCGGTCAGCTGAACGCCATTTACGCGAGGCGGCGCGCTGACCTGATATTGATAGTTAAACAGCGGCGTGATGATCCCGCGTTTCATCCAGCGATAAAAATGCTCCCGCAGCTCTTCTGCTCTTTTATTGGCGAGCGGAATTTGCTGAATCGACTGCAAGCGACACTCTTGCTCCAGTAGATCTTCATCACTGAGAATACCGGGCCACAGCGGGTCCTGACGCAGCCAGTTCTCCAGCGTGGCTTCAGGTGCTTCGCCAATCAGACGGTCGCCAAGCAGCAGATCGGCAGACGCGATCGATTCAACATCATCCCACAAGCGGCCGGGATGATAGAGAACCTCCAACTCGCAACCCTCAATAGCCAAACAGGTTTTCAGTGCCTCGGCTACAAATTCAAGTTCTATTGGCGGATGAAACACTAATTTAAGTTTTTTTGGCAGAGATACCTGCGCCACATCGTGCTCAGGAATTGGCCATCCAGGCAGCATCTCTTTGCTGGGTTTCACGAGATCGTGATCGATCGGCAACCTATTCAGCAGGCCTGAATGCTGAATGATCATAATGATTTTCTGTGCCTGCTCGCAGGACAAATGCCCTCGCCGAAGGTTGGCTGCAATATAGCAAAACCCCAGACTGGTACTGCGCTTTACCGGTTTTACCTCATCGAGTTCGTTCTGTTCACCTAACATGATCCGCACAGGGTGCTGACAACTGACATTGTCTTTTTGCGCGAACAGTTGTGGCGTTATCCAAAATTCAATGGCGGCCAAAAAAGGATGCTGCAAATGGTAATAAGTATGTTGCTCCAGGCGGACCAATTCCGGCGCAAAACTTGCCAGACGAAAAGGCCCGGCCCCGCAAGTCGGATCATTGGGATGCGACAACAGACAGTTGAGGTCCGCAAGGCGGTGGGCCAGCCAGTAATCCGGGACCTCTAAATCGAATTGCAGGCAAAGAGCATGAGGTTGACTGAGCTGAGCCACACTCGCCAGCCCGTGGCTGCTGCGCGGCGATTGGCGCAGGACTTCAAAGCAACTGCACAGTTGGCTGGCGGTCACCGGTTCACCATTGTGCCAATAGAGCTGGCTGCGCAGAAAGAAACGCCAGGTTTTCCCGTTGTTACTGATCTGCCAGTGGTGTGCCAGATCGGGTTGCGGCAGGGGTTCTCCGGTAATAAAGCGCGTCAGACCCGCATGGAGAGTGTGCGCCAGATGTTGTTCTGCTCTTCCGGTCAGGGTTTGCGGGTCCAACCGTTGCATAGTGCGATAGTAGGGAATGCGCAGCGTCGGGGCATCTGCCTGCCACTGCCCGCCAAGATGCGGTGACAGCAAGGCATTGAGATGCTGAGGATCCATTTCACTGAGTTGCAAAGCGGCTGAGTGATCGCCATTTTTCAGCAACTGTTGCAGATAGGACTCGCGCAAACTTTCGGGCGATGTCAGGCACTGAATCGAGGCGCGTTTTCCACGGCCCGGCTGTGACTGCCAGCTTATCCAGCCTGCATGCTGAAACTGCGCCAGTAAAGTGCGTGTATGACGTTCGCTGCAACAAAAGATTTCGGCCAGATCGGCAACGGTCAATGCTGAAGGCTGATTGCCGACGTTCACATACAGCCGCTGATACTGATTAAGACGGTTTTGCAATCGCATAGGAATTCGCAACGTTCAGATAATATAGGCTAGGGGGGTAGCATAACGGAGTCTGCGCACTGGCACATCTAACGGAAAGGCGGAATGTGAGCTAAATCAGGAACAGTATTTATAAAGTGTTCCCTATTACTTCCGTAAATACGGGGGCATACTCTTAGGGTGAACTCTTTCGAAGGCAGTCAGTCAGGAAACTCTCTTTCATGCCGTTCTGTCTGGTAATTGCGAGGTTTTATGTTCCGTTTGGCTGCTTTTGATATGGATGGCACGCTGCTAATGCCAGATCACCGGTTGGGTGAAAAAACGCTGTCTACTTTGCGTCAATTGGCTAATAAACCGATGACGCTGACGTTTGCGACAGGACGCCATTACCTTGAAATGAAGGACATTCTGGCGAACCTGAATCTGGAAGGATACTTGATCACTGGCAACGGAACACGTATCCATGACTTGGCCGGGCACCGCCTGCATGCCAGTGATTTATCGTCAGATTGTGCTGAAGAACTGTTGAATACCCGCTGGAATACGCCTGCCAGTCTGCATGTTTTTCGTGATGAAGGTTGGTTCACCGACCTCGATGACCCGCAGCTGCTGGTGCCGCATGAGTTCAGCGGTTTTGGCTATCAGTTATGCGAGCTGTCAACGCTGCCCGTCACGGGTAGCAGCAAAGTCTGTTTTACCGCGCCGCATGAAGTGCTGCTTGAATTGGTGCCGTCGATAGAAGCTCACTTCGGCTCACGCGTTGATCTCTGTTTCTCCGCTGCTGACTGTCTGGACATCATGCCCGCGGGCAGTAATAAAGGCAGTGCGCTGGCGCTGCTGACGGGCAAACTGGGAATTGAGATGTCTGAATGCATGGCGTTTGGTGATGCGATGAATGACCGCGAAATGCTGGAGAACGTCGGCATGGGGCTGGTTATGGGTAACGCGTTGCCGGTGCTGAAACAACATTCTCCTCATCTGCAAGTTATCGGCCATTGCCAGAATCAGGCAGTGTCCCACTTTTTACAACATTGGCTGCATTCACCACACCTCACCTATTCCCCCGAATATTAAGGTTATTTCAGCCAGCCGGGCTATCTGTCCCGGCTTTTTTCTGTCTGCCGTACCTCTGCCGTCAAATTCTCATAGGAATTTCATACAGTTCCCTGAGCTGACCCAGCCTGTCTGTGACTCATTCCGGCTTTTATGTATCAATCAATAATCAGCACACGCCAGCTAATTGCTGGCTGTAATGACTGATGTCGCCGATATTCGCTGCCACCCACTCTTCATTGAAATAGGTATTCAGATACCGTTCACCGCTGTCGCATAGCAACGTCACAATTGAGCCGGTTTCGCCTTTCTCACGCATCTGTTTTGCCAGTTCAAGCGCACCCCACACGTTGGTACCGGTGGAACCGCCGACCTTGCGGCCCAGAACGGTTTCCAGCCAACGCAGGGTGGCAATGCTGGCGGCATCTGGCACGCGGATCATACTGTCAATCACGCTGGGAATAAACGACGGTTCGGCGCGCGGGCGGCCAATCCCTTCAATACGGCTGCTGCATTGTGCGGTAACCGACGGATCGCGTTGCTGATAATAATCGTAAAACACTGAATTCTCAGGGTCGACGACGACCAGTTCCGTATCATGCCCCTGATAGCGGATATAGCGGCCGAGCGTGGCGGAAGTACCGCCGGTTCCTGCGCTCATCACCAGATAACGCGGTATTGGGTGTGGCTCCAAAGACATCTGACGGAAGATGCTGTCGGCAATATTGTTATTACCGCGCCAGTCGGTCGCGCGCTCGGCATAGGTAAACTGATCCATATAGTGGCCTTTTAACTCGCGCGCCAACTGTTCGGAGGCAGCATAAATCTGGCCGGAATTCTCAACGAAATGGCAGCGTCCGCCGTAAAATTCGATTTGCTGGATCTTACGCGGCGCGGTACATGATGGCATGACGGCGATAAACGGCAGGCCGAGCAGGCGGGCAAAATAGGCTTCTGAAATAGCCGTGCTGCCCGAAGAGGCTTCAATGATCGGCGTATTCTCACGGATCCAGCCGTTGCACAGTCCATACAAAAACAGCGAACGGGCCAGGCGGTGTTTCAGGCTGCCGGACGGATGGGTACTTTCATCTTTCAGGTAGAGTGATATGCCGGGGAAATCCGCCAGATTCAGGCGCATCAGATGGGTGTCGGCAGAACGCTGAAAATCTGCGTCGATCTCTTTAATGGCGTTATTCACCCAGGCATTGGTCATGTTGAAGTCCGTGGAAAGGATTTTGATTGTCTTTAGGTTAACGTATTCAACGGAGAAATAAGTTACTCTTTAGACTATAAAATTACATGATAAGAGAATCTTTTTCTCCAGAGTGAATAAATGGTAGATAAAATTGACCGCAAACTATTGGCGATGTTGCAGGAAGACTGCACTCAGTCGATCACCGTGCTGGCAGACGCCGTAAATCTGACCACTACGCCCTGCTGGAAACGTCTGAAACGCCTCGAGGATCAGGGGATCATTCGCGGCCGGGTCGCGCTGCTGGATAACGAAAAGCTGGGGCTGAGCCTGACGGCGTTTGTGCTGATTAAAACTCAGCACCATAGCAGCGACTGGTATCGAAATTTCGTTGATCAGGTAGCCGCGCTGCCCGAGGTGCTGAGCTTTTACCGTATGGCGGGTGAATATGATTATTTGCTGCAAGTGCAGGTGGCGGATATGAAAAGCTACGACAACTTTTACAAGCGGTTGGTCAACGGCGTTCCTGGCCTGATCGACGTGACTTCGAGTTTTGCAATGGAACGGATTAAATCCACCACTGCATTACCATTGTAAGCACATCAAAATCTTCGCTATTGCTGCCGTGTTGTGGCGCCGCTGAAGTCAAATTGTTATGCCATGTTTCAGCAAAAAGTTTCATCAGAATGGCATGTTAACAATGGTATTCTGGTCGCTGCTCGATAATAAAAATCATTCTGGGTGTTAGAAGGCCAATGTGTTGGTCATCAATAAATGGATAAATCTGCGTGAGACTGTTTGCTCAATTAGGCTGGTATTTCCGCCGTGAATGGCGACGTTACCTCGGTGCTGTCGCTCTGCTGATCGTCATCGCTATTTTGCAGTTACTGCCGCCAAAACTGGTGGGGATTGTCATTGATGGCGTGACCTCAAAACAAATGACCCCAAAAGTCTTATTCGGCTGGCTCGGGCTGATGCTGGGCACGGCTATTGTGGTGTATCTGTTGCGCTATGTCTGGCGCGTTCTGCTGTTTGGAGCCTCCTATCAGTTGGCCGTCGAACTGCGTCAGAACTTTTTTAAACAGCTCAGCCGTCAGCATCCGGCATTCTATCTGCGTCACCGAACCGGGGATCTGATTGCCCGCGCCACCAATGACGTGGATCGCGTTGTTTTTGCCGCAGGCGAAGGGGTACTGACGCTGGTCGATTCGATGGTGATGGGGCTGGTAGTGCTGATTGTCATGGCCACACAGATCAGCTGGCAACTGACGCTGCTTTCTTTGGTGCCGATGCCCATCATGGCGATTGTCATCAAACGTTATGGCGACCAGTTGCATCAGCGTTTTAAAACTGCACAGGCGGCGTTCTCCTCGCTAAACGATCAGGCACAGGAGAGTCTGACCAGTATCCGCATGATCAAAGCTTTCGGCCTGGAAAATCATCAGTCCTCGCAGTTTGCCGATGTCGCGGCAGATACCGGGGTTAAAAATATGCGTGTCGCGCGTGTGGATGCGCGTTTTGACCCAACGATCTATGTCGCCATCGGTATGGCCAACCTGTTGGCTATCGGTGGGGGAAGTTGGATGGTGGTGAACGGCCATCTTACGCTGGGGCAACTGACTAGCTTCGTCATGTACCTCGGTTTGATGATCTGGCCGATGCTGGCGCTGGCCTGGATGTTCAATATTGTTGAACGTGGTAGCGCGGCATACAGCCGGATCCGCAGTTTATTGCAGGAAGCGCCAAGTGTAGTTGATGGCGAAACGCCTTTGCCTGCCGGGCGTTCCAGCCTTGAGGTGCAGGTTGTTGATTTCCATTATCCCGAAAACAGCCAGCCTGCTTTGCACGCTGTAGAATTCATTCTGCGGCCCGGCCAGATGCTGGGGTTATGTGGGCCGACGGGGTCGGGTAAAAGTACGTTGCTCGGGCTTATTCAACGCCAGTTTGATGTGAGTGAGGGTGATATTAGCTATCACGGTATGTCGTTGAAAAAAGTCAGGCTTGATGACTGGCGTGGCCGCATGGCGGTGGTGAGTCAGACGCCATTCCTGTTCTCTGACACCGTGGCGCAAAATATTGCTCTTGGTCGCCCGCAAGCCACCCAGCAGGAGATCGAGGAAGCCGCCCGTCTAGCCAGCGTTCACGACGATATTCTGCGCCTGCCGCAGGGGTATGAAACGGAAGTGGGTGAGCGTGGTGTGATGCTTTCCGGTGGTCAGAAGCAGCGTATTTCGATTGCCCGAGCGCTGCTGTTGCAGGCGGAAATTCTCATCCTCGATGACGCACTTTCTGCCGTGGACGGGCGCACCGAACATCAAATTCTTCACAATCTGCGCCAGTGGGGCAGTGACCGCACGGTGATCATCAGCGCCCACCGTTTGTCAGCCCTGACCGAAGCCAGTGAGATTTTGGTGTTTAACAGCGGCACCGTGGCTCAGCGGGGCGATCATGACCATCTGTCCTCACAACCCGGCTGGTACCGCGATATGTACCGTTATCAGCAGCTTGAAGCCGCGCTTGACGATGTTCCGGCAGAACAGGTTCCACAGGTTTTGGTAGAAAATAAACATGATTAAAATTCAGAAAAGCTGGCCGACGCTGAAAAGACTCCTGAGTTACGGCAAAGCCTACCGCAAGCCATTGTCGATCGCGGTGATCATGCTTTGGGTGGCCGCAGCGGCTGAAGTGCTGGGGCCCATTCTTATCAGCTTTTTTATTGATCACTATGTTTCGAAAGGGGAGTTGCCACTTGGGATGGTCAGTCTGCTGGCGATTGCCTTTATTTTGCTGCAATTCCTGGCAGCCGGACTCCACTACTCACAGGCGCTGCTATTTAACCGTGCAGCGGTTGGCGTGGTGCAGCAACTGCGAACCGATGTGATGGATGCCGCCTTGCGCCAGCCTCTCAGCGCTTTCGACACTCAGCCGGTCGGGCAGTTAATTTCACGCGTGACCAATGACACTGAGGTGATCCGTGACCTTTATGTCACGGTGGTATCGACGGTGCTGCGCAGTATGGCGCTGATCGGTGCCATGCTGGTGGCGATGTACAGTCTCGACTGGCGTCTGGCGTCGATTGCCATCTGTATTTTCCCGGCAGTGTTCATCGTCATGGCGGTATATCAGGTATACAGCACGCCCGTTGTGCGCCGGGTTCGCAGCTATCTGGCGGACATTAATGATGGCTTCAATGAAGTGATCAACGGTATGGGCGTTATTCAGCAATTTCGTCAGCAGAAGCGCTTTGGTGAGCGTTTGGCGAGAGCCAGTCAGTCGCACTATCTTGCCCGTATGCAGACCCTCAAACTGGAAGGTTTCTTGTTGCGACCGCTGCTGAGCCTGTTCTCCTCGCTGATCCTCTGTGGTCTTTTGCTGTTATTCGGCTTCAGTGCCGAGGGAACCATTGGCGTCGGTGTGCTGTATGCCTTCATTAATTACCTGGGGCGTCTTAATGAGCCGCTGATTGCGCTAACCTCACAGCAGTCGATTTTCCAGCAAGCGGTGGTGGCCGGCGAGCGCATCTTTGATCTGATGGACCGGACGCAGCAGCAATATGGTGAAGACGTCAAACCACTGGCCAGCGGCGAGATTGATATTCGTGACCTGAGTTTTGCTTATCGCCAGGAACAGTGGGTACTGGAGAACATCTCCCTTCATGTGCCTTCGCGTGGCTTTGCGGCGTTAGTCGGTCATACCGGCAGTGGTAAAAGCACACTGGCGAATTTACTGATGGGTTATTACCCGGTCAACCACGGTGAGATTCGGGTGGATGGGCGCTTGCTTTCTGAGCTATCTCACACCAGCCTGCGAAAAAGCATTGCGATGGTCCAGCAGGACCCGGTGGTTCTGGCTGAATCTGTCTATGCTAACGTGACATTAGGACGTGATATCGACGAGGAGCAAGTCTGGCATGCGCTGGAAACCGTACAACTTGCGCCGTTGGTCCGTGCGATGTCTGACGGTGTATATACCCGGCTGGGCGAGCAGGGCAATAATCTCTCGGTAGGGCAGAAGCAATTACTGGCGATGGCACGTGTTCTGGTGCAAGCGCCAGAAATTCTGATCCTTGACGAGGCAACCGCTAATATTGACTCGGGAACAGAACAGGCGATCCAGCGTGCGCTTCGCGCCATCAGGCAACAAACTACGCTGGTGGTGATCGCGCACCGTTTATCGACCATTGTCGATGCTGACAATATTATGGTGTTGCATCGAGGTCAGGCCGTTGAGCAGGGGAATCATCAACAGCTCCTGGCAGAAAAAGGCCGCTATTATCAAATGTATCAGTTGCAACTGGTGGGCGAAGAACTGGCTTCTGGCCAGCACGAATTACCGGTTCCTGAGAACGTTTGACGCCCCCACTGAAAGCCGCGTTTCGCGCGGCTTTCAGTTTTCATCTTTCCTGTCCTTTTTATCTTGCTGCATCACTCCCGCACCATCATCAGGCATCGCCTTCGCCGCTGCTCCCCGAATGCACTGAAAAATTGCGCGCTGCACTTTTATGGTGCATAGCGGACTGTTTAATACGCCCTCGAGCAACTGTGTTCCACATCACAATATTCTGAAGATGGCGTTGCCGTGCGGCAAAGCTGTTAATCCTACCTTGAGCACAACTCTGGCACAGCCTTTGCTTTAATCAATGCGTATCGGGCGCGAATCCCCTCGCGACAAGCTCTTAATTCGAGGAGTGGCAAAATGAAACTGGTTACTGTGGTGATCAAACCTTTCAAGCTGGAAGACGTGCGCGAAGCGCTGTCTGCTGTAGGAATTCAAGGGTTGACCGTGACCGAAGTTAAAGGTTTTGGTCGTCAGAAGGGACATGCAGAGTTGTATCGTGGTGCGGAGTACAGCGTTAATTTCCTGCCAAAAGTCAAAATTGATATTGCGATTGCTGATGATCAACTTGATGAAGTGATCGATGTTATCAGTAAAGCGGCCTACACCGGCAAGATCGGTGATGGCAAAATTTTTGTTGCTGAATTGCAACGCGTTATTCGCATTCGTACCGGCGAAACTGACGAAGCAGCACTGTAATTTCGGGCTCATGACTTTAGAACATAATTTTAGAACAATAGCTTAGAGAAACAGGGGTGGGTTAATAATGAAAAAACTTCTTTCGATGATGGGACTCGGCGCTGTAGCCATGCTGCCATCACTCGCAATGGCCGCTGCGCCAGCAGTCGCGAACGGTGCTGATAACGCCTTCATGATGATTTGTACCGCATTGGTCTTGTTCATGACCGTTCCGGGTGTGGCACTGTTTTACGGCGGTTTGCTGCGTTCTAAAAACGTGTTGTCGATGCTGACTCAGGTCATCGTCACTTTTGCTCTGGTTTGTGTCCTTTGGATGCTGTATGGCTACAGTCTGGCCTTCAGCGAAGGCAACGCCTTCTTTGGTGGTTTCGGTAATGCCATGCTCAAAGGCATTGGCTTGGATTCTGTCACCGGTACCTTCTCGCAGTTGATCCACGTCGCTTTCCAATGCTCATTTGCGTGTATCACCGTGGCGCTGGTCGTCGGTGGTCTGGCAGAACGTGTACGCTTCGCCGCAGTCCTGATTTTCACTGTGATTTGGCTGACCTTCTCTTATCTGCCGATTGCACACATGGTTTGGGCAGGTGGTTTCCTGGCTGCAGATGGTGCGCTGGACTTTGCTGGCGGTACTGTCGTGCACATCAACGCCGCTATCGCGGGTCTGGTGGGTGCTTACCTGGTGGGTAAACGTGCAGGCTTTGGTAAAGAAGCATTCAAACCGCACAACCTGCCAATGGTCTTCACTGGCGCTTCAATTCTGTACGTCGGTTGGTTTGGCTTCAACGCCGGTTCAGCAAGTGCAGCAAGTTCCATCGCTGCGCTGGCCTTCCTGAATACCGTCATGGCGACAGCGGGTGCAATCCTCTCCTGGACCTTCGTTGAGTGGATGGTACGTGGTAAGCCTTCACTGCTGGGTGCGAGCTCTGGTGCTATCGCGGGTCTGGTTGCTATCACCCCTGCGTGCGGTACGGTCGGTGTGGGTGGTGCGTTAGTCATCGGTCTGGTTGGGGGTGTTGCCGGTCTGTGGGGTGTGGTTACCCTGAAGAAATGGCTTAATGTGGATGACACCTGTGACGTATTCGGCGTCCACGGCGTGTGCGGTATTGTGGGTTGTATCCTGACTGGCGTATTTACTTCCAGCTCTCTGGGCGGCGTAGGCTACGCAGAAGGCGTGACTATGGGTCATCAGGTGTTGATTCAGCTGTTAAGCGTCGGTGTTACGCTGGTATGGTCTGGTGTTGTCGCCTTCATCGCTTACAAAGTGGCGGATATGCTGGTCGGTCTGCGTGTCCCTGAAGAACAGGAACGCGAAGGTTTGGACGTCAACAGCCACGGCGAAAACGCTTACAACCAATAAAATGGGATCAGAGAAAGCAGTGTGCTACTTGATTCTTTGATGAACAGAACATAATTATAAAATAATGATGAGAGTAAAAGGGGCGATACCTGAGGGTATCGCCCCTTTTCTTTTACCCTAAGGTCTTATTCACTCTGGGGTTCTCTTGCGGATAACCCCTTCCTGCACCGTTGAGGCCACCAGCACGCCGTCACGGGTATAGAACTGACCGCGCACAAACCCGCGCGCGCCCGACGCTGAAGTACTTTCAACCGCGTAGAGCAGCCAGTCATCCATACGAAACGGGCGGTGGAACCACATCGAATGGTCGATAGTGGCGACCTGCATGCCTGGTTCGAGAAAGCCGATGCCGTGAGGTTGCAGCGCGGTGGGCAGAAAATTGAAATCTGACGCGTAACCGAGCAAGTACTGGTGGATGCGCAGGTCATCAGGCATGGTGCCATTGGCGCGGAACCACACCGCGCGGTTCGGTTCTTCTTTGCTGCCTTTGAGTGGGTTGTGGAATTTCACCGGGCGCATTTCGATAGGCTTCTGGCCGATGAACTTCTCCCGCACTTTTTCCGGGATCAAATGTGTCAGACTCTTGGCGATATCGGATTCCGAAATCAGTGACTCCGGTGGTGGCACGTCCGGCATGGTGTTCTGATGTTCAAACCCTTCTTCGTGGCTCTGGAAAGACGCAGTCATATAGAAAATCGGTTTGCCGTTCTGTACGGCTTTCACCCGGCGGGCGCTGAAACTGTTGCCGTCGCGCAGGATTTCCACGTCATAAATGATCGGTTTGCTGCTGTCGCCGGGACGTAAAAAATAGCTATGGAACGAATGGATCCCACGGTCGCTCGGTACGGATTGCTTGGCGGCATACAACGCTTGCCCGACAACCTGCCCGCCAAAGACCTGGTGTAAACCAAGATCTTCACTTTGACCACGAAACAACCCTTCTTCGATTTTTTCCAGATCAAGCAGATCCAGTAAGTTTTGCAGTGCCTGACTCATAGGTGGCCTCATGAAAGTAGGTCGCCTGACTGTTCGGAAAACTCCGATAAATTCATCAACAGCAGGAGGAACGGTGCGTTATCTCTTTCATAATAGTAGAAAAAAACCAAGCCAAGAAGCTGAATTTGGCGGTCGGGAGGCGGGAACCAGATTTTTGTGCCATGATTAATGCGTAAGGTGGTGAAAGCCACTGCTCATAGTCGGCGTTTATTAGAGTTGGTCGACAAGCGAAAATAAAAAGGAGAACGATCAATGAAACTTTGGCAGATTGTAGGTGGAACCGCGCTGTCTCTCACTCTGGCCGGTTGCGCTTCGCAGCACTCCACTCCAGCGCAGGAAGCTCCTGCCAATACCTCGGCAAGTCCGTCAGGCCCGGCGATAACCGGCCCGAATGTATCCGGTACGGTGAATATTTCTCAACGCATTGCTCTGCCGCCTGACGCCGTTTTGACGGTAACGATGTCTGATGCCTCGATGTCCGATGCACCATCCCGCGTCATTGCGCAGAAAGTGGCCCGTACCGGTGGTAAACAGTCACCCTTTACCTTTATTCTGCCGTACAACCCTCAGGATATCGCGCCAAACGCACGCGTGATCTTGAGTGCAGCTGTGACGGTAAATGGTCAGATGACCTTCATCACCGACTCGGTGAAAGAAGTGGTCAACCGTGGACAGGGTACCCGTGCTGACTTGCAGTTAGTGCCCGTTGCTTCCGTGCCAGTCGCTACCAAACCAGCAGGCCTGGGACCGATGAGCAATCCGAATAACCCGGGGCTTGAAGCTGCACCGACCGCACCTGCTCCGGCACCGGTCGATCCGGCGCCAGCTCAGCCAATGTATTAATACCCGGCGAAAGGACAATGAGCGTCAAAAACACCGCTGCGGCGGTGTTTTTTTATGGATGTTAATCACCACTTCCAACCATATTTCTCCAGATCAATACGTCCGTTTTCAAACATAATGCCTTCTGATAGCAGCGCTTGCCGCTGACGTTTGAAATCTTCACCCTGCTGGGAGATCTCGCCGTGACGGTTAATCACCCGGTACCAGGGCAGCGAACTGCCTTCGGGTAATCTCCTGAGTACCCCGCCGACCTGACGAGCGGCGCGTGGAGAACCGGCCAACTGCGCCACGTTGCCATAAGTCGTGACTTGCCCCGGCGGAATGGCCGCGATTATCTGATAGACGCGCTGGCGAAAATTATCTGTCTCCGACATGGTTGGCTCCTCAGTGTGCATACCCCCATTATGCCGTAAACCCTGATTTCATAAAGCTTCTTACATGGCGAAGGAATCGGGGGTTGTATAAGAAAACAACGGTCGTCGGCGGTTACCTTGCTTTTGGCGCGCCCATCCCTGATAATGCAGACCGCTTCGATTCTCCTGCATGGGGACACGGAGCCAGTAATGACAATGGGGGCCCTGTTGGTTCTCCCGCAACACTAACTTGTTAACTCGGTCAGGTCCGGAAGGAAGCAGCCGCAGCAGGCGTCGTGTGTGCCGGGATGTAGCTGGCAGGGCCTCCACCATTTCTGTCATACCCTCTTTTTTACCCGTATTTTCCCCCTGTATTTTCCCTGAGTCATTTTCTGCGCCCATAAAAAAGGGCACGATCATCGCACCCTGTTTTTAACACGATTTCCAATCGTCAGTGATGCACGAGTGTCGTGAAGTAGTAGGCCAGCGGAATCGCCAAAATGTACAGCCCCACCGGTATCTCCCGCGCTTTTCCCGCCACCACTTTAATGATGATGTAAAACAGTAGGCCGCCGGCAATACCGGTACCAAAACTGTTGGAAATCAGGGTGATCATCACCATCATCAGCACCGGTAAACCGTCGGTGAAATTCGCCAGGTCCACTTTGCGCAGGCCGCTGAACATATTCAGGCCGATAAGAATCAGCGCAGGGGCGGTGGCTTCTTTGGGGATCATCAACGCAATGGGTGTGAAAAGCAGTGTCAGCAGGAACATCACCGCGGCCGTCAGTGCCGTCAGCCCGGTTTTTCCGCCCGCTTCTGCCGCTGCAGAGGATTCAATCAGCGCAGTGGCCGCCGGAATACCGACGAGGGGACCGAGTGCGGCAGCAATCGAGTCCACCATAAACGGACGGTTGATGTGCGGCATATTGCCTTGTTCATCCAGCAGGCCGGCTTCACCGCCGACTGCCAGCGTGGTTCCCATGGTAGAGAAGAATTCCGACGCAAAGAAAATGAACAGGAAGGGTAAGAAAGCAATATTAATGGCACCGATCAGATCAACTTTACCTAACAGCGGCGCGAGCGAGTGCGGCATCGAAAGCCATTGCGGCGGCAGATGCGTTACGCCAAAAGGAATACCGACCAGCGTGGATAACAAAATCGCCCATAAGATTGAGCCTGGTACTTTTCTTGCCTGTAAACCGACTGCGGCCAGTAAGCCGAGCAGGGCTATCAGCGCGCCGGGCGAGGTGAAATCACCCAACGCCAGTGCACTGTTTTTGGCATTCGCCAGCACCAGACCGGCATTACGAAACCCGAGCAGCGCGATGAAAATGCCGATGGATGCTGTCAGCCCGAGCTTGATTGACTGAGGCACCGAGCGCGTCACCACTTCCCGCAGCCCAAACACCGTCATCACGAAGAACAGAATTCCCGACCAGCAGGCGATCCCCAGCGCAACGGGCCAACTGATGCCATCTCCCGCCAGTGTGATCCCAACCAGTACCGAACCGCCTATGCCGGGGCCGACCATAAAAGGCAAGTTGGCATAGAACGCCATCAGCAGCGTCCCCAGCACAAATACCAGGATCACGCCGGTAGTGGCTGCACCTTTATCGATACCGCCGGTCGCCAGCAGACCGGGGATCACCACCAATAAATAGGCCGCTGCCAGGAAACCGGTGATACCCGCCAGACACTCGGTTTTTACCCGCGTGCCACGCTGGCGCAATTGAAAACGTCGCTGTAACCAGCTTTCGTCGCTGGCCGTCGCGACGTTTTTAATGGAACTGTCAGTCATGATGAAAACTCCCTGAAACGTTCTGTTTATTATGATGTTGTTTTTGCTATCACTGTTTCAACGGCGTGTTTGTGCACGCCGTTACGCGTCGTTTTCCCAAATTTCGAGGACAGGGTCGACAACTTCGCGTAATTCACCGTCGGTCAGGCCTAAATCCGTCAAGTGCGGGCCGGCATTGCAAGCCAGACACGTGCCTTCAATGGCTTTAAATACCCGATAAGGGGGTTCCCAATCGGCGATTTGGCCGCTGAGTTCCCGCAGGTTTTTAAACTGTTCGGCCAGCTGTGCGGCAGGCAAGTCTGACAACATGCCTGCAATTGGCATAGCGATATGGGCCAGCAACGCACCGTTCTGACTGAGCGCCATGCCACCGCCGCTGGTGATAAGCTGATTTGCCGCCAGCATCATGTCGGCCGGGTCACGGCCCAGCACCACCAGATTGTGCGAGTCATGGGAATAGGAGGTAGCAATCGCGCCGCGTAACTCTCCCCAGCCTTCCAGCAGAGCCATGCGCGGCGTGGCGTCGTGGCGGCCATGGCGGTGTTTGACCCAAATCAGGCTAAAGCCCGCGGGGATCTGCACTACGCCTTCACGAACTTCTACCGTCACTTCGCCCCATTGGGTAAAGCGTGCGCCTTTAATATTACGCAGCCGCGCCTGACCGTTTTTCAGGCCAGGAATGCGCAGCTGGAAATCTTCGGCAACTTGCGCTGAAAGGCGCATCGTGTCGCGCGGTGGCAGAACATCGCTGGCGGCTGGTGGGCTAAACAGCAGTTTACCGTTGAGCGAAACGCACTTGCCCGCCACGTAGACCCGCAGCGGATTGAGCGTTTCCAGTGAGTCAAAGATGACCAGATCGGCGATGCGCCCGGCGGCGATCAAGCCTAAGTCAGGACGCTGCATACGGATTGCGGCATTGAAAGTTGCCATGCGAAGCACGTCTTCAGCCCGCAGACCGTGGGAAATAAGCAACTTAATTAGCGCGATCAAACCGCCTTTTTCTAATAAATGGTCCGGCGGGACATCATCGGTGCACAGGGTGATTTGCGAGGAGAGGTGCGGAAGCGTTTTTAGTACAGCCACAATGTCAGCCAGCAAATAGGGGTGCGAACCGCGAATTTGCAGCGTCAGGCCGGCGCGAAGCTTCTCGAGAGCATCTTCTGCCGAGGTGAGTTCGTGGTCGGAGGTGATTCCGGCGGCGAGGTACGCTTGTAACCCGGCACCTTTCAGGCCGCGCGCATGACCTTCGATAAGTTTGCCACTGCGCAAGCCTGCCTCAAGGATCTCCAGCATTTTCTCGCTGCCATTGAGTACGCCGTGCATGTCCATCACTTCTGCCACACCCGCCACTTCCGGCCAGCTCAACATGGTTTCCATCTCCAGACCGCCGAATTCAGCCCCTGACATTTCAAGATCAGGGGTGGAAGGGACGCTGGATGGCGCGGCGCAAATCACTCTCAAGGGCAGGTTACTGCTGGAGTCCACCGCATAGCGCACACCGTCTACGCCCAGCACATTCGCCAGTTCATGGGGATCCCAGAACACGGTCGTGGTGCCCTGTGCGACGACGATCTCTGCGTAGCGCTCCGGTGGCAGATGCGAACTTTCGATATGAACGTGAGTATCAATCAGCCCCGGAGATAAGTAGGCGCCTGCCAGGTCATCAACGTTTTCGGTTTGAGTAAACTTTCCGCACGGATGCACGCTGGCAATCATGCTGCCGGTCAGGCCTACATCGGCGTCGCGGATTTCGCCAGTGACCATATCGATAACCCGGGTGTTAACTAGCAGACGGTCAAAAGGGATATTGCCTAAAGCTGCCTGTACCGCGCGCTGACGCAGGGCGATGTCAGAAGCATAATTATTCATGGATAAAGTCCGTAAGCGGAAAGTCATCAGGCTAATGTAGGGAGCGGAATGGGGTTTGCACAGATGATTTATTTTATCGCTCTATAAGAAGGGGTTATGCTGAGCAATCGTTTCCCTTTATGACAGGATCACCGCAAGCTATGTCTGAACCCTGGCGCCGACTGCCTGCGTTATCCCTCAAGCAGGTGCAATATTTCGTGACTCTGGCGCAGTTGCGCAGTTTCACGGAAACCGCAAACCGGCTGGCGATCAGCCAGCCTGCACTCAGCAGTGCGTTACGGCAAATAGAGTCGGTATTGGGTGGGAAGCTGCTTAATCGCACCGCGCAGGCCGTGACACTAACGGAGCTTGGCGTGGCGATATTGCCTCATGCGGAACGGCTGTTGAATGTTGCACACAGTGCGTTTGATGATATGCAGCAAATCATGCAGCAGGGCGGTGATGGCACGCTGCGCATCGGATTAGTGCCTTCGGTGAGTACGTTGTTGTTTCCTGCGGTACCGCAGTTACTTTCCGAACACTTCCCTACAATGCGGGTCGAATTTCACGATCTGACCAACGATGCGCTGTTGGTTGAGTTGGATAATGGTTCACTGGATTTCGGCATTGGCGCGGCAGACAGCACGGTGCCTGACAGCCTGACGGTTTACCCTCTGCTTGAGGATCCATTTGTGGTGGTGATGCGTAAGGACGATGTATTAGCAGAAACGCACAATTTACCTTGGCGGCAATTAGCTAAAAGGCCCATTGCGCTGTTTCTGAAAGGGAATGTCAGCAGGCTGGTGACGGCAATAGTCGAGAGTCACAAAATCAACCTGAGCATAAACTATCGCGTCGATTTTCAGGAAACCCTGTACGGACTGGTGCGTTCACGGCTGGCGCTGGCCATTTTACCCCAATTGTATACAGCCTCGCTCAATGACGATGAATTAACGGTCATTCCGTTGCAGCAACCAACGCTGAGTCGAACTGTCGCCATGATGCGTAAACCTGCACCTTTGCGTTCGCCGCAAACGGAGCAGTGTTTTCAATTTTTATTAAGGGCTTTTCAGGAAAGAATTAAGAAAGATAGTTAAGCATTTCAATAAACAGAACAGTTAAGGGCGAGGAATGTTTTTGCTGATATAATAACCATTGGGCCAGTCATATTACTGGCCCAATGAAGACATTTATGAACAACGTTAACGTACGAATTTCCAAACGGCAACCGGCACTTTGTCGTAGAGCTTATTCATGGTTAGCTCTGCCAGGCGGTGATCGGCTGCGGAGTAAAACAACTCTAGTTCATCGTCGGAAAGTTCATACTTGTTTTTCTCAATGACGCGCTCAAGTGTATCAATTGTGGTGCATTTTCTTAAACGCATCAAATAGTCGAATTTGTTCATCATGGCCTTTTCGTTATTAATCTCAAATACTGCGGGTAAAGTATTACTTAAGTTTTCATCAGGGTACAGACGTACTCACCTGAGAACATTCTGAATAGTCGTTTTTTGGTCTTTTGCCATTGACGTAAATCAGAATCATTAATTCCATAATTACTGAACAAGGTATAGGTATCATCCAGATACTCTTCAACCAGATCGCTCAGGTGGTTGTCATCAGGATATTTTATTTTGAAGCTCATCACGAAAGACGCAATGTGTTCGATCAGTTCATTAAGTTGCAGATTGACCGCTGATGTCGGGTCGTTAACCCAGCCGTGGTGGCTGTCCCCCAGCGTCGCAATTCCTTCGTCGTACAGGTTTTCATTCAGGAACCGCAACTGTGCTATATCATGTCGCTTAGGCGAGTACTCATCCATATCATCCCCTCCGTAATGGCTTATTCGGTGTTGATAACACTCAGTGAGTAAACAACAAAACTTGGTGGCTTACGGGATAACAGCAACGTCGAAACGCTTTGAACGACAAACTAAAACATTTGTTGCTACTCAACAATAAACACAGATAACAGTGAAACGTTGAAAAGAGGGTTTATTAAAATGACAACATTATAAATGTAATTCATTTTCCCAAACTTACGCAAACGTATTACTCAAACTTACAATTCATCCGTCATTGTAGAGCGTATTGTATCAATAATATCAAATTCTAGTGCATGAGGTTTAACGTTAAATGACACGCGTTCAGTGGTGGACTCATCAGAATTTATGTCCAGACAACCATTAAAAATTGTCCATTTGAACTGATAACTCATTGAATATGATTCGTTACCCATCGGGGTGATAGACGTAACCTTCAAAGAGCCGGGCGTATATTGGGCATTTTCAGAGTAATAACTCAAATCGCCAACCAAAGGGTCTTCGATATCTGAAAGATGCCCTTCAATTACATGTTGTAAATACGCGACGGAAAGTTCTTTCCCATCGATTTCATAAGGGATTAATTTCTTCATGCGATTCCCCTCTTTGAAATGGTCGTAATCTTATTATTACATATTTTCCAACAGAATGTGTCTGGGCTTGAAATTTTTTTTACCCCAGCTTGTTTTATATCTTTATGATTTATAGGTTTTTTATTGTTAGTTCATATTTAATTACCTTTTACTTACATGAATTCAACTAAGCGCTGTCTGCGCTCCAGACGCAGAGGGGGCTTTCTCACGGGCAGTAACGCGGCGGGACATAAAAGATTACAACCTCAGCCATTGAATAAAAGTTTTGCATGTGATGTTATACTATAACAAAAAAAGAGGCTTCCCATGCACAAAACGCTATTTACTCTCTCTGCACTTACCCGCTGCGGTGCTGCTATCACTCTGTTGGCATTGCTTTGGGGTGGTATTTATTGGGCTATTTCATTGCCATGATTTCAGTTAATGAACTTTCCGTCGGCTATGACCGGCGCGCAGTGGCGATGCCAATCAATGGACGTTTTGCCATGGGGTCGCTGACCGCCATTATCGGCGCGAATGGTGCAGGTAAATCAACCTTCCTGAAAACACTGGCAGGGCTACAGGCGCCAGTCGCGGGAAAAGTCAGTTTTGAGGACACAGGCTGCGACGGTAAGCGGCCACGGTTGGCGTATTTACCTCAGCAGGCTGAGCTGGACCGCGCGTTTCCTATCAGCGTTTTTGATCTGGTTGCCATGGGCTGCTGGCCGCAAAGTGGATTATTTGGCGGCATTAGCCGCCGGTCGTTAGTGCAGGTGACAGAGGCACTGGAGACAGTCGGTATGAGTGATATGGCGCATTGGCCTGTCGGTGAGCTGTCCGGTGGGCAATTGCAACGTACACTGTTTGCGCGACTGCTTATTCAGCAGGCGCCGCTTATTATGCTAGATGAACCATTCACTGGCATCGACAGTCAGACCATTGAACTGCTGCTAAAGGTGATTGCCCTGTGGCACCGTGAAGGAAAAACGGTCATTGCAGTTTTGCACGATATTTCCATGGTAGCGCGTCATTTCCCTCAGGTTTTATATCTCAGTGCTGAGCGCAATATCTGGGGAACCACCGATGATGTCCTCAATAATTTCCCCAACCGGACGCATGCCTGCGTCTCTACTGAGACTTTTAGTCTGGCAGCCGGGGTCACCGCGTCATGATACTTTTACATCTCCTTACTGATCCTTTTATCGAATTCGGCTTTATGCGCCGTGCCTTAATTGCCTGTCTGGCGCTTTCCATCAGCGCCACGCCGTTAGGTGTTTTTCTCTTGCTGCGCAGGATGAGTCTGGTGGGTGATGCCTTATCTCACGCCGTTTTACCGGGGGCGGCTATTGGCTATTTAATCTCAGGAATGTCTTTGGTGGCGATGGGGATCGGCGGGTTTATTGCCGGTCTGGCTGTCGCCATGCTTTCCGGGCTGGTAAGCCGCCGCACCCAATTGAAAGAAGATGCCAGTTTTGCCGGGTTCTATCTGGGCTCTTTGGCGCTCGGTGTGACGCTGGTGTCGTTACGCGGTTCCAGCGTGGATTTACTGCACGTGTTGTTTGGTTCGATTCTGGCGATCGACTCTTCGGCCATCGTCATGGTGGGCATTATTACCAGCGTTTCACTGCTGGTGTTGGCAGCGGTTTACCGTGCGCTGGTGATTGAATCGTTTGACTCGCTTTTTCTGCGGGTCAGTGCCGGTAAATGGCTGGCGGCGATCCATGGGATATTCCTGGCGCTGGTGGTGGTGAACCTGGTGGCCGGCTTCCAAATCCTCGGCACATTGATGTCCGTCGGGCTGATGATGTTGCCCGCTGCCAGCGCACGCTTTTGGGCGCGTGACCTGCCGCATACCATTCTCAGCGCGATGGTGATTGGCGTCATCAGCAGCGTGGTTGGCCTGGTGTGGTCTTACTATGCATCGCTGCCGGCGGGGCCGGCGATTGTTCTCAGCGCCAGCGTTATTTTCTTTATCTCAGTCTTATTTGGAACGCGGGGCGGCATGTTGACCGCATCGCGTCGTTAAGCAGTACCACAAGAAAGGAGAAATGATGAAACGTTTACCTGTTGCTCTGGCAGTAGCTGCCCTGCTGTCGAGCCCGCTGGCCATGGCGAAAACCGTTAATGCTGTGGCCAGTTTTTCAATTTTAGGGGATATCGTCCACGAAGTCGGTGGTGAGCATGTGAAAGTCACCAGCCTGGTCGGTCCCGATGGTGATCCGCACAGCTTCGAGCCTTCGCCAAAAGACAGTAAAGCCATCAACGCCTCCGACGTCGTTTTCGTCAGTGGTCTGGGCCTGGAAGGGTGGATCGACCGTCTGGTTTCCGCCTCAGGCTATAAAGGCAAAGTGGTTACCGCATCAGACGGCGTGAACTCGCGTCAGATGGTAGACGACGGGAAACAAATCACCGATCCGCATGCCTGGAACAGTATGGCGAATGGTGTCATTTATGCGACCAACGTAATGAATGCGCTAATTGCGGCGGATCCTGAAGACGCGGATTATTTCCGTCAGCGTGGCGGTGCCTATATAGACCAACTGAAAAAGTTGGATGAGTGGGCTAAGTCTGAGTTCGCCGGTATTCCACAAGAGAAGCGTAAAGTGCTGACCAGCCATGATGCCTTTGGTTATTTTGGTCGTGAGTACAAGGTTACCTTTATGGCACCGGTCGGTTTTTCAACCGAGTCAGAAGCCAGTGCCAGCGGTGTGGCATCGTTGATCAAACAGATCAAGGAAGAGAAGGTCAAAACCTACTTTATTGAGAATCAGACGGATCCTCGCCTGGTGAAGCAAATCGCTGCCGCAACAGGCGCGCAGGCGGGGGGCGAACTTTACCCAGAAGCGCTGTCAGGACCGAAAGGGCCGGCAACTACCTATGAGAAAGCCTTTAAACACAACGTTGAATCTATTGTCGCCAGCATGAAGTAAGTGCCAACCCCTTTCCGTACCCAGTGCGGAAAGGGGATCATCATTTCTGTCATAACGAAAAGCCCCGTCGGGCAAGCGACGGGGCTTTTTTTATCTTCAGAAAAAGAAGCGTTTTTACGAAAATCAGCGTCTCTTCTTCTTACCCTGTACAGCCTTAAAGCGTGGATTACTTTTGCAAATCACGTAAATACGGCCTTTGCGACGAACAACCCGGCAGTCCGGGTGACGATTTTTGGCCGAGCGCAATGAACTTAATACCTGCATCTTGACTCCCTAAATACGTATTACTTTTTACCCAGGAAGCTGCCGAAACGCTGGTTGAAGCGCGCGGTACTGCCTTCTTTTGAGTACTCTTTCTGCTTACCGGTGTAATACGGGTGCGAGGCAGAAGAGACTTCGATAGTGATGTACGGGAAGGTATTGCCTTCCAGTTCAATGGTGCGATCGGTTTTGATGGTGGAGCCGACTTTGAAATATTCGTCTGCGCTGGTGTCGTGAAATACCACGGTGCGGTAAGCAGGATGGATACCGGGTTTCATATTGGCCTCTATTGTTATGTTATACTATAACAATAGTATGCACCGGTTCGTTTTGTGGTTCAAGCCTCTTTAGGCAAAAAAAAAGGCCGCTTGCGCGGCCTTCATGATGTTCTTTCATCCGTTACGGATTGTGGTGCTCTGGTGCATGCGTATGTTCGATATCCACGTTCTTCTTACCGAAGCGGCGGCGAACCACCACGAAGAAGACCGGAACAAAGAAGATCGCCAGCAGCGTTGCGGTGATCATCCCGCCCATTACGCCAGTACCTACGGCGTTCTGTGCACCTGAACCGGCACCACTACTGATAACCAGCGGCATAACACCGAGGATGAATGCCAGTGACGTCATCAGAATCGGACGTAAACGCATACGAACAGCTTCGAGTGTCGCCTCAATCAGACCCTTACCTTCTTTGTCCATCAGGTCTTTGGCGAACTCTACAATCAATATGGCGTTCTTCGCTGACAATCCAATGGTGGTCAACAGGCCCACCTGGAAGTAAACGTCATTGCTCAGGCCGCGCATGGTGGCCGCGATCAATGCCCCCACAACGCCGAGTGGAACAACCAGCATAACCGAGAACGGTATAGACCAGCTCTCATACAAGGCGGCCAGACACAGGAAGACCACTATCAGGGAGATGGCATACAGGGCAGGGGCCTGGTTACCAGATAAACGTTCCTGATAGGACAGACCTGTCCAGTCGTAACCGATACCGCTAGGCAGTTTCGACGCCAGGGATTCCATCATCGCCATTGCATCACCACTACTCTTGCCTGGTGATGGCTGGCCGAGGATTTCCATCGACGGTAAACCGTTATAGCGTTCCAGACGCGGTGAACCGTATTCCCATTTCGCGCTCGAGAACGAGGAGAATGGAACCATCTGACCGGTGCTGTTTCGGACATAGAGGTTATCGATGTCTTTCGGCAACATACGGTATTGGCTGTCGGCCTGAATGTACACTTTCTTCACGCGACCACGGTCGATGAAGTCGTTGACATAGCTACCACCAATCGACGCACCCAGCGTGGTGTTGATATCAGAAATGGACACACCAAGCGCGGTGGCTTTTTCCTGATCGATTTCAATTTTAAACTGTGGTGTATCTTCCAGTCCGTTTGGACGCACCTGAGTCAGCAAGTCAGGATGTTGAGCAATCATGCCCAGTAACTGGTTACGTGCCTGCGTCAGTTTGTCATGTCCAAGGTTAGCCTGGTCAATCAACTGGAAGTCAAAACCTGTCGCCGTACCCAACTCAACAATTGCGGGTAAGTTGAACGGGAACACCAATGCATCTTTAATGGTGCTGAACGCACCCATTGCACGGCCTGCTATAGCAGGAACTTTGTTTTCAGCACCGCTACGCTCAGACCAGTCTTTCAGACTGATGAACGCTATACCGGTGTTCTGTCCACGACCGGCGAAGCCAAAGCCGTTAACGGTAAACACTGAGTTCACGTTGGCTTTTTCTTTGGTCAGATAATAGTTGCTGACTTCATCGAGCACTTTCTGCGTACGTTCCTGAGTCGCACCTGCAGGCAACTGCGCCATGGTCAGGAATACGCCCTGGTCTTCTTCCGGCAGGAAGGAGGTTGGCAGGCGGATAAACAGCAACGCCATCCCAACTACGATCAGCAGATAAATCAGCAAGTAACGACCAGTGCTGCGCAGAATGTTGCCTACGCTGTCGGTATAGTGGTGTGCGCTTTGGTCAAATTTCTTGTTAAACCAGCCGAAGAAACCTTTTTTCTCGCCGTGGTCGCCCTTGGCAATAGGTTTAAGCATGGTGGCACACAATGCCGGGGTCAGGATCATCGCTACCAGCACTGACAGCACCATCGCGGAAACGATAGTAATGGAGAACTGACGGTAGATAACACCGGTAGAACCACCGAAGAAGGCCATCGGGATAAATACCGCTGACAGCACCATGGCAATACCTACCAGTGCGCCCTGGATCTGCTCCATCGACTTCTTAGTGGCTTCTTTTGGCGGCAGGCCCTCTTCGGCCATGACACGCTCGACGTTTTCTACCACCACGATAGCATCATCTACTAACAGGCCTATCGCGAGCACCATCCCGAACATCGTCAGGGTGTTTATCGAATAGCCAAACGCGGCCAGGATCGCAAATGTACCTAACAGAACCACCGGCACGGCAATCGTTGGGATCAACGTGGCGCGGAAGTTTTGCAGGAACAGGAACATCACCAGGAAGACCAGAACGATGGCTTCGAACAGCGTTTTGCCTACTTCTTTAATCGAGATTTTAACGAACGGCGTGGTGTCATACGGGTAAACAACCTCTAAGCCCGCCGGGAAGAACGGCTGAAGCTTAGCCAGCGTCGCCTTGACAGATGCTGCAGTATCAAGGGCGTTAGCGCCAGTGGCGAGTTTAATACCCAAACCTGATGCCGGTTGTCCATTGAAGCGGGCAATAACGTCGTAGTTTTCACCACCCAGTTCGATTTTTGCCACGTCTTTCAGACGAACCTGCGAGCCGTCGGTATTCACTTTCAGAATGATTTTACCGAATTCATCCGTAGACTTCAGACGAGTCTGCGCCACGATGGATGAGTTCAACTGCTGGCCTGGAACCGGTGGAGTACCACCCAGTTGACCTGCTGCAATCTGGTTGTTCTGAATTTTAATCGCATTGATAACATCAACCGGCGTCAGCTGGAAATTATTCAGTTTGTTTGGATCCATCCAGATACGCATTGCGTACTGAGCACCAAACAGCTGAACATCACCCACACCGTTAGTTCGGCTGATAGGGTCTTTGATGTTAGAACCAACGTAGTCGGCGATGTCATCCTGGTTCATCGTACCGTTGTTGGAAATAAAGCCTGCCACCATCAGGAAGCTGCTGCTCGATTTCTCAACCGAAATACCCTGCTGTTGAACTTCCTGCGGCAGCAACGGCGTTGCTAACTGCAGTTTGTTCTGCACCTGCACCTGCGCGATATCCGCATCAGTGCCGGAGGCAAAGGTGATAGTTATCTGAACGGTACCCGACGAGTCACTGGTCGAGGACATGTACATCATGTTATCGATGCCGTTCATGTTCTGTTCAATAACCTGAGTTACGGTATCCTGAACCGTTTGCGCATCTGCGCCCGGATAAGTTGCGGTCAGCTGGATAGCCGGTGGCGCAACGGTTGGATACTGTGCGATTGGCAAACTCATGATTGCCAACCCACCCGCCAACATGATGATGATGGCGATAACCCATGCAAATATCGGGCGATCTATAAAAAACTTAGCCATGAATTACCGGCTCCTATTAAGACTTCGGCGCTGTATCAGATGCAGGCTTTTTATCAGCACCTGCGTTTTGATCGACTTCCTGCGCATTGACCTGCACGCCTGGCTTGATTTTCTGCAATCCGGTCACGATGATTTTGTCACCCGATTTCAGACCATCGGTCACAACCCATTTGTCGCCAATGGCTTGTGATGTCACGACAGTGCGAAGTTCAACTTTGTTATCTGCGCCAACGACCATCGCAGTCGCATCACCGCGTGGATTACGGGTGATACCTTGCTGAGGTGCCAGTAACGCATTCTCATTCACACCTTCATCAAGACGGGCGCGAACGAACATGCCAGGCAACAGCTCATCTTTCGGGTTAGGGAAGACAGCACGCAGCGTAATGGAGCCAGTGGTTTCGTCAACGGTAACATCAGAGAATTCCAATGTACCCGCCTGCGAATATTCACTACCGTTATCTAACAGCAATTTAACCTGGGCTTTACCGTTAGCTTGTTTAATCGAACCGTTAGCCAGTTCCTGTTTCAGACGCAGGAAATCATTGCTGGACTGAGTAACGTCAACATAGATAGGGTCAAGTTGTTGAACCGTCGCCAGAGCATTCGCCTGACCATTAGTCACCAGTGCGCCTTCGGTCACCGACGATTTGCCAATACGGCCGGAAATCGGTGAAGTCACTTTGGTGTAGGCCAAATTAATACGGGCAGATTCAACAGCCGCTTTAGCCGCGACAACTGTCGCATCAGCCTGGGCAGCAGTAGAGAAGGCCGTGTCATAGTCTTGTTTACTGATGTAGTTGGTGCCCAGCAATGACTTGTAGCGGTTAACTGTCACACGGGAAACCTGAGCATTAGCCTGAGCTTTAACCAGATCACCTTTAGCGCTGTCATAGGCAGCCTGATAGGTAGCCGGGTCAATTTGATACAAGGACATGCCTGCTTTAATGTCACTGCCTTCAACGAAGTTACGTTTAAGGATAATTCCGGTGACTTGTGGGCGGACTTCTGCGATACGGAAAGAGGCAGTACGACCCGGAAGCTCAGTTGTCACATTCAAAGGCGCAGATTTCAGCGTAACAACGCCGACGTCTGGCGCTTTATGCGCACCCTGTGGAGCTTCTTTATCGTTACATCCTGTAAGTGCTAAGCTTCCGGAAAGCATCAGAACTACCGCCAGAGGCGTTAACCCTCTGTTTTTGTTCATAAATAAACCTCAAGTGTCCGATTTCAAATTGTCCAATGGATCACAAGCTTTTAAACCCATTGCTGCGCTTTTTATATGTGCATGCTATGTTACATACATTCCCGAATGTATGTAAATCAAACGCCCCCAAAAGCTAACCCTATGGCACGAAAAACCAAATTACAGGCACTTGAAACACGGCAGCAGATTATTAATGCTGCGGTACGGGAATTTTCTGCCCGCGGAGTTGCTTCTACTTCGTTGACCGATATTGCTAATGCAGCCGGTGTAACACGGGGCGCTATCTACTGGCATTTCAAAAATAAAGTGGAACTGTTTAACGGCGTCTGGGAACAATGTGAATCCCAGATACATGATCTCGAATTAGAGTATCAGACAAAGTTTCCTAATAATCCACTGCGTATTCTGCGTGAGATACTGATTTACATTTTACGTGCCACAGCAACGGATACCCGTCGTAGGGCATTGATGGAAATTATATTTCACAAATGTGAATTTGTGGGGGAGATGACCTCGGTTCATGACGCACGAAAAGCGCTTTATATGGAAGGCTATGGCAAAGTGGAGCGGATCCTGCAGCGATGCATTGAGGCTGAACAATTGCCGAAAGATCTTCACCCGCGACAGGCGGCCATTATATTGCGCGCCTATTTGACCGGGTTGATGGAGAACTGGTTGTTTATCCCTGAGAGCTTTGATTTGGAGTGTCAGGCAGGCCAGTTCATTGATACTTATATAGAAATGTTACAATTGTGTCCCAGTCTCTTGCTGCCTAAAAAAGCCCTCTGATTTCCCCTGGCCTTTTCCCCGGTTTTCCTGCTGTGCTTTGTTGTATTCTGACACGCTTTTCCCCTCTTTTGGCTCTGGGTCAGCTGTTATTGTGGTGTTAATATCATTCTCTCTTTTTTGACATGAAGTTAACTCATGCTTAGCCGATTTTGCGCGTTGTTCTCCACACTGTGGTTATCTTTGTTTTCGCTGAGACTGTGGCGTGTACTGGCATTTATATTGACCGTATTCCTCGGCGCTTTCAGCCTTTCACCCGCCAGCGCGGCAGTCAGCAATGATTTACCCACGCGTAATGAAGTGCAAAATCAGCTCGATTCACTGACTAAGCAGAAAAGCTTGACCCCGGTCGAGAAACTTTCCCAGCAGGATTTAATTCATACCCTTGAATATCTGGATGCGCTTGAGCGTGTCAAACAGGATGCCGCGCAACTGCGCCAGCAGGTCAGCGAGGCCCCCGCTAAGTTACGGGCTGCCACTGACGGCCTGGAAAAACTGAAAAATGGTAATAATGATGGTGTGACTCAGGAGTCTCTGGCTGCGCTGTCGCTGCGTCAGTTGGAAAGCCACCTGACTGACACACTTGATGATCTCCAGTCATCACAGGATGATTTATCCACCTTCAATACCCAACTGATCTCATTACAAACCCAGCCTGAGCGTGTGCAAAACGCGATGTACACTTATTCGCTGGGTATTCAGAAAATTCGAAATCAACTCAATGGGTTGTCACCAAGTCAGGAGAACCTGAGGGCGAGCCAGCAGACCATGCTGATGGCGCAGCAGGCATTGTTGAGTGCGCAGATAGACTTCCAGCGTAAAAGTCTTGAAGCCAACACCACCTTGCAGGATTTATTGCAAAAGCAGCGTGACTTCACTAATGCTCATATCAGCCAACTGGAGCGCGTGGCGCAGATTTTCCAGCAGGTGGTGAATGGTAAACGGCTGACCTTGTCTGAGCGTACGGCCAAAGCGGCGCAAACGCCGGATGACAACTCTAACATTCAAAATGATCCGCTGGTGGCGCAGGAGTTGGGGATCAACCGCACGCTCAGCCAGCGCCTGATTGCCGCGACGGAAGCGGGCAATCAGCTGGTTCAAAAGAACATCACCATCAAAAACTGGCTCGACCGCTCCTCTCAGGCTGAACATGACCTGAAAGAGCAGATCAGCGTGCTGAAAGGTAGCCTGTTGCTGTCCCGCATTCTTTACCAGCAGCAGCAAAACACCACTCCACCGACGGGTCTTATCACCGACATGAGCACCCGTATTGCGGACCTGCGCCTTGAGCAGTTCACCATAAACCAGCAGCGTGATGCGTTATTCCAGGGGGACACCTATATTCAGAGTGTGGTGGATAGCAGCAAAGAGAAGATCAACGAAAATATCAGTGACGCGTTGGACCAGATTGTGGATATGCGTCGTGAACTGCTTGATCAGCTCAATAAGCAACTTGGTAACCAGCTCTCTCTGGCGATTAACCTGCAAATCAACCAGCAGCAGTTAATGAGCATTAATGAGTCGCTGACTCAAACCCTGACGCAGCAGATTTTCTGGGTGAGCAGTAACAAACCAATGAACTGGGAGTTCATAAAGTCTTTGCCTGGTGAGGTAAAAACGCAGGTCAGCGAGTTTCACCTGAATATGCCGCGGGGCGAACTGATGCTAGGTGCGCTGCACTCTTTGCCGGTGACCGTCCCTCTCTTGTTGGTGATTTTAGTCCTGCTCTGGCGCAAAAAATCCATTGATAAGCATATCGACAACCTCAACAACGATGTGGGGCAGCTAAAGCGCGATACGCAAATGCATACACCACGTGCTCTGCTGCTTACGTTGCTGAACACGCTGCCGCTGGTGCTATTTGTTATTGGCGTAGGGTATTGGTTCTCACAGTGCGACATTCATCTCAGTGACTTCCTGTGGACGCTGTCACAGCGGCTGGCCGTTTTCCTGCTGATCATGGGTTTTTGTTACCGCCTGCTCAAGCCAAATGGTGTGAGCGAGCGTCATTTCAACACGCCAGCTAAACAGTGTGCCCATTATCGCAGGTCTGTGGTGCGGTTGAGTTTGGTGATGTTGCCGCTGATATTCTGGTCGGTAGGCGGCGAAAAAGCACCACTGGGATTGGTTGATGACATCATCGGGCAGGTGGTGATTTTACTGACGCTGGCGGTGCTGGCCGTCCTGGTTTTCCCTATCTGCCGCGACGGCTGGCGTGAGAAAAACTCGCAAACCGTGCGCCTCACGATTGTGACCGCGATTGCCCTTGCGCCGGTATTTTTGATTGGCCTGATGCTGGCCGGGTATTTCTATACGACCCTGCGTCTGGCCGGGCGCTGGATAGACAGCCTCTATTTGCTGATCCTGTGGAATTTCACCTATCAGACCGCATTGCGCGGCTTAAGCGTTGCTGCGCGTCGGCTGGCTTATCGGCGTGCGCTGGCACGGCGTCAAAGTAATAGTGCCAAAGAGGGGGCGGAAGGTAGCGAGGTCATCGAAGAGCAGCCACTCGGCTTGGATCAAATTAACCAGCAATCTCTGCGTCTGACCACCATGGCACTGTTCTTTGTCTTTGCCTCGGTGTTCTACTGGATTTGGTCCGACTTACTGACGGTTATCTCTTATCTTGACAGCATCAGCCTGTGGCATTACTCAAGTAATGTTGCCGGCGCGGTGGTGCAGCAAACGGTCACGCTCGGTAATCTGCTGCTGGCGTTTGTTGCTATCATCGTCGCCTACGTGATGACCCGAAACCTACCCGGTTTACTGGAAGTGCTGGTGCTCTCGCGACTGCAATTACGGCAGGGGGCTTCTTACGCCATCACGACCATTCTCAGTTATTCGATCACCGTGATCGGTATTATCACCGTGCTGGGATCGCTTGGCGTATCTTGGGACAAACTGCAGTGGCTGGTCGCCGCGCTGTCGGTGGGGTTGGGCTTTGGTTTGCAGGAGATTTTCGCCAACTTCGTATCGGGCCTGATCATCTTGTTCGAACGCCCGATCCGCATTGGTGATACGGTCACCATCGGCACCTATTCAGGTTCGGTCAGCCGTATCCGCATCCGCGCCACGACTATTACTGATTTCGATCGAAAAGAAGTGATCATTCCAAACAAAGCCTTCGTCACGGAAAGACTGATCAACTGGTCATTGTCTGACACGGTGACCCGCGTCTTGATCAAAATTGGTGTGGCTTATGGATCGGATCTGGAAAAAGTGAAAGAGATCCTGCTACAGGCCGCCCACGATAACCCACGCGTGATGAGTGATCCGGCTCCTCAGGTCTTCTTCCTCAATTTTGGTGCCAGCACGCTCGATCACGAATTGCGTCTGTATGTGCGCGAACTGGGCGACCGCAGTTACACCGTTGATGAATTGAACCGCAGCATCGATAAACTGTGCCGCGAAAATGGCATCAGCATTGCTTTCAATCAGCTTGAGGTTTACTTGCATAACCAGAACGGTGATGAGGAAGTACAGGAAGTGAAACGCAGCGTGCGCCAGCCTGGCGATGAACCCGATGCCTTGCCACAAAACCAGAATTAATTCAGTGGGTCTGAGGGAATGTCATGTGGCATTCCCTGAATTTTCTGCCGCCGGAAAGGGGCATAAGAACGATGTTCTTTAGCGCTATAAATAGCTGACGGACAGCGTGTTTTTGCTGGCTTTGAGTTTTTCCTGATAATCACGGCGCACGATTTCCAGCGCAGCCAGTGCTGTCTCGGGGGCAATTTCATTGCTCTCAAGCAGGTAGATCAAATCAACAGCGAGCTGTAGCTCGGGTGATGCGTTTTCAACAGACATGGAAGCCAACATTCATTGTAGTGTGCGATATAAAGATCCCGTGTTATATGATCAATGACGCAGCAAAACGTCCTTATCACCGGATCCGAAGCTAACCTGAAGCAGGTTCTGCGAGAATGTTTACACGCTATTCACCGCATTTTGGAAATATTAATGATTCAGGGTCGAGAACTGATTATAGATATAAACGCCGGTGGCTGGCCTACCCTTTTCAAAAATTGTGATAAAGATTTAAAAACCTTTTTCCTGCCTTTCAATCTGTCGTTCTATTTTTGCCAGCGCCTGTCTGCATCGCATTAAACGCCCTTCCAGCGCGGCCAACTCTTTCTGCATCTGCTGCTGTTCGTTAAAGGTGGCGAGCTGGCCCAGCGTACTCTCCCTGTCCTGAATCATCGCCATCAGGCGGCGTTCGAACTGCTGATGCTCTGCCAGCCGGGTATAGTTGTCATGACTTTTACGTTCGGGGGACTGATTATTTTTACGCACGGCCTGCGTTGCGAGTTCTCGTTGCAGAGCGGTAATTTGAGAAACCAGTCTTTCGGCTACAAAGGCAACCTGAGCCTGGCGTTTCTCCCTGACCATCTGATTCAGCTGGCTGAGATTAAGGCGGATTTCTGCCAGGTAATCTCGCAGGCGTGTCCCTTTGGTCGCAAACAGCGCCACGTCGAAACGGGCCTGCTGGGCTGAAACATGGCCGATAGGTTCAATCTCGCTCGCCAGCGTTTCAATTTGCTGGCTGAGGGCGTGCAGAATTTGTTCAGTGCTCACAGGGTTTCTCCGATATCGACCTGCCTAGCTTAACCTGTACACCACCAGAAACAAGGCATGCGGAATTTGGCAGCCGTCGCCCGGTTGTTTACACTGTTTTTCTTCACCAGGCATTAACGTCCGAAGGGTTTCGCAGGGAGTGAAATGAAACGTCTATTACTGATTATTATCGGCTGGCTGGCGGTGATTTTCGCCACGCTGGGCGTCGTTCTGCCGCTATTGCCGACTACGCCATTTCTGCTGCTTGCCGCTTGGTGTTTTGCTCGCTCCTCACCGCGTTTTCATGACTGGCTGCTGCATCGTTCATGGTTTGGCAGTTACCTGCGCCACTGGCAGGCGCACCGTGCTTTACCGCCGGGGGCGAAAAGCAAAGCCGTGGTGGTGATCCTTCTGACGTTCGCTGTTTCGCTCTATTTTGTCCCCTTAGGGTGGGCACGGATCCTATTACTCTGCATGATGATTACTTTACTGATTGTGATGTGGCGTCTACCGGTGGTTGACCTGAAGCAATAAAACAGGCGATCATGCCCGGCTGCGGGTTGCTTTTTAGCGCGGCTTTGCATAGATTTGGGCATCTCGCGTACTGCGTTACGCGCCCATTTTCCTTCCTTAAACAGCCGGTATCACGTGGCACGGCGGGGGACATTTGACCGCCCGCGTTTAAGTATGAACAGCAGCTTTATCAGGCAATTACTATGACAGCTACCGCACAGCAGCTAGAGTTTATCAAAAGCAGCATCAAAACCATTCCTGACTACCCGAAGCCGGGTATTCTGTTTCGTGACGTCACCAGCTTGCTGGAAAATCCAGAAGCTTACGCCGCCAGCATTAAATTACTGGCCGACCGCTACCGTGACGCCGGTGTGACCAAAGTCGTGGGTACCGAAGCCCGTGGTTTCCTGTTCGGCGCACCTGTCGCGCTGGTGCTGGGTGTGGGTTTTGTCCCTGTGCGTAAGCCGGGCAAACTGCCACGTGCTACGATCAGCGAAAGCTATGAACTGGAATACGGTACTGACAGTCTTGAAATTCACACCGACGCTATCAAACCTGGCGAGAAAATTCTGGTGATCGATGACCTGCTGGCGACCGGCGGCACCATCGAAGCGACGGCTAAACTGATCCGCCGTTTAGGGGGCGAAGTGACGGATGCGGCGTTCATTATTAACCTGCCAGAACTGGGTGGTGAGCAGCGTTTGAACAATCTGAATATCAACTGCTATAGCCTGGTTTCCTTCGCTGGGCATTGATTCAGACAAGCCTCGCCTGCTCAGGCGAGGCTGTGATAGCATGACCCTCCCGACCACTCAACTTCTCCGGTATTAATGAGCTATCAGGTCCTGGCCCGTAAGTGGCGCCCCCAAACTTTCGCCGACGTCGTCGGACAGGAACACGTGCTGACCGCGCTGGCTAATGGCCTTTCGCTCGGACGCATCCATCACGCCTATCTGTTTTCCGGCACACGCGGTGTGGGTAAAACCTCTATTGCGCGCCTGCTGGCGAAAGGGCTGAACTGTGAAACCGGCATCACCTCTACGCCGTGCGGCGTGTGTGATAATTGCCGTGAAATCGAACAGGGCCGTTTTGTTGATCTGATTGAAATCGATGCGGCCTCCCGCACCAAAGTGGAAGACACCCGCGAACTGCTGGATAACGTCCAGTACGCGCCAGCCCGTGGCCGTTTCAAAGTTTACCTGATCGATGAAGTGCACATGCTCTCGCGTCACAGCTTCAATGCGCTGTTGAAAACGCTGGAAGAGCCGCCTTCTCACGTTAAATTCCTGCTGGCCACCACCGATCCGCAAAAGCTGCCGGTGACTATTTTATCCCGTTGCCTGCAATTTCATCTGAAAGCGCTGGATGTCGAACAGATCCGCCATCAGCTTGAGCGGGTATTGACCGCTGAGCAAATCAACAGCGAGCCCCGCGCCCTGCAACTGCTGGCGCGCGCCGCCGACGGCAGCATGCGTGATGGCTTAAGCCTCACCGATCAGGCGATCGCCATGGGGCAGGGGGCCGTCACCACAGAAACCGTGGCGCAGATGCTCGGTACGCTGGATGACGAACAACCGCTGGCGGTGCTTGAAGCGCTGGTCAGCGCCGATGGCGCACAGATGATGGCGCAGGTTGAGCAGGCCGCTTCGCGCGGCGTTGACTGGGAAAACCTGCTGGTAGAGACGCTGGCGTTACTGCACCGTATTGCAATGGTACAACTGCTGCCGACGGTGCTCGACAACCACTACGCTGCCATCGAGCAACGTTTGCGCGAGCTGGCCCGGGTGATCCCACCGGTTGACGTTCAACTCTATTACCAGACGCTGCTGATTGGCCGCAAAGAGCTGGCCTATGCGCCAGACAAGCGTATGGGCGTCGAAATGACGCTGTTGCGTGCGCTGGCCTTCCACCCAAAAGTATTTATTGCTGAACCGGTAGCCCCTGCTCAGGTATCTGCACCGCAGGCTTTCGCCGCCCCGGCAGCACCGCAGCCTGTGCGAGCGGCTCAGCAAGACACCCCACCGCCGCAGGGAGGGGGGCAATCGGGAATGCCTGATGCCACCGCTCAACTTTTGCAGGCGCGTACGCAATTACTCCGACAGCAGGGAAATACCACCCCAAAAAAAGCTGAGCCGGCGGCGCCAGGAAAAGCGCGGCCGGCAAACTCAGCGCTGGAGCGTCTCGCCTCGGTGACTGAGCGTGTGCAAACGCAGGCCAGCGCCAAAAAAGACAAGCAACCCGAACAGCCGGTAAAAGAAGAAGCTTACCGCTGGAAGGCGCTGAACGAACCGGACGAAGCACCGGAGCCGGTGACCACGCCCAAAGCATTACGTACCGCGCTGGAGCATGAAAAATCCCCGGAACTGGCGGCGCGCCTGGCGGTTGAAGCCACCGAGCGTGACGCGTGGGCAGCTGAAATCAACCAGATGACCATACCTAAACTGGTACAGCAACTGGCGCTAAACGCCTGGCGTGAACAGTCGGAACCCGGCAATATTTGTCTTCATTTACGCGCTTCGCAGCGCCATCTGAATTCACCGTCTGCGCAGAAGGTGCTGGCGGAGGCTTTGTCAGCCCTGCATCAGTTGCCGGTTGAACTGACCGTGCTGGAAGATGATAATCTGGAGGTCAAAACGCCGCTAGAGTGGCGACAGGCCATTTATGAAGAAAAACTGGCGCAGGCGCGTCAGTCGATTGTTGCGGATAACAACATTCAAACCCTGCGCCGTTTCTTCGACGCAGAACTGGATGAAGAGAGTATTCGCCCCGTTTAAACGCCGCAATTACCCTGCGGCCCGACGCAAAGAGAGATGATTATGTTTGGAAAAGGCGGCATTGGTAACCTGATGAAACAGGCCCAGCAAATGCAGGAAAAAATGCAGCAGGTACAGGCAGAAATCGCCCAGTTGGAAGTGACCGGCGAATCTGGTGCAGGTATGGTTAAAGTCACCATCAACGGCGCGCACAACTGCCGTCGTGTTGAAATTGACCCAAGCCTGCTGGAAGACGATAAAGACATGCTGGAAGACTTGGTCGCTGCGGCATTCAATGATGCGGCGCGTCGTATCGACGAAACCCAGAAAGAAAAAATGGCTACCGTTTCGGGCGGCATGCAATTGCCACCGGGCTTTAAGATGCCGTTCTGATGCAAACCAGCCCTCTCCTTGAATCACTAATGGAGGCGTTGCGTTGCCTGCCGGGCGTAGGCCCAAAATCAGCGCAACGTATGGCGTTCCAACTGCTGCAGCGCGATCGCAGTGGCGGAATGCGGCTGGCGCAGTCGTTGACGCGTGCCATGTCTGAAATCGGCCACTGCGCCGATTGCCGTACTTTCACCGAACAGGAAATTTGCACCATCTGCGCCAACCCACGGCGTAAAGAAAACGGTCAGATTTGCGTGGTGGAAAGCCCGGCTGATATTCACGCGGTAGAACAAACCGGTCAGTTCTCCGGCCGTTACTTTGTGCTTATGGGCCACTTGTCTCCGATGGACGGCATTGGCCCTGATGACATCGGTCTGGATCGTCTTGAGCACCGTCTTGCAAGCGAAAGCATGAAAGAGGTGATTCTGGCGACCAACCCGACGGTGGAAGGGGACGCGACGGCGAACTACATCGCTGAAATGTGCGGCCAGTATGGTGTCATGGCCAGCCGGATCGCCCACGGCGTGCCGGTGGGTGGTGAACTGGAGATGGTTGATGGCACTACGCTGTCGCACTCTCTGGCGGGGCGCCATCCTTTCAAGTTCTGATTTGTTTTGCCCCGACGCGTTTTTTTCGCGCGTCGGTTCAGTTTTCCATCGAACCGACACTTTCCTCTTGAATTCCCCGTATTAAAACCCCATCTACTCCTCAGCGTTTTACTTTTTTGGCAAGCGTGCCGCCGTAAGGCCGGGCTTTCCAGCGTAATGACAAATCAAACAGTGTGATTGAGGTAATTTGATGAGTATGAAAGGACAAGAAACCCGCGGATTCCAGTCTGAAGTTAAACAGCTGCTGCATCTGATGATCCACTCGTTGTATTCCAACAAAGAAATTTTTCTGCGCGAGCTGATTTCCAATGCCTCGGATGCTGCCGACAAGCTGCGCTTTCGCGCGCTGTCCAAGCCGGAACTGTATGAAGGTGACGGCGAACTGCACGTGCGTCTGGCGTTTGATAAAGAAAAACGCACCCTGACCTTAAGCGATAACGGCATCGGCATGAGCCGTGACGAAGTGATCGACAACCTTGGCACTATCGCGAAATCCGGCACCAAAGCTTTCCTGCAGTCTGTCGGTTCTGAGCAGGCGAAAGACAGCCAGCTGATCGGCCAGTTTGGTGTGGGTTTCTATTCTGCGTTCATCGTGGCGGATAAAGTCACCGTGCGCACCCGTGCTGCAGGCGCAGCGCCGGAAGAGGGCGTATTCTGGGAATCTGCCGGTGAAGGTGAATACACCCTGGCTGATATCGAGAAAGCTGAACGCGGCACTGAAATTACCCTGCACCTGCGCGAAGATCAGGACGAGTTCCTCGACGACTGGCGCGTGCGTTCGATCATCAGCAAATACTCAGACCATATTGCGCTGCCGGTTGAAGTAGAAACCCGCAACGAAGAAGACGGTACCGTGACCTGGGAGCAAATCAACAAGGCACAAGCCCTGTGGACCCGTGGTAAAGCGGAAGTGACCGACGAAGAGTACGTCGAATTCTACAAACACATCTCCCATGATTTCAGTGATCCGCTGAGCTGGAGCCACAACCGCGTTGAAGGGAAGCAGGAGTACACCAGCCTGTTGTACATTCCGTCCCAGGCACCGTGGGATATGTGGAACCGCGACCACAAGCACGGCCTGAAACTGTACGTGCAGCGCGTCTTTATCATGGATGAAGCCGAGCAGTTTATGCCGAACTACCTGCGTTTCGTGCGTGGCCTGATCGACTCCAACGATCTGCCGCTGAACGTCTCGCGTGAAATTCTGCAAGACAGCCGTATTACCCAGAACCTGCGCAGTGCGCTGACCAAACGTGTCCTGCAAATGCTGGAAAAACTGGCGAAAGATGACAACGAGAAATACCTGCAATTCTGGAAACAGTTTGGTCTGGTATTGAAAGAAGGCCCGGCAGAAGATGGCGCGAACAAAGAAGCGATCGCCAAACTGCTGCGTTTTGCCAGCACCCGCAACGACAGCAGCGAACAGACTCTGTCGCTGGAAGAGTACGTTGCCAAGATGGTGGAAGGTCAGGACAAAATTTACTACATCACCGCTGATAGCTACGCCGCCGCGAAGAGCAGCCCGCATCTGGAACTGTTCCGCAAAAAAGGCATTGAAGTCCTGCTGTTATCCGATCGTATCGACGAATGGATGATGAGCTACCTGACCGAATTCGACGGCAAAGTCTTCCAGTCCGTCAGCAAAGCTGACGACACGCTGGACAAACTGGCAGACGAAGAGAGCGAAGAGCAGAAAGAAGCGGAGAAGGCGCTGGAGCCGTTCGTCGAGCGTGTCAAAACGCTGCTGGCCGATCGCGTGAAAGATGTGCGTCTGACGCACCGTCTGACCGATACTCCGGCGATTGTCACCACCGGCGCTGACGAAATGACCACCCAGATGGCGAAACTGTTTGCTGCTGCCGGTCAGGACGCGCCTGAAGTGAAATACATCTTCGAACTGAACCCGGATCACGCACTGGTAAAACGCGCTTCGGACGTTACTGACGACGCACAATTTAGCGAGTGGGTTGAACTGTTGCTCGATCAGGCGCTGTTTGCTGAACGCGGTACGCTGGAAGATCCAAACCTGTTCATCCGTCGTATGAACCAACTTTTACAAGCTTAATCGTTCGCGAAATAACGTTTGAACCCCAGCCCTGTCTCCCGACGGGGCTTTTTTTTGCCGGCTATCCGCTGCTGGCTTCTTCCAGCAACCAACTGCGAAACGCGGTGATCTCCGGTTCCTGGCTGCGGCTGCTTTTCACCAACATATAGGTGGCGCGATCCACTTCAGCAAACCCCAGAGGGGCGATCACCGAACCTTCCTGTAACTCTTTCTTCACCAGGATCTGCGGTGTCATGATGATCCCCAGTCCGTTTTTTGCTGCCTGAATCGCCAGCGTCAAATTGTCGAAATGTTTACCCGCCACAAAGTTCCCTTTGGCATTGGTTTTTCTGGCCCACTCCTGCCAGGCGTTGATCTTGGTGTCAGCGTGCAGCAACGGCAGGGTGGAAAAATCAGTCTGGTAAGTGAAACGGTGACGGAAACCCGGTGAGCATACCGGGCCGATATAATCGACGGTGATCAGCGTCGATTCAATCTCACTGGTCAGCTGGCTCTCATTACTTTTGATCAGAATATCGGTGCGCTGTTCGTGGATTTGCTGTACATCGGTGTGCGTCTGAAATGTCAAAACGATATTTTCATGCCGTTCTGAAAAGCGGCTAATACGCGGAATTAACCATTGCGCCAGAAAACTGGGCGCGCAGGAAATAATTAAGTTATTTTCCTGCCGGGCTTTTATTTCACGGCAGGTATTTTCTATTTCACTGAACGCCTGGTCGCAGCATTTTTTTAATTTCTCCCCATCGCGGGTTAAATATACTCGTCCTGCAGCGCGTTTAAATAACGCCGTCCCCAACCAGCCTTCCAGGTTTTTTATCTGATGACTCACCGCACTGTGCGTCACATTCAGTGATTCCGCCGCCAGACTAAAACTTTCAAACAGCGCGGCCTGCTTGAAATAGTGCAATGCGCGGAGCGCCGGTAAGTCAGCCATGTTTCAACCTTGTTAGATTAATTCAACTCTGATGTCTATTTATATCATTTTCTTGTGCCCAAAAAACCCATTAGTCTCGAGCTTGTTCCGAAGCACATCTCCCCCAACAGGCGCTGTAATTTTATTGAATAAACATCAATAGATGCGCCAGTCTGCGCCCAGCGCGCTGGTTATGTCTGTAAAAAAATAAGGATGACTATGAACAACTCACTTTCTGATAAATCGACTTCTACAGCACATTCGGTTCCAAGAACGCAGCTCGTTATGTTTACCGGGGGGCGCGACAGCACCCTGGCAGCATGTTATCTGATGTTACAAGGTATCCCGGTTCATCTCTATTCGGCCAACAGCGGCTGCTCGCTACATCGCGGCATTCTGGCGCACCGCGTCGAAGAATTACGTAACCGCTTTGGCGAACTCGTGGTGGAACACACGGTGGAAGATATCAGCGGGACTTTCCGCTCCATCGCGATTGAAAATATTGAAAGCGATATTCTGCGCCACCGTAAGAACTTGGTTTTACTCGGTGAAAAACTGGCGATTCATGCCCATCTGGTGGACTTCTGCCGCCGCAACGATATCAGCATCATTAACGACGGCATTACCCATTATCAGCAGGAATTCCCTGAACAGCGTCAGGTGGCGAAAGATTTCCTGGTGAATCTGATGAATCAATTCGACATCCAATACCATTCGCCAATTTACGAATTTGCCCAATCAGCCGATGACGTGAAATACCGTCTGCTGCAACTGGGTATTTCTACCAAATCACTGGAAGGCGTCAGTATTTTCGGCGACAGCTTCTCCACGCCTAGCGACGAAACCATTCTGGCTTATCTGAATGAGAAAACTCCGCTGGCACTGAATATCGTTAAATTCCTTTCAGGTGAAACCCTGAATCTTGGGCCAAGAACTGCGGCGCATGCTGCGGCGTAATTAAAGGTATTGCGATGAAAACTATCGTCAAATGTTCGGCAGTGATCATCCGTGACCGCGCGTTATTACTCACGCGCAAACGCGGTACCGATATTTTTATCTCCCCCGGCGGCAAACCGCTGACGGGAGAGGATCACATCAGCTGTCTGAAACGTGAACTGAAAGAAGAGCTGAACGTGGATACTGCAAAAATAACCCCGCTGGGGTTATTTCACGGCGTGGCTGAATTCGAAAAAGTTGCGATTGAAAATCATGTGTATCAGGTGGAAGTGGTGGGGCAACCGGTCGCCAGCGCGGAGATCGCTGAAATAGCCTGGGTGAATTACCGCAAGCCGCCTTGCGAAGTGGGAGTGGGATCCGTGTTTCGCGACAACGTCCTGCCGTTACTGTACCAGCGTGAGTTGATTGACTGATGGATCCCTCATCACTTGCTCCCGCCTTGCAGCAACAGCACGGTGACCACTATTACAGGGAAGTTAACCGGCTGCGGGAAGTTCTGCGCGACAAGCTGACGACCGTCTATCGGCTTGAGAATTATGACATTTTTTTGGTGCAATCGGTGTGTGTCGGCTTAGCCATGTTATCTCACTTGTTGCATAAACATCAGCTGACGTTGCAACTGGGCCAGCACCGCCACTATCAGCCGATAGAACTGCTGTTTTCCAACCAGAGGCTCAGTGATGCCTCGGCGCAAAACAGCGGCATCAATATCGTTACGCACGTCAATCCTTACACCGGCGTGATAAGCGATCTTGGAAACACCGAAGGTAAAGCGGTGGTGGATGCATCACACAGTTTTGCTACCGGTCTGCATGACGAACTGATCGGCAACAGTTCGATTTTCCTCGCACCGTTGCATAAACATGCCTCGGTGGCGGTAGGGTTATCGATTATTGCTGTACGACCCGAACATTACAGCTGTCTGTTTCGCAGTGAACTGCGCTTGTTCGAGGGTTCCACTGTGTCGCAACGGCCACTGCAGGAGGCAATTGACGTCATGGATGACCCGGCCTGGCAGCCGTATAACGTGGCCAGCATTGAAAAGATCGACTTGCCGCTGACCAACGGTCTGCGACTCACCTCGGTCAGTGCCTCCGGTTTGCCGTTTGCCTGTTTCCCTGTGGCAACGCTTTCGGAAGAACAGCTGCGCAAAATTAAGCAAATGGACGGCAGCTATTTTGAGCATTCCCAAACTCTGCGCATATCGCGCTGGACGCGGGGCAACCGCTCGCAACACACCGATCACACGGGAAGTGTGATTGACGACTTAGCCCGACTCTGGAGTCAAAAATGAGTAAATCTACCCCCGTTAACGGCAATCTTATCGGTATTCTGGGCGGAATAATTCTGAGTACGGATTCGGTATTTATCCGCCTGATGAGCATTGATAACTCGTGGATGATCGTGATGTTGCGCGGCCTCTTCATGTGGGGGCTGGTGGTGCTGGTCTATCTGCTATGGCCGAAAAGCCGGGCAATCTTGGGCGTGCCGTGGATCACACGGCAAAACGCGCTCTCGACGCTGTTTTTTTGCGTGGCGTCGGCTTGCTTCGTTAATGCGTTAAACCGGGGCAGCATCGCGACAGTGCTGGTGATTATCTCCTCGACGCCGTTTGTTTCGGCGATTATTTCACGGCTGTTCTTTGGCACTAAAATCGACAAGACCCTGATGATGGCGGCCATCGCGGGAATGCTGGGGGTGGCGATAGTCATGACCGGGCGCTCGGAAGGGCATGACCCGATGGCTAACTATTTTGCCCTGGCGACGGCCGTATCGATGGCGCTGGCGTTTATTTTTGCCTCGAAAGTCGAAAACGGCACCGTCGGCTTGCCTTCGATTGGCGGTGTTTTGGCATCAGCCTGCGTAGTGGCCTTCACGGGCGGCAGCGTGCTGCACGGCGTTCCATTGCTCTCGCATTATCAGTGGCTGTGGCTGGCTATCGAAGGTGCTGTCATTATGCCGCTGGCGATGGGGCTGATTTCTCTCTCCACGCGCTTTGTTTCACCGGTCAATGCCGGGCTGTTTTTACTGCTGGAAACCGCGCTGGCGCCGCTGTGGATCTACCTGTTTTTACACGAAGCACCGACCCCACAGGCCATCGTCGGCGGATGCATCATTGTGTTGGCTGTGGTATCGCAAACCTTGCGGGTAAAACGTCAGGAAGCACTGGCCTGAGCCGCTTCGCGCAATGTCCCTTCCTTGAGGAAGGGCGTGCAGAATGGTATGGTTGGTCGTTTTGTGCGTTTTAATAAAAATTACATGCAAGGGGATTTACGCAATGCGTATCATTCTGCTGGGCGCTCCGGGCGCTGGTAAAGGTACACAGGCTCAATTCATCATGGAGAAATATGGCATTCCGCAAATTTCTACCGGTGATATGTTGCGCGCAGCTGTGAAAGCCGGAAGTGAACTCGGCAAGAAAGCAAAAGAAATTATGGACGCCGGGAAACTGGTGACCGATGAGTTAGTGATTGCACTGGTAAAAGAGCGTATTCAACAGGAAGACTGCCGTAAAGGTTTCCTGCTGGACGGCTTCCCGCGCACTATTCCCCAGGCCGATGCAATGAAAGACGCTGGCATCAAAGTGGATTACGTTCTGGAATTTGACGTACCGGACGAACTGATCGTTGATCGTATCGTTGGTCGTCGCGTACACCCTGGCTCTGGCCGCGTGTACCACATCAAATTCAACCCTTCGAAAGTGGAAGGTAAAGATGATGTGACCGGCGAAGACTTGATCGCCCGTAAAGACGATCAGGAAGAAACCGTGCGTAAGCGTCTGGTGGAATACCATGAGCTGACCGAGCCTTTGATCTCCTACTACAGCAAAGAAGCTGAAGCGGGTAACACGAAATATGTGCGCATCGACGGCACACAGAAAGTTGACGAAGTGCGTCAGGAATTGGCTCAGATTCTGGGCTGATTTTTTTCAGCATGAAAACCGCATGACACAAAGGCGACTCCGGTCGCCTTTGTTATTTTAATTCCCCGTATTTTCCCTGCACGTTACCCTGATTGATTACTCCTGCCATTGGCTGTTATCGGTTCCGATTCGAGACAATTTAGTTACAATATAGGTCGTTACGTCGAAGCACTTTCGGGCTGCTTCGTATTGTTCTGGCTCATTGGCCTCATTAATTTAGGAAATTCAGTATGATGCAGACGAAATTCGGTGTGTTACTGGTCAATCTCGGTACCCCCGAAGCACCTACGCCGCAGGCCGTAAGAAAGTATCTGGCTGAATTTTTAAGTGATATCCGCGTTGTCGACACCAGCCGGCTGATCTGGTTACCTATCCTTTATGGCGTAGTTTTGCCGCTGCGCTCAACGCGCGTCTCCAAACTGTACAAAGCTGTGTGGATGGAAGAGGGCTCACCGCTGATGGTCTTCAGCCGTCGTCAGCAAAAAGCGCTGGCCGAACGCCTGCCGGGCACGCCAGTCGAACTGGCGATGAGCTACGGTAACCCGAGCATGCAGGACGCCATTGGAAAATTACTGGCGCAGGGTGTCACCAAAATGGTGGTGTTGCCGCTTTACCCGCAATACTCCTGCTCAACCAGCGCCGCCGTATTTGACGGCGTGGCGCGGGTGCTTAAAGAGCAGCGCCGTTTACCGTCGGTCAGTTTTATTCGTGATTACGCCGAGCATCCAGCCTATATCTCTGCATTGAAAGCCACCGTGCTGCGCTCTTTTGCCGAGCGCGGCGAGCCAGACCGCCTGATCCTCTCTTTCCACGGCATTCCAAAACGCTTTGTGGCACTGGGCGATGACTACGAACAGCGCTGTCATGACACCGCTCAGGCGCTGACCGAAGCCCTTGGCCTGCCAACCGGTAAAATCATGCTGACCTTCCAGTCGCGCTTTGGTCGCGAGCCGTGGCTGACGCCGTACACCGACGAAACGCTGAAAGGCCTGCCTGCGCAGGGCATCAAGAATATTCAGATTATGTGTCCGGGCTTTGCGTCTGACTGCCTGGAGACGCTGGAAGAGATTAAAGAAGAGAACCGCGAGATCTTTATGCACGCCGGTGGCGAACGCTTCGACTACATCGACGCGCTCAACGATCAGCCAGAGCATATTGACCTGTTGCAACAGCTGGTCACCCAGCACTTCTGACCGGCCGGTCTGAAAAATAGCTGACACATTTCGCGCTTTTGAACCACAGAGAACATCAATGAAATTTCCTGGTAAACGTAAGTCAAAACACTATTTCCCGGTCAGCGCACGTGACCCGTTATTGCGTGATTCGATGCTGCAACAGATGCAGCCGGAAAGCGAAGCGGGGGCGTCCTATATTGTCGGTATCGACCAGACGATGGTGGATATTGAAGCCCGGGTGGATGAAGACTTCGTTGCGCGTTATGGCCTGAAAGCCGGTGAATCGAGCGTCATTGACGACGATACCGCCGAAGCGCTGTATCAGGAACTGATGCGCGAAGCATTGATCACTCATCAGTTTGCCGGTGGCACCATCGGTAACACATTGCACAACTATTCGGTGCTGGCGGATGACCGCTCGGTACTGCTGGGCGTGATGTGCAGCCATGTGCAGATCGGCAGTTACGCCTACCGCTATCTGTGCAACACCTCGAGCCGTGTGGATCTCAACTATTTACAGGGTGTTGACGGCGCGATTGGCCGCTGCTTTACGCTGATCAGTGACAGCGGCGAGCGTACTTTCGCCATCAGCCCTGGGCACATGAACAATCTGCGCCAGGAGAGCGTACCGGAAGAGGTGATCGCCGGTGCATCGGCGCTGGTACTCACTTCGTATCTGCTGCGCAGCGGCGAAGGCGAACCCATGCCGGACGCCACCTCGCAGGCTATCGCCTACGCCAAGAAGTATCAGGTGCCGGTGGTGTTGACGCTGGGCACCCAGTTTGTCATCGCCGAAAACCCGCAGGCATGGCGCGATTTCATCCGTGATAACGTCTCAATTCTGGCAATGAATGAAGATGAAGGCTTCGCGCTGACCGGCCTGAAAGACCCGCTGATGGCGGCGGATAAAGCGCTGGACTGGGTGGATTTAGTCTTATGCACCGCCGGGCCGAACGGTCTGTTTATGGCCAGTTATACCGAAGAAGCGTTCAAGCGCATCACCAATCATCCACTGTTGCCGGGCGCGATTGCCGAGTTCAACCAGTATGAATTCAGCCGCGCCATGCGCCGCGACTGCTGCCAGACGCCGCTGAAGATCTATTCGCACATCGCGCCTTACATGGGCGGGCCGGAGAAGATCATGAACACCAACGGCGCGGGCGACGGCGCACTCTCTGCGCTGTTGCACGACATTGCTGCCAACGGTTTCCACCGCAGCAGCGTGCCGAACTCCAGCAAACATTCCCGCGACTACCTGACCTATTCGTCACTGGCGCAGGTGTGTAAATACGCTAACCGCGTGAGTTATCAGGTGCTGAATCAGCATTCGCCAAGGTTGACGCGGGGGTTGCCGGAGCGGGAAGACAGTTTGGAAGAGTCGTATTGGGAACGGTGAGTTTGTTGGGGCGGCGGCCCACACCGACCAGAGACCCGCAGTCGCGCGGGTCTCTGGACTCTACGCTCTTTTCACTCCGCGCTATCGCTGAATCGGGATCGTTGTGTTCCAGTCACCTTCGTGACAGTCGCAAAATATCGCCGCGTTGCGGTGCCCTCACGGCGGGTTTCAACCCGCGCAAAAAAACGCGCGTTTTTGCACCTCTTGTTCGGCGCCATTTTTGAATGCGGCCTGGACTTTTAAATCGAAATTTTTCTCCTTCGCTGCAACGTCATGTAATGCCTGATATTTACTGGAATTTTACTCGCAAGTTACTGATTCGGCTATTGTCATCCTGTGATTCGTTTAATTATGATCATCGTGCTGTGGCAAGTTCGCAGCCGGGAATTGCGCCCTGTGAAAACTGGAAAACAGATGCGCCTTTATGGCGTTTGATTAGCTGGAATCACTGAGGTGAACTATGAGTAAAAACCAACGCGCCGACTGGCATCAGGCCGATATTATTGCGGCATTGCGTAAGAAGGGCACCACGCTGGCGGCGGCGTCGAGGGCGGCGGGTTTGTCTTCTTCGACATTGGCGAATGCGTTAAGCCGGCCGTGGCCGAAAGGGGAATTGTTGATTGCCAGGGCGATTGGCGTTCCTGCGGCGCAGATCTGGCCAAGCCGTTATTACGATGGGGCAGGGAAAGTGATTATCAAAACGTTGAGAAAGGCATAAAACAAAAGGGCGCAGCATCATGCCGCGCCCGGGTTATTTATTCCTGCATCAAGTCGGGCAAAATGGTCGCTTCTCTTCGTCGCTGAGCAGATCGACGTGCAACATGTTCAGCATGCTATTGGCGATTTCCCGTTCCCCCATCACCACTTCATTGGCTCCACGCTCCATGATGTATTGCACCTCGTCGTCGTAGTGGGCGCGGGCGATGATCTCGATGTTAGGGCGCTTGACGCGGGCAGACGCGACAATCTCACCGGCTTCGTAGCCGTTAGGAATGGTCACCAGTAGCCAGCGGGCACAGTCGAGACGGGCCAGATCCATCACTTCCTGATTGGCCGCATTACCGAGCACCGTGCTGATGCCCTGTGCACGCAGCGCTTCGACCCGTGGCCGGGAGTTTTCAATTACCACCAGCGGGATCCCGGCAGCTTGTAGCTTTTCACCCAACAGGCTGCCGACGCGCCCATAACCGACCAGCAGGGCGTGGTTACATAAATCGAAGGGGATCTGCTTCTCGTCCTCGACCGCCTCCTCGACGCTCTGATCCTCGATAGTTTCCGTTTTGACCAGATAACTTTCCAGCAGACTGAACAGCAGCGGATTGAGCATAATTGACAGAATCGCTCCGGCCAGCACCAGATTGCGCCCATGTTCTGACAGTAAACCGAGCGTGATGCCAAGCCCGGCCAGAATAAAAGCGAATTCGCCGATCTGCGCCAGACTGACGGAAATCGTCAGGGCGGTGCGCCGCGAGTGGCCGAAGGTTTTTACCAGCAGGAAGGCGGCGATGGACTTACCGAACACGATGATGCCGAGCGTTGCCAGCACGGCCAGCGGCTCATGCAGAATAATCAGCGGGTCAAACAGCATGCCGACCGACACAAAGAACAGCACTGCAAAGGCATCGCGCAGCGGCAGGGTGTCATGCGCCGCACGATGGCTGAGTTCGGATTCATTCAATACCATCCCGGCAAAGAACGCACCCAATGCGAAGGAGACGTCGAACAGTTTGACGGCGCCATACGCGATACCCAGCGCCAGCGCCAACACGGCCAGCGTAAACAGCTCACGCGAGCCGGTACTGGCGGTTTTGGCCAGAATCCATGGCACCAGACGTCGGCCAACCACTAACATCAGCGTAACGAAAGCCACGACTTTACCGAGGGTTATCACCAACTCCAGAGCGAGACCGGTGAAACTGGAGTGATTATTGTCAATCATATTGCTGAAGGCCGGCAGCAGAACCAGCGCCAGCACCATCACCAGATCTTCAACAATCAGCCAGCCGATGGCAATCTGCCCACGCTGGCTGTCAATCAGTTGCCGTTCCTCCAGCGCGCGCAGCAGCACCACGGTACTGGCGGTGGAAAGGCACAATCCGAAGACCACTCCCGCACCCAGATCCCAGCCGAGTAGCCGCGACAGGCCGATGCCGAGCAGCGTTGCGACGGCGATTTGGATCACTGCGCCGGGAATAGCGATGGATTTAACCGCCAGAAGATCTTTGAGGGAGAAATGCAAACCTACGCCAAACATCAGCAGGATGACGCCAATTTCCGCCAGCTCTGGAGCAAGAGAAGTATCCGCGACAAAACCCGGCGTAAACGGCCCGGCCAGAACGCCTGCGGCCAGATAGCCGACCAGAGGGGAGATTTTAAGACGATTGGCAAGCATCCCGAACAGGAACGCCAGCACCAGGCCGCCGACGATAGTAGTGATCAAGGGCGTAGAATTGTGCATCCGGACTCCTTCTTGCGATACATCAGGCCAATATATACGTCATGCTTCGCGTTGCGGCTTTGTTGGCTGCCTTCATTCACCCAGGTCACATGGGCGGCCATGCTCCCCGGGACTCATTCAGTTGCCGTCGTGCTGCAACTCGAATCATTTTGTGTAAATGTAAGAGATTGTTAACCAGTTTATGGTAAATCGGGTTTTGATGTGCAGGAAAAAGTGCCCTGAATGTCAAAAATAACGCGCCTGAAGAAAATCAGGCTGAGAGTGACATTTAACTGAGTTTTGCACAGCAAGGTTTGATCGGGCAAGGCAAAGGTGCTGCCGATACTTCAGCACCGGCAGCACAAGGCAGGAGGTTTAAGACTGTTTTCGTTCAAGATTCGGCAGGAATGCCGTCAGAATCCCGAGGAGGGGTAGGAAGGCACAGATCTGATAGACCAGCTCAATGCTGGTGCGGTCTGCCACATAGCCCAACACTGCTGCGCCAAGGCCACCCATACCAAACGCCAGACCGAAGAATAACCCAGACACCATTCCTACTTTGCCGGGGATCAGTTCCTGTGCGAAGACTAAAATCGCTGAGAACGCGGATGCAAGAATCACCCCGATAATCACGCTCAATATGCTGGTCCACATCAGGTTGGCGTGAGGCAGCATCAGCGTGAAGGGCGCTACGCCAAGAATTGAGGCCCAAATGACGTATTTGCGGCCGATCTTATCGCCAACCGGTCCGCCAATAATAGTGCCTGCCGCCACGGCGAACAGAAACACAAACAGGTGGATCTGCGCGTTCTGAATTGACACGCCGAATTTGTGAATCAGATAGAAGGTGTAATAACTGCTCAGGCTGGTCAGGTAGAAGTATTTCGAGAACACCAGTACCAGCAGAATACCCATCGATAACGCCACGGTTTTGCGTGGAAGCACCGTCACATTGCCGGCCACCGGGCCGCGTTTCTTGATGATCTGCTGCTGTTGGCGATACCACTTACTGACTTGCAGCAACACCACGATGCCAAGCAGCGCCGCCAGTGAGAACCACGCCACATTGCCTTTACCGTATGGCGCAATGATAAGCGCTGCCAGCAAGGGTCCGAGTGAACTGCCGAAGTTGCCACCGACCTGGAATACCGACTGCGCCAGACCGTGACGCCCACCCGAGGCCATGCGTGCCACGCGTGAAGACTCCGGGTGGAACACCGATGAACCGGTACCGACCAGCGCCGCCGCCACCAGCACCAGCGGGAAGGTCTGCGCTACCGACAGCAACAGCAGACCGGACAGGGTAAAGCCCATGCCAATCGGCAGCGAATAAGGTTGCGGATGTTTATCGGTGTAATAGCCAATCAGCGGCTGCAATAGCGAAGCGGTGATCTGGTAGGTCAGGGTGATCATGCCGATCTGCGTAAAGCTGAGGGAGAACTCATTTTGCAGCAGTGGGTAAATCGCCAGGATCAGCGACTGGATCATGTCATTGAGCAGATGCGAAACGCTGATGGCGGCGAGAATGGAAAAGGCGGTGCGCTTCACGGCGCTCACTGGCGGCGGAGCGGGGATGTCAGTACGGTCGGTCATTCAGTCGGGCCTTTCTTCTTGTTGTTGTCGTTGTTGACGGTAGCGGATTGAGTTAGTCGATTTTTGCGATGTCAGCAAACTTTCCGCGCAGCAGGCTACAAAGATCGCTGGCGGCCAGCTCAATATCAAGTCCGCGTTTACCCCCGGATACAAAAATGGTGGCAAAGTTCTGCGCAGGGCTATCAATCACCGTCGGCAGCAGTTTTTTCTGCCCCAGCGGACTTATTCCACCGACCAGATATCCGGTTACACGCTGCGCCAGCTGTGGATCCGCCATATCGACTTTCTTGGCTCCGAGCGCCCTGGCGACTTTTTTCAAATCCAACTGGGTAGCGACCGGCGTCACGGCCACAGCCAGATTTTTCGCGTCACCGTTGAGTGCCACCAGCAATGTTTTATAAACCTGACGTGCATCCAGCCCGAGTTTTTTCACCGCCTCATCGCCGAAGTTGGTTTCATCACTGCTGTGCTCGTAAGGGTGGAGCGTGAAGGCCACCTTGTTTTTTTCCAATAAGTTTACTGCTGGTGTCATGACCAATCCCCTGACAGAACATTCCAATAAAAAAGTCACCGTGTCAGTCACCACAAAAGGCTTCCGGCGACCACGATGACTTAATTAGCAAAAAAATAATAACCCTGCTCAATCTTTTGATACTAAACAACAAAGAGTAATTATTGAGCGAAGAGCAAATAGTAGTCCAGCGAATGGGTGTTGCCAAGACCCAATGCAGATTGCTAACCTACCGCCGCCGGTGCTGTGCCTTGTAAGGGGCCAGTGCTGAAGCTATAACTAATAAAAGAAGTTCCTCTTTGACTGGCCAATAGAGATATTGGCCATTTTTTTATCCTCTTTTCCTTCGAATTGTCAGTGCTTCAACGCTTTCCTTCCTGTAGCAGATCCGGCAGATTTCCTTCGCCATACAGATGCAGCGCGCCGACGGCAACCACATAGTTGCCCGCTGGCAGGGCGTTAAGTTGCTGTTTCCAGCGTTGATTGCGCTGATGCATCAGCACATCATAAAGTTCATTGCTGAACGTATTGGGCAACTGCTCAATCGGCTGGCTCGGTTGTGACTCCAGCCACCAACTGATCATGGTTTGTAGCAGGCGTGCGTTGGTATGCCAGTGGGTCAGGGTATCATCGAGCAGCGCCCGGCCGTCTTCAGGCAGCTGTTTTAACAGCGCCAACTGCTCCTGCGCACCTTCAAGTTCAATCACTTTTTTCTGCTGCTGACTGGCGGCCTGCAACAGCTGATAGTCGATGCCGTATTCGCCCCGTAACCCCAAACGCTGCGCTTGTCCGGCCTGCAACATCAGCGCGACATGCCAGCAGGGCATTGCGTCTATGCTGTAGACCGGGGTGCCCAGCTCATCACACAAACTCTCGACCTGCTGGTACTGTTGTGCGGTCAGCCGTTCTGCCAGCGGGGGCAGATCCTCGGCGTCGCCGAAAGGGGCTTCGGCGCCGCTGATGTCCGCTTCAACAATCAGCGCGTCGGCCTGCGTAAGGCGTTTAATCAGTAGTTCGGGCAGCGGTTGCATGTCAATCGTGCCCATGTGAATACTGCCCACCAGATGCAAATGTCGATCGCCGGGAAGCTGCACATCGATGGCCGGATAGTGATATTCCGCGGGTGAAAGCAGACCCAGCCAGCGGGCAAGTTGGTAAAAAATATGGCCCATGCGGCGTTGTCTCCTTCAATGAACGAAGGGACATGCTATCGCGTCACCGGTTCAGCGAACAGGGGGAAAGTCTTGCTTTTTCGGGGTGAAGCGCAACAAACGGTTCGCGTTGGCCACCACGGTGATTGATGACAGCGCCATCGCTGCACCGGCTACCACTGGGCTAAGCAATGTGCCGGTCAGCGGGTAGAGCACCCCGGCGGCAATTGGAATACCAATGACGTTATAGACAAAGGCACCCAGCAAGTTTTGCTTCATGTTGCGCAGCGTGGCTTTTGACATCGCCATGGCATCGGCGACACCGTGCAGGCTTGGGCGCATCAGGGTGATCGCCGCGGTTTCAATAGCAACATCGCTGCCGCCACCCATGGCGATACCCACATCCGCCTGCGCCAGCGCGGGGGCGTCGTTAATGCCATCACCAATCATTGCCACCTGCTGGCCCTGCGCCTGTAGCTGTTTTATTGCTTCAGCTTTGCCGTCAGGACGAACGCCCGCGATCACCGTATCAATCCCTGCCAGTGCCGCCACCGCCTGCGCCGTGCGCGAGTTATCGCCGGTCAGCATCACCAGATGGTAACCCAGCCCATGCAGGCGTTGTAATGCGCTGACACTGTCTTCCCGCAGCGGATCTTTCAGGGAAAACAGCGCGGCGAGTTTACCGTTAGCCGCCAGCAGTACCGGTGTCGCTCCCTGTTCCGCCTGTTCATTCAGCGTGGTTTCCGCTTCGCTGACGTCCACCTGATGTGCTTCCAGCAACGCCTTATTGCCCAGCAGCAGCGTGACGCCATTGGCATCACCGCTTAACCCCAGCCCCCCCAGCGTGCGGAAATTATGCACCTCAGCAAGCGGTATTCCGGCCGCGCGGTCAATGATGGCCTGCGCCAGGGGATGGCGTGATCCTTGTTCCAGACCCGCCGCCCAACTCAGCGCCAGAGACTCATCAACCCCTTCAAAGCAGAAAATATCAGTCAGTTTGGGCTGGCCCTCCGTCAGGGTACCGGTTTTGTCGAACACCAGGGTGGTGACTGAACTGGCTTTTTGCAGCGCATCAGCATCACGGACCAGTACACCAAATTCGGCGGCGCGGCCCACACCGGCAGTAATTGACATCGGTGTGGCCAGACCTAATGCGCAAGGGCAGGCAATAATCAACACGGTGGTGACGATCACCAGCGTGTACACCAACTGAGGCTGCGGGCCGAAGAAGTACCACATCGCGCCGCTGAACAGGGCAATCAGCACCACGGCAGGGACAAATACCGAGGAGATTTTATCCGCCAGCTTGCCGATTTCCGGCTTACTACTTTGCGCCTGTCGTACCAGGTTGATAATGCGCGACAGCGTCGTCTGGCTGCCGATGGCATCCGCCCGGAACAGCACGCTGCCGTCTTTCACCAGTGTTCCTGCATGCACGTTTTCGCCCGATGATTTCTGCTGTGCGACCGGTTCTCCGGTCAGCATGGCCTCATCCATCCAGGCTTCACCGCTCAGTATTTCGCCGTCAACCGGCACGCGGTCACCGGTCGTCAGGCGCAGCGTCATGCCCTGCTGAACCTCTGCCAGCGGCAGGGTGACTTCGCCCTGTTCGGTGACGACCTTCGCCGTTGGCGGAGTTAAGTCGAGCAGGCGTTCCAGCGCTTTGGACGAGCGCTGTCGCCCGCGTTGTTCCAGTGCGTGACCGAGGTTAATCAGGCCGATGATCATCACGCTGGCTTCGTAATAAAGGTGGCGTGCTTGCATCGGGAACACGTCCGGCCATAGCGAGACCGCGAAGGAGAACACCCAGGCGGCACCGGTCCCGAGCGATACCAGCGTGTCCATATTTGCGCTACCGTGCATCAGGCTTTTCCACGCGCTGCGGTAAAAATGGCCACCCGCAACCACCATGATTGTCAGCGTCAACAGCCCGACAATCAGCCAGCCGGTCTGATTTGCGGCAGTGACCATCATTTCACCGCCGAGCAACCCCCACAGCATCATCGGAATACCGGCCGCCAGACCGAGTGCGGCCTGCCAACTGAAGCGGATCATGCTGCGACGTGCGGTTTGCTGCTGCCGCTCACGGCGTTTGGTTTCATCAATAATAATTTCTGCGCCATAACCTGCGCGCTCAACGGCGTTAATCAGCGCCTGCTGGTCGGCCGAGCCGCTCACCAGTGCACTGCGTTCCGCCAGATTGACCCGCGCCTGCGCCACACCCTCCACGCTTTCGAGTGCTTTTTGCACTTTACTCACGCAACTGGCGCAGCTCATGCCGCTGAGTAACAGTTGAACATTGTCATCCTGGGGATTGACCGGAACAGGTTGGGCAGCCGCTGACAGGGGTTCCGGTAAAGCATTCGCCTTTTCGGTCAGCGGCTCAGATTTTGGGTGAACTTCACCCGCCAGTACTGCGTGATACCCGGCGTTTTCAACCGCGTCGATCAACTGCTGGCTGGTGGCTGAACTTTGTACAACGGCTTTGTTCAGTTCGACGTCAACCTGAGTGGTGCCGGGAACGGCTTCTAATGCTTTGCGCGTGGAGGCCACGCAATGCCCGCAGGATAAACCTTCAAGGTTCAAAACGGTGGTCGTCATGGTGAAATCCTCATTGATATCGGTATAGCCGGTTGGCCTTTTTGTATTCAGGCGGTAGGATAAACCTTCCAGCAAGGGGAAGGTCAAGGGGACAAAATGAATATCAGCGATGTGGCAAAAAAAACCGGGCTGACCAGCAAGGCGATCCGTTTTTATGAGGAGAAAGGGCTGGTGACCGCGCCGATGCGTGGCGAGAACGGCTATCGTCGTTATGCGCCCAAGCATATTGAAGAACTGACATTGCTGCGCCAGGCACGGCAGGTGGGTTTTACGCTGGAAGAGTGTCAGGAACTGGTGGCGCTATTCCATAACCCCGAGCGTCACAGTGCGGACGTCAAAGCGCGAACGCTGGAAAAGGCCGCCGAGATTGCGCGGCACATCGAAGAGTTGAAGGGGATGCACCAGCGGCTGCTGGTGCTGGCAGAGTCTTGTCCGGGAGATGACGGCGCTGAGTGCCCAATCATCAACAACCTTAGCGGCTGCTGCCATTCCTCTTCGCCCTTGAAGCCGCAGTAGCGTTAGTTGATGGCTGCAACGCGTTTCAGCCGGTTTTTTTTCCCGGCTCAACCCGCAAAGTGATCCCTTCCACGTGAGTGATGATCACGTCATCGCCCACGCTTAAAGGCGCGGTGCTGGTAATGCGCCAGGTGCTGTCGCCGATGCGCACACGGCTGTAGCCGTTGCTCATGGGTTCCAGCACGGTGGCGTGCATTCCGACCATCTGCTGCCCGCGCTGATTCAGCGAGCTGTTCTGCGGATCAGATTTTTGACGGCTGCTCAGCCAGCGCCACCACAGCCATGCGGCCACCATGGTCAGCACGGCAAAGCATACGCCTTGCCATTCCCACGACAGCGGCAGCACCCAGGTCAGCAAACCGACCAGCGCCGCCGCAATGCCACTCCACAGCAAATAACCGCTCGCACCGAGCAGTTCTGCTGCCAGCAGCAGGCCGCCGAGCGACAGCCAGAACAGATGCGGGCTTGCTATAAGCTGTTGCAGCATTATTTGCCGCCTTTGGTTTCTTTCAGTAATTCAGCAATACCGCCGATGGAACCCATCAGGCTGCTGGCATCCAGCGGCATCATGATCACTTTACTGTTGTTGGCCGAGCCGATTTTGGTCAGCGCATCAGTGTATTTCTGTGCCACGAAGTAGTTGATGGCGTGAACGCTACCGGCTTCAATCGCTTCGGACACCATTTTGGTGGCCTGCGCTTCGGCTTCCGCCGCACGTTCACGGGCTTCGGCTTGCAGAAATGCCGACTGACGTTCCCCTTCAGCTTTCAGAATCTGTGACTGCTTCTCACCTTCGGCACGCAAAATGGCAGACTGGCGCACCCCTTCGGCTTCGAGAATGTCGGCACGTTTGGTTCGTTCGGCTTTCATCTGAGCGTTCATTGCAGAGATCAGTTCAGCGGGTGGACGCACGTCGCGGATCTCAATACGGGTGATTTTTACGCCCCACGGATTGGTGGCTTCATCAACAATGTGCAGCAAACGGGCGTTAATGTTGTCACGCTGCGAGAGCATTTCATCGAGTTCCATCGAACCCAATACGGTACGGAAGTTGGTCATGGTCAGGTTGACGATCGCCTGCTCCAGATTACTGACTTCATACGCAGCCCGCGCCGGGTCGATAACCTGAATAAAACACACGGCGTCGATGGCGACATTGGCGTTATCGCGGGAGATGATCTCCTGGGAAGGAATATCCAGCACCTGTTCCATCATGTTGATTTTGCGGCCAACGCGGTCGACAAAGGGCACCACCAGATTCAGACCTGGCATCAGCGTTTTGGTATAACGGCCAAAGCGTTCGACAGTCCACTGGAAACCCTGTGGCACGATTTTGACGCCGGCAAATACCACCAGCAGTGCAAGAACAATAATAATGGGGATGACGGTCAACATATTCGAACTCCTGTAATGCCCGGCATATTTCGAGCTGCAGGGGCGTTGGCTTCCTTCACTCACCCGAATCACTTACTTGAGTAAGCTCATCGGGATTCGTTCAGTTGCTGCCTTCCTGCCACTCGATCTATTTTGGGCATAATTGCGTGTCCTGATTGTTTTTCCGAATATTTTCCAGAAAAAACAAATTCCTGTGAGCATTCTGAATAGATTTTGCTCGTTGGGCATTGTCGCACAATTTGTTCAGAAGTCGTATTGATTAAGGATAGTTCAGCTTGGGGGAAGGGTGCGGGAATGAATGACAGCGCGGCGTGTACCGCGCTGGGAATAAGGAAAAGCAGGGGATCAGTAGAGCAAGGAGTAAAGCTGACGACGGTATTTGGCAGCCAGGGCATCGCCGGTACCGAGTGCAGCGAGAATATCCATCAGCGTTTTACGCGCCGCGCCGTTCGCCGCACCGAGATCTTTTTTCAGCGGTGCCATCAACAGTTCCAGCGCTTCTTCATTACGCCCGACAGCGTGCAGTTGCAGGCTGAGTTTCACTGCCAGCTCGATATTCTCTGGCTCTTGTTGCAGCTGTTGCTGTAATTGCTGAATTTCCGGGGTGTCAGCAGCCTGTTTCATCAGTTCGATTTGCGCTACCAGCCCCTGATAACGGGAGTCTTTATCCTGCAGTGGGATGGTCGCCAGCACGGCTTCGGCGTCCTCGCTGCGGTTCAGTTGGATCTGCACTTCCGCCAGCATCAGGCCGATGTCACTGCGCTGATGGCTCAACTGCCATGCGTCTTTTAACAGCGGCAGGGCAGCGGCGAGATCGCCCGCTTCAATCAGTTCCTGCGCCTGAGTCACTTTCAACTCTTCTTCTTTCGGCAGGACTTTTTGCAGCAGTTCGCGGATCACCTCTTCAGGCTGCGGCCCCTGGAAACCGTCCACCGGTTGCCCGTCTTTAAACAGATAGACCGCCGGAATAGAGCGCAGGCCGAACTGCTGGGCGATGGCCGGTTCTGCATCGCAGTCAACTTTGGCGAGGATCAACTGACCGGCGTATTCCGCTGCCAGCCGGTCGAGGATTGGGCCGAGTTGTACACAGTGCTGACTGCGCTCAGACCAGAAATAGAACATCACCGGCAACGACATAGATTGTTCAAGCGTCTGGTGCAGGTTGGTTTCGTTGATATCGATAATTGAAGGTTGTGCAAGCATGAATTGGGTTCTCTTATTTCTGACGCAACGGTATGAGTATACAGGTTTAAATGGGGGCGGCTTTTGCCGCTTCAACCCCCAGAAACCGTGGCGTTAACTATGACCACGCAGCAGTTTGTCGAGCAGACGACCGGGCAACAGGCGTTTTAGCACCGACAGGACGTGGGCGACCAGCGTGACCGGGTAGCGCAGGCGTGCTTTCGGACTCTCTAAAGCATGGCGCAATTTCGGCAATACTGCCTCTGGTGTCAGGGTAAAACGCTGGGCAATGCCAGGGTTATTCACCGGTTTATCGGCCTGTGATTGATTCACGTTCTGGGTGAAATTACTGCTCAGCGGGCCGGGTTCAATCAGGCTGACCTGAATGCCGGTGCCGTGCAGCTCCATGCGCAGCGTGTCGGACCAGGCTTCCAGCGCGTATTTGCTGGCTGCATACGTTCCGCGCCCCGGCGTTGTGACCAGCCCCATCACCGAACTGGTCTGAATGATGCGGCCTTCGCCGTGCGCCAGCATAGCCGGTAACAGCAGCTGTGTTAGCTGATGGGTGCCAAACAGGTTAGTGGAAAATTGTTGCTCGAACTGCTCGCGGCTGATGGTGTGCAGCGGACCGTAAACGCCATAACCGGCATTGTTGAACAAACCATAAAGCCGGTTACCGGTCAGGGTCAGGACTTCAGCGGCGGCGTGTGCAACGCTTTGTTTGTCATCCAGATCCAGCGTGATGGTTTCAAAACCCAGCTGGCGCAGGTTTTCAATATCACGGGTTTTACGACAGGCCGCCAGAACGCGATAACCCCGATTACGTAAATCCTGTGCCGCAACCAGGCCAATACCGCTGGAGCAGCCGGTGATCAATACAGCTTTTTGCATAACTTTACCTGTCAGAAGCCCCTATTTTTCAGGACTGTGGTTTACTTAGGGTTTCGCCGGGTTTGACCAGCGGTGCCAGTTTTTCCGCCATCCAGTCGGCGATAAATGACTGGGCAGCCTGTGCCGGATGCAAACCGTCGTCCTGCATCCATTCCGGTTTCAAGGCCACCTGTTCCATAAAGAACGGAACCAGCGGAATCGAATGCTGTTTGGCCAGCGCCGGATAAATGGCATAAAACGCATCAGTATAACGGCGGCCATAGTTTGGCGGCAGGCGGATTTGCATCAATAGTGGTTCGGCGTCGGCTTGTTTCACCAATGTAATGATCTGAGTCAGCGTCTCGGAGATGGCCGGTGGTGCAAACCCGCGTAAGCCGTCGTTGGCTCCGAGTTCAATCAATACCCAGCGTGGATGATGCTGTTTCAGCAGCGCGGGCAGGCGCGCCAGCCCCTGTGCGGCAGTGTCACCACTGATGCTGGCATTAATAATATTGGGTTTACCGGTCTCACCTTGCCATTTTTTATTGAGCAGCGACGGCCACGAGCTGTCGGCAGGCAGGCGGTAAACCGCGCTCAGACTATCACCGATAATCAGCAAATTATCAGCCGCTGCGGCACGAAAGCTCACTGTCGCAGTGACCAGCATTGATACAAGGAAAAGGAAAGGAAGATGCCAGCGGGAAACGTTCTTGAAGTTCATCATCTTAGTAAACACGTCGGTCAGGGTGAAAGTCAGTTAACTATCCTCTCCGGTGTAGAGCTGGTTGTCAAACCGGCGCAGACCCTCGCGCTGATTGGCGAGTCTGGTTCGGGCAAGTCAACCCTGCTTGGGATCCTGGCCGGTCTGGACGACGGTACCGGTGGCGATGTGCAACTGCTGGGACAGTCGCTGACCAACATGAACGAAGAGGGCCGCGCCGCGCTGCGGGCCAAAAACGTCGGTTTTGTTTTTCAATCCTTCATGCTGGTGCCGACGCTGAATGCGCTGGAAAACGTCCAGCTTCCGGCTCTGCTGCGCGGTGAGTCTGACGCCAGCAGCCGCGCACAGGCTGTACAGCTGCTGCAACAGCTGGGGCTGGGTGAGCGTCAACATCATCTGCCCGCACAGCTCTCCGGCGGCGAGCAGCAGCGCGTGGCGCTGGCCCGTGCATTTATCGGCAAACCTAAATTGCTGTTTGCCGATGAACCGACCGGTAATCTGGACCGCGCCACCGGCGAGCGTATTGTCGATCTGCTGTTCTCGCTCAACCGCGATGCGGCCACCACGTTGATTCTGGTGACGCACGATGAACAGCTGGCGGCCCGCTGCCAGCGTCGCTTACGCCTGCGTGATGGAAAACTGTGGGAGGAAGCATGATCTGGCGCTGGTTCTGGCGGGAGTGGCGGCAACCCTCGCTGTTGATTGTCTGGCTGGCGCTGACGCTGGCGGTATCCTGCGTACTGGCGCTTGGCAGTATCAGCGACCGTATGGAAAAAGGGCTGAGCCAGCAAAGCCGCGACTTTATCGCCGCTGACCGCGTGCTGCGTTCAGCCCATCCGATAACCGAAGCCTGGTTGCAGGATGCGCAGAAACAGGGGCTGAAAGTCAGCCGCCAGCTGAGTTTTATGACCATGACCTTCGCTGGCGACACCCCGCAGCTGGCGGATGTCAAAGCCACCGATCTGGTTTATCCGCTGTATGGCGACTTACAAACCCAACCGCCGGGCGTTAAGCCTGAGCCGGGTACGGTGCTGGCCGCGCCGCGGTTGATGGCGTTGCTGAACGTCAAAGTCGGTGATCATCTTGAAGTCGGCGACGCAACGCTGAAAATTGCCGGAGAAATCATTCAGGAGCCGGACTCCGGGTTTAACCCGTTCCAGACTGCGCCGCGCCTGATCATGAACCTGGCTGATGTGCCGAAAACCGGCGCGATCCAGCCGGGCAGCCGTCTGACCTATCGCTATATGTTTGCCGGGTCAGCGGAAAATATTCATACCTATGGCGAGGCTATCAAAGGGTTGCTGAAACCGGACCAGCGCTGGTATGGCATGGAAGATTCAGAAGGGGCGCTGGGTAAATCCCTGCAACGTTCACAGCAATTCCTGCTGCTCTCGGCTCTGCTGACGTTGATGTTGTCGATTGCCGCCGTGGCCGTCGCGATGGGGCATTACTGCCGCAGCCGCTATGATCTGGTGGCGGTGCTGAAAACGCTCGGCGCCGGTAAAAAAGCGCTGCGCCGGTTGATCATCGGCCAGTGGGTGTCAGTTCTGCTGCTGGCGGCAGTGTGTGGCAGCATCATCGGTTTGCTGTTTGAAGCCGTGCTGATGAAAATGTTGGCGCCAGTTTTACCGTCGGCGCTGCCGCCGTCCGGTATCTGGCCGTGGATCTGGTCGATGGGCTCGCTGGTAGTGATTTCTCTGCTGGTCGGTGCGCGTCCGTATAAGCAGCTATTGGCAACGCAGCCGCTACGCGTACTACGTAACGACGTGGTGGCGAACGTCTGGCCGCTGCGCTGGTTTATTCCGGTGATGCTGGTGATCGTGGTCGGCCTGCTGGCGGCGCTGGTGGGTGGCAGTACGCTGCTGTGGTCGCTGCTGGCGGGCGTGGTGGTGCTGTCATTGCTGCTCGGAGCCATCGGCTGGGGCAGTCTGTTGCTGCTGCGCCGTATCAGCGTCAGTAAACTGCCGCTGCGACTGGCGATCAACCGCCTGGTGCGCCAGCCGTGGGTAACACTCAGCCAGTTAGCGGCATTCTCCATGTCATTTATGCTGCTGGCCCTGCTGCTGGTGCTGCGCGGCGACCTGCTCGACCGCTGGGAGCAACAGCTGCCGCCGGACAGTCCGAACTACTTCCTGCTCAACATCACCAAAGATCAGGTGCCGCAGGTGACAGATTTCCTGCGTCAGCATCAGGCCGAACCGGGGACCTTCTACCCGATTGTCCGCGTGCGCCTGACCGGTATTAATCAGCAGGTGGCGACCGATATCATCAAGCCGGACGACGCGGCAGGCGAAGCGGTCAACCGTGAACTGAACCTGACCTGGATGCAGGGGCTGCCGGATCACAATCCGCTGGTGGCCGGCAACGGCCCGCCGCAGGCTGGTGAAGTGTCGATAGACGACGGTCTGGCCGGAAGGCTGGGTGTGAAGATCGGCGATACGCTGACCTTCAGCGGCGATACCCAGGAGTTCAGCGCCAAAATCTCCAGCCTGCGCAAAGTGGACTGGGACAGCCTGCGACCAAACTTCTACTTCATCTTCCCGCCGGGCGCGCTGGATGCCCAACCGCAGAGCTGGCTGACCAGTTTCCGCTATCACGGTGACGGCAAAACTATTACTCAGCTCAACCGTCAGTTCCCGACGCTCAGCCTGCTGGATATCGGTTCAATCCTGAAACAGGTGGGTCAGGTGTTGCAGCAGGTGAGCCGCGCACTGGAGGTGATGGTGATTCTGGTGATGTTGTGCGGCGGCCTGTTGTTGCTGGCACAAATTCAGGTCGGGATGCGGCAGCGGCGTCAGGAGCTGATCGTCTACCGCACGCTGGGTGCCAGTAAAAAACTGCTCCGCAGCACGCTGTGGTGTGAGTTCGCCGTGCTCGGACTGGTGGCTGGGATCGCCGCCGCCGTCGGGGCCGAAGCTGCGCTGTGGATACTGCAACGCAAGGTGTTCGATTTCCCGTGGGAGCCGAATAGGGTTCTCTGGTGGGCGGTGCCGCTGGTCAGCGCGCTGTTGCTGTCGTTATGCGGAGGCTGGATGGGCGTGCGGTTATTGCGGGGAAGGGCGCTGTTTCGTGGGTATAACGGTTAATGCCTGTTGGCCTGAGATACACGGGGCGAGCGAAGCGTGGGGCGTCCCTGCGGGAACCCCATCACTTCACTTCCCCTAAAATTGGGCGTCAGTATTGCTGCAAACCGCAAAACAGCGGGTGGGAGGAATGAGAAAAAGGATGTCAGCTCCCGCCCAAATTGGGCGGGCAGGAGATGATTTAAGCGAGTTTATTTATCGCCCATTCAATACCGCTTTTGTACTCCGGCGGCAGCATCGGCACTAACGCGTCCAGCGTCTCTTTCAGCAACCCGGCGCTGGCGTCATTCAGATTGAGATGCCCGACCTTACGGCCTTCGCGTACTTCTTTCTCGTACCAGTGCAGGTTCACCAGCGGCAGGCTCAGCCAGTCGGTAGACACCGCCGTGCCAATCAGGTTAACCATCACAGACGGCGTACTGACCACCGGTTTTGGCAACGGCAGACCGAGAATAGCGCGCAGATGCATTTCGAACTGGCTGTAGGATGCGCCGTTTTGCGTCCAGTGCCCGCTGTTGTGTACGCGCGGGGCCAGTTCATTAATCAGCAAACCTTCGCTGACCACAAAACATTCCATCGCCATCACGCCGACATAATTCAGCTCATTGAGAATAGCTGACAGCATACTTTCGGCCTGCTGCTGCAATGCGGCATCCGGTTTTGGCAGCGCCACGCTGGTGCGCAGAATGCCGTCTTCGTGCAAGTTGTGGGTCAGCGGGTAGAAGACTGTCTGACCGTCATGGCCGCGTGCGCCCACCAGCGACACTTCGCCGGAGAAATTGATGCCCTGCTCGACGATGCATTCGCCGTAGCTGTCAGCCGGTAAGGTGTTTTCTTCACCAGGCCGCAAACGCCACTGTCCACGGCCGTCATAACCGCCCACGCGGCGCTTCACAATCGCCAGTTCACCCAGTTGTGCAAAGACCTGCGGCCATTCGGCAATATCCACCAGTAATTGCCACGGTGCGGTTGCCAGACCGAGCTGGTCGAGCAGCTGTTTTTGCGTCAGACGATCGGCCAGACGCGGAAAAATATCACGGTTTACGAAGCTTTTGTGCGTCGCCAGTTCGCGGGTCAAAGCGGTTTCCGGCCAGCGCTCAATTTCAGCGGTGATCACACTTTGCTGAAAGGGCACGGCTTCCGGTTCGGCGTCGATGCCGACAGGGTAAACTGCGATCCCCAGCGGTTCACCGGCCTGACGCAGCATTCGGCCTAACTGGCCGTTTCCGAGTACGCAAACCGGCTTCATGCTTCCTCCCGCGGATCGGGATTATTCAGCACTTCATCGGTTTGTGCTTTGCGCCACGCCGCCAGATTTTTGCCAATTTCCGCGTCGTGCAGTGCCAGGATTTGCGCTGCCAGCAGGGCTGCATTGGCCGCACCCGCTTTACCGATGGCCAGCGTACCAACCGGAATGCCGCGCGGCATCTGGACGATAGAGTAAAGGCTATCTACGCCGCTCAGGGCTGCACTTTGCACCGGCACGCCAAGCACCGGCACCAGCGTTTTCGCTGCAATCATGCCCGGCAGATGCGCCGCGCCGCCTGCGCCTGCGATAATCACATCCAGACCGTTTTCAGACGCCTGTTCGGCAAAGCTGAACAGCTTATCTGGCGTACGGTGGGCGGAAACAACTTCGACATGGAAAGGAATATTCAGCGTTGTGAGAACCTCGGCGGCGAACTGCATGGTCGCCCAGTCACTTTTAGACCCCATAACGATGGCGATTTTTGCCGGGGTAACGTTGGATGACATGTCTGTAAAGCTCCTGTGATTAAACAAGCGTCGCCAGTTGTTCTGCGGTTTTCACCGGGGATTTCTGGCGGAGAGGGCGCAAATCATACCATGCTCACAAAGCGAGGAAAACGATTGCGTGGCGGGTTTGTGTGGCTTTTAAATCGGTGTGAGGATCAGAATGGAAAGGTGACCAGTTCCACACCGTCAGCGCTGACGGTGATCATCGATCCTTCTGTATGCCAGGCACCCAGCACCGCGCGGTGACCCGTCTTCCCCTTTAACGGCACGTCATGCATAGCAGGGCGATGGGTATGGCCGTGGATCATCCATTCGACGCCATTTTCCTGCATGGCATTAATGACGGCCTGCGGATTGACGTCCATGATCTCCAGCGATTTTCCGCTGTTGGAGGCCTTACTGTCGGCACGCATTCTGGCGGCAATCGCCAGACGCCACTTCAGCGGCAGGGCGAGGAAGATTTTCTGAATCAGCGGATTACGCACTTTTTTGCGGAAATTCTGATAACCGGTGTCGTCGGTACACAGTGTGTCGCCGTGCAGAATCAGCACCCGGCGGCCATAAAGTTCGAGCACTTTGGTGTCGGGCAGGATTTGCATCAGGCTGTCGCGGGCAAAGCGCCGTCCGACTAAAAAATCGCGGTTACCGTGGATAAAGAAACAGGGCACACCCTGCTGGTGGAGAGCGTTGAGCGCTGCGGCGATCTCCGCGTGCAGAGGCTGCGGATCGTCGTCGCCTATCCAGGCTTCAAACAAGTCACCGAGGATGTACAGCGCATCGGCTTGCGGTGCATCTTCGCGTAAAAAACGCAGAAAACCGGCAGTAATTGCCGGTTCCTGTGCGCAAAGATGGATATCTGCGATAAAAAAAGTGGTCATTGCGTCGCGTTCGTAAAATCCGAACGTTATTCGCTGACGGTGACGCTGGTGATCACCACGTCTTCTTTTGGAACGTCCTGATGCATGCCGCTGCGGCCGGTTTTCACGGCTTTGATTTTCTCAATCACGTCCAGACCATCGGTCACTTCTGCAAATACGCAGTAACCCCAACCCTGCGCGTTTTCGCCAGTGTGGTTAAGGAAATCATTATCTGTAACGTTGATGAAGAACTGTGCAGTAGCAGAATGCGGGTCATTGGTACGGGCCATCGCCAGCGTGCCTTTGTTGTTTTTCAGACCGTTATTCGCTTCGTTTTTGATTTGTGCGTCAGTATTTTTCTGGTTCATGCCTGGCTCAAAACCGCCGCCCTGAATCATAAAACCGTTAATGACACGGTGGAAAATGGTGTTGTCGTAGAAGCCTTTACGGCAATAGTTCAGGAAGTTTTCGACGGTGACCGGCGCTTTGTCCGCGAAGGTTTTAATAACGATGTCGCCGTGATTGGTGTGTAAAGTGACCATAATAATCATCCTGCTTATGTTGATGTGTGCTCTCGTGTGAGCCGCTACTATAGCCTTTTCTTATACCATAACTCAAAAGCAGGCGTCAGCAGCCTGTTTCGGACGCCTGGCGGCTTATGCCGTTTCGGTAGATTCATTTTCGTTATATTATGAGCGCAATTGACGTTTTCAATGCCTAACACGGAATAGCCTGATGCTGAAGATTTTTAATACCCTGAGTCGCCAAAAAGAGGAATTCAAGCCAATTCATGCCGGTAAAGTCGGTATGTACGTGTGTGGGATCACCGTTTACGACCTGTGTCACATCGGCCATGGTCGCACCTTTGTGTCATTCGACGTGGTGTCACGCTATTTGCGTTACCTGGGCTATGACCTGAAATATGTGCGTAACATTACTGATATTGAAGACAAAATCATTAAACGTGCAGCCGAAAGAGGCGAGGCCTTTACCGCGCTGACCGACCGAATGATCGCTGAGATGCACGCTGATTTCGCTGCGCTCGGCATTCTGCCGCCAGATGCTGAACCGCGCGCTACCGCCCATATCGGCGAAATCATTGAGATCGTGCAAAAGCTGATCGACCGCGATCACGCCTACGTGGCCTCTAACGGCGATGTGATGTTCTGGGTAGAAAGTGACCCGGATTACGGCGTGTTATCACGTCAGGACTTGGATCAGTTGCAGGCCGGTGCCCGCGTCGAAGTGGCCGCTGATGTCAAACGCAACCCGATGGACTTCGTGCTGTGGAAAATGTCTAAGCCGGGCGAGCCGAGCTGGACCTCGCCGTGGGGTGAAGGGCGTCCGGGCTGGCATATCGAATGTTCAGCCATGAACTGCAAGCAGCTTGGCGAACATTTTGACATTCACGGCGGCGGTTCAGACCTGATGTTCCCTCATCACGAGAATGAAATCGCGCAGTCGAGTTGCGCCCACGACGGTCCTTACGTCAATACCTGGATGCACTCCGGTATGGTGATGATTGACCGCGAGAAGATGTCCAAATCGCTGGATAACTTCTTCACCGTGCGCGACGTCTTAAAATATTACGACGCCGAAAGCGTGCGCTACTTCCTGATGTCTGGCCATTACCGCAGCCAGCTGAACTACAGCGAAGAGAACCTAAAACTGGCTCGCACCTCGCTGGAGCGTCTCTATATCGCACTGCGCGGCAGCGATGTGAATGCAGCCGCGGCCGGTGGCGAAGCCTTTGTGACACGTTTTCGCGCAGCGATGGACGACGATTTCAACACGCCGGAAGCCTATTCCGTACTGTTTGATATGGCGCGTGACATCAACCGTCTGAAAGCAGAAGACATGGCCGCTGCCAACGGCCTGGCCGCCGAACTGCGCCAGTTGGGCAGCGTGCTGGGCCTGCTGGAAAAAGATCCCGAGCAGTTCCTGCAGTCCGGTGCGCAGGCAGATGACGACGGAGAAGTGGCGGAGATCGAGCGGCTTATCAAGCAGCGTAACGACGCCCGTGCCAGCAAAGACTGGGGCATGGCAGACATTGCGCGCGATCGCTTAAATGAGATGGGCATTGTGCTTGAAGATGGGCCAGGCGGTACCACCTGGCGCCGTAAATAGGCTATTTTACTTGCCATAAAATCGATATAAAAAAAGCGCGGTCGGGTTATCCCTCCGCGCTTTTTTATTGCTCAGAGCCGGGTTTATTCGGCTGAGGCTTTGACCACCAGCTTGCTGCTGGCAAATTCTACCTGCTGGTCGGCAAGGATTTTACAACGTTTGCGGGTTTCTACCTGCCCGTTGACCTTTACCTGACCTTCAGCGATCACGGCTTTAGCCGCTGCGCCGCTTTCACACCAGCCCATAAATTTGAGCAGGTCGCACAGTTCAACGTGCGGGTGTTTTTCGAGAAAAAAAGTTTCCATGGTTTCCTGACTTATTTGTTACTGACTTTTAGTTGGCGCTGATGTCGTGATATTCCTCGCAAGCCTGCAAGGTATTTTGAATCAGCGTCGCGACCGTCATCGGGCCTACGCCGCCCGGCACCGGTGTAATAAATGAAGCGCGCTCGGCGGCGGCATCAAATTCCACATCGCCGACAACTTTACCACTTTCCAGACGGTTTATACCGACATCCACGACGATTGCGCCCGGTTTAATCCATTCGCCGGGAATAAACCCCGGTTTACCGACAGCAACCACCACCAGATCGGCATTTTCAACATGGTGACGCAGATTTTTGGTAAAGCGGTGGGTGACGGTGGTGGTACAACCAGCCAGCAGCAGTTCCATGCTCATCGGGCGGCCCACGATATTTGACGCACCAATCACCACGGCATTCAGACCAAAGGTGTCTATGCCATAACGTTCCAGCAGCGTCACAATACCGCGAGGGGTGCAAGGGCGCAGTGTGGGCGCGCGCTGACACAGGCGGCCAACGTTATAGGGATGGAATCCGTCAACGTCTTTGTCTGGATGAATACGTTCCAGAACCTTGATGTTATCGATGCCCGCGGGCAACGGTAGTTGAACCAAAATGCCGTCGATGGCGTCGTCATTATTCAGATCATCAATCAGCTTTAACAGTTCGCCTTCGGTGGCGGTGGCAGGTAAATCATAGGAGCGCGACAGAAAGCCAACCTCTTCACAAGAGCGACGCTTGCTGGCGACGTAAATCTGCGACGCCGGATTCTCTCCGACCAGGACAACAGCTAAGCCTGGCACACGTTTACCGGCAGCCAGCCGTTGTTTCACTTTTTCCGCAACTTCGTTTCTGACCTGCTGCGCAATCGTTTTACCGTCAATAATCTTTGCTGACATCGGGGAGTAAATCCATCAATTAAAAAATGCAGGGGATGCCCTATTTTGGCAGATGCGGCGCGCGCTGTCAGGCGCTGAATTGCCGTAGCCGACAAATTTGCCGCAGGTTTGCGAAGACGTTTAGAAATATTGGGGTTATTTTAAGAAGACGTAAAATCGAAAACATAAGGAAACGTGGGATGACACGTAAAGTGGGAATTATCGGCGCGGGTCATGTAGGCGCTGATGTGGCTTTTTCTCTTGTCACGCAGGGACTGTGTGATGTGATTGTTTTGTTAGATGAAAACGAGAAGAAAGCGGCCAGTCAGGCGCTGGAGCTGCGTGATATGGCGTCGCTTACCGCCTCGCGAGTTAAAGTCATCGCCAACGACTATGCCGAACTGCACGACGCCGATGTGATAGTCATCGCCGTTGGCCCGAAAACCTTGCTGCGCGAAGACCGTCTGGAAGAGTTGGCCGAGACCCGCGCCGCAGTTCATGAAGTGGTGCCCCGCATCATTGCCAGTGGCTTTGGGGGGGTGATGCTGAACATCACCAACCCGTGCGACGTGATAACCCAGATCATTCAGCAGACCAGCGGTTTCCCGCACAGCCAGGTTCTCGGCACCGGCACCTCGCTCGACACCGCACGCATGAAGCGCGTCGTCGGCGAGTTCTTCGGCTTCGACCCGAAAAGCGTCACCGGTTACGTGATGGGCGAGCACGGTGAGTCTCAGTTTGTTGCATGGAGTACCGTGACCTTAGGTGGCCGCCCGGTGGCTGAACTGGCGGGCGATAACGCCGTTGACTGGGCCAAAATGGACAGCGCCGTGCGCGGCGGAGGTTGGGATATTCTGCAAGGTAAAGGCTGGACCAGTTATGGTATAGCGACGAGCACCGCCCGCTTACTGGATGCCATTTTGTCCGATGCCAACAGCGTCTACCCGGTCGCCGCGTGGGATGAAAATTTGCGCGTGTACATCGGCCAGCCTGCGGTTATCGGCCGAAAAGGCGTGGTACAAACCCTGCAACCTGAACTGACCGCTTATGAAAACATGGCTTATCAGGCGTCAGCGCGGGTGATCACCGCAGCCATAAATTCAGAGAAATAGTACGGAGCGATGCTATATAAAGACGAGCAGGGCAGAGAATAACGATAAATCGTTCAGTCATTAAGCAGTGAGTTCGAAAGCCATTGACTCACTGCGGTCTGCCCGTATAATCCGAATCCGCAACGCTCCCTGATGGGACAGCAGTGCGCCCTTAGCTCAGTTGGATAGAGCAACGGCCTTCTAAGCCGTAGGTCACAGGTTCGAATCCTGTAGGGCGTACCATTATAAATCAAGCGCTTAGGCCAGTTTCATACCAACCTGCTTTCCCTCCTGTGTCGTATTTGTGTCGTATTTGTGTCGTAATCACCAAAAAGCGAGTCCAATTTCTTGGCGTGCTCAGCCAGATGATTGGGTGCGAGGTGCGCATAGCGTCGAACCATTTCAATACTTTCCCATCCGCCCATCTCCTGCAAAGCAGAAAGTGGCACTCCAGCCTGAACCAAGCAACTTGCCCAGGTATGTCTCAGGTCATGGAAACGGAAATCTGTAATTCCTGCCCGCTTTGGCGTTCTCTGGATGTATCCATGCAACCTTCCTCTGCATATCAATCTGCGACCATTCCAAATCCAAAATGTTAGACCTGCGCAATCCTGTTGCCAGCGCGAATACATAAACAATTTCCTGACAGTCCAATAAATCGTCCGCACCACCTCGCAGGATACAAACACATCGCTGGACAGCCTATTTGTTTCGGCCTATTTTTAATTAATCAATCGATTGATTAACTCTTTTATGAGGCAGTATGCCGACCTCTCAACCCCCCATAACTTCCCGTGGCGAACAGGCTAAAAATAGCCTTATTAAAGCTGCCATCGCTCAGTTTGGTGAATATGGCTTGCAGGCGACCACCCGTGATATCGCGGCTCTTGCCGGGCAAAATATTGCGGCTATCACCTATTATTTCGGCTCAAAAGAAGAGCTGTATATTGCTTCTGCTGAGTGGATTGCGGATTTTATCAACGACAATTTTCTTGAGCACATGCAGTGCGCTGAAGAGGTTATGAGTCAGTCGTCATCAGATAAAGCGCAAATCCGCCAGCTAATTCATACGGCATGTGCGCAAATGATAAGGCTGCTCACCTCCGATGAAACTCTGAACCTCAGCAAATTTATCTCTCGCGAACAGCTTTCGCCAACACCCGCTTATCAGCTCATCCACGATCGTGTGATGGCACCGATGCACAGCCACCTGACTTCCCTTGTGGGCCGTTACACCGGACGTGATCCCCTAGATACCGAAACCATTTTACATACTCACGCTTTGCTCGGGCAGATTCTGGCCTTCCGACTGGGGCGGGAAACTATTTTACTACGCACTGGTTGGACAAACTTTGATAAGGCCAACCGGCAGCAAATCAGTAGCGTTGTGTTAACCCACGTCGATTTCATCTTGCTGGGATTATCTGTTAATTAAGGAAGATCGTGCCATGAAAAATAAAAAGCCCATGGTTGTGCTCGTTGTTATTGCGTTGCTGGCCAGCTGTTTTGGCGGCTGGATGTGGTATCAAAGCGAGCAGGAAAAACCATTAACGCTCTACGGGAATGTGGATATTCGCACAGTGAACATGAGCTTCCGCGTCGGTGGCCGCCTCGCGACGTTGCAGGTCGATGAAGGCGATGCAATCAAGGCAGGGGAAACGCTCGGCGAGCTGGACAAAGGCCCGTATCAAAACGCCTTGCAACAGGCGGAAGCAAACGTTGCAGCGACACAAGCGAAATTTGATTTGATTATTGCCGGCTACCGTGACGAAGAAATTGCCCAGGTGGCCGCGCAGGTGAATCAGGCGCAGGCTGCCTATGACTATGCCCAGAATTTTTACCAGCGCCAACAGGGGCTGTGGGCCAGACGCATGATTGCTGCAAATGAGCTGGAAAATTCCCGTTCATCAAGCGATCAGGCAAAAGCTACGCTGAAAGCCGCGCGCGATAAGCTCAGTCAGTACCGCAACGGTAACCGCCCACAAGAGATTGCCCAGGCACAGGCCAGTCTGCAACAGGCTAAAGCACAGCTCTCCCAGGCGCAGCTGGATTTACAGGACACCACGCTTACCGCCCCATCCGCCGGCACATTGCTTACTCGCGCCGTTGAACCAGGGAGCATGCTCAACGCGGGTAGCACGGTATTAACGCTTTCCCTTACGCGCCCGGTGTGGGTACGTGCTTATGTGAATGAAGTGAGTCTTTACAATGTACAGCCGGGTACGGAAGTGCAGATTTATACCGACGGGCGTCCCGAAAAGCCCTATCACGGCAAAATTGGCTTTGTTTCTCCTACCGCAGAGTTCACCCCTAAAACGGTTGAGACGCCCGATCTGCGCACCGATTTGGTCTATCGCCTGCGCATTATAGTGACCGATGCCGACGATTCGCTGCGTCAGGGTATGCCGGTCACCGTAAGTTTTAACAATGGTGCCCAGCATGAACAGCTATGACAGCGGCATCATCCGCTTACAGGGGCTGATGAAAAACTTCCCTGAACTGGGTAAACCCGCGGTAGCAAGCCTTGAATGTGAAATCCACCCGGGGGAAGTCACCGGGTTGGTTGGGCCTGACGGCGCAGGGAAAACCACGCTAATGCGTATGCTGGCAGGATTGATGAAACCTAGCGGGGGAAGTGCACAGGTCATAGGCCTCGACCCAATCAAAGATGGCAGTGCCCTACACGCCGTAGTAGGGTACATGCCGCAAAAATTTGGGCTGTATGAAGACCTGACGGTGATGGAAAATCTCACTCTGTACGCAGACCTGCGTGGAGTGGCGGGCGAGGAACGTAAAAAAACATTTGCGCGGCTGCTAGAATTTACTTCCCTCGGTCCCTTTACCTCGCGCCTTGCCGGCAAACTTTCCGGCGGTATGAAGCAGAAGCTAGGCCTCGCCTGTACACTGGTCGGCCAACCTAAGGTTCTGCTGCTCGATGAGCCCGGCGTCGGCGTAGACCCCATTTCGCGACGCGAGCTGTGGCAGATGGTGCACGAACTGGCAGGTGAAGGGATGCTGATCCTATGGAGTACTTCGTACCTCGACGAAGCCGAACAGTGCCGCGAGGTGCTACTGCTGAACGAAGGCGAGCTGCTGTATCACGGAGCGCCAAAAGAGCTGACGCAGAAAATGGCCGGGCGTTCGCTGCTGGTGAGTCATGGGGGAGAAAACAACCGCAAGCTACTTCAACGGGCGCTGAAATTGCCGCAGGTGAGCGACGGTGTGATCCAGGGGCGTTCCGTACGTCTGATACTGGCAAAAGACGCCACTATAGAAGAGCTGGCACAAGCATTGGATCTGTCTCTGGAGCAAATAACACGTACCGTCCCGCGTTTTGAAGATGCGTTTATCGAACTGCTGGGCGGCACCGGCACGAAGGAATCACCGCTAGGAAAAATACTGCATACGGTGGAAGGCAGTTCCGAAGAAACGGTGATTGAAGCCAAACAGCTCACAAAGAAATTTGGTGATTTCGCAGCGACTGACCAGGTCAATTTTACCGTACAGCGCGGCGAGATCTTCGGGCTGCTTGGGCCGAACGGCGCGGGTAAATCCACGACGTTTAAAATGATGTGCGGGCTGCTAGTGCCAACCTCTGGCAAGGCGCTGGTGTTGGATATGGATCTGAAAACCAGCTCCGGTAAGGCCCGTCAGCATCTGGGATATATGGCGCAGAAGTTTTCGTTGTACGGCAACCTGACGGTTGCACAAAATCTGCGTTTCTTCTCAGGTGTGTACGGGCTGCACGGCAAGGCGCAGGACGACAAAATTTCCCGTATGAGCGAAGCGTTTAACCTCCAGCCGATATTTAATAGCTCGACAGATTCCCTGCCACTCGGCTTCAAGCAGCGCCTGGCGTTGGCCTGCTCACTGATGCACGAGCCGGATATTCTGTTCCTTGATGAACCCACGTCTGGCGTTGACCCGATTACACGGCGCGAATTTTGGTTGCATATCAACAGCATGGTTGAAAAAGGCGTAACCGTGATGGTCACCACACACTTTATGGACGAGGCGGAATATTGCGACCGTATTGGGCTGGTGTATCGTGGCAAGCTTATCGCCAGCGGCACGCCGGACGATCTCAAACAGCAGGCGGCAGACGACGAGCAGGTCGACCCAACCATGGAACAGGCATTTATCACGCTGATAAACAAGTGGGATAAGGAGCACACGCATGAGTGAGCATAAAATAGTCTCATGGAGGCGAGTACGCGCCCTCTGCGTGAAGGAAACGCGCCAGATTGCGCGTGATCCGAGCAGTTGGTTGATTGCTGTGGTGATCCCCCTGCTGCTGCTTTTTATTTTCGGCTTTGGCATCAACCTAGATTCAAGCCGCCTGCACGTGGGGGTTCTGCTGGAACAGCAAAGCGAAGAAGCGCTGACTTTCGCTCATACCATCAGCGCTTCACCCTACATTCAGCCTACCATCAGCGATAACCGCCACGAACTGATTCAGCTCATGCAGGCGGGAAAAATCCGCGGCATAGTGGTTATCCCTACAGACTTTGCGCAGAACATGGCGCGCGCCGGGGCTACAGCGCCGGTTCAAGTGATTACCGACGGCAGCGAACCGAACACCGCAAACTTTGTGCAGGGCTATGTCGAAGGGATCTGGCAGGTATGGCAACAGCAGCGCTCGAAGAGCCGGGGTGAAAGCGTCGAGCCACTGATTGACGTGCAACTGCGTTACTGGTTTAACCCTGCTGCTATCAGTCAGCATTTCATTATTCCGGGGGCGATAACCATCATTATGACGGTTATCGGTGCCATTCTGACATCGCTAGTCGTGGCGCGTGAGTGGGAACGAGGCACCATGGAAGCCCTGCTTTCAACGCAGATAACGCGTACCGAGTTGTTGCTGTGCAAGTTGCTCCCCTACTATGTGCTCGGCATGCTGGCAATGCTACTGTGTATGGTGGTTTCGGTATTTATTCTCGGCGTACCCTATCGCGGTTCGCTGCTACTGTTATTTTTGATTACCAGTCTGTTTTTGCTCAGTACGCTTGGTATGGGTCTGCTGATTTCGACAATCACTCGCAACCAGTTTAACGCCGCTCAAGTGGCGCTGAACGCTGCATTTTTACCTTCCATCATGCTCTCGGGCTTTATCTTCCAGATCGACAGCATGCCAGCGATTATCCGCGCGGTGACTTATATCATACCTGCGCGCTACTTCGTGAATACCCTGCAAACCCTGTTTCTCGCGGGAAATATCTCCACTGTGCTGGTAGTTAACGTACTGTGTCTACTTGTCTCGGCGACGATGTTTATCGGCCTGACGGCGTTGAAGACCAAACGTCGTCTGGATTAAGGGAAAGCTATGTATCATCGACTATGGACATTAATTCGCAAAGAACTGCAATCCCTGCTGCGCGAGCCGCAAACCCGTACCATTTTGATTTTGCCGGTGGTGTTGCAGGTGATACTGTTCCCGTTTGCCGCCACGCTTGAGGTCACTAACGCCACCATCGCGATTTACAACCAAGACAATGGCAGCCATTCCGTGGAACTGACGCAACGTTTTGCACACGCCAAAGCTTTTAGCCATCTGCTGCTGTTAAAAAGCCCGCAGGAAATCCAGCCAACCCTCGATAAACAAAAAGCGCTGCTGCTGATCCGCTTCCCTGCGGATTTTTCGCGAAATTTGGCAAGCAAGCAACCAGCTAAACTGCAAATTATTCTTGACGGTCGTAACTCGAACAGTGCGCAGATTGCCGCCAATTACCTGCAGCAAATCGTGAGAAACTACCAACTAGAACTCATGACGGGTCAACCGAAGTCGAATAACAGTGAGCTGGTAGTACGCAATTGGTATAACCCAAACCTGAACTACAAATGGTTCGTGGTGCCGTCGCTTATCGCCATGATAACGACCATTGGCGTAATGATTGTGACTTCACTGTCCGTTGCTCGTGAACGTGAACAAGGCACGCTCGACCAGCTCCTGGTGTCGCCGCTTGCCACCTGGCAGATATTTGTTGGTAAAGCCGTACCCGCGCAGATTGTCGCCATTGCACAGGCCACTATTGTGCTCGGTGTGGGAATATGGGGTTATCAAATCCCCTTCTCTGGTTCGGTCTTACTGTTTTACTTCACCATGTTGATTTACGGGCTTTCGCTGGTGGGATTCGGGCTGCTGATTTCTGCACTAAGTTCGACGCAGCAGCAGGCATTTATTGGCGTATTTGTCTTTATGATGCCGGCGATTCTGCTTTCCGGCTATGTCTCACCGGTAGAGAACATGCCCGTGTGGTTGCAAAATCTGACGTGGATAAATCCTATCCGGCACTTCACGGACATCACAAAACAGATTTACCTGAAAGATGCGAGTCTGGACATTGTATGGGGAAGCCTGTGGCCGCTACTGGTGATTGCTGCTATAACAGGCTCAGCGGCGTACTGGATGTTTCGCCGCAAAGTTGCCTGATCTGTCAATCAAATGATCGCGATCGAGGCGGTTGGTGGTTTGGAACCGATTCAAGCGATGCTCGGGAAAAGCTAAAAGTTCGATGGGAAGTGCCCTTGAAACGGTGTTAATGCTCTGCTGGCATAATGGTTTTACGGTGAAGAGGATTAGCTGCAGAAATATGGGGTATTGCGACCTTTATTAACCCGTCGTCTTCACTAGGGGTTGTCACGCACATTGATGACTTTACGCAGATGAGCTACATCCTTCAGCGGTGGCAGACCAAAGATGCGGGCGTAATCCCGGTTAAACTGGGGCACACTCTGGTATCCCACTTCCTGGGCAACAAACGTGACGCTCTGTTGCCTGCCTAATAACATCGTTCTGGCATGAAGCATGCCTAACGCGCTTTTGATACTGTAAAGGACTCATCGCCGTGACGGCTTTAAAGTGACGATGGAAAGCCGATACGCTCGGTTACTGGCCGGTGGAGTATGCGGACAGAAATCGGGCGGTGGCGCGGCAGAGGTTTACGGGGAGCAATGCTTACTGGAAATGGAACACAGCTTATAACCGACGGTCAGTGGCCGAAACGCCGATGTAACGGGTTAAACAACTGTTCGGTGGGCACCTTACGCTGCGTGACTACCATGCGCAGGTCGGTGAGGCTATGGCCAATGATCCTGCATTGAACAAAATGACGCGTGCAGGCATGCCTGAAAGTGTACGGATTGCCTGAGAAAATGACTGATAGGGGGTAGTTTTATCTAAACCCGATTTATTTAACAAAGCCAGATGTCAGCTGACAGACCTGAGAGCTGGCTTCGTCGATCTCATCGAACTCGATGACCGCCAGATTCTCCGGCTGTTTCTGCTCGAGTTGTGCTTCAAGTTGTGCTCCGAGTACGCCAATCGCCAGAATATCGTTCTCACAAAACAACGCATCAATTCGCACTTCGGGCGGCGTCGCCTGCCTGTATTCACGTATCTTCTGATACGCCACCGCCTTTCCGGCACGAAAAGCGAGGGCGTTGGGGCCGGTATCAGAAGGTAATCTGCACTTTCGAGGACCGGGTTTTATCGGCGGCGGCAATCAGCGCTTCTTCAATGGATTCCGGCGCATATTCTGCGCTGAGTAACGGCAGCGGATTGACGCGACCGTCTTCCAGCCAGGAGACGGCGGTGGCAAATTCGTTGATGAAGCGGAATGAACCCACCCAGGCGATCTCTTTTACCAGCATCGGCATGACCGGATATTCCACGCTGGCCGCGCCCATGCCAACCTGCACGATGGTGCCGGAAGGGCGGGTGAAAGCGACGGTAGACTGTATGGCCGCCGGGCTGCCGGAGGCTTCGAACACCACGTCAAAATAGCCGCTGTTTTCCTGATAGCGGTCCGCGCTGCCTTTCTCCATCGGGTTGAATATGGCGTTTGCGCCCATTTCAGCCGCCAGTTCGAGACAGCGGGCGCTGACGTCGGAAGCGACAATTTCTGCCGCCCCTGAGCTGCGGGCGGCTGCCATGATCAGGCAACCAATCGGCCCAGCGCCAATCACCAGCACTTTTTTACCGACTAATGTTCCGGCGACATTCACCGCGTGGATAGCCACAGCCGTGGGTTCGGCAAAGGCCATCACCTTAGGAGAGACTTTGCTGTAGGCAAAGCACTGGGCTTTTGTCGCCACAACGTATTCTGAAAATCCGCCGTTGACGTGCGGATTGAACTGCGCACTGCCCATAAAACGCATGGTTTTGCACAGATTCTGTTTCCCTTCGAGACAGAATGCACAGTGATTGCACGGTTGCGACGGATTAACCGCTACGCGCTGACCGGCGTGGAAACCGGAGTCTGCCGGCGCTTTTTCTATCACGCCGACAAACTCGTGGCCGACCACCATCGGGTGTTTAAGCACCGACATCCCGGCGCGTCCGTGCTGATAATAGTGAATGTCAGAACCGCAGATGCCGCCGCAGTCGACTTTCACCAGAATATCTCTGTCACTGTATTCCAGTTCGCACTGTTCCACGCGCACATCTTTTTCGCCATAAGCGAAACAGGCCTTACAGGTAATCTTGTGTTGAATGCTCATTTCAATGCCTCGGTTACTTTCTGCTGATTTGGGTCAGCACGATGCGGATTGGGAGTTTCAGATTTCGGCGGGACAATCACTTCGATTTTGCCGACCAGGAATGTGTACGCCAGTAAACCCGCCAGCGCGACGGCTGCGATATACCACATTGCGTACTGGAAATTATTAGTACGTTGCAGGATCACACCGATCACGATCGGGCTGACGATGCCCGACAGGTTGCCGCAGATATTCAGGCAGCCGCCCATCGTGCCGATGAAGTTACGCGGAATAACATCGCTCCAGACCACCCAGCCAAGATTGGAAAAGGCGTTGGCGAAGAAGGCAACGGACAAGATTGCGATGGCAATCGTCGGCTGATCTTCGAAGAAGTTCACCAGGCAGATCACCATCGTCAGACACAGGCCGGTCATGATCGGCAACTTGCGGGCAAAGGTGCGCGATTTGCCTTTTTTCAGTAGCATATCGCTCAGCGTCCCGCCACAGAGCACGCCCGCCATCGCCATCAGATAGGGGAAAGATGCGCCGACCCCCGCTTTGGTGATCGAAAGATGCAGCCCTTTCTCGAGATACACGATGAACCACGTCAGGAAGAAATAGAGCGTGGAAGAGCAGGCGAATTGGGCGATGAACAACCCCCAGATGGTGCGCTGTTTGAGAAAATATTTGATGTCTTTCCAGCGTACTTTCTCGCTCACGTTGGCCTGATTTTTCGAGCCAAAACCGCCGCCTTCGCGAATGTAATCCAGTTCCAGTTGATTGGTTCCGGTGCTGTGCTGCGGATCGCGGTATTTCATCAGCCAGTAAATGCCGAACAAAATGCCTGCGCCGCCGGAGAGGTAAAACGACATTTCCCAGCCATATTGTGCGACGACATAGGAAAGTGCCGGGGTCAGCAGCGCCAGCCCGATGTATTGTGCGCTGGAATAAATGGCTGTTGCGCGCGCCCGTTCATGATCCGGGAACCAGGTGGCGATGATTTTGGTGTTCGACGGAAACGACGGCGCTTCCGCGATGCCAATCAGCGCGCGACAACCCAGCAGCATCAGGAATGACGCGGTGGCAGTGGTGAACAGATGGTGCGATGAAAAGCCCATCATGAAGGTGAAAATGCTCCACAGAATAATGGCGCTGCCGTACAGAATGCGCGAACCGATACGGTCCAGCACATAGCCGACCGGGATCTGACTGGCGGCATAGAACCATGTAAACATCGAGAAAAGCAGGCCGAGCTGCGTGGCGCTGAGGTCGAATTCAGATTGGATCTTACTACCCGCAACGGACAGATTGGCTCTGTCCATGTAGTTAATGGCCGTCACAATGAACAACAGCGACAGGATAAAGAATCGCGACTTTGTTGCTTTCATTTGAGTGTCCTGGTCAGGTTTTTGTTATTAGTTTTGTTCAATCAGGTGCAGGGTACCGCCCACGGCGCGAGCAGATATCCGTGGGCAAAGTCTTTCAGGAAAGGTGCTGTCGCTTACAACACGGCCAGCCAGCCACCATCCACGTAGATGATTTGGCCGTTGATATAGTTGGAGGCGGAAGAGGACAGGAATACGGCCGTGCCGATCAGTTCCTGCGGTTTCCCCCAGCGTTTGGACGGGTTGCTGGCTTTCACCCAGCTGTCGAATTCCTTATTGTCGATCAGCGCCGTGTTCATGTCGGTGAGAATGTAACCGGGGCCAATTGCGTTGGACTGAATGTTGAACTCCGCCCATTCGGCAGCCATCGAGCATGTCAGCATTTTGATGCCGCCTTTCGCCGCGGTATAGGGGGCGACGGTAGGGCGGGCGGCCTGACTGGTCAGCGAACCAATGTTGATGATTTTACCGCCCTGTCCACGGGTGATCATGCGTTTTGCCGCTGCGCGGGAAACGATAAAAGCGCTGGTGAGGTTGGTGTCGATAACGCGCTGCCATTGCGTCAGTTCCAGTTCTACCATCGGCTTGCGGTACTGGATCCCGGCGTTGTTGATCAGTATATCCACCTGTAAACCCTGCGCTTCGAGCGCCACAAATGCGTTTTCAACGGCATCTTCGTGGGTCACGTCGAAGGCAAAACCGTGTGCCTGATAACCCTGACTGCGCAGTGTCTGGACAGATTCCTGCAGCAGTTCTTCGCGGATATCATTGAGGATCACGCCAGCCCCCGCCGCCGCCAGCCCCTGTGCGTATGCAAAACCTAAACCTCGGGCAGAACCCGTGACCAGCGCCGTTTTCCCGGTTAAATCAAATAAAGCAGCAGACATGATAAATCCTCATCGTGGAGAGTGTTCAGAACGTCATCACAGCCAAACCTGTATGACATCAGTCGTGTTTAAACTGATACATGGTTCTTTTTAAATCAATGTGAAACTTGTTTTTTTGCCATCCGCTTCACAAAATTTATGGTTTGCATCTTATTTTTTGATTTTTATATTTTAAATACAGGTAGTTAATTAATTATGATCACAATTTATGATCAAGTGCACAAAATCAGCCCTGCCAGCTTTGGCTACATTTTTTTCGATGATATAAGTTAATTAACTTGTAGGACGACAGTTGAGTTGATAGATATAAAAAGAGATTGCGGCCAGCGCCGCACTTTTAATGACAACGTTATCGGGTCTGACAAACATATTAAGGAGTTACTGTGAGTAATCTGAAAATCACCGCGGTGAAAACCATTCTGACGGCACCCGGCGGTATCGATCTCGCGGTGGTGAAAGTGGAAACCAATCAGCCGGGCCTTTACGGTTTAGGCTGCGCCACGTTTACCCAGCGCATTCATGCGGTGAAAACCGCTATCGATGAATACATGGAGCCGTTTTTAATCGGCAAAGATCCAACGCGTATTGAAGATATCTGGCAGTCGGCGTGCGTCAGCGGTTACTGGCGCAGCGGGCCTATCATGAACAACGCGCTGTCCGGCGTGGATATGGCGCTGTGGGATATCAAAGGCAAGCTGGCGGGGATGCCGGTCTATGAGCTTCTCGGCGGAAAATGTCGCGATGGCATTCCGCTGTATGTGCACACCGATGGCGGCGACGAGTTTGAAGTCGAAGACAATATCCGGGCGCGTATGGAGGAAGGTTACCAGTACGTGCGCTGCCAGATGGGGATGTACGGCGGGGCGGGCACCGACGACATGAAGCTTATCGCCACCCGTCTGGCACGGGCAAAAAACATTTTGCCAAAACGCTCGCCGCGCACCAGTACGCCGGGGATTTATTTTGACCCGGAATCCTATGTGAAAAGCGTGCCGCGCCTGTTTGATCATCTGCGTAATAAACTCGGGTTTGGCATCGAATTTATCCACGACGTTCACGAACGCGTGCAGCCGATTGCATCCGTTCAGCTGGCGAAAACGCTCGAGCAATATCAGTTGTTTTATCTTGAGGATCCGGTCGCGCCGGAGAATATCGAATGGCTGAAGATGCTGCGCCAGCAGTCTTCCACCCCGATTTCGATGGGTGAGCTGTTTACCAACGTCAATGACTGGAAGCCGCTGATCACCCACAACCTGATCGACTATATCCGTTGTCACGTCAGCACGATTGGCGGCATCACTCCGGCGAAGAAACTGGCGACGCTCAGCGAACTGCACGGCGTGCGCACCGCATGGCACGGGCCGGGTGATATTTCACCGGTCGGTGTCTGTGCCAATCTACATCTCGACATGAGCGTAACCAACTTCGGCATTCAGGAATACACGCCGGTTAATGATGCGCTGCGCGAGGTGTTCCCAGGCTGTGCGGAAATCGATCAGGGCTACGCCTATCTGAGCGACCGCCCTGGGCTGGGGATTGATATCGACGAGAAGAAAGCGGCGCAGTATCCGTGCGTCGGCGGTATTCCTTCCTGGACGATGGCGCGTACGCCGGATGGTACGGCGTCACGCCCGTAAAGGCGGGAAAGGCTCAGCGCCATAGTGCAAATTTTGGCGCAGAGTGTGGCGGTTATTTGGTGTCCGGCAGGGACTGCTTGAGCTTTTCGATGGCAGTCACGTTGTCGGACATCGCGTCATTGAGCACTGCAACCGCCGTTGAAGAGTCGCGGTTTTTGATCGCCATAAACACTTTGATGTGCGCTTCGACGCTTTCCAGCGTGATACCCAGCGCACGGTTCAGCTCTTCCAGATAGTAGTAATAAATATCTTTGATCGAGTTCATCACGTTGTAAAACACTTTGTTCTGTGAGGCTTTGGCGATCGCCAGGTGAAAATCAAAGTCAGCCTGCGAGTACTTTTTATAATCGTCTCTATTAACCAGCATGCGGTTCAGCGCCTGTTCCAGCGCGGTAATGTCTTCCGCCGTGGCGTTAATCACCGCCAGTTCCATGCACTTAAATTCCACTGTCTGGCGGAACACCATCATGTCGTGAAACTCTTCGCGGCTCAGATGCATGATCGGCTGTTGTTCATTGAGCAGGGTTTGCTGATTGATGTTCTTGCTGACAAAACTGCCTTTGCCTTGCTGCGTCACCACGATGCCAAGATCGCGTAGCCGTTGTACTGCACTGCGGATGCTGACGCGGCTGACGTTAAACGACGCGGTCAGCTCCGCTTCTGACGGGAGTTTGCTGCCCGGCGGCCAGCTGCCGTCCAGCAGCTTTTCCTTGATTTGATCGTAAACCGCATTCACTACGTTGTGCTTTTGGATCGATTGAATACTCATCTTGTCCGTCGCCATAAGTTGTCCTACAACAGGCAGAGATATAGCACGTCAGCGGGCGGGTGTGAAGTTATCGTGCCGGTTTTTGCGGTCTTAGGAAGAAGAAGACAGCAATAACTATTTTTTGTGACTGAGATTTCAATTCTTCATTTTGATGATTGCCGGACGCATTTTAGTGATGCACCTTTAATCTTGAATGATGTCATACAAGTTGGTGTATGACAGGTTGCTGCAAATACGATCACCCTAAAAACGCGGCCAAAGGGCACTCTGACCGTTTAAAAATAACTCGTAGGGAACTGACACATGAGCCTCCACTTACCACAAAAACTGGCACCACTGCGCTGGCGTAAACTGATACCGCTGGCGTTTATCACCTACAGTCTGGCTTATCTCGATCGCGCTAATTACGGTTTTGGCGCAGCCTCGGGGCTGGCGCAAGATCTCAACATCACGCCCGGTATTTCCTCATTGCTCGGCGCGCTGTTTTTCCTCGGCTATTTCTTCTTTCAGGTGCCGGGTGGTATTTATGCTGAAAAACGCAGCGCAAAAAAACTGATCTTCTGGAGCCTGATCCTGTGGGGGATTCTTGCTACTGCCACCGGCATGGTGCACAGCGTTATCGCCCTGGCCGTCATTCGCTTCCTGCTGGGCGTGGCCGAAAGCGTGGTGATGCCCGCGATGCTGGTGTTCCTCAGCCACTGGTTCACCAAACAGGAGCGTTCGAAAGCCAACACTTTCCTGTTCCTCGGTAATCCGATAACCGTGTTATGGATGTCGATTCTTTCCGGCTATCTGGTGGATGCGCTCGGCTGGCGCGGAATGTTTATCATCGAAGGCGTACCAGCGATTATCTGGGCGGCCATCTGGTGGGTGATTTTTGTCGATCGCCCGGAAGAGGCCAAATGGCTGAGCGTTCAGGAGACGGCCGATCTGGCCGCGGCACTGGCGGCAGAGCAGGCTGAAATGAAGCCGGTGAAAAACTACGGTGAAGCGTTGCGTTCACGCAAGGTGCTGTCGCTGTCGTTTATCCATTTCTTTTGGAATATCGGTATGTACGGTTTCATCATGTGGCTGCCGTCAATTTTGAAAACCGCGTCCGGATTGGGCATCGTGGCGACCGGCTGGCTTTCCGCGGCGCCTTACCTGCTGGCCGTGCCGCTGATGCTTGGCGCGTCCTGGTTCTCGGACAAATATCAACAGCGCAAACTGATCGTGTTGTTGTTCCTCGGGCTGGGCGCGGTGTGCTTCTGTGCGTCTTTCACCGTCGGTGCTCATCACTTCTGGGTGTCATATGTGCTGCTGGTGATCGCCGGTGGGGCGATGTACACGCCGTACGGCCCGTTCTTCGCGGCCATTCCCGAGCTGCTGCCGCGTAACGTGATGGCCGGTGCGATTGCGTTTATCGTCAGCTTCGGCGCGCTGGGTTCTTTTGTCGGGTCGTGGATTGTCGGTTATCTCAATGGCGTCTTTAACGGCCCGCAGGCATCTTACGTCTTTATGGGCAGTTCGCTGGTGATCGCGGTGCTGCTGACTGCCGTCACGCGTTTCACCAATAAACCGGTAGAAGTTGCTGCGCCAAAAATTGCTGCGCTGAGCTAAGTTATTACCCCGGCGTCAGACGCACCTGATGTTTAAAAGGTGCGTCTGAGTCGTTTTCAGGGGTGAGGCTGTGTAAACATCTTCACCAGGCTGTGAGGCGTATCGGGGCCGAATAATGTCACCAGAAGTTCCTGAGTCTCCGTGGCAACGGCTGCGGTGCTCGGGAACCTGAACTTTTGCTTCAGTACCTCCTGCAACATCTCCTTGTCTAGGCTTAGATCCGCCACCAGTTTCTTCAGCCGCCGATTCTCGTCCTCAAGATCTTTGATCTTTTTAATATCAGCGGCTTCCATCCCGCCATATTTTGCCTTCCAGTTGTAATAGCTGGCTTCGGAAATAGCGGCCTCACGGCACACATCTTTAACGGTGCGTCCGGCTTCGACAGACTTCAGAACGGCGATGATCTGGTGCTCGGTGAATCGGATTTTACGCATAGCGATCTCCTCGGGGACATAATCAGTATGTCGGAAGATCTCTAAAAGTGAACGGGCCGTTTTGGTGGGATACTTACAATCCCATATAACCTGGCGCCCTTACTTGCATATAGCAGGAACCATAAACGCTGTAATCAAAACGCAGCAGACAACAGAATCAACCCTCATGAAAATTGATCTCTATTAATGAGACAGAAAACAATAATGGGTGGGTTTCATAAGTCTGTAGATTAGATTCGCTTAATACTCTAAGGTATTGGGAAACTCAGATTATTCCTAAGAGCGTGTGGTCTACTGGTAGACAAGGCATGCTGTACTGCATTTGCTGGCTTTCTCACTCACTTCAGGCAAATGCTCAGCAGAATTAATTACTGTAGCCTTTCTTCACTTTTAAACCTAACCAACGTCCTTTCTAAACCTGATTACTTAATCACTAAGCGTTGAGCTTATTTGAATGCTTTAGTGATATTCCTCATTGGAGAAGCATTTATATGAGTATTAAGGCACAAGTGAATAGACCCTAGTTTCCTAGACTGTTGCGTGCCTCATGAACCAGGCACTTTCATAAACTGCAGGGGGTTGATCTTCACAGGCACTGTGGCGGCGTTTAGCATTATAAAACATCTCGACATAATCG
>Ga0209847_1000028_pt1 | contig 92798 bp, 87 predicted proteins | sample OrgsoiDNA_201060_FD_185808 | JGI IMG/M metagenome (GOLD analysis project Ga0209847, IMG submission 185808) | Permafrost soil microbial communities from the Arctic, to analyse light accelerated degradation of dissolved organic matter (DOM) -... | ecosystem: Environmental > Terrestrial > Soil >... | reverse complement strand
GCGGCTGAAGGCACCGGTCTTGAAAACCGGCGATGGGAAACCATTCGAGAGTTCGAATCTCTCCTCCTCCGCCATAAACAACACATCAAAGCTGCTAAGCAATTAGCGGCTTTTTTTGTGCCTGAAAGTTGAGATTCTTCACGTGTAGCGGGGGTTACGTAAGGAATACGTGCGCACTGCCCTCGACAGTAATTTCAACCGTTGATCCCACCACAAGATCCTTTTTACTGACCGTTTTGATCTCAATTGTCTGATGGCTGCCCGAAATGTCCAGGCTTAGCGTTGAGATAAATCCTGCAAAATCAATGCGTGTCACCCTTGCCAGGCATTGCTTCGTGGGCTGCCCGGCGGCCTCGACTGGCGTCAGGCGGATTTGCTCCGGGCGCAGCATGACGCGCGCACTGCCGGTGCGGGAAGCATTATCCACGGCGATTGTTCCCAGCATACATTGTGCCCAGCCATGTTCCAGATGCGCATCCAGTAACAGTGTTTCACCTAAAAATGTTGCCGTCATTTCATCGGCAGGACGTAAATACAACGCCTGTGGCGCGCCTACGTGTGCCAGTTTCCCGTTGCGCATCACCGCGACTTGATCGGCAAACGACAGCGCTTCGGTCTGGTCGTGTGTAACCAAAATAGAGGCGATACGGGTTTGTGCCAGCAAGTCGGCAACCGCTTTGCGGGTTGATGCGCGAAGGGCGGTATCGAGTGCGGAAAACGGCTCATCCAGTAACATCAGCACCGGTTTTTGTGCCAGCGCTCTCGCCAGTGCTACACGCTGCTGCTGCCCGCCGGAAAGTTCGTGCGGCCATAAGGTTGCAAGACGCCGGTCCAGCGCGACCATCTCCATCAGTTCGTCGATACGGATTTGCTTCTCGCGTTTCCCGCCGCTCAACCCGTAAGCAATATTTCCCGCCACGGTAAAATGTGGGAACAGCGCCCCGTCTTGCGGCACAAACCCAATACCTCTTTGGTGTGCAGGGACCTGTGTGGTGACATCAAACAACCTTTGGCCCTGCAACAGTACTTGCCCGCTATCCGGGGTTTCGAAACCGGCAATAATGCGCAGCAGTGTGGTTTTCCCAGAACCGGAAGGCCCGACAATCGCCGTGCGGCTGCCGGGGCCCACCCGCAGGTTAATACTTTCCAGCACTTTTACCGCTGAATAAGATTTTGTGATTTCCCGCAGGTCGAGCGTGCTCATAGTCCAGCCTTACGTTGAGATTGTGAATAAAGGATCCAGGTTAATGGCAGCGACAGCAATACCATCAGCAGTGCATAGGGTGATGCCGCAACATAATCGATTTCGCTGGTCAGTGCCCAGAAGGCGGTCGCCAGCGTTCGCGTGCCATTGGGTGCCAGCAGCAAGGTGGCGGTCAGTTCATTGGTTACGGCCAGAAACACCAGTGCAGCACCGGCGGCGGCACCCGGCGCGGCCAGCCGCATCGTTGTACTCCACAACGCCTGAAACGGTGTGCGGCCCAGGCTGCGCGCCGCATTTTCTAGCTCAACCGGTGCCTGAGCAATACCGGCCCGCAGGTTGATCAGCGCACGCGGCATAAACATCAGCAGATAGGCAAATAAAATGGTGATTTCCGTCTGGTATAGCGGACGGGCGATGCGGATGGTGATGGTCACCAGCGCCAGCGCCACCACAATGCCGGGCAGCGAACTGGTTATATAATTGCAGCCTTCCAGAAAGCGGTATAAGCGCCCCGGATAGCGGACGGAAATCCACGCCATTGGCACCGCACACACCGTGGTGATTGCCGCACCGGCCAGCGCATACCACAGCGTTTGTTTCAACGCAGGCAACAGTTGAGGGTTGAGCCATACGTCAGTGCCGCCCAGATACAGCCAGCGCGTCAGGGTGACAAAAGGTACGCCGAGCGACAGGGCAGTCAGCAATATCGGCAGGCACAAACTCAGCGCTGTCAGGCCCGGTTTTAATGGCCGTAGCGTTTGTCGTCTGGCGCTGCCTGACCCTACTCGTGCATAACGCGCTGTGCCACGGCTGGCGGACTCCACCATTAATACCGCAAGGCAGCACAACGCCAGAACGCCCGCCAGCATGTTGGCGGCCGGACCGTTAAACGTTGACTGGAATTGATCAAAGATGGCGGTCGTGAAGGTATCGAAACGGATCATGGCATACAGGCCATATTCAGCCAGTAAATGCAGCGCAATAAGCAGTGAGCCGCCCCAGACGGCCAGTTTTAATTGCGGCAGGATCACGCGGAAAAAAACCGCCACAGGCGTAGAGCCCAGTGAGGATGCAGCATCTTCAAGGCCGGGATCGAGGCGTCGCAACACGGCGGTTGCTGGCAGATAAATAAACGGGAAGTAGGCAATGACGGAGATAAATACGCCCGCCCCCAGCCCATGCATTGACGGAACGAGGCTTATCCAGGCGTAACTTTGTACAAACGCTGGCACGGCCAGAGGCGCTATCGCCAACAAAGACCAGAACCTGCGCCCCGGCAGTTGAGTGCGTTCTGTGAGCCACGCCAGCGCGATGCCAATAACAGCGCACAGCGGTAGCGTGATGATCACCAGCAGCACCGTATTGGTCAGTAATTCGCCCACGCGTGGGCGAAAAACCAGTGCCTTCACCGTCGCCCAACCGGTATCAAGGGTAATGCCGACCACAAATCCCAGCGGCAGTAGAGACAACAGGGACAGCAAAACCGCGGCCAGCACGATACCGGTTCCAGCCCGGCGTGAGGAACGGCCACTGTTGTTACGCCATCTGGCGCGGACACCTTCGATACTGATATTCGACATAATAATTAAGGCACGCTGCTGGGAAAAATAACTGCTATTACAGCAGGCCTGCTTCAGTCATTAACTCGACCACTTTTTTGCTGTTCAACTCTGACGCATCCACTTTCGGTGCATCCAACGCTTCCAGCGGAACCAGTTTCGGGTTAGACGCGGCATTCACACCGACAGCATATTCGAAGGCGTTATTGGTGCGCAGAATCTCCTGGCCTTGTTTACCGGTGATCCATTTAACAAATTCCTGAGCTTCTTTTTGATGCTGACTGGAAGCCAGAACGCCGCCACCGGAGATGCTCACAAACGCACCGGGATCGTTATGTTTGAAGTAAAACAGTTTGGTATTTTTGCTGTTTTCACCGGTCTTGGCCTGATCGACAAAGCGGTAATAGTGATAGATGATCCCGCCATCAATCTGACCGGCATTCACCGCTTTCATCACGGTACTGTTGCCTTTATAGGCGGTGAAGTTGGTTTTCATCGCTTTCAGCCATTCCAGCGTTGCTTTCTCGCCTTTCAGTTCCAGTAACGCGCTGACAATCGCCTGGAAATCAGCACCCGAAGGGGAGGCAGCCCAGCGGCCTTTCCATTCTGGTTTAGCCAGATCCATCATTGATTTAGGCAACTGCGCTTCGCTGATTTTTTCCGGGTTATAAACAAACACAGTGGTACGGGCAGCAATGCCAATCCAGCGGCCATGCGTTGGACGGTAGGCGGGCTCAACCTGCTTTTGGGTAGCCGGGTCGAGGGGGGCGAAAAGTTTGGCGTTATCGACCAGCACCATGGCCGGTGAGTTCTCGGTCAGGAAAACGTCGGCCGGAGAGGCGCTGCCTTCTTGTATCAGCTGGTTGCCCAGCTCGCTATCGCCACCGTTACGCAGCGTGACTTTGATGCCGGTATCTTTGGTGAAGCCATCAACCCAGGATTGCACCAGGTTTTCATGCTGAGCATTGTAAATAACAATACCTTCATCAGCGGCGCTGGCAGAAAAGGCCAGCATCAGTGAAGAAGTGAGTAAAGCGACTGGCCCGAGTGAGGAAAAGCGTAACTTCATAAAAAAGTCCTTAAGAAAAAAGAAGAAGAAAACGACGTCGCCGACATGCGCAAGGCATGGCAAAGTTTACATATTACACTGATAACAGTTCTGAAACTGATTCGCATTTAATTATGTAAAAACATCTCATCATCTTTCGGCCCGGCTTTATGCCACATCTATTATTAAGAAAACCTTAGGTCGGTGAAGGGGACCGCGAATTTGTGCCGATGATCATCGCAATGGCGCGTGAAAGGGGGGAGCGGTAGATATCGGCACTGCGGATTTTTTGGATAATAACGCCCGCATGTCTCTCCACAACGGGCCACCTTCAGTTGGTCTGTTTCGCGCTTTTACCGTGGTTTTTATGGTGTTAATTGCCTAAAAAACGCCCCGAATCACAATTTAAGAAGATAAAAGAATTACTCCATTGCCTGTCAGATGTTATGCGTTATGTTGATTTTTAGTTTCTCAAATGTAACTAGAGGTTAACAATAATGTCGAAAAAATTACGCCTGTCTCTGCTTGCTTCTGCTGTACTGATTTCTACCTCTGCCATGTCTGCATTACCTCAAGGGTACCCGGCTGACTATCAAAAAATCGTCGATGCGGCCACCAAAGAGGGCAAAGTGGTGGTCTACTCCACCACGGATACCAAAGCCGCAGGCCCGCTGATTCAGGGCTTTGAAGCTGCTTATCCGGGCGTGAAAGTCGAATACAACGACATGAACAGCACCGAACTCTACAACCGCTACATCAGTGAACAGGCAGCCGGCGGGACCAGTGGCGATGTGGTGTGGAGTTCGTCAATGGACACTGCGCTGAAGCTGGCGACCGATTATGCCGCTGAATATTCTTCACCTGAATTGAAACAATTGCCGAAATGGGCCGTGTGGAAAGAGAAAGCCTACGGCACGACCTATGAGCCGGTGGTATTTATCTATAACAAGCGCCTGATCCCGCAGGGTGATGTCCCGGATTCCCACGCAGCACTGGCAAAACTCATCGCCAGCCAGACTGACAAATTTAATAAAAAAGTCACCACCTACGACATCGAAAAATCGGGTCTGGGTTTCATGCTCTCCGTGCAGGATTTCAAAGCAGACCCGAATTATTTCAACACGCTGAGCGAAGTGGCAAAGGGCGGTCTGGCAGTGCAGTCTTCCACCGGGACGATGATGGAACGGGTCTCATCAGGTGAAAACCTGATCGGCTTTAACATTCTCGGTTCCTATGCCGAAGCCCGTGCCAAAACGGATCCATCGCTGGGTATTTCCTATCCGAAGGATTACACCCTGGTGCTGTCGCGCGTCTCCTTCATCAGTAAAGAAGCCAAAAATGGCAATGCCGCCAAACTGTGGCTGGACTATGTGCTGTCTGAAGCGGGGCAGAACATCCTTGCCAACCAGGCCGACATTCCGTCCATTCGCAACGATATCGAAGGCAAAAATGACATTGATGGCTTGACCAAAATGCTAGGTAACGCGCTCAAGCCAATTCCGGTCGATGAAACCCTGCTGGAGTATCTGCAACAGAAAAAACGTCTGGATTACATCAAACAGTGGCGCACCGCCGCCGGCAAATAATATACCCGCCATCCTTCAAGCTGCAGGGCCGCTGGCTGCCGCGTTCAAATCTGCTCCAGGCAGATTTACTCCTGCAGCTTGAAGTATTTTGGATATAGACGGGGGTGTGAGCCTCCCTTTCTCTTGCCTGATCACGCTGTTCAGGGTTTCTAACCGAAGGGAAGTAACATGAATGCATTGCGCCGAAAGTGGCAGGGTCTGCCGCGCAGCATAGTGGTGTTAATCACGGCACTGGTTATCTACATTCCGCTGTCGTTCATCGTCATACAGAGTTTTCTCTCGGCCCCGTTCTTTTCCCCGTCAAAAGAGTGGAGCCTCGAGTCTTTTGAATTTATCTTCACCGACCCGGATTTCTATAAGGCGCTGAAAAGCGGCTTTATCCTGGCATTTGGACTGGTGATTATTTCGATTCCACTCGGCGGTATCCTGGCATTTTTGATGGTGCGTACCGATTTGCCCGGCAGACGCGTGATTGAACCGTTGATTCTGGTGCCGATTTTTGTCTCGCCAATGGTGTTGGGGTTTGGTTACGTGGTGGCCGCCGGGCCAGTCGGCTTTTTCTCGCTGTGGGCGCAATCCATTCTCGGGTTCGTGCCGTGGAACATCTACGACATGTCGAGCATCGTGGTGATTGCTGGTCTGACTCACGTGCCGCATGCCTATCTCTACATCTCCTCAGCGTTGCGCAGCGTCGGGTCTGACGTCGAAGAAGCAGCGCGAACCGCCGGGGCGTCGCCCTTGCAGGTGATGACGGCCGTCAGTCTGCCGATGGTGCGTCCGGCCATTTTATATGCCGCCGTATTGTTGTTTTTCCTCGGGCTGGAAGTGTTCGGCCTGATGCTGGTGCTCGGTGACCCCGAAGGCAACCTGGTGCTGGCCACCTACCTCTATCAGCTCACCAACAAACTCGGTACACCCTCTTATCATCTGATGGCTGCCGTGGCGGTGGTGCTCATTTGCATCACCATCCCGCTGGTGATGTTGCAGCGCCGCCTGATGCGCACCGCTAACCGTTTCGTCACCGTTAAAGGTAAAGCTTCGCAGGCCCGCGCATTACCACTTGGCAAGTGGCGCTGGGTAGCCGGTGCCGTGGTGGCCTTCTGGCTGACGGTGACCATTGGCGTACCGCTGGTGGGGGTGATTTTACGTGCTTTCATTTCTAACTGGGGCGTGGGGGTGTCGATATGGGATGAGCTTTCTCTCAATACGTTCCGCACTATCTGGCAGCAGCCAAACCTGCTGCGGGCGATCGTTAACTCAATGGCTATCGGCGTTATCGGTGGCGCGCTGGCGGTAGCCTGCTATCTGTTTATCGGTATCGCGATGCATCGTAAACCCGACGGCGTAACGCGCTTTTTGGATTACAGCGTGCTGGTGCCACGTGCGGTGCCAGGACTGCTGGCCGGTCTGGCGTTCCTGTGGGTATTCCTGTTCCTGCCGATGTGGCTGGACAACTCGCTCAAGTCCGGCTGGCTGTCCGATATGTCATGGTCGCAGTGGCTGCGCGACAACCTGGTGGTGTGGCTGCGATCGCTGCGCAGTACCATTTTTAGCGTATGGCTGGCGTATACCGTGGTCTGGATGGCCTATGGTCTGCGGCTGATCTCCTCGACCTTATTGCAGGTCGGCCCGGAGCTGGAAGAGGCGGCACGCAGTACCGGTGCCACCCGCGGACAAATCACCCGTCATGTCACTATTCCTCTGTCACGCTACGGCCTGATTGGTTCGTGGCTGCTGATGTTTCTGATTTTTGAGCGTGAATATTCTACCGGTGTCTACCTGCTTTCGCCGGGAACGGAAACCATCGGCTCCATGCTGGTTTCCCTGTGGGCCGCCGGAGCGATTGATATCGTTGCCGCGCTCTCCTTTATTAACATCCTGCTGGTGGTGTTAGGTCTGGGTATTGCCCTTCGTTTTGGAGTCAAATTACATGATTGAATTATCGGTCGAGAATCTGCACTTAACCTATGGCGACAATCCGGTGTTAAAGGGCGTTTCCATGGATCTAAAACGCGGGGAAGTTGTCTCGCTGCTCGGGCCTTCCGGCAGCGGTAAAACCACACTGCTCAGAGCCGTGGCCGGGTTGGAAAAGCCTACGCAGGGCCGCATTATTATCGGTAAAAATACCGTATATGACGGCAGTTCACGCAGTGAGATCCCAGCAGAAGAGCGTAACCTCGGGCTGGTATTTCAGTCCTACGCACTCTGGCCACACAAAACCGTGTTTGAGAATGTCGCCTATCCGTTGAAGTTGCGTAAGGTCGCCTCATCGGAACTGACCCAGCGGGTGCAAGCGGTACTTGATCAGCTCGGCCTTGGCCATCTTGGTAAGCGGCATCCGCATCAGCTATCCGGTGGACAACAGCAGCGCGTGGCGATTGGCCGCGCACTGGTCTACAACCCGCCGGTGATCCTGCTCGATGAACCGCTGTCCAACCTCGACGCCAAGCTGCGCGAAGAAGCCCGCGTGTTCTTGCGGGAACTGATCATCAAGCTCGGCCTGTCGGCGCTGATGGTGACGCACGACCAGAATGAAGCCATGGCGATCTCCGACCGCATTCTGCTGCTCAATAACGGAAAAATAGAGCAACAAGGTACGCCACAGGAGATGTACGGCTCGCCGAAAACACTCTTCACCGCCGAATTCATGGGCAGCAATAACCGCCTGCATGGCAAAGTGACTGAAGTGCGTGACGGCAAAGCCCGCATTGAGGGCAAAGACTGGGTTCTCTGGGGGCAGGCGGGCGAAAGCGTGAAGGCTGGTGAGGAGGGGACCGCCGTTATCCGTGTGGAACGTGTGCGCATGGGGGACAACCCGGACGGCAACCAGATAGAACTGCCGTTACTGACCAGCATGTACCTTGGTGACCGCTGGGAGTACCTGTTCCGTACGGTGGCTGAGGACTTCGTGGTGCGGGCTTACGGCAACGACGTGCGGGGCCAGGAGATGTGCCGTCTTTCCCTGCCTGTCGATGATGTATGGATTTTCCCTAAAGTATAAGTGCTAACAAATAACCCATATAAATTAATTTGCATGGGTTATTTGTTTTTGTTCACCCGAATATTTAATAAGGCATGTTTCTTATTGAAATGCCCATTGTTATTTATAATATTAGCCTTTATTATGCTGTGGGTTATATGAGATGTTGAGGCGGTTTATTATTTGTTGATTATAATAAATAGGTGTGACGAGATGATTATACATTGTCTATTAGTCATTCTCAGGAAATGAATAGGTTGTAAATAATCACGAATAGATATTCCTCTACGCGATGAAAATGATAAATCGTCCCGCCATGGTTAAATTTGTTGTGATGGTGTTTATGGAGAAGGTTGAAAGGATGTCCAAATGGAATTGATTGTTAATTTTCAGCGTAACTATAATGAATTTCTTAATACGCATAAATCCGAAGGTTTTTGTATGGGTTTCTGCCTGACCTGGCTTGGTGATGTTTTAAAAGATCGCCCGGTGAAAACAGAAAAAAATCTCCTTGAAAGGTGGGTGCCGGGTTGGTTTTCCTCGGCTCCTTCGGTGATGCATGTACATATCCCGGTTGATCGACAAGAGCTTATATATTTTTTGGAAAGGGCGGCAAGACGGCAGAAAAATTATGAAACACGTGTGGGTATAAATGGGACGAATAGCTCTAATGCAAGAGTGAGATCTGCGGAATTCACTGCGCATTATAAGAATAATCGGCAGAGAGAGTTGGAAAAAAACAGCGAAAATCCTGGTTTGGAATATTCTTATTCTAAATCTGGTGGGTTTTCATTATTTCAAGGGTTGAAATATTTTGGTAAATCCTGTGGTGTTATTTTTGGTGTCTCAGCCCCCCAATTTAAAAATACAATGCATGCAGTCGCATTAGTCCGTATATCCTCAGGCGAGTACTATTTTCTAGATCCTAATTACGGTCTTTTTAGAGTAAATGGCCAATTTATACGTATGGATATTAATACTACGTTGCAGCGTCACTATCCTGGCTATGAAATCTTTGAACAAATAGTGATTAGTCAGAAATAGTTAACCGTTCTGGCATTAATTTTCTTTAGAAGCAGTTTACCCTCAGAAAAAGCCACAACAAGCCAGATACTTAGTCTTAGTTGTAAACTGCTTAACGTTTAAACTAACATGCTGGTTTGTCGTTAATTGCCAGGTCATCGCCATTTGGTGTAAACAAGGGCTTGAAGGCAATAACATACCCCAGAGTGAGCACTGTCAGAGCGAAAAATATCATGAAGCAGTAGCTTGAATTTTTGATCAAGTAGATGCCGAGAAACCCCCCCAGACCTTCGCCGATTCCCATGGCAATAGAATTGATGGCCAAAACACTGATGAGAATATTTTTGGCAGAATAGCCCGAAATACAGCTTTGTAATGTCGGGATTAGTAGCAACTCACCTAACGTCCAGACAAAGATAGCAAAATAGAGTTCTGTTAGCGTTGTAGCGTAATGCAACCATAAAGATCCCATCGCATGGGCCGCCAAAGAAAAGAAAAGCGTCTGGAATGTATTGATTTTATAGTGTGTAAATAGTGCCTGTAACCTGGGAGCTAGCATTATGGAAAGGATACCATTAAACGTCATTATATAACCAAATTGGCTAGTGGATCCCATAAGCTGATTAATATGTAACGGTAAAGATGTAAATAATTGGGAATAGATCATCCAGCACAGTGCTGTTAGTAGAAAATAGTGTCGCAACGTTTTGTCACCCAGCTGTTCACGTAATGCATGCGTCCATTTTTTTTGCGCAGCCAGGGGAGGCCATAATTCGCGGCTCTTCAAGAGCGCGAGTGAGAAACAGAACATCAGGAAAGAAGCGACTAAGAAAGGTAGGCGTGGCGAAATGTGGTTATAAAGATAAATGGCGATTAATGGCGCCAGCATGGATGCCAGATTTGTGATGACGGACAATCGGACAAAGAACGCAGTACGCATATGAGTGTTATCAGTTGCTCCCGCGACAGCACGGATTAAAATGCTGTTACTTCCATAAGCAATGCCAAAAAAACCTACAGCGCACAATACTGGCAGGTACTGTTGCGAAAGGGCGATAGTGATGCAGCTCAGGCTCATCGTAAAGGCCGAAAGAGAAACTAAGTATGCTGGTGTAATCAAGTCCAGAAATGGCGAAATCAGCAAGCGTGTGACCTTAGAACCAATAGAGGACACCATAATAATACTGCCAGTTTCTAATGCCGACAGGCCAAGAAATGCATCCATATACAAAGCCAGGATCGACAATGTCATAAAGTAGGTGAACGAGAATAAAAATGAGTCGATGGTCATCAAGGACATGCTGTTTTTAGAGGATGTCAAAGTGGACATATGCTGCCATCTCCATTGCAGTGTGTTTTGCCTTGTCACTACTTTCCTCCCGAACAACAACACATCCCACGCGCTTACCAGACTCAGTACACGGTGGAAGTATTTCTCCGGGTTTAACAGTGATTTCAGTCAGTATTATTTGATTCTTTTTTTGTAAGTCAGCTATTCCGTAGATCGCAATCAGTTCACCCTCTGGGGCATCGAAATATTTCACCGCAGCGGCGCATCGGTGAGTGATTGTGGGGGCAGGTTCATGACAAGATGCAGATTCAATATATTGTTGGAATACCGCCGCGTAAGTGGGAATGCCTGTCACGACTTCTGTTAAAAGATGAATGTAATCGCCACCTGGTCGACTATGAATTTCACCAATGATGATTTGGCAGTCAGAAATCCAAAACTCCAGATGAAAATGCCCAAACATCAACCCAACACAATGTAAGGCTTTTTTTGCCACCGCAAAAACGTCATTTCTCGTTTCTATAGGCAATTCAGCAGGGAAGACATGCATATCTTCTACAAAACTACTGCCCGGCTTAAGGGCTTTTTCTGTGATGCCTTGAAATATTGGCTCGCCATAATGAAAGAATCCCTCAAGGCTAAATTCTTTACCAATAATAAATTTTTCTATAATAAACCCTTCCTGTTGAGTGGATGTCAATCTGGAAAATGCTGTGTGCAGTTGATGTATGCCATTATTGGTTATACGACTGACTCCTTGGCTACCTGAGGCGTCGATAGGTTTAAGAATCCAATCTCCACCTCCAGTCGGTTGGGTTTGTAAAAAATAACAGGCCTGTTGCAGATTGTTGAAAATGTGTAATTCCGGCTGCGGCAAGCCATTTTCAGAGAGAATTTGACGACAACTGTTTTTGTTCCTAATTCGTAATATGGCCGCCGTTGGGTTATTGATGAAACCCAACGTGGCGCAAAGACGCGAGCAGGTTTCCACGGAATACTCTTCAAAAGTATAAATTCCAATTACCGGAAATGTTGTACACAGTGATTTGATTAGCGGAAAGCAAGCATCATAATCTTTTGAGCTTACTGTATAAATTTGAATGTTCTGCGGAACATTAGCTGATAGATTTTCGACATTATCCTGAGTATCAACCAGAATAACATTGAGTCCTAATGAGTGAGCTTGAGAAATAGCACGTGGTCCCTGACGGTGTGATGCACACCCAAATAAGATTAGGACGTTTTTCATTTGATTGTAAACCTTATTTGTTCTGCTGCCCATTCTAAGGTATCGGCAAGCTGATTGTAATCCTCGCCCGTACCAATAATTACACCGAGACGATAAGCGCTGTAATCCTCGGGTGGTAATGTGACAATATGCCCTGGGGGAAAATGTAAATATAGATGCTGAATGTTAGGATGGTTCAGTACTTTGGTCACGTTATCTATACTGTGTAATGTGCCATTTTTTTCTGCAAATAAATATCGTACGCCGATATAATCTCCGCTTAAGCGTAAAGTTGACGGCTGAATTGCGCAGCAAACCTGGACATAGTTTTGTAAGTGTTGGTGACGGCTGGCATGCTGTAATAGATGGGTCGATATGTACCCACCGGCTGGTCTGGCGGCACACTCAATAAATTTAAATCCGTTACATGAGTATTTTCCTTCCAGATGGAAAACAGTATTATTTATTTCTAGTGATTCGACAATTTGACGCGCACAGCGTTTGATCTCATCCTGTATGGGATCGCTATGGTTAGAAGGAAATATATGACGGTTTTCCACAAAGGTTACTGGATCAGACTGATAGTCAGTGATACCGATGACTGTAATCTTCCCGTCAGACACATAACCATCTACGCTAAACTCAGGCCCTTCAATAAACTCTTCAAGAATAATCTCCCCCCCAAATGCACTGAATACCGTATCAAAGGAGTCTGTAGCGATGTTTGAAAGTTGACTAAGCGCCTGCTCTAATGCGTGGTCGTTGTTAACTTTAAATATACCTTTTGATCCCGAACCTGATGCAGGTTTGACGATCACCGGATAACCTATCTGCCTTGCTGCGTTTTTCGCACTCAGTAAAGAGATGACTTCTTGAAAACGAGGAATCATCGAGCCAAGATGTTTTACCTTTTGTTTCATGGCAATTTTATCGCGGCTATGGCGAACGGCCTGCGCACTCATGCCTGCAAGATGCAATTCGTTCGCGAGAAAATTTTTAAGCGGAACATCTGTTTCCGACCAACAGACAATGCCTTTAAAAGCATACTTTTTATTCAACAAACTGGCGACGCCGAGACAAGTTTCGAAATCATCCAAATCAACAGTGACGGTTTCGATGGCTAATACAGCGGCATATGCCGGTATGTTTTTAGCCATAAGCACAATGTTCAGACCCAAAGAACGTGCTGCGCGCATTTCTGCCATCCGTTCATGAGGATTTTGTCGACCATTAATGTATAAAATATAGTTATTCATTCGATTCGTCTCGTTGGTATAAACCGATTCAGATGGTGGCCGGAATCTGATGCAATGGTGTGCCGAGTGCAATTGAGGAAATGGACATCTCCTTGCTGTCATAGATCATGACGCCATTTTCCATCGTGCCTTTAGACAGTGTTGGCCCGGTTATCCAGGCGACGGATGTCCCTAATTCATGACGTTCGAATCCAGTCTGGACAACATGCTTAGGAGTAAATACTTTCATGCCCGGAATATGATCATTGCCTGATAAGCCATGCAGACAACGATGCTCATCCATAAAGGCAAAATGTGCTGCAAGATCCTGATGAGTTTTGACTTCATGGGTACATGAACCGGTAATGTCAGGCAGTGCGTAGTGAGAGAGCAATAAATTATGAGTGGAAAAGGATTTGATGATTTTTTCTGGTAATGAGTTTAAATAGCTAAGGTTATTGTCATTGAGTAGGCTTGGTAATTCGTGGTTTTCATAAAGGAATATTTTTTTATCGGCTAATAACTTACGCTGCTCATAGTCCTGCTGATACCAATCAGCAGGGTAAACAAAGTCTGCCGCTGCAGAAGGCACCTTGCGAATAGCAAATAAATCATGGTTACCAATAACCACGGCACAACAGTTTTTTTGTATCAATTCCACACAACGGTTAGCATTTCTCGTCTTAAGATAACCATAGAAGGGTACAGAATAACCAACGATATCACCCAGGCAAACCACATCATCTATTCCAAGAGCTTCGAATAGTTTTAACGATTCTTCAAGCCGGACAACATCTTCATGGATATCAGAAATAACACCAAGTTTCATATCGAAATAATATCCTGTTCTTTATTTGTACAAGCTGTGGGATAGGCGCATGTTAATATTAGATAATGTCAGGTCTTGTACTACTAACAATGTATGCTGCTGCAGATATTGTTCAATCCTCTTATAGATATGCTGTGTTTTGTAATGGGTTAGTTCGAAATGTCTGGCAGCATCTGCAATAAATTCGATTGATATACTATTTTTTAAGCGTAACTGATTTAGGCCTTGAAGATATCGACGCAAAACTCTGCCTCGATTATTCGCTATAGGTTGGATATCGAATGACATGATGGCGACACAGGCAACCAATGCATCAATGATGTACAAGTTTTCAGCTGAGTGGATTGAAAAGCAAGTGGCTGCGCTCAAAGCCAGAATTGAGCTGCACAACCCATGCATACGCGTGACGATGGTTTCAAGCCCGAATGCCGCTTCAACACCAAGCGGTGCCTGTGCTGACTCAATGACAATGAGATTACCAATGTCCATAAACGTTTCACCATCACTGCTGACGGCAAGGTTGCAGTTTCGGCCAGTAATGCCATCCATACCAAACTTATGGCAGTAATAGGCTGGTTGTTGGCTATCAAAATGGAGATAATCAGCCATCCCTTCAGCCTCCAGCATGTCAATAATATCATGGTCCCGGCTAGCAATATTAATCCGCAGACGCGCAGGAGTATTCAGCTCCAGGTTAGAGATGAAATCACGCAAAGCCTGAACTATTAGATAGCGATCCTGATATCGCCCTATTGCGCCTACACTACTAAACAGAGAAGACCATTTGGGGTAATTGACTACATCTTGCATCGCAAGATTATTTTGGGTGCGTAAACAGTCCTGAACCGTAAACATAGGATTTAGAACAAGTCCCGCATTTTGTTGCAGATAAGGCTTAAAGGTACTAATAGTAGAGCCTGTAAATAGGGTGGATTTATCATGGCTGGGTATCAATCCATCAGGTTGATGAAAAGTAAAACCAGCCCCCGAAAAAGCCTGTGAAAAAGCCTCTTTAGCACGCACTTTTTCTGATGCCATGAGATGCAGTTTATTATCACTGAGTGTTTTACTGGTAATATTCATCTTACAGACTCAACCAATGGTACTATTTTCGACACTTGTGGGTTGTTGTAGGCGGAATATCCCCCATGGTACAGACCCGGAGAACCCTGATTAACCCAGAAAGATATTTGACCGATACGCATACCAGGATAGAGGCGGAAAGGGCGGGTAGCAACTAACTCCAATGTCCATTGATGGCAGGCTCCGGTATGTCCAAGATTAGCTGAAACTTGCAAAAAAAGACCTAGACGTCCTAAAGAGCTACGCCCAATCAGAGACATAGCGAATTTATTGCTACCCAAAATCTCCAGCGTATGCCCCAAATAAGTGGTTCCAGCATCCATTACAAATCCCTCTGGAGGGAGATCGATAAAGTCAAAAGAAACATTATTCCCAGTGAGGTTAGGAATACCTAATCGTGGGCCTAAACAATAGTTATAGCTGTTTGGATTTAATTGTTTTTCATTAAATGGAATTATAGTAATGTCGTTACTGGCGGTTCTCTTTTTTATTTCGCTGCCGGTAAGAATCATATTCTGAGTCCATGTTGAATTGTTTGATTATTACACTTTAAAATCTGAATAAGCCATCGATGCCCTCGGCCCCACAGAACCCTGATACTTCCCGCTGTAGGGAATAATCTCCCCCAGAGGTTTCCAGAACGTTACTTGGCCTATTTTCATTCCGGGAAATAATCTTATCGGTAAGGTGCTATGCAACTGGAAGGTTACACAGCCAAATGAACCAATGTCAATTAAGTCTGCTGTGATATGCACAAAGAGCCCCAGCCTGGCGATACTGGATTTGGCGTGAATAATGGGAACATACTTATTACTGCCGAGTTTTTCAATGCTATGAGCTAATAGGAAATCCCCTTTACTCAGTAATATGCCTTCAGGGCCACACTCAATAATATCGTATTTATTTTCTTTCTTAGGATCCATAACCTCTTCACTATACCGAATAAATTGGCATCCTAAAGTAAGATCATAAGAATTTGTTGTTATATTATTTTTGGAGAAAGGAGATATGGAAATGTCACCATTCCTGACAAATTCCTCAATGGATTTTCCTGTCAATATCATCTTTAAATACCTTGAACACCACAAAATAAGTGGCAGCCCTCCATTGCGAGAAACTGCCATGGCTAAATAATATTAGCGGCGCACGCAAATAGCGACGTATTCAGAACCAAAATATTCATTTGGACTCGAGGCGCCAGGAGCATCAGTTACCCAAGACGGGTGTTCGTACAAGTAAATTTCTTCTATACGGAAAAACGGTTCGAGCAGAGCTGATGTGGCTGCAGCATTCAGGAAAGTATGAATAAGACCTTTTTCCGGGCCAGACTCTGGAATATAGGAGACATCTTCTTCAACTTCCGTACCTTTTTTCCAATCGGATGCACGTTCCGAAGAGAAAGTGACGAAAAATAGGCCACCTTGTTTGGTTGTGCGGGCAACTTCAAAGATGGTTTTTTTAACATCCTGTAAAGAGGCGTGGTTGATAACAGCACGAGATACAGTAATATCAAATGTATCATTTTCAAAGGGGAGTTCTGTCATTGGGCAAAGAACGAGTTCTGCGCTTTGTTGACGGCGTGCTAATTCAGACTTTGTAAACTCAATGGCATTTTCAGACAAATCACTGCCCGTAACCTCAAAACCTCGTTCATTAAAGTAAAACAGATGACGTCCGCCACCACAACCGAGATCATGGAGCTTATTGCCAGAAAGTGAGAATCTATTACGTAAAGCTAAAGAGGGGTTAACGATGTATTTATGATAGAAGTCAATAACTTCATCGGCGGGGTTCATCAAAATCCATTTGGGTGATTCAAATAGTCCATGCCATGCGTTATTTTTTATTATTGTGGCTAAGTCTTTGTTGTATTTTATATTGCCAGTTAACTCTTCCTGACTCCATATTGGGTTGTTGATAGGCACAATTATTCCTTTATTTTGTTGGTTTGAGATTTCTAAAATAGATTATTCATCCGAACGAAGGTGAACTCTCTATATATACTCTGCGGAAGATTCTAAACCTGGAGGGACAATAGTCAAGGCGATTATTTTTTTTGCTATTATCAGCAAGAAAATAATAATTCGCCATTAAAGCGATGAGTAGAAATCTGTGCTTTATTTTCTCTTTTTATTGCAATTTGAGGCTGCTTTCCTTTTTAAAGCAAACGATTGCTCTGATATGTGTTTGAAATGAAAAAAATGAACTCTATTTTGTTGACAAATTGAATATTAATATTTTAAATTAAAATATTTAATACAACATGACATAATAATTAACTTTTTTATTACACTTACTGCATCAAAACGGAATAGATCCGGATTTCGTAGACACTTTTTTGCCTCATTTGGCGTGCCCCCCTGGACGGTCACAGGATCGTGCACCTCATGAGGTTCGCTGAATTAGCGTCTCAGACTGGATACCGAAAACGACGCTATTACGGGGGCGGAAAACCTTCAGTTGCCAGCCCCAATTATCTTGAACGCCAGTTCGTTGTTCCAGCCCCAAATACGCATTGGGTGAGTGACATGGTGATCCCTGAAATATTTATGTCATTTCCAGGGATTAAAATTCTGCTTACATTAAAAATTACGCAGAATAATCATGAAATTAACATTTCCTCTTACTAATTTGCCACGCATTTTAACCACAGCACTCCGTTCAATATTCATATCCCGCCAGCGGGGGATTCTTTTTGGGGTAATTTGTGTCATTACGCTGTTTTCGGCGTTACAGATTTTCTCAACCCTGACCCTGGCCAATATTTTACAAGACGCCCGCCAAAACGTCATTGCCACCGAAAGTCTGCGCCAGCAGCAAGCGGTCATGGACAAAGCCCGCATGGAATTGCTGATGGCCAGCGACAAGCTCAACCGGGCTGGCATTTATTTCATGCAGGATAAGGAAACCGGCTCTGACGGCAGTTGGCATAGCCTGATGGAAGCATCACAGGCTTCGCTGGTCGCCTCGGATAAATACTTCCGGCAGTTTGCGGCCCTCACCGGAGGTTTGCAGGGAGATGCACAGAAAGCGGCGGCTGAACTGCAAGTCAGCTATCAGATGTTTTACGACGGCCTGCGCGAACAGTCGGAGGGTTTGCAAAAAACCAACACCATTGATGCTTTCTTTAATGTGCCGATCCAGGCCTTTCAGGATGATTTCAGCGATAAATACTACCGATATCTCAGCGTTAACGAGCAGACAGCCGTGTCGCTTAGTGACCGGCTACTGGGGACGTTATCACAGGCCAAAATACTTTTTTTTGGGGCGCTAGGGTTGCTTGCGTTGATAGCCTTTGCTGTCTGGCACGGCATTACCCGCTGGGTCATTCGCCCGTTGCAACAGGTGATTGCTCACATTGGTGTACTGGCCGCGGGGGACCTCTCTGGTCAGATTGACGGCAAAACCTCACGGGTGAGCGAGGTTCATCAGCTTAATGAAAGCCTGCGCGGAATGCAGACCGGTCTGAGACGGCTTATCAGTGAAGTGCGCGATGCCTCCTCGCAAATCATGGTTAACATCAACCAAATTGCGCAGGGTAATGAAGAGTTATCTTCACAATCACTGAAACAGCACGATGAACTTAATGCGGCAAATCATCACATCACGTCACTCACCGAGCGTGTGAAAGACAATGCGCAGAACGCGCATCAGGCCAGCCAGCGCGCAGAACAGGCGCAGAAAGTCGCGACCAGCGGTGGCGATGTGATGATAAAAGTAGATTCAGCGATGAAAGAGATCGTCAGCCAGTCGGCGGAAATGAGCAGCATTGTGGCGATAATCGACAACGTGGCGTTTCAGACCAATATTCTGGCCTTAAACGCGGCGATTGAGGCCGCACACGCCGGGCAGTACGGGCGCGGTTTTGCCGTGGTGGCCAAAGAGATCGGTCTGCTGGCGCAAAAAAGCAGCCATTCTACGCGCGGGATTCATCTGCTTATTGAAGAGTCTGTGACGCAAATTGGGCGCGGTTCAACGTCAGTCACGCTTCTCAGTAAAAGCCTGAATGAGATCATCACCCTTTTCAGCGGCCTGCATACGCTGGTCAGTGAAATCGCCGAGGCGTCTCAGGATCAGCGCCAGAGCATTGATGAAGTTTCAGAACGTATTGTTACGCTGACCCAAGTGACGCAACAAAATAGCCAACTGGCACAGCAGGCGGCCAGTTCGTCACAACAACTGTTATCGCAGTCACAACGACTGGAAAAAGCGGTTTCTCGATTTGGATTGGGAGAAATACCGGCTGCGGCTTGACAGCCAAGGGGGGAATCGACAAATTAGTTCCCCCTGATAGCTTAAAACGGTTTTCCCATGACTGAGACTTCTTCCCCATCCAGTGCCTGTGCGGTGAAAATCGCCAGCCTTGCCGATGTTCCCCAATATCTTGAGGTGATCACCCAACATTTGCATGGCGAATGGTCAGATTTCCCGCACTGGGCACAGAAAGACTACATCCGTCAGCGTCTTGAACAGCGCGTAGCAAGCCGTGGCCGCCAGTTCGTGCTGGTCGCCTTTGATGAAAACGACCAGGTGACCGGCACCGCCAGCGTTATGCGTTATGAACTTGATGATGTGCCTGAGCGCAAATATTGGCTCGGGGAAGTGTTTACCTGCCATGCGATGCGCGGTAAGGGGATCGGCTCGGCGCTGGTTAAAGCCTGTATCGCGCGGGCAAGTCAGACCGATGTCGACACACTGTGGCTCTATACGCCAGATCAGCAAGCTTTGTATGCGCGTCTCGGCTGGCAGGAGGTTGAAACCCGCGAAGTAGATAACGAGCAGGTCACGGTCATGCAGCGCCCGCTGCGCTGAAAACTCAGTTCTTGCCGTGCCAGTACAGCATGCTGCCTTCCGAATGACCGGTCACCGGATCGGTTAGCGGTAGCGGGACTTGTTCGATAGTTTTTACCCGCCCGGCCATTTTCTTTGGCTCATCGTGACAAAGATCGGCGGTCACGTCCGGCGGGTATGCCCCTACCAGCATAAAATCCTCGTCGGCTGACATCTGTTTGTGCCCCACACCGGCTGGGATCAGCAGCACATCACCCACATTGACGTGTACCACTTTGCCTTTCTCTCCACCGAGTTGCAGCTGTGCGGTTCCCGAAAACACCCCCAACACTTCATGCGTATTGGCGTGAAAATGTGTGAAGGGATAAACCGGATAGCGCCACTGAGGCGGCCAGCCGTTGGATTTAAAAAGATGTTCCAGATAGTCTGCGTTATCCACCACCTGCGGCGGGATCACATGATGGTAAATCAGCAGGGGCAGCCGGTTATTGGGCACGCCACCGTCGGGTTTATCGATATGCAGAATTTCCACGGCAACTTCTCTGGGTTGGGCTTTGAGTGACAGGGAGAGCGGCAGCAGGGCAGCCACACTAAGCAGCGTACAAAACTGGCGTCGATCCAAAGGCATGAGCACGGCTCCTTGTCGCAAAAAAATAAAATGAAGCACGTAAGCTCAATGGCTTACAACCTTCATGTATAGAACAAAATCGGCGGGTTAACATTATATTTGCCGGTAAATAGGCAGGAATTTGCGACACAGTTGGTTATCAGAAAAAACTGAATTTGTGGTGAAATTGATAAATAAAAGTCATATGGGCTGGAAAAAATCCTTATCTCTTCTACGCTTAATAGGACATAAAGCACTTCAGGAGAAAGAAGTCATGAATAAGAAAATGTTGATTATTGTTGCTACAGCCGTTTCAGTCCTTGCTGGGTGTCAGACTTACGATCGTGCGGCAAGCTACGTTAAAGAGCCCGTGGTCAGTGACGTTAAAGTCGGTATGACTAAAGCTCAGGTACGCGCCCTTGCAGGACCACCGTCAACCGAAGCGACGCTGGTACATGCTAAAGGGACTTGCCAGACTTATGCCGTTGCCCCACGTGATGGTAAAGCACAGACCTACTTCGTCAGCTTCAATGACACCGGTCATGTCATGAATAAAGGCTACCAGTCTTGTTCTGATTACGACAAAGACCCGCAATCCGCTGCACAATAACGGTTTGACGTAAGGTTTAATTGAACGTCGAAAATAAAAACGCCTGCAAGGTTAAACCTGACAGGCGTTTTTTTATGTCTCTTCTTCTCTATTTCTCAGGCTTTTTGCGTCACAATTCTCACGCCGACTTTACTGACATCTTTGCCTTCCATTTCCGCGATAGTCCAGGTCAGGCCGTCCCATTCAATATGGTCGCCGATGACCGGTTCGCCCCCGAGCAGCTTAATCACAAAGTTGCCCAGTGACAGTGACTTATCGACGGAATCATCCAGATTCAGGCCGTAGAGCTGTGAAATGGCTTCAAGAGGCGCATTGGCCTGCAATATAAAGTCACCGAAGAAGCGGTCGTCAAGCACCACGGCGTTGCTGTCACTGAACAGTTTACCCAGTTCCGGTAAATCCTTCTCCTGCCCAATCACACACAGAATATCGCCCTCTTTCAGGCGGGTACTGCCGGTCGGGTGCAACATCTCAGTACCGCGAAACAGGGCGGCGATCCGCGTTTCTTGCGGCATTTTCAAATCACGCAACGCGGCGCCAACGCACCATTTCTCCGACCCAAGCTGATAAATAAACTGTTCCCAGTTGTTATACACGTCGATATCCAGCCCCACGCGCGACACCGGCGTTGGCATAGGGGGAACGATGACCCGGGCTTTTTTCGCCGCATAGCCAAGCGAGGTTCCCTGCAACAACAGCGACACCAGCACCACAAAGAACGCGACATTGAAGTACAGATTGGCCTGTGGAATGCCTGCCATCATTGGGAACACCGCCAGGATCACCGGCACCGCACCGCGCAAACCGACCCACGAGATAAAGAAGCGTTCGCGCAGGGTAAAGTTCTTGAATGGCAGCAGCCCGACGAACACGGAAAGCGGGCGGGCGAAGAAGATCATCCACACCGAGAGCGCCAGCGCACCCGCCGCAATCGGCAGCAAATTGCTCGGCGTCAGCAGCAGGCCGAGTACCAGGAACATGCCAATCTGGCTCAGCCACGCCAGCCCGTCGAAGGTTTGCATAATGCCGTGACGGTTACGGATCGGCATATTGCCCAACACCAGCCCGCACAGATAGACCGCCAGAATCCCGCTGCCGTCCATTGCTACCGTCAGCGCGTACACCATCAGCCCGCCGCTGAACGCCAGCAGCGGATACAAACCGGTAGCCAGTGAAATCTTATTAATCAGTTTATGCAGCAGCCAGCCGCCGCCCAGACCGAAAACAATCCCCAGCCCGAATTGTTGAATAACATCCAGTATGAACATCCAGCTCAGGCCGTGTTGGCCTTTGGCGATCATATCGATAAGCGTGATGGTCAGAAATACCGCCATCGGGTCATTACTGCCGGATTCGATCTCCAGCGTCGCACTCACACGTTCATTCAGACCTTTACCGCCAATCAGCGAAAAGACGGCGGCAGCATCGGTTGAACCGATAATGGCGCCAATCAGCAAGCCCTGAATCAAATCCACTTTAAACAGCCAGGCGGCTGCCAGACCGGTCAGCCCGGCGGTGATCAGTACGCCGACGGTGGCGAGAGACAGGGCGGGCCAGAGTGCCACGCGAAAGGAGGAGGCGCGGGTGCGCATACCCCCATCGAGTAAAATCACCGCCAGCGCCAGGTTACTGATCAGATAGGCCGCCGGATAGTTATCGAAGGCAATTCCGCCAATGCCGTCAACACCCGCCAACATACCGATGGCGAGGAAAATGACCAAAATGGGGATCCCAAGGCGTGAAGAGAGCGAACTGAGCAGAATGCTTGCTGCTACCAACAGGGCGCCAATAAAAAAAAGTGTGTTGATAGTGCTCGCGTCCAAAATGCCTTCTCCTGTCGGTGCGCCGATAAATCCTGAGGAAGCCAGTGTACTCCTGACTAGCCCGTTAATTTATCAGGAAAAGGTTATTGCCGCTGAAGGAATGTTCGGATTTTTGTTATTCGAGTTTTTCCAGAAAAAAACTATGCTTAAACATGAGCACGTCATTGTCGGTAACTTGTATCCGGCTTCAGTTGATTAGCATAAAGAGGAACTTATGAGCGAATTTACCGGTATTCACCGTGAAGTACTGGAAGACGGCACAATCAAACATGTCCTGGTGCGGGATGCGGCAGGCCATGAACAGGCCAAAGCGGCAAAAGATTACATCTCAGAAGGGATCCAGCCCGCTCTTGATGACCTGCCGGAAGTCCCTACTGACCACGAATTCCCCAAGACCGGGAAAGACAACGGATAAACTCTTGAGTGGTTGAGGCGGATGCAGCAAGTTGGTATTACTTCGCTTCAGCCAGCCATTGGTTACCGGCAGCCTTCATCTCTTGTTCCTGGCTGCTAAATTTAGTGGCGAATACCCGTTTCACCGGGAAACCACTTTTCTCCAGCAGATAGGCCAGCGCCGCGTATTCACGCGGGTATTTTGCTACCACGCTCTTATCAATCTCAACCACGCCCGTTGGGAAAGTGAAATTGCCCATGTCGTAAATCGACTGGCGTTTCACAATACGCCACACGTCATCACGTTTTTCCACCAAATCATAAAAACGGTTATGGCCGTTGCAACCCAAACCCAGCTTAGTGTTTTCACCAATAATAATGGCGTTGGTTTCAACAATGGCGCGGTTACCGTTAAAGGTAACGGCCGGCGAGGCGATTAAATGTTTGGTGGCAAAATCTGAGCCGCCCATCTTTTTCGAACCTTCTACGAACTGGCTGAACAGGCCTTCAAACCAGGTCACTTCAATCACACCGTCATCATGAAAAAGTTCCAGCAACTGATTCCACTCGGCCAAATCACGGTGGATCCAACCAGTCATTAAGTCGGCGATGTCCTGACGGTCTTGTAATGTATTACTCATGGCGTTTTTCCTGAAATAAAGCGGGATAACTGAATTTTTCTGTGCACAGCATCGGTTCTTGCAGCCATCAAAACAAATAGTTTAAATTGAGTTATTAATCATTTTAATTGATGGAATCGCCGGAATGGATCTGCGTCAAATGCGTTACTTTCTGACTGTAGCCGAAGAGGGGCACTTTGGCCGTGCCGCGCAGCGACTTAATATCGTACAGCCCGCACTGAGCATGCAGATTAAGTCGCTGGAGGAGGAGATCGGCGGGTCACTGTTTCTGCGTACCAGCCGCAAAGTCGAACTGACCGAGGCCGGGCGGTTGTTCCGCAGAGAAGCCGGGCTGGCTGTCGCGCAGGCCGAAAGAGCCAAAACCCTGGTGCAGCGCTCCCTGCGCGGAGAAACTGGCCGGGTACGTATTGGGTTTGCCGGTAACGCGGTGTTTACCGGCAAGTTACTGGCGGATATGCGCACCTTCAGCGCGGCCTATCCACAGGTCGAACTGGAACTGCGCGAAATGGGGCCGCAGTTGCAGGGGCAGGCGATCATGGCCGGTGAGATTGACGTTGGGTATTGTCCGGAAATGGGGTTTGATGTTGACGACCAGCTAAGTGCCGAGCGGGTTGGCGACTGGCCGATGATGATCGCCATGGCGTCTGACCATCCGCTGGCCGCGCAGCCGTTTCTGACCACTGGAATGATCGCCGCAGAACCACTGGTGGTGTATGCCACCGAAGGGGCCGCTGATGCCGGTCAGCTCGCTCAACTGCGGCAGGCTCTGGGCGCCGAACCCAACATCTCCCATCGCGTTTCCAGCACGCTGAGCGTATTAATTCTTGCAGCCGCCGGGCAGGGGCTGGCAATGGTACCGGCCACCTTCGAACAGGTTCCGCTACCCGGGCTGCTCTATAAACCGCTGCATGATTTCAACCTGCGTGCCAACATGACTATTCTGCAGCGCAAACAAGAAAGTACCGGAGCGGTGCTGGCGTGGTTGGCATTAAGCCGGCCGGATCTGGTATTCTGAAATGCTGTTTCTTAGCTACAACCGGTCCATCAGCAAGGAGAAAACATGCAAGCGTTTACCGTTCCCGTTGTCACCCCAATCATCGAAATCACTACGCCGCGCCTGTTGATACGGCAGTGGCGTGAAGAGGATCTTGTGCCTTTTGCGGCTATGAACGCTGACCCAAAAGTGATGGAGTTTTTCCCGTCACCGCTGACCCGGGAACAAAGTGATGGAATGGCAGAACGCTGTAGCGGGCTTATCGTCGAGCGCGGCTGGGGGATCTGGGCGCTGGAAACCCGTGATGACGGCAAGTTTATCGGTTTCCTTGGCCTGCATACGCCGGGTTATAACCTGCCGTTTACTCCCTGTGTGGAAATGGGTTGGCGTCTTTGCACAGAAGCCTGGGGAAAAGGGTTGGCCAGCGAAGCCGCCCACGCTGCGTTCAATGTTGGTTTTAACCAGCTGAATCTCAATGAGATTGTCGCGTTCACCGCGTTGCCGAATATCCGTTCACAAGCGCTGATGCAGAGAATGGGTATGATCCTCAGCCCGGATGAAAACTTTGACCATCCGGCAGTCGGGCCGGGGAGCTGGCTGCAGGAGCATTGCCTGTATCGGCTGCGGAAAGGCGATTGGGCTGCTGCCCAGTTTTTATAAAACTTTTTCTAAAAAGCTTCGGGTCCTCTTATGAACAGGTCTCTCCAGTACCTGTTCCGCACTCCCACTCTCCACAACGGCCCCATCCACCATAAACACCACCTGATCGGCGACTTGCCGGGCGAAGCCGATTTCATGGGTGACCACCACCATTGTGACGCCTGACTGGGCCAGCTTCTTGATGACGTCGAGCACCTCGCCGACCAGTTCGGGGTCAAGCGCCGAGGTCGGTTCGTCGAATAACATGACTTTCGGATTGAGCGCCAGCGCGCGGGCGATGGCGATACGCTGCTGCTGGCCGCCGGAAAGATGGCGCGGATAGGCGTGGGCTTTTTCGCGCAGGCCCACGGTGTCGAGCAGCTCATACGCGCGGGCAATGGCCTGTTTGCGGTTCAGCAGGCGGTGAACGATGGGCGCTTCAATAATGTTGTCGAGCACCGACATATGCGGGAACAGATTGAAGTTCTGAAACACATAACCGACGTGGGTGCGCTGTTTCAGGATGGCGCTCTCTTTCAGCTCGTAAAGCTTATCGCCTTTGCGCCGGTAGCCGACGTAATCGCCGTCGATCTGAATCGTCCCTTCGTTGACGCGCTCAAGGTGATTAATGGTGCGCAGCAGGGTGGATTTCCCTGAACCGGACGGGCCGAGGATCACCGTCACCGTGCCGGGCTCAATCGTCAGGCTGACGTCATTCAGCGCTTTATGGGCACCGAAATGCTTGCTCAGATGGCGGATTTCAATGCGCCCCGGCGCGGCGCTGCTGGCCTGCGGGCGGCGCAGAAAAACGGTATCCGCCGTTTTGGCTGGCGGGTGGGGGACGAACAGATCAAAGGCTTCGGACATCGGGTTGCTCCTTCACGGCTTAGCCGCGCGCCCACAGGCGAAATCGTTGGATGGGCGTCGGGCGAAGTTCGCGCACCGCACCGCGTGAGAAATAACGTTCGACGTAATACTGCAACACCGACAGCACGGTGGTGATGACCAGATACCACACCGCCGCCACCATCAGCAGCGGGATCACCTGCTGCGTCCGGTTGTAAATCACCTGCACGGTGTAAAACAGCTCCGGCATCGACAGCACATAAACAATCGACGTGCCTTTTGCCAGGCTTATCACTTCGTTAAAACCGGTCGGGATAATCGCCCGCAGCGCCTGCGGCAGAATAATGCGAAATGTGCGGCGGTAACCCGGCAGGCCGAGCGCCGCCGCGGCTTCATGCTGGCCGTGTTCCACCCCTAAAATACCGCCACGGATGATCTCGGCGGTGTAGGCCGACTGCACCAGCGACAGGCCGAGCACCGCGACGGAGAACTGATCCAGCAGATCGACGGTCGGGTGGCTGAAGAACTCAATCGAGGTAAAAGGAATGCCGAACGACAAGCTGTCGTACAGATAGGAAAAGTTGTAGAGAATGATCAATACCAGCAGCAGCGGCAGCGAGCGGAACAGCCAGATATAACCCCAGGCCAGTGCGTTCAGCAGGTAAGATTTCGACAAACGGGCCAGCGCCAGCGCGGTGCCGAAGATAATGCCAAACAGCGTACCGAGCAGCGTCAGCAACAGCGTTTTCGCCAGTCCCTGCAAAATTGCCGGCTCGAAAAACCACTGGCGGAATACCGACCACTCCCAGCGCGGGTTGGTGGCAATCGACTGGACGATCACCAGCAGAATAAACAGCGAGAACACCGCCCCGACCAGCCGCAGCGGGTAGCGGGCGGGGACGACTTTCAGCGGTGGCTCATCGTTTTGGCGAAGCGGGATTTCAGTCATACACGTTCTCCGCCACGTTCAGCGCCGCGGCGTGTGTCACCGGCAGCGCCTTGGTAAATGGCAATCTGCCGTCATACGGCGGCAGTGAGTAGACCACCGGATCCACGCGGGTATCGAACTGCGGCTGATAGCCGTTGGAAAGGTATAACCCGACGGCTTCGGGCTGGCGGAAACCGGTGGTCAGAAACAGCTGGCGGTAACCTAATGCCTGCGCCCGCTGTTCCAGCTCAATCAGGATTTTTTGTGCCAGACCCTGACGGCGCAGGGTGCGGTCGGTCCAGATGCGTTTCAGCTCGGCGGTCTCGGCGTCATAGCGTTTGAATGCGCCCATCGCAATGGGCACGCCTTCACGCAGTAACACAATAAACACCCCGTCCGGCGGCGCGTAATAGCTCAGCGGCTCCTGTTCCTGTTCGCCAAAATAGTCACCGTAACGGGCGCGGTATTCGCCGAACAAGCCGTCGATCACCGGGGCGATCAGCGGATCATCCGGCAGGGTTTGAATAAAAATATCCTGGCTCATGGTCGGCTCCTGCTGAGCGTGATGGTTAGTCGCCGAGACCCGGCGGGTTGATTTCAGAGTGGTCGATTTTCTCGACGCTCTCGCCCCAGCGGTCCAGCACTTTCAGGTAGCTGCCGCTGGCGATGGCGCTGTTGAGTGAGGCCTGTACCGCATCTACCAGTCCGTTGCCTTTCTTCAGCGTCACGGCGATGTTGGCGGTTTTCGGCCAGCCACCGGCGACGGTACCGACCAGCACGGTTTTGCCGGTCAGCAGTGATTTATACGCACCGGTGACGTTCGGCCCGAAGGTGGCGTCGGCGCGGCCAGACTGAATCGCCAGCGTGGCGGCGGCGTCATCGGTGACATATTGCGGCTGGAAGGGCGCCAGACCTTTGGCCTGATTCTCTTTATCCCAGGCCAGCAGAATGGCTTCCTGATTGGTGCCGGAACCGACGATGATTTTCTTACCGGCGATATCCGGTGCGGAGGTAATGGATTTAATTTTGCTGCCGGTTTTCACGTAGAAGCCCAGCGTATCCTGACGGTAGGTGGCAAAATCGAATTTGGTTTTGCGCTCTTTGGTGACGGTAATGTTGTAGATGGCGGCGTCATATTTGCCGGAGGTAACGCCAAGCGGCCAGTCTTCCCACGAAGCGGGTACCACTTTGAGTTTCAGCCCCAGGCCGTCGGCCACCAGACGGGCGATGTCCGCTTCGCTGCCGATCACCGTTTTGTTGTCACGGGCAAACAGCCCGAACGGCGGTGCGCTGCCTAAGACGGCCAGCGCCACGGTCAGCGTGCCGGGCTCCACAAACTTAAAGTTGGCCGGAATTTTTGCCGCCGCTTCCGCACTCTTTGGTGTGTTAATCGGCGTTTCATTGGCGATCAGGTCAATGCCCGGTGCGGCATTGGCTACCCCGGAGAAAAGGACCACGGCGGCCACTGCGGTTAATTTAGCTAATTTAGCGCTATGCATCATTTTTGTTATTATCCCTTATTGATTTATCGGTCTTAGCAGGTGTTGAATTCACTATTCCCGAGCGCTGAGGGGATGTAAAACAACAAAATTAAATAACTAAACTGATAAAAGGCAAATAAGGGGGCTGAAAATTTTGTCCATAAAAAATAAAGGGAAAGGCGAATTACAGGGAAAGGAAGGAATTAATGGCGGCGTAAAAGGGCGGCGGGTTAGCAGGCTACGAGAGTGACCTGAAGGTGACCAGAACCGGCACCTTCAGGTTTACGGGCTATTACATCAACGCAGGGCTACAGGGACTCGGCATTAGCAGCACGAACCGCCTGGAGCACCCGGGTTTTCAGTTGGAAAAAATCCTGACTGTCGCGCAAAGACAGCGTTCTTTGGCTACCCAGCAGGGCGGTGACATCGATATCCTCCAATATGCGAGTCGGACGGGATGAAAAAATCACGATACGGTCGGCAAGAAATACCGATTCTTCAACATCATGAGTGACGAAAATAACCGTCCGTGACTCCTCACTTTGTATTTTCCGCAGTTCCAGTTGTAACTGTTCACGCCGTTGTGCATCCAGCGCGCCAAAAGGCTCATCCATCAGCAGAATTTCTGAACCTGCCGCCAATGTTCTGGCGATGGCTACCCGCTGGCGCATGCCGCCGGATATTTTCGCCGGGTAAACGTCGGCAAAATCGCTTAACCCCACCAGCGCTAAATAGTGTGCGGTGCGTTTTTGCACGGTCTGTTTATCGAATTTCGAGTTATAACGCATCCCGAAAGCGACATTCTGCGCCACAGTCATCCAGGGAAACGAGGAGTAGGATTGGAAAACCATGCCGCGCCGTGAATCGGGCTGACTGATCATTTCGCCCTCGAGGCGGATTTCACCCTGAGTGGGTGTATCCAGCCCGCCTGACATGCGCATTAAGGTGGTTTTTCCGCAGCCCGAGGGGCCAAGAAAAACCGTAAACTGGCCTTTAGGAATAGCCAGATTAAACGGCTGCACGACCACCGGTAAGTCACCAAACTGTTTGGTGACACGATCAAAAACCAAATACTCTGCTGACATGGCAATATCCCGGTATCACTGATAGTGGAAGAGGCGGCGATGGAGGGAGCGCATTAGCTGATCGCTCACCATGCCGATGATGCCAATAACAAAAACACCAGCCATCATTTGATCGGTTTGCATATAACGCCGGGCATTCCAGATAATAAAGCCCAGGCCGCTGTCGGAGGCGACAATTTCGGCCAGAATCAAATACGTCCAGCACCAGCCAAGCATTACCCGCAGGTTATTGAATAATGAAGGCAGCATGGTAGGCCAGATAATGTCTTTAATAATCTGCCAGGGTTTGGCCCCCAGTGTTTTTGCCATTTCAATGAATTCATCGGGTACCCGGTTGGCATCCTCGACCACCAGCAAAATTAATTGAAAGAAAGTGCCCAGCCACAGCAGAAATATCTTGGTCTCCTCGCCAATACCAAACCAGATAATACTGATGGGAACCAGCGCAGGCGTCGGCAAGTAGCGAATGAAATCATTCACCGGCTCCAGTGCGGCATTAATGACCGGATAGCTGCTCATTAATAATCCCAGTGGCACGGCCATTACCACTGAAAGGGTGAACGCCAGTAATATTCGCTCGATGGATATCCCCGCATTACCCAGCAAATTCTGCTGTATTAACAGCGTATTAAGACTGCTCAGAATGGCGACCGGAGAGGGCAGGAATATCGGATCCAGCCAGCCCAGCCAGGACGATATCTGCCATCCGGCGAGCAATAACACGCTGGTGCTGATGCCAATCACCACTTTTTCAGTGCGGGTCAACGTCCCCCGCAGTGAAAAATCTATCTGCAGGAAGCCCATTAGTGCAGATCCGAGTCTGAGATGTTATTGACCACCGATGTGTCGATCGATTTTTGGGCGGATAACAAGCTATCGGCGGCTTTATTTTCGACATTGAGTTGCATCAGCGAGTCAAAAATCTGATAAGCCGGCCCCGGATTTTGGGTTTCACCTAAATATTTTTTGACCTCTGCCAGATTGGTATAGGCGAGACTGCCGTCGATACTGTCTTTAAAGTCTTTGTCACTCAGGCCGAAATGCGGCGCTGCCAGATGAATAAAGTTTGTCGGGTTCTGTTGGTAATAAGCCACGGCTTTGTAGATCCCAATCAGGAAATCACGATAGGCGACGGGATCAGCCTGTAGCTTCTTCTGGTTAACGATCATCACATCAACGATGGTGCCGGGATAGGCTGCTGAGGAAACAATAATATGAGCACCTCGTTTTTTCTGTAATTCCACCGCTTTATTCATAAACGGCTGGAAGGTACCAATAGCGCTAACGTGCGGATCAGCAAATACAGACAGCGCGTCGGAGCCGGAGGTTTGTTTAATGTTCAGATCGTTATAGCTCATGCCGGCTTTTTTTAATTCCAGCTCCAGCAGTAAATAGGCTGGAATGTCATTTTCGATGGCAACAGTTTTGCCTTTCAGGTCTGCCACCGTTTTCACCGAACCCTCGGCGACGACGCCATCGCCGCCGGTGGATTCATCAATAGTACCGATGATCACGCCCGGCGTTGAGGCGGTTCTTGGACGTCGCTGATAGTCATCGATGGTGCGCATATCAACTTCCACATCACCGGCGGTGATGGCGGCCATGGCATCGGACTGCGCGTCGTCAAACTTCACATCCACTTTTAGTCCCAGTTTTTTGAAATACCCTAAATCACTGGCAACAAATACCGGTGCAAAACCTGACCAGTTATTACAGATAACGCGCATCTCTTTCTCTGCCGCATTAGCCGACGGCGTCGCTGAACAAGCAGCCATAATAAAAGAAGCGGAAAGAAGGGCCTGAGTTAATTTGCTTTTCTTCAACATGCTGTATTCCTCATTATTCGCGGTGATATAGACTCGTCATAGCGGAAAATACGTGCGGGGGATCCCCCTGCGCTTAGCCGTATTTCGATGTCTGTGGCTTATCCAGGTTTTGATGAAACATCGCGCAGAAAGTTATTTACTCTGCGCAGGATTGGCATCACCAACCCAGCGGTTCATCCCGACATCAATGGTGAGAGACTTGTTATACATCGCGCGATAAAACGGCAGGCGTTGCGCTGCTTGCTCCATTAAGGCGTCGCGTTGAGTGCTTAACCGGGCAAATAATTCCCGTGCTTCTTTACGTAATGCGGCTTCATCAAGGGTTAATAATTGGCCATCGCGCATGACAACCTCACCCGCCACCATCGTCATCACAACCGCTCGGCTGGCGTCGGCATAGACCAGCTGGCGGGGCAGATCATTGAGGGGCGTAAACGGCAGTGAGTCGAGGTCGAGCATGATCAGATCAGCGGCATAACCCACCTGTAAACGACCTAACTCATCTTCCTGCAACATGGCCGCTGCACCGCCGTGAAACATGCTGTTAAGGATTTCATCGGCTTTTGGCCAGTGGTCGGGGTTGGCATCTCCCTGAGTGTGGATGAGCGCTGCGGTTTTCATCACTGACCACAAATTCACGCTGTCATCGGCGATGATCTCATCGGAACCCAGCGCAATAGTGACGCCGGCCTTGGCGAGACGGTAGAAGGGCATCACGCCGCTGCCAAGTCGCAAGTTACTGATAGGATTGTGAATAACTTTAGCCCCGGTACGGGCCAGACAGGCGATGTCCTCGTCATCAATCCACACCGCGTGGATAACATTCATGCGCTCAGACAGTAAGCCAAGGTCATCCACATAACGGATTAATGAACGTTTTTGCAGGCAAACTTCTCCAAACACCCGCTGCAGGCGTGTTTCCAGCATATGGATATAAAAAGGTAAGCCATATTGTTTGCTTAGATTGTCCAGTTCCCGCAGGTATTCTGGTGTGACCCGTTGTGGCGCGGAGCAGGATACCGCCGCACGTAAACGGCCATTTTCCTGACCATGCCAGCGCTGAATGAACTGGTGGTAATACTCCAGTAACGCTTTGGCTGACATCGGCGGCGGGGCCAGGAGTTGGGCTTTGAGTTCAGGTGGAACTAACTCTGATAAGAAGGGTAATTTTTGCAGTTCGGGCACTTCAGTCTGATCAAGGGCGACGCTGGCACGGATCCCGCTGTCACGGTAAGCCGACATCACGGCGTCAATCTCGGCGGCCGACGGGCAAGGAAGGAAGAATGCATCGTCCTGCACTGCCGTGACACCCAGCTTGAGCATTTCAGCACAACCTAACAGCGTACGGATATAGGCTGTGCGGGCATTGACTGCCGCATCCTTGCCTTCCGGCACTTCATACAGCATGAACAGCTCAAGCGGCAGGCTGTCGAGCATGCCCTTTAAAAAGTTAGCAGGAGAGTGGAAATGGGCGTTGATCAACCCCGGCATCACCAGATGTCCGTGGGCCTCAATGACCTGGGTTTCAGCGTCAATGTGTGCACTAAGATCGGCATCTATGGCCTGAATCACCCCGTTCTTAATCAGAATGTCAGCACAAAGCCATTCCGGGTGGGCGGGATCGAAAGTCAGGAGTCGGGCACAACGTATAACGGTCTGTGAATCATGGGGATTATTGACTGGGCGTGATGACATTACTGCCTGCCCAACCGGATTTTCGCTCATGGCGATAACCTCTCTGTGGACGGGCACGCCAACCCAGATCTTTCACTACTGTTGTCGTAGCAAAGCGCGCTTCAACGAAACAATATCGCGCTTCCCTGAGGATGACAACATGGTCATTCATAGGGTTTTTGTATGATGTTTGAAGCAGAAATTAATCTGTATCAGAGAGGGGGAGTATTTTAATACTCTTTGATATTCATTGGGTTAAAAGGGGAGCGTTTAAAGGACTCTGTGGCGTCGGGTCAGAGGTTAAGCTTATTTAAACCACGCGCAGGTAAAACCAGCCAGGGGGTGGCCGGTTTCGCCGTGTATGGATTTTTTCTATTTATCCTTTAATTCATTCAGCGCTTTTTCCGCTAATTGCTGGAAATAAACGGCTGCTGGATAAATGGCTTTTTCATTCGGATTAAATTTAGGATGATGTAAGCCGAATTCGCTGGCCGAACCGATGCTGACAAATGCGCCGGGGACATGATGCAGATAATGCGCGAAGTCTTCGCCACCCATTTGTGGCTCCGACAGTTCAACGTTATACCCCGCCTCACGGGCGGCTTCGCTGGCAAATTCGGCCCAGCGCGGAGTATTGACGACGGCGGGTGGGCCGGGGAACCAGAACAGTTCGGCTTCGGCCCCCAGTGCCTGGGCTACGCCGGTTATCACCTGACGGATTTTCTCCGGCACCTGTTCGCGGATCTGTGCATTGTGGGTGCGCACCGTGCCTTCGAGGTAGACCTCCTGCGGCAGCACATTCCACGTATTGCCGCCCTCAATGCGGGTGACGCTGACCACCACCGACTCTTGAGTGCTGAAGTGGCGGCTGACCAGGGTTTGCAGGGCGGTGACGATGTGGCTGGCGGTGACAATGCTGTCGATACCGTCTTCCGGGTGTGCGGCGTGCGCGCCTTTGCCGGTGACGGTTATCTGGAAGCGGTCAACGTTGGCATAGAACGCCCCCCCTTTGGTGGAGAAGGTGCCGACCGGCAATTGCGGCGCATTGTGCAGGCCAAAAATGGCATCGACATTGTTGAGCGCTCCGGCCTCAATCAGTTGCAGTGCGCCGTTAAAACGCTCTTCTGCAGGCTGGAAGAATAACCGCACACGGCCCTTCAGTTCAGCTTCCCGCGCTTTCAGCAGGTAAGCCGCGCCGAGGATCACCGAGGTGTGGAAATCATGGCCGCAGGCGTGCATCACGCCCGCCTGTTGCGAACTGAACGGTACGCCGGAAATTTCGTGAATCGGCAGCGCGTCGATATCACCGCGCAGCGCCACCAGCGGGCCATCCTGCGGGCCAATTTCAGCCACCACGCCGGTCTTCAGGCCTAAGTCCAGAATGCGAATACCAGCCTGGTTCAGCCAGGCGGTAATACGTTTGGTGGTAGCGAATTCGTGATTCGACAACTCCGGGTTCTGATGCAGTTCACGACGATGGGCGATCAGTCGTTCCTCAAGAGAGGCGGGTGTGTGCGATGTGGCGCCGCGTATTTCGTCGGCAGAGTAAAGGCTCATATTTTTTACGTCCTATTCTATTAATCAGCAGGAGCTGGCAGGAGATCGAATGCTCGGTTTAATCCTGAACGTTTTCCCCCGCTTTACTAAATATCCTCTGGTTATCATTTATATCTTTTTGTATATCTTTTTGGGTTTATTGCCCTGAATGTCATTAGCTAATTAATGACATTAGAACGACGGTTTTTATATTTAGCTTGCAGCAACTTGTATGAAATTCTTTTCGTATCTTATCGCCAAGCGATTATTACGGAGCCTGAACATGAGCCAATTCCCTGAATCAACCAAACGTTCTGCCAATAAAAAAAGCATAAAACTGGGCCTGATGCTGCACGGTGCCGGTGGTCATATGAATTCATGGCGACATGAAAAAGCGCCGGCGGACGCCAGCGTGAATTTCCCCTATTTTCGCGAACTGGCGCTGAAGGCCGAAGCCGCCAATTTCGACTTCCTGTTTGTGGCGGACGGGCTGCACATCAATGAAAAATCCCTGCCACATTTTCTCAACCGCTTTGAGCCGGTGGCGCTGCTGTCGGCGCTGGCCTCGGTGACGGATCGTATTGGTCTCGCGGGCACTATTTCCACCTCCTACAGTGACCCGTTCACCGTGGCACGCCAGCTGGCGAGTATCGACAATATCAGTCACGGCCGCGCGGGCTGGAACGTAGTGACCTCACCGCTGGCGGGTTCGGCGAAAAACTTCGGTAAAGACCATCCGGAACATGCGCTGCGCTATCAGATTGCCGAAGAGTACATCAGCGTGGTGCAGGGGTTGTGGGACTCATGGGAAGACGATGCCTTTATCCGTGACCGTGAAAGCGGGGTGTTTTTCGACGCTGCCAAATTGCATAAGCTCAACCATCAGGGGCAATTTTTCTCGGTGGAAGGGCCGTTGAATATTAAGCGTTCGCAACAGGGCCAGCCGGTGATTTTCCAGGCCGGTGCTTCTGAAGCGGGCATCGCGCTGGCGGGGAAATCTGCCGACGCGGTCTTTACCAATGCGCGTACGCTGGAGGAAGCCAAAGAGTATTCTGCCAAATTGCAGGCACAGGTGGCGAAAAATGGCCGTCAGCCGGTGGGGATTTTCCCCGGTATCAGCCCGATTGTTGGCGCGACCGAAGCCGAGGCTGAAGCCAAATATCAAACGCTGCTGTCACTGATTTCCGTTGACGATGCGCTGGCCTATCTCGGGCGTTTCTTTGACCATCACGACTTTTCGCAGTACCCGCTCGACGCGCCGTTCCCGGACGTCGGCGATCTCGGGCAGAACACCTTCCGTTCGACCACCGATCAAATCAAACGACTGGCGAAGGAGCACAACCTGACGCTGCGCGATGTGGCCTTCCAGACCACGTTGCCTAAGGGGGAGTTTTTCGGCACGCCGGAACAGGTGGCCGACACCTTTATCCGTTGGGTCGAAGAGGGCGGTGCCAGCGGGTTTATCATCAGCGGACCAGTGCTGCCTGAAGCGCTGGAGGACATCACCCGCTTAGTGCTGCCGGTGCTGGCCGAACGGGGCTACTGGCATCCGGCGACGGAGAGCCAAACGCTGAGAGAACGCCTGGATATTCCTTACAAAGTGAACCGTTATTCACAGAAGAACGATGTACGCCAAAAAATAGCGGTCGGTTAATCTTTTGTTAATAAGTTTATCTTATATTTTTCACTGCTATTGATATGAGTTTTTGTTCGTAGTGCCGTTGTGTGGCCTGTGTAATCCTCTGCTTTACAAGATAAAAACGTCCGCAGGCATGCAGTTTGCGGAATACCCTTTTTTGCCGTTTTGGCAGTCCTTGATAAGGAAAACACATGGCCCGTAATGCCCGCCCTTTGTCCTCACTTTCCGCGCTGGCTCTACTGGTTTTTAGCAGCGTCGCCGCTTTCGCGGCCCACGCAGACCAACTGGCAGATATCAAAAAAGCCGGTGTTATTAATGTCGCGACTTTTGACTCCAACCCGCCGTTCGGTTCGGTGGATGCTAAAACCCATGACATCGTGGGCTACGATGTGGATTTCGCCAAAGCGCTGGCCAAATCCCTGGGCGTGAAGCTGAAGCTGGTGCCGACCAACCCGGCTAACCGCATTCCGCTGTTGCAGTCTGGCAAGGCTGACATCATCGTTGCGGACATTACTATCACGCCGGAACGCGCCAAAGTGGTGGATTTCTCGGTACCGTATTTCGTGACCGGCCAGCAGTTCCTGGTCCCGGCGGGTTCGCCTGACAAGCTGGACGCTTACGCGACGGCACGCATTGGCGCAGTCAAGGGCACCACCGGTGAACAGGAGTTGCATAATCGCTTCCCGCAGTCACGTGTGCTGTCGTACGACGACATTCCGCTGGCGCTTTCTGCTCTGCGTAGCGGCAATGTGCAGGCGATCACGCAAGACAGCACCATTCTGGCCGGATTGCTCGATGGCGCGCCAGACAAGGCCAAATACAAAGTCTTGCCTGAGCTGCTGAGCAAAGAAGAGATTGGCGTTGGGGTGAAAAAAGGGGAAACCAGCCTGCTGAAAGCCGTCAATGCTGAGTTGCTGAATCTGGAAAAAACCGGGGATGCGGCCAAGATTTATAACGTCTGGTTTGGACCGCAGACTAAATCACCGCAACCGCGTTTGTTTAAGATCGAAGCAAAATAATCAGGCAGGCACCTTATGCAGCAACCCTCTTTAACAACCGCAGACTCGTCTGCGGTTTTTTCGTCTCCAGCGTCTGACGGCAAACCGGTCGCGGTTGAGTTTCGTCAGGTCAGCAAATATTTTGGCCCCCATCAGGTGATTAGCAGTGTTGATCTGAGTGTTGCCGCCGGAGAAGTTGTGGCCGTTTGTGGTCCGTCCGGGTCGGGAAAATCAACCCTGATCCGTCTGATTAACCATCTGGAGACGCTGACCGACGGCGAGATTTTCGTTCACAATCAGCCTACCTCCGGGCTGAGTGGCAAGGCGCTGCGCGAGTTACGCACCCACATCGGTTTCGTGTTTCAGCAGTTCAATCTTTATGCCCATCTGAACGCGCTGGACAACGTCAGTCTGGCGCTGGTGAAAGTCCACGGCTGGAAGCAGGCGCAGGCGCGGCAAAAGGCCCGTGAGCTGTTGGAGCGCGTAGGGCTGGCGGACCGCGCACATCATTTTCCCTCTCAGCTCTCCGGTGGGCAGCAGCAGCGGGTGGCTATCGCCCGTGCACTGGTGACCGATCCGAAAATTATCCTGTTCGATGAGCCGACCTCGGCCCTTGACCCGGAGATGATCGGCGAAGTCCTGCAGGTGATGCAGGCATTGGCGCACAGCGGGATAACAATGATCGTGGTGACTCATGAGATGAGTTTTGCCCGTGAAATTGCTGACCGCGTGGTGTTTATGGATGGCGGGGAAATCCTCGAACAGGCAGACCCTGAAAGCTTCTTTACCCGTCCGGCCCATCCGCGAGCGCAACGCTTTTTGCAGAAAGTCCTGTTCCCGTTACAGGCGGCGACCGGGAGGGAAGGCTGATGGCGTGGCATCTTGACTGGGCCGGGGTATTAACTGGCCAGCCGCTACAGTGGATTATCTCCGGCTTTCTCACCACGCTTTACGTGACACTGGCGGGCAGCGTGCTGGCGACGTTATTGACGCTGGTGTTACTGGCGCTGCGACTGACGCCGGGCCGCGCCGGGCGCAGCATTGTGGCGGTGTATGTCTCTATTTTTCGCAATACGCCGTTGCTGGTACAGCTGCTGTTTTGGTACTTCGCTGTTTATGGCGCACTGCCGCAGGCGCTGAGGATGTACATCGGCGATGTGCATCCATGGGCTGTTTTACCGGTGAATGTCTCATGGCTGACGCCGGAGTTTCTCTGCGCCGCCTGGGGGCTGGCGCTGTTTAGCGCGGCATTTCTGCTCGAAGAGGTACAGGCCGGGTTGAACTCCGTACCTCATGGGCAGAGTGAAGCGGCATTATCACAGGGCTTCGGCCGCTGGGCGATGCTGCGTTATGTGCTGTTGCCGCAGGGGCTGATAAACGCCTGGCAGCCAATCACCGGGCAGTATCTCAACCTGATGAAACTCTCGTCGCTGGCGACCGGTATTGGTTTCTCCGAACTGACCTATCAGATCGGCCAAATCGAAAGCTACAACGCCCATGCGCTGGAAGGTTTTGCCGTGGGTACGGTGCTCTATCTGCTGCTCGGTCTGGTGATGGGCTGGCTGATGATGGCGCTGGGACCACGGCGGCCAGGAAAACGCCAGCCGTTGCTGCTTGCCGCGGTGAAAGCGCAGGGAGACGGCCATGGAGTTTGATTACTCGGTACTGCACGACAACTTCACCTATCTGCTGTGGGGAAGGGTGGCCGACGGCGAGCCAGGCGGCGTGTTGCTGACGCTGATCATGGCGCTGTCTGCCGGGGCCATTGCGCTGCTTCTCGGGGTGCTGATGGCGGCACTGGCGTGGCGTTTTGGTGGCTGGACCCGGCGGGCGCTGTTCATCTGGGCCGACTTTATTCGCGGCATTCCGCTGATTTTTGTGATCTTCTGGCTCTACTTCCTGCTGCCTGTCGTCTTTGGCAGCTCGATGCCGGGCGCGCTGACGGTGATTTTGGCGCTGGCGTGGTTTACGTCGGCGGCGGTGATGCACTCGACGCTGGCCGGTCTGGAGTCGTTACCCGCCGGACAGAGCGAAGCGGGATTGGCCTCGGGTTTCAGTCAGTGGCAGGTACTGCGGGTATTGCTGTTACCTCAGGCCTGGCCGAACCTGCTGCCGTCCTATCTGGGGCTGCTGATTGCGCTGCTCAAAGACACGTCGCTGGCGTTTATCGTCAATGTCCCGGAGTTGACCACCGTAGCCGGGCAGGTTAATAACCGCGTGCAGATCTTTCCGGCGGAGATTTTCCTGTTTATTGGCCTGATCTACTACCTGCTGTGCGCAGGGCTTGCGGCAATGGCCGGGAGATGGATGCGCACGCGGGTCTGAAAGGAGCCCGCGACGCGCGTTTCACCAGTTAAAAGACCCTGCTCATACCGCCCGTTATTAAGTGAGCTGTATGAGCGATTGCTTCGATTTTTTAAGCGCACAGAGCAACGCGTTTTTGTATAGATAATATCACCATGACGCCGGGAATATTATGTGTGGATAATGGTCTCGGTTATTTTGATCGTGTTGTTGAGTTGATTAATGATTAATGATTAATGATTAATGATTAATGATTAATGATTAATGATTAATGAAATGACCCCTCTAAACATAGGGTAGTCAAAGGGGGATAAAAAAACGACCTCAGCATTGCTGAGGTCGTTTGCGTTGGAGTATTAATGTTATGGATTAACAAACTCAGAAACGATTGTTTGGTACTCCGTTGCAGTGTGTTCCTTCTGAACAGTGAACTTTATAGTGACTGATTCGGCCACTGTATTCACTATGTCGAAAGTGAGATCACTTCCAGATGTATTCAACTTAAATACTTTATTATTGTCGTTTGTGCCCGCAAAAACGGCACTCCCGCTAAGGGTGACGAGGGCTGTATCATAGGGGGCATTAGTAGAATCCAGATAAACACTGTTAACCACTTCTCCCGTTGCTGGTGCCCCTGAATTGGCAGCCACCCTTACTAGGTGAGCACCTTCAAACGGAAACCGGGTGAAATCTACCGTGGTAGATAACGTTTTAATATTTTTGCCGGTGACGGTGACAGTGACTTTTTCTATCGTGTTGTCATAAAACTCGACGGTTGTCATGCTCCTTGCGGGCAAGTCAATATTACAGGTAGGCAGATTGTTACTTCTAAACTTGGCAGTCCCACTCAATTGTAGAGTGACCGAAGTTGAGCGATCGGAATACAGGGCGACTTTATTATTGGTGCTATAGGATTCGTCAGCACTTAACGTGCTGGTAGCTGGTGCATCAGTGATTGGATACATCGTGATCTTCATACTGTTATCAAATGAGAGAGCCGTCGTAAATTCGCCCGCCAGGCCAGTCGACTGTACCGGTGACAGGTTGAAGTCTGAGGGAGCATCCTGACCCAGTACGAGTACCGGCTTCGCCAGATTATTATCCCAGCGTGCTGTCAGGGTAGTATTGGTCTCCCAGCTCGCCGTGCCATCGGCGTTGAGGGACCCCAGCTGAATCGGGATAGTGTGCACTGACTGGGTTTTATCAAATACGATGAATACCCCTGGCTGTGCGATACCGGCAACATAGGCCGCAGCAGTATAAAATGCCTGCGGCCAGCTCTGCGAAGCACTCAATACCGCGTTTTGGCTGGTATCCTGAGGTTGTAATTGCACCTCAACCACCACGTCGTTGTCCCCCAACACGATCCCGTTAATCGCCGCACTCGCCAGCGGATAATCTTTACTGATATCCGGCACGTCGGCATCACTGTAACTGTCGCGGTATTTACGATAGTCGTAAGTGCTACTTTGCGGATCAAACAACGTACTGCTCAACCAGTGTTTGCCGAAGAGCCGCAGTGAGTCGTATTGCCATAAATCAGCCAGAGTGCGTAATTCCACCACCTGATGCTCTTCCAGCGGCTGAGGTGTGCCGCCATAGTTTACCTGCGGGTACAGGGCTGGATTAAGGACAACTCTCGAGTCAGCAATGGCCATATTCCAGCTTCCATCGTCCAACTGAGTAGCAGCACTTAATTGCAGGGTTGCTGGCCAGTCATCGCCGGGAGTGAACGTCGGCACGCCATTTTCCAGATTGGCACTCAGGGTCGTCGTACCGGTTTGGGTAAAATATCCACTGCCGTTCAGACTGCCATAACTCAGGGTGATTTGCTGGCTGTCGCCTGAGGCCGGTAATATCGCGAGCAACCCAGACTCGCGGGTACTGGCGAAGGTGTAGAAGGCCTGAGGATAGGGTTGGGTCATTATCCACGCGCTGCTATTGTCTTTCTGAGTAATGATCATCAGCTGGACAATCACATCAGTATTGTCCAGCGACAGCAGGTTTACCGGCGTACTGCCGGTAAAGGAGGTGGCAAAATCGGCGACATCGGCAGTCAGTAACTGCTCCTTGTAGCCGCTATAGACATAGCTTGCGTTAGTCGGGCTAAAGGAGGAGTAAATAAATGCTGGCATAGTGGACAGCTTGAGAGAGTGATAAGTCCAGCCAATACCACTATTAAGCTGTGTCAGTGTGTGGGGCAATAGAATTTTTGATGACCCGGTGAAGCCAGTGCCGGTGTAGAGTGTGCCGGTATTCGCCGCAGTGCCTGCGCTCAGCGTCAGCAGCCAACTGCCATCGTTCTGTTTCGCAGGGATACCAAAGCGCCAACCGATCGGCAAACTACTCGAGCCAGTGACCACCGGGGTGTTGCCATTCCATTCAATCGTAAGGCTACCGTTGCCCGTCCAGGTGGCGCTGCCACTCACGATTGAATAGTCGCCATACTGCACGGCGACGGTATTGCTGCTATTAAGCAGGAGTGAAAAAAAGCCTAATGCGCCGTCAATACCCTGCGCGGCAAAAGTGGTGAGCGGCACACTGCTATTAGGGTAAGTTTGCGAGAATGCCAGCGCCACGGGGGCGTCGCGGCTGTCGACGCTGACAAATAGCACACCGACTTCTACCGGGTTAATGCCAAGGAACTGTAACGGAAACTCCGCCGTCGGATAGTGTGTGGGTAGATTGATTTGGTTGGTGCTGAGTAAACTCTCAATATGACCGCTAAAAGAGTAGCCCGGCGTTGCCGTGTCCGGTGCGCTCCAGACAAACAATTGCATCGCGGAAATGCCCACGGATTTGTAATCCCAGATACCCACATCAGCGGCAAGAATACCCGCCTGAGCATTGCTCACTTGCAAGGGGGACCCGCTATAATTAACCCCAGTCCAAAGCGCTAATGAACGTGACGCCTCGACGTTAGTCGTTTTCTTTACATTATTCATGAGAGGTATCCTTAGCAGAAAGCGGGGAGGCAAATGTGATATTGCCTGTCACGGTAGAGGGAATGGATGACTGCGGCGCATTGATAGTAAAGGCGCTGAGTTCAGCGGTGCTATCAATAACATTGACCGAGGCACTGCGGGCATCAGACAGGTTGATCAATGCAATCTGTTTATAGCCTGGGATCGTCGCATTGCCTGTGACACTAAAAGTGACGCGGGTGATAGCGGGATTATCATCCATCCACACGTACAGGCTGTTCACCGTACTGCCGTTAGCGGATGCACCGGTGGAGTAACCGTATTTGAGCAAACCGCCACTGCCGGTAAAATAATCGTTAAATACCATGGCTCCGGCGGCAAAGTTGGAAGCATTGGTAACATCGAAAGCCGATACGCCAACCGTACTGATCGCCATACAATAAACCGACAGGTTAACAAACCCAGCGACCGGTAGGTAACCGCGCCAGGCCTGCGTTCCGTCTGTAAAGTAGGCTTCTCGCGTACTCTGAAGGTTGACCTCGACTTCGGTGCCCGGAGCACCCGAAACGGTCACAACATTACAGGGACGAACAATATCAGCCGGGTTGCTCCAATAAGGGGCGCCTGATGTGGTTTTAATCTGAAAAACGGGTGTTTGTTCTGCCATAACGGTTACCTTTATGGAGGTTGAGTTCGCCATGCCGCCGGCCAGAAAAGTAGCCTGATATTGGCCCGTGGCGTAGCCGTTGCCAATGACGGTGATGTTGCTGGAAGGGATAGTTATCGTGACTTTTTGTACCTGGACTTCCTGCGCGGTTACAGTATGGATATCTGAGAAACCCGAGCCTGAGATAAGAGTAATGCCGTCGCTTTGATAGCCCTGCCAGTTGACGCTGATACCGTCGCCCTCGGCCATTCCCGGGTAACTGACTTGCATCGTCGTCCCGTCGGCGGCCTCACTGAACGTAATTCCATCATTACCGGCTTCTGGAAAGCTGGGAGCAGGCAGTAACTGGGTATGTAAGGTGTCGACATTGATCAGGGCCGCGGCGGAGACGCCTTGGGATCGATCGATAAAACTGACCCGGTAATAGGCCTGTCCTTCACCGATCCCAATGGGCGTGATCGCAGTACCAGGAATAGAGGTGGTAAATCCTGATATAAGATCAGCGGCAACCACGATATGCGTATCGATATTAAACGCCTTGGGAACGAGCGTTCCCTTCACTTTCCCCTGCCAATAGATGGTGACGATATCGTTCACGCCCATCCCCGGGTAAGCCGGTATTGCCAGTGAAATACCGCTGCTGCTGGTCGCCTCGCTGGCATCAATCCAGCCATCGTTACCCTCAGGAAAAACCGGTGCCGGTAAGGTGACTTCCGTCATATTGACCTGTGCCTGAGCGATTTTCGAACTGATGGGGAGGTTGTGGTTAGCGGGTTGTACGGTATACCAGGCTGACGCCTGACCGACGCCAATCGCCGCAATAAAAGGGGGGACGATGGAGACCTTAAATCCCCCAGCGACTTCATTGGCCGTCACGACATGACTAAGGGTGACGACGCTGTCAGGAATGGTTTCTCCCGCGCTGTTCGCCCCAACCCAGGCTATCTGGAGGGTGTCATTTTCCGCAATGCCGTTATAAGCCGGTACGGCGATCGTTGTGCCGTCCGAGATGGCGCTGCCGCTTAAAATATTATTAATGGCTTCAGGGAAGGTCGGTGCGGCTAAGACTCCACTGGCATCGCGTTGTACCAACGCAGTGACAATTGATGATGCCGCGATATTTTGCGCCGCATCCATACGGATATACTGCACGGGGTAACTGCCATTTGGCACCAGTGACGCAGGAATAATGGTTTTCCAGGGGAAAAAATCAGACGGGGTATTGGTATCAATATAGAGAATATTAGCCTGAATCCCATTCCAGTAGAGCGTCAGATAATCCCCTATGGCGGCGTGTGCTGATTTTGATATCACAATCAGTACCCCAGGGGGATCCAGTTCATTCAGATCCTGATAGGTAATGACGCCATCAAGAGTCATTTGCGGAAGGTCAGGGAGCGCCAGTGTCGTCGTACTTGTTAGTGGCATATTTTCTCTCCGACACAACCACACCATCCAATAAAGGATGGTGTGGTTGCATATCGTGTTAGGCCTGAGTGTCTACGTTAACTTCAGCAACCACCGACGTCGCGGTATCGCCTCCAGAGACAGGGGTGAGTTTGTAATAAGCCTGAGCGCTCCCGGTGGGGATTGCCATAATATTGGCAGTCGGTATGACTTCGCTGGCCAGCTTCGCCGTGACTTCATCAGCCGTCACGACGTGGTCAACTTCGTAATTGGAGTCAGGAAGATTGATATTGCTTTCACTGTATCCTTCCCAGACCACGTGCAGAATATCGCCAGCGGTCATTTTCAGGTAAGTCATATCAATTGGGGTACCACCATCGCTTCTGGCTTTATTGATATTGATTGTCCCTGTCGTTGCTTCCGGGAAGGTCGGTTCTGGCAGACTGGCTGGTAATGTTCCACCGGTTACCGTCACGGCACAGGGTTTTGATACCGCGATGTTTTGATTGGAGTCTATGTGTTCATAGAACAGCTGGTATTTGCCATCAATCAGGCAGGCTGGCGGGAAAGTTTGGGTGATATTGATGCTAATAACCGAGTTTAAATTTTTCGCGGTGATATCAATGGAGGTGTGGTGAACGTTATCCCAATAGAAAATGATCGAATCACCGATTGCCTCATTGTTGTATTTAGGGACTTTCACTACGATATCGTTCTTGAGGTCATATTCATCAATATCACCGTCGAGGCTGCCCAACACATAGGGCGCAGTGACGTTACCACTCTGGTAACGTGCCGCCGCCAATTTGTAGCTGCTGCCAACGCTGGCTTTTACCGGGACAATGCCTTCGTAGGCAGAAGTGACAGTTACCTTCGCGATACCCAGCGCATCGGTTTTCGACGTCGTGGCGCTGAGTGCATCCTCATTACCGGCCGTGGTGGTCCAGGTCACGTCGGTACCCGCAGGTGCTGCTGTACCATCCGCTGCGACAACTTTGGCCGTGATAACTTCTGGCGTATTGATTGCGGCAACCATAGGGGAAGTTGTGGCTCTGCTGATGGTAAATTCATCCGCGCCGACGCGGTTTTTTTGAGTGGAAATAGTCATAGTAATGCCTCTTTATCAAGAAAGTGTATGGGTTAAAACGCTTCAGAGACGACGAGAAGGAAACGACACAATTGGATCGTCATCTCGGAACAGTGCTACAACTCAATAATAGTGAGATAAAAAAAATCCGATGGGCAAAATAGGCGCAGCAGGTGGGCATTTTTGACGCGCTAAAAATAAACGATTGTTATCGATGTTAAATGTTGTTGAAAATCAAATTCCCCATCTGTCAATAGCTCGTTATTAGATGAGTTCATTTTATTGGTGAGGTTTTTTTTATATTGAAATCATTATGTTAATGTGGATTTTACTTTTGGTTAGGCGATATTGGTTTGATGTTGTAACACACTGTTTTTATAAGGAATAATAGGTGCTGTTGGTATTTTAAGTCCAAAATAGGACGAGTTTTTTTATTGATGGCAATAAGTTATCTCTGTAATGTAACGCACATTAAAGGACGTATCCTGTGGGGCGTTAATATATTAATTACCTCGTTGCTTATCTTTGACACTCAACACCCCCCTCCCGAAAAAATGGTTTTGATTTACATCCGGGTCGTTCTAATTATAACCTTTCAGATTGCTAATTACGTTAATGCTGAGGGGTTGAAATATTTCCCGCTCAATGTTATCGCTAATATAGAACCACTTAATCATGAATAAAGTAAATTTAAATATGGCAAGGTTGCAAATTGCATTGCAGTTTGTCATTGCTATTTCACCCGTATTTACTGTTCCCTATTCTCTGGCTAAAAATGATGCCTTGTCTCCATTCTCTGTGGATCGGAGCAGCAGTAAATTGCCCGCAGATAAGGGTTTTGCCCCTTATTCCTCTGAGTTAAGTACGGCGGCTTCGGCCGTGTCCAATGCGAACCCTGCGATGGCGGGGGCCTCACTGGTGACGGGCCATGCGGCCAACACCGTCGAGCAATGGCTCAATCAATTTGGCACTGCACGCGTTCAGCTTAATGTGGATGATCAGGGCAACTGGGATAACAGTGCGCTGGATTTTCTGGCGCCGGTTTATAACAGCAAAAAGGCCATGCTCTTTACCCAATTAGGTATGCGTGCTCCCGATGGTCGGGTCACCGGTAACCTTGGTGCTGGGGTGCGTACTTTTTATCTCGACAACTGGATGTTAGGCGGGAATGTCTTTTTCGATGATGATTTTACCGGAAAAAATCGCCGGATGGGGTTAGGCGGTGAAGCCTGGACCGATAATCTTAAGCTGTCCGCCAATAGCTATTTCGCGATCACCAAATGGCATGATTCTCGTGATTTTGATAACTATTATGAAAAACCGGCCAATGGTTATGATGTTCGAGTGGAAGGCTATTTGCCTTCCTACCCGCAGTTAGGCGGGAAGTTAATGTATGAAAAATACTTCGGTAATGATGTCGCGTTATTCGACAAAGATACCTTACAGAATGACCCGTCGGCGGTCACCGTAGGGGTAAATTATACTCCTGTGCCATTAATTACGCTGGGAGTGGATTATAAGCGCGGCCAGAGTGCCATGCATGAAACCACGATTGGCGCGAACTTCCGCTACACCATAGGCCAACCCTGGGCCCAACAAATATCCCCTGCACAGGTGGCGGTTCAACGTAGTCTGGCAGGTAGCCGTTATGATCTGGTTGAGCGTAATAATGAAATTGTTATGCAATATAAAAAGAAACCGGTCGATAACGTCCTGACCGATATGCAAATAACCAACGCGAAAGATAATAGTCCCGCAGATGGCGTTACGGCGAATATCGTTTCGGTCAAAGCCTCTACCAGCAATGGTGCACCCGCCAGCAATGCCGTCATCAACTGGACCGTATCCGGTCAGGGGAAATTGAGTACCACATCCAGCGTGACTGACTCAAGCGGCGTGGCCTTCGTGAATGTCACCAATCAGTCTGCTGAGCAGGTTTCTGTCACCGCGACATCGGGTGCCATTACCCGTTCGACGATGAGTGCTTTTACCCAGTCAGTGGCGACCGTTGATCTGCAAATGACCAAAAATAATAGTCAGGCTAATGGCAGCGACCAGAATATCGGGCGTGTGCTGGTGAAAGACGCCAATGGTCAATTGATGTCCGGGGTCGCTATTCAGTGGAAAGTGAATAACGCGGCGATCATCGTGAGCAGCGATAACCAGAGTAATGATCAAGGTCAGGCTGAGGTGCATTTCACCAATAGTACGGCGGGCGATGTTTCGCTTAGTGTCGATGCTTCAGGAAAAACTGCATCAACGGGTTCAACGTTTACCTCCATAGCGAAGACATCCGTCGCGGTGGTGATGGCCAAAGACGGTTCTCTGGCAGATGGCACCGCGGCCAACTTAGCGCAGGCGACGGTGACTGACAACAGCGGGAAAGCTATGCCAAATGTGACAGTAAACTGGTCAGTCACCGGTGGCGCGAAACCGACAGCCAGTAGCTCAATAACTGATGCTAACGGCCAGGCCACCATGAACTTCACCGATCTGACGGTTGAAAGCAACCTGACAGTGACGGCGACGGCGGACGGCCAGAGTAACAGTGCGGTGACGCAGTTTGTGGCGATACCGGTTGCCAGCGTTGCGGTGATGATGACCAAAGATGCTTCTGCGGCCGATGGCAGCGCGGCTAACGAGGCGCAGGCTACAGTGACGGATGCCAATGGCAAAGCGATGCCCAATGTAACAGTAAACTGGTCTGTAACGGGTGGTGCGACGCCGACAGGCAGCAGTTCGATAACCGATGGCAGCGGTCATGCGGTCATGAACTTCACCGATCGGACCGTTGAGGCTAACTTGACCGTCACCGCGAATGCGGGCGGGAAGAGCGGAAGTGCGGCTACGCAGTTTGTGGCAATACCGGTTGGCACAGTGGCGGTCACCATGACCAAAGATAATTCTCTGGCAGGTGGCACCACGGCCAACGTTGCGCAGGCGACGGTGACTGACGCTGGCGGTAAAGCCATGGCCGGGGTGGCGGTAAACTGGTCCATAACAGGTAGCGCAACGCCAGCAGCCAATAGCTCACTCACTGATGAAAACGGTCATGCCACCATGAGTTTCAACGACAATACCGTTGAAGACGGTCTGACGGTGACGGCTGATGGTCAGAGTGGAAATACGACCACCCGCTTTACGGTGAAGATGGGGGACATTGCGGTGACTTTCCCTACTGCGCGCACTGGCATCAATGTTAATGCAGTCAAAAGTGGGTTGATTATCTACGTTAACTATACGGGGATGCAGGTTGGTGATCAGGTGCAGGTTAACTTTGTAGTGAAAGGTGATGTTGCCCTAATATCGCACAATCAAGTTCTGCCGGATCATACTTTCGCCACTTACACCGTGACTTCGGCGGATATTGGTAACCCATTGAAATTTACCGTGCCTAAAACTGAGGTGGAGGGTTTGGAACCTGAATCAGTCAATAGTTTGACGGGGACGGCGACAGCCGTGGTGAATAGCCCACTGACAGGTATGGAGAAAACGGGAACCGTGTCAGCAAATGTCGATACGCAGGCGTAATTATTAGCGATTGTTGTGGCGCGATATCAAGCCCTGCCTTCAACGGCTGGGCTTTTTTTTGCCTGTTAGCAAGACCAGACCGCTTTTTGAGATGCTACCGGTTGTCACGTCTGTGCGGGGCTTGCGGCAATGGCCGGGAGATGGATGAAGGGAAAATCATTGAAAGCGTTGTAGTATGAGTGCGCATGACACACTGTTAATCAGGGAGAAAAGAGTGAGAATTCAGAAACGCGGGATGGGGTATATCGCCATTGTGGTCGATGATTATGACCGGGCCATCAGTTATTACACTGAACAACTCGGTTTCACGCTGATGGAAGACACGCCGCAGGAGGGCAAGCGCTGGGTGGTGGTCGCGCCCACGCCGGAAAGTGAGTGTCATCTGTTGCTGGCGCGTGCGTCGAATGCCACGCAGGAAACCTTTATTGGCGATCAGTGCGGTGGCCGGGTGTTCCTGTTCCTGCACACGGACGATTTCTGGCGTGACTACCATGCGATGAAAAACAAGGGCGTGCATTTTTGTGAAGAGCCGCGCGAGGAAGAGTATGGCACCGTGGTGGTGTTTGAAGACCTGTACGGGAACCGCTGGGATTTGTATCAGAATGTGCAGCCCGCGCAGTCATAATATCAGGGCGGGTGTGGCCTGAGGTCTGGCCGCCCCGTTTTTTCCCCTGAATTTCCCCGTTCTTTGCGAGAAAAGACTTTGCAAAACAGGGATGTTTTTACCATTCTTAGTTCAGGCCTTCGTCCCTCCTCATAGCTGGAACTATCTTGCAAAACATCAGAGTCACTGTGCAGCACGCGTTGGACCGCACGAAGTGGTATCACAAACGACGTTCCAACCGTGTGCTGTTCTGGCGTGAAATTACCCCTCTGGCGATACCAATATTTTTCGAGAATATGTGCGTATTGCTGATGGGGGTCCTCAGTACGTTCCTGGTCAGTTGGCTGGGCAAGGAGGCGATGGCGGGGGTCGGGCTGGCCGACAGTTTCAATATGGTGATCATCGCCTTCTTCGCGGCGATCGACCTCGGCACCACCGTGGTAGTGGCCTTTAGCCTCGGCAAGCTCAACCGCAAACGGGCACGCGCCGCGGCCCGCCAGTCGCTGGTACTGATGACCGGTTTTGCCTTTCTGCTGGCGCTCGGTATTGAATTTGCCGGGACGCACATTATCGACTTGATTGCCGGCAGCGCCGAGCCGCGGGTCAAAGCTTTAGCCCTCAATTATCTGACTATCACCGCCTGGAGCTACCCGGCCGCCGCTATTGCGCTTATCGGCTGCGGTGCGGTGCGTTGCGCGGTGCGGGCAACACCAAAATCCCGATGCTGATTAACGGCGGCATGAACATCCTCAATATCATGATCAGCAGCGTGCTGATTTATGGCTGCTTTGGCTGGGGCGGACTCGGTTTTACCGGTGCCGGATTGGGGCTGACCATCGCCCGCTATATCGGTGCCGCCGTGGTCATTTATGTTCTGATGATTGGCTTCAACCCTGCGTTGCGTATTCCGCTGAAAAGTTATTTCAAACCGCTCAATACCGGCATCCTGATGGAAGTGCTGAGTATCGGTGTGCCTGCCAGTATTGAATCAGTGCTGTTTAACAGCGGGAAGTTGCTGACACAAATTTTCGTGGCGGGCATGGGGACCGATGTTATCGCGGGTAACTTTATCGCCGCGTCTATTGCATCGCTGATCAACCTGCCGGGGAACGCACTGGGCTCGACCTCGACCATTATTGTCGGCACGCGTTTGGGAAAAGGCCAGATGGCGCAGGCCGAGCATCAGCTCAAACATATCTTCTGGTTGTCGACCATTGGGCTGTGTGCGCTCTCCTTGCTGTCGGTGCCACTGGCCGGGGTTTTGGCCTCGTTTTACACCAAAGAGGATGACGTTATTCACGTGGTGAAAGTGCTGGTGTGGCTCAATGCTGCGTTTATGCCTTTCTGGGCAGCCTCATGGGTGCTGCCTGCCGGGCTGAAAGGGGCGCGTGACGCTAAGTTCACCATGTGGGTGTCACTGCTGAGTATGTGGGGCGGACGTATTGTCGCCGGGTACCTTCTGGGCGTGGTGCTGGGCTTCGGCGTGGTGGGGATCTGGCTCGGTATGTGCCTGGACTGGATCATCCGCGGCGCCTTTTTCTACTGGCGCCTCGCGAGCGGCAAATGGTTGTGGAAGTACCGCTGATCGTCAAACAGCAACGAAAGTGTTCATCGTCCAGCCCGATTTCCGGGTTAGTTTGGGGTATATCCGTGTTGTGTTTCAGCACGGATGTTGCCTGGCTAACCGCCGCTCTAACCTGCTCGCGCAAAGCCAGTGCCCTCGGGGTTGGCACGCGTTTGCGGCCAGCCTGAACGAACACGGGATCTCCCAGCGTTTCCATGATGTCATATGCATTAATTACGATCTGAGCAGAGTTATAAAGATCCGATCTGTATTCTTCTAAATGCTGTTAACGGCAGATATAAGCGGCTTGTAGGTATTTATGTGAATTCTACTGTCGCGGGTGAGGCCATTAATGGTGACTTAACTGTCGATATCGCCATCCTGTTTCCCCATTATTTCAATTAGAGTCGAGAAATCGCCACTGTATTTCACCATGGGTATCAGGTGCAGTTCTGACTGTTATTTTTGGATATGAAAAAAACAGTCATTTAAGATGCTGGATTTCTACCGATTTAAATATATATCCGGTTTGTTGATTTGCCAGACAAAGTTCGGCCGATTGACCGGACTGTAACCTATTTTTTCATAGAGCCAGGGGGCGCTGTCTGTGACAAGCATAATACGGCGAAGACGAGACATGAGAGGGTGAGACTGGCAGCACTCCATCAGCCAGCGACCAAGGCCAGTTTTATGGTATTCATTGAGAACATATACGTCACAGAGATATCCGAAGGTTGCAAAATCTGTCACCAGACGCGCAAAACCAATTTGTTTTTCTCCCTCCAGCAGGGCAAAACACAAACTATTTTCAACAGACAGTCGGACGGTTTCCTCATCAATACCTGGAGCCCATGAGCTTGCTTTGAGATAACTATGAATGGCGTGCAGATCGAAACACGAAGGATTGGTAGTAACAGTAAAACCCTCTTTATGGTGATCCAAATGCTGATACTTCATCGATCATTTTTCCTTATAGACAGACTTAGCGAGTTTTTTCACTCACCGTCATAATAAAAATTGTGCGTGTATTATCCGGGTTTTGTACGAGTGGGGAAGATCTGTTTTAGCCACCACAGAACACCCTGGATTCACCCGATAAGCGTGAACGCTTATATTAAGCTCGAGCATACCATTCAGAACATACCACAGTGCAAATGAGCCTTCAGAGTGCCCCAGGGAATCAAATTTTTCTCCTGGCTCCATCACCCATTCCCAGAGCTCAACCCTATCCGGGCCGGTCGATCCCGCCAGTAGTCTTGCCCGTCCTCCCTTTGGTCCCTGCCACAACTCAGGAATATCCGCCGGATCAATAATACGTGCAATCCTTCTATTTCAACCAGCATGCCTTTGCTGATATTTTCACGTCGCGACAACTCATCAAGCGAGATTTTCTGCTGTTTACGATACTGCTTTATCCTTGCGGAAATAGCCTCGTTTATGGTGCTTACATCCGCGCCGGTCATTATATTGACCTTTTTGAACATTGGTCGATATTATAAAATAAATTAGCCATTATAGGATAATCCAGTGCTAACAGTCTCTCCGTCAATCAGTCAGGATATCTATCGTCAAGTGCCTGGATTTCGGGCACTCAGTATTTATGTAAAAGCTGCCCCAGTGGCAAATACCCAGGTGGGGGAAGAAGCTTTGCGTGAAGCCTGTGCTGCTGTTCTCTCAGGGAAGCCTGAATGGGCTGAGGCTCATCTGGCTGCATGGGCCGCAGTGTTTCGTGGGTTTGGAGCAAAGCCGAAGCGCACCCCTTGTTCTGCCGAAGCTCTGCGTAAGCGTGTCCAGCGAGATGGCTCGATGACTGCACTTGATCCCGTTGTCGATTTATATAATGCCGTCAGTCTCCGGTACGCTATTCCCGTCGGCGGCGAAAATATTGCGGCCTATAATGGCGCACCCCGTCTGGTCATTGCAGATGGCACTGAACTCTTTGATACCATGAAAGAAGGGGCCCCCGCTATCGAGTACCCGGAAGCTGGGGAGATCGTCTGGCGTGATGATTCGGGTGTGACTTGCCGTCGCTGGAACTGGCGCCAGGGCGTCAGAACGCGTCTTAGCGCAACGGACGAACAGATGTGGTTCATTCTTGAAAGTCTACCTGAAATGCCGCTGGAAGCGCTTCATGCCGCGGGTAAAATGCTGACTGATGGCCTGGAGAAAATGATGCCCGGATTAAGGTATGAAGCAACCTTAATCAGACTCGTTGGCTCTGAGTAATTTATAAGGAATAAAATATGTTCAAGGGGTTGTGTGCTTTCCCTTTGACTCCTGTTACCACGCAGGGTGTTGATGAGAAAGGATTTACGAAGCTTCTTTCCCGGCTCACAGAAGCTCGGGTGGATTCTATTGGTGTGCTGGGTTCTACGGGCAGCTATGCCTATCTGACGCGTGAGCAACGCAAACGGATCACGCTGATTGCCAGAGAGCAATCTGCAGGTATTCCCTTAATGGTTTGCGTGGGCGCTGTCAGTACTGAACAGGTTCTGCAGCATGCCGAGGATGCGCAAAATGCAGGCGCCGAAGCGCTCTTATTACCTGCAATGAGTTATCAACGGCTTAGTGATGATGAAGTCTTCGGTCTGTTCGAGACGGTAACCCAGAATGTTTCACTGCCGGTGTGCATTTATGATAATCCGGGGACCACTCACTTTGAGTATTCTGACGAACTTTATGGCCGCTTATCAGAATTACATGGAGTACGTTCAGTAAAAATACCCGGTGTCCCGAACAGCCCTTCAACTGCCGCACAACGGGTGAAACAAATACGTTCACATCTTTCCTCTGACGTTAGTATCGGGATCAGCGGAGATGCTTTCGCCGGCCTGGGTCTGAATGCAGGTTGTGATATTTGGTATTCCGTCTGTGGTGGGCTGTTTCCCATCACAGCCAAAGAGATTACCGATGCTGCGGCAAAAAATGATAAAGACGGGGTTACAGAACGGGTTGTCCGCCTGGAACCTTTATGGGCGCTGTTTCGCAAGCACGGTGGCAGTCTTCGAGTCATTGCCGCTGCCGCCGGTATAATGGGCATTACAGAAATTGACTGTCTGCCACGGCCTCTCCGTCCCCTGCACGCGGATGATGTGACCGAAATTGCCAGGGTAATATCACAACTTGGGCTGGACTAACCTCTGCGTAAGACCAGCATAAAGCCTGCTGGTCATTATTTATTTGTAGTCGGGGGAGGTTACTGGCAATTAAAGAGTGAGTCAGGGATGATTTAAACAAATCGTGGCTTTGTTGAATAAATCGGATTTATTGTTTTGAGATAGTCCTCAAATAACTTACCGCTCTCTTGCCTGAAATGTTGGCCAGTTCCCACAGCCAAAGAAATATTATCGACTCTTAAATTACGAAAGTCCGAGCGATTTTCGCACCAAACTGTCAGTAGCCACACATCATCAAATACTGTCAGACCAAGTGGGCGCGCTATTCGGTTACTCTCTCTACCCCGAAGATCAAGATAATTAATATTCAGTTGGAGTCTTTTACGAATAGCATCGCGAAGAAAAGCCAAATGTTTAAAAGCCCTCTCGTTTTCCACAGTCTGTCGAGAAACAGCACGGAGAGGTAACCTCTTGTAAATATCTGTTTTTTTCACATCGATCACCGCACTGATCTTAGCTTAGCTGAAACTCGGTTAGCGGCGGCTGAAAGTACATCATCGCCACGGGCTCCTATCAGCCGCATGCCAAGCATGATCGCGTCCAACTCATCGGGGGAAAAGTTAAGTGGTGGGAGAAAAAAATCTTTTTCGAGCATGTAACCTAAGCCCGATTCTCCGCGAACAGGCGCACCGATTGCCTGAAGCGTTGCCATATCCCTGTAGATAGTTCTCACCGATACATTTAAAGCCTGGGCCAGCACTTCAGCCGAAACCGGATGAACACGGCCGCGAAGGTGGTCGAGTAAGGTGAATAGTCGAATAGTTTTCATTCCAGGAGAATACACCACCCTGACAGGAACTGTCAGGGTGGTGTATTACGATAAGGACCTCATCTCACCATGTTAACGGAATGCGTAATGACTACCCCATGCTACGAAATAGTGACTTACCAGGTAAAAACCCAACCGGAAGCTGATGCTGCGAGATCATCTGCACAACGTCTTCTTAAGCATTTTCCCGGATTTATCGACTGGATTGCATTGTCTGGTACTGATGACTCAACGAAACGAGTGGACCTCGTTACCTGGAACAGCCATGAAGACGCACTGACGGCAGCGAAAGCCGTCGAGCTCCAACCCGAATTTTCCTCTTTCAGAGCTTCTGTCAGTGGTTTGCAAAGTATGGGGCACTATATCCCTCAGGAAAAACAAACACCTGCACTGATAAAAGGGTATGGAATCGAAATTGGGAGATTCCGTTTAAAACAGGGTGTTCAGGAAAGTGAAATGCGTGAAGTTTATAGCCGAATGGTTGAAGGTCACCTGGCACTTCAGCCTGGATGGAAAAGTCAGCATCTGGTGAGTTTGAATAATGGGGTATTTGTCGATCTTGCATTTGCTGATAGCCAGCTCTGTGCAGAAGCAATTTGTGCATCCTGGCAAGGGCAAGCCGTATGTGATGCTTTTCTGGAAATGATTGAACCTGAAAGTATGGAGTTTGGCTCGTTATGCTAAATGCATAAAGGAGCCTAGCCAAAATCGAATGCATACACGCCTTCTGTTTTTGGCCTGACTGCAGTAATAATTCTACCCGGCTCATGTATGCCGGGTAGAACAAAAGTGGCCCTGTCCCAAAATCCTGCTCTATTCAGAAACAAAATTTCGGCATGAGAAACACTTCCGTCAATCTTTGCTGTAGTGGATCCCTCTGGGCTGACGTTGCCCGGAAATCTCTGCGTACAGATTCGACCGGCCTTGTTGAATAAATCGGATTTAGATGACAGATCCCCCCCCTGTCAGTCATTTTCTCAGACAATCCGTACACTTTCTGGCATGCCTGCACGCGTCATTTTGTTCAATGCACGGATCATGGTCATAGCCTCGTGGCTATCGTCAGGGATGTGGTGATCTGATCCTGATTGCGGCCAACAATTCGATTTATTTAACAACGCCTTTCAGATCACAACGCTCCTGAAGGTATCCCGGTAAAGCCGTATTGTTCATAAATGATTAACTATTAATCTTCTGCTGCCGATACTCAAGGTTCAACTAATCCAAACAAGCCTGCACAGATGAAACTATCAACACGACTTATTACAGGTTTTACAGCAATTATCATTTTGCTGATGATCACCGCTTCCGCAAGTCTGTACGGTTTGGGGATAATGAATGGTAAATTCCGTGAGATCGTTGACGTAAACCAGAATGAAACCAAGTTTGCCGTCAATATGACCTCCACCGTGCGCGACCGGGCTATTGCTGTCAGGAACCTGGCATTGATCACTAGTCAGGACGAACTGAATACAGAGTGGGCAAGGTTCGTTGCGCAGTCGGAAATTTACATTAAAAACAAGAAGATGCTTGAAGAGTTATTCGCCCGGGAGCCGACAACGACAGAAACCGAAATTCGGCTTATGTCTTTAATAGAAAAAAATGAAGCGGCTGCGATGCCCTTACTCATCAAAGCCGCTCAGTTGGGTAAAAATAGTAATCGTCAGGAAGCCACAAGGGTTTTGCTGGAAGAGGCAAGGCCGGTGCAGAAAGAGTGGCTGGACAATCTCAATAAGCTGACAGAGTTTGAAAACGTCCTCAATGTGCAAGCCGGTAGCGAAGCCCAGCAAACCTTCTCTGTTTTTTTCAAGCTATTAATTTTGCTTACCATTATTTCAATCATATGTGGCGGCGCACTTGCTTTACTTATTACCCGGAGCGTTCTCAGGCAAATTGGTGGTGAGCCAGCAATTGCTCAGTCAATAACCACCGCAATTGCATCAGGAGACCTGAGCAAAAACATCATACTTTCTGAAAAAGACACGGGCAGCATCATATTTTCACTGAGTGTTATGCAGAGTCGCCTCAGGGATATTGTGAGTGGGATAAAGCAGACGGCAGATTTAATTTCACTGGCATCAGATGAAATTGCTCAGGGAAATACCGAATTATCGGCAAGAACGGAACAGCAGGCGGCTGCGCTGCAAGAAACGGCAGCAAGCATGGAACAGCTGACATCAACAGTTAAACTCAATACCGAAAACGCAGCTGAGGCCACCCAAAGTGCCAAACTGACCTCGCAGAAAACAGACCAGGGAGGCCGCTCAGTGAAAAAAATGATTTCCATGATGAGCAGCATCTCCGGGAGTTCGACAAAAGTGGCTGAAATTATTACGGTTATTGAAAGCATTGCTTTCCAGACCAATATTCTTGCTCTTAACGCAGCAGTAGAAGCCGCGCGGGCTGGTGAACAGGGGCGTGGTTTTGCCGTGGTGGCCGGAGAGGTTCGTACGCTCGCACAGAGAAGTTCGGTGGCGGCCAAAGAGATTAAGCAGTTAATCGGTGAATCCGTGGATTTTGTCAAAGAGGGAACTGTCGTTGCGAACGATACCGGCAAGGTTATTGAAGACATTATTCAATCAATTAATGACGTGTCGACCGTGATGAGTGAAATTTCACTGGCATCGGGAGAACAGAGTCTGGGCATCATGCAGGTAAACGTGGCCGTTGGGCAAATGGAGAGTGTCACGCAACAAAACGCCTCGCTGGTAGAGGAAGCCTCTGCGGCCACCGATGCTCTTGCCGATCAGGCTCGTAGCCTAAAAGAGATGGTCAAAGTATTTATTGTCTGACCTTTAAAGGCGTCAGATTTTAGGTCTGACGCCTCTTCCTTAGATGCTTTTCCCTGCCTAACGTGTTTTTAGGCCGTCTTCTAATAATTTGCGGCCTTGTTGAATAAATCGAATTTAGAGCACTTTCAGTTTTCATCCCAACCTTAGAACAGGCGCTCACTGATCCAGAACTCTTCCACGCGAATGATGTTAGAAAGGTCAAAACCTGTCATGTCTGCTTTAAATTCATCGCTCTGCATGTATTTTCTGTCTAAGGCTTTAGCATCACTTTCTGCAGGGTAACTGACTATCGCCATCACCTTATCCGCATTCTCTTCAGCCCCGAGATAGACGTCATTTACTGCAATACCAAACTTTGGCAGGCTTGATAAGTGTTTCATCCAGTGGTGTTGAAAATACTCTAAGGCAGCGATTTTACTTTTCAGTGTGTAAATTCTTAATTGCTTCATGACGTATCCTTAATGACGTTGAAATATTCTGGATAGCTAGCAGGTCGGTGATTATTCCGGTGATGATAATGTGACGGTGACCAGAGAAATGATCTCTTCGGTCAGCGCCGCCAAAGAGTCGTGCGATCAGTGCCATATCCACCTCAGCTTCGGCAGCGATTCTGCGCAGTGACGTGCCCTCATCGCCATAACGTGAAAAGTGACGGATAGCGACAGGCATGAGTGACTCTTTCCCCCGTCTCCTCCGAACCGTCATCTCCCTCACCCGTTCGTCGAACACGTTATCCGGCATTCGACTCTCTTTTTGTGGCGATGGTCTCTGGTTAGTCTGTTTTTTTGTTTTGTTCCAGAGTCGTAAAGTCGGTCATAAACTTCTTCAATAATCTTTCCAGTTCAGCACCCTCATCATTTGGCCAGTTCTGAAAGATGCTGCCATAAATGAGTGCGCGCGTTTGATCGATTTTATCGGTCATCACTTTTCCTTCAGCGGTAATGACGGCTTCATTAATTCGCTTATCCTTTACATTCTTCTGTCGCCGGGCCAGACCGGTTTGTTCGAGTTTCGCTATTTGGCGGCTCACCGTCGTGTAATCCCGACCCACCCGGTCGGCGAGTTCTCCAACACCCATTGGGCCAAAGCGACCTATCAGCACCAGCAGTGGAAATAAAGCGCGATCAAGATTTATCCCGGAATCTTTTATCATTATTTCATCACGTTGCGGGCGATTAAAGGCGCCGACGATAGCCAACAACGTATCATGCAAATCATCGAAGTTTGAGTGGTTATGTGTATTTTGCACTTTTTTCATTGACGGTCTCCGGGAACAAGAATAATGTGTGTATTATACACTTATAATTTCATCAACAGAAGGTGATATCAATGAAAGCAGCAATTGTTATTGAGAAAGGCGAAACGCCGGTTTACGGTGATTTCATGGACCCTCAGGGCGATGAACGGCATATCGTGGTCAATGTGAAAGCGGCCGCGATCAGTCAGCTGGCTAAGTCACGGGCTGCAGGAACTCATTACAGTTCAGCGGTTCAATATCCGTTCATACCCGGAATCGATGGTGCCGGTTACCTGACTAACGGCGACCCGGTCTTTTTCTTCGCCTTGAACTCTCCCTTTGGAAGTATGGCGGAGATGACACTGGCTACCACCCAAAGTATCGTGCCGCTCCCTGGAACACTTGACCCCTCAATGGCAGCAGCAATGGGTAATCCCGGTATGTCATCCTGGACGGCTTTAACGCGCCGGGCACAGTTGCGAAAAGGGGAAACGGTTCTAATCAATGGCGCGACCGGCACGTCAGGCGGTCTGGCAGTGCGTATCGCCCGTCACCTGGGCGCTGGCAAAATCATTGCGACCGGGCGTAATACTGAAGTGCTGGAAAAGCTACGTCATCAAGGTGCGGATATTACGCTGACGCTGGATGAATTGCCGCTTGAACTTCCCAAACTGATGGAGGAGGGGATCGATGTCGTTCTGGATTATCTCTGGGGTGAGAGTGCACTCGATATCATGAAGTCTGCCGTGGCGGGAGGTGCCAGGGTAGTCCGTTTTGTACAGATCGGCTCATTGAGCGGACAAGAAATACCGTTGCACAGCAAATTGCTGCGCTCATCAGGACTGACCCTGATGGGCAGTGGTCTTGGCAGCGTATCCAATGCAGAGTTAGTTTCTTCTGTAGGGGAACTCTTACAAGCTGCTGTACAGAGCGATTTCTCCATCCCATTCCGCCTTCGCCCGTTGAGTGAAGTGAAAGACGCCTGGAATGAAGATGACAGCCGTTGCCGCACGGTTTTTACCCTCTGATATCAAGATGATTTACGCATACGGCTAAGCGAGTCTCTCAAACATCTTATGCAGATATGCGATAATTTTCTGAAATTTCAAAGCAATAAGTCTGACACTTGTATTTTGACGATGAAAGGTACAGACCCTGTGAATCGGAAACTTTGAAAGGTTTTTCAGAAGGCTTGAGGCTGCGGATTTTCGTGTCGTTAAAAGACATTGGGTGGTCACATCATCATCGAACTGATCAGGCCACCGATTCCTCCCGATGCACAGGGAAAACTGAAAATGTAGCGGGAAGATTTTTCACGCAAACCTATTGCATCAAAATCATACAAGGGTTTGCTCAGGTGCATGAAAAGCAAAAAGCCCGCTTAAGTTTCCTTAAGCGGGTTTTTCTAATTTGGCTCCTCTGACTGGACTCGAACCAGTGACATACGGATTAACAGTCCGCCGTTCTACCGACTGAACTACAGAGGAATCGTTTGAACGGGGCGGATAATATCCAGAGCCTCGCTGAGTGTCAACGCTAAATTGCCACTATCAGACTGACTGCTCAGCAACTGAGCAGAAAACCCCGAAATAGCTAAATTTCTCGCTTTGAACCGCCATTAATAGGCCGGTTAACAGTCACAGCGTTGGTTTCGGAGCAGCCTCGCCAGCGGGTCTTGCTTATAAAAACGGGTAAAATGGCCGTAAACGAGCGGAAAACGGGTTGAAAGCAGTTCTGGCGCACTGAAAAAGTATTCGGAGAGTACGGCAAAACACTCAGCAGCGTCGCTGGCTGCGTATGCATCCATACTGGCCGCGTCCTCTCCTACCATGTCGATTTCATCCTGCAAATTTTCCATCGCGGCGTGTAAATCATGTTCCCAGGCCACTACGTCACGCAGCGCGATAGGTGGAATCCCACTCACCTCGCCGCCGTTACGCAGATCCAGCTTGTGCGCAGCTTCATGAATGACCAGGTTAAATCCTGATGTATCGAAGGAATCTTCGACGTCCTGCCAGTTGAGGACGATAGGCCCCTGATCCCAACTCTGGCCAGCATGAATCTGCGAACCGGCATGCACCAGTCCGTGTTCGTCTTGCCATGGTGAGTCAACGAGAAAAGGGCTGGGATAGAGCAGGATCTCATGAAAACCGTCGAGCCACTCCGCGCCCAATTCCATCACCGGCAGAGCAAACAGCAGGGCAATCCGTGCCGACATCTGTTCATTGAGAACAATGCCCTGTAGCGGAACTAATCTTTTTTGATGCAGTAACTGGCTGGCAACCTGCACCAGACGTTTTTGCTCCTCGTCATTCAACGACGTAAAAAGCGGGATATTCAGCGCATCTCGCCACGCATCCCACTTATCGGACTGGAGGTCATTCGCTTTCCACGGCCACTTAATCATCGGATTGCTCGCAAAGTGATCATTTGAACTGCTCGCTGGAGGTGAACTGTAAACTTGCCGCAAAACGGGGGCACTTTACAACCACCAACACGAGAGATATTGAAAACGCTGAATGGCACTTTCTCATAACTGTCTGAACCGTAGCGATATTCAGTCAGGTTCAAACAGCTTTCTCTTTGCGACTATTCAATCACTTACAGCGACAAATGTCTGTGACCAAAACCACGTTACTCTGTACCTAACTTATCGTATCCCTTCCAGCGATAGTTGAGCGCCGAAATTCCCCAAAAGACGATGAACACCCCTACGGCAGCATAGCCCACGCTGCCCATATTTTCATTCAGGCTGTCGATGATTTTCCACCCACCCTGATGCCAGTTGAATTTATCAGCCAACAGACCGAGCGCTTCCATACCGCCGATAAACAACGCAATCACTACGCTGGTGGCCGTAATGGTCATGTTGTAATAGAGCTTGCGCACCGGTTTGTCGAAAGCCCAGCCGTACGCGCCCACCATCACAAAATTATCAAGCGAGTCGATGAGCGCCATGCCGCTGGCGAAAAGGGCGGGGAATACCATGATGCTCCAGACTGACATCCCCGAAGACGCACCCGCCGCAGAAATACCCAGCAGACCAATTTCTGTCGCGGTGTCAAAACCCAGCCCGAATAAAAAGCCGACCAGATACATCTGCCAACTGCGGTTGACCAGCCGGAAGGCAAAACGGAAAATTTTGGTCATTACGCCGCCCTGAACATGATCCGCATCGACCGCCTGAACAAAGGATTCTCCCCGCTTTACCTGACCGAAACGGCGCCAGACATCACGCAGGATCGCCGCATTGACCACCGCCATCAGCAATAAAAACAGTGCCGAAACCAGTGTGCCAATGGTGCTACCGTAGTCGTGCAGCCAGCCGATCTTGTCACCAAATAGTAAAGAGGTGGCGGCAATCGCCGCACAGGCAATCACTACAATGCTTGAGTGGCCGAGGGAGAAGTACGCCCCAACAGCCACCGGGCGTTGGCCCTGTTGCATCAGTTTACGGGTGACGTTATCAATGGCGGCGATGTGGTCGGCATCGACCGCGTGACGCAGGCCGTAGCCATAGGCCAGCAGGGACGCAGCGATCAGCCCGGCATGCTGACTGAAAAGGGCGAAAGCCCAGACCCACGCCAGCACATTGAGCGCAACCAGCCCGAGCAGCAGCCAAAAAGCACGACGATGGGTGTGGAAAAATGCGCGGTTAATCATGAGAGCCCTTATGTGAAGATGAAGTGATTGACGCCTGAATACGGGCGCAGGCCACGACGCCCTGGCCCAACGCCAGCCCGCCGTCTCCGGCTGGAATAGCCTGCGGGGCGAGGACGTGAAGAGGCGCTAAATGCCTGAGCAGGCAGCGGCGCAGCAGGGTGTTGTGAATCACGCCGCCACCCAGCGCCACGGTTTTCAGGCCGTGCTGACGCGCGGCATGGTGTGCCATGCTGGCAAAGCCTTTTGCCAATGCGTCATGAAATGCCCATGCCCGTTCCGGGCACGGCGCTTGCCAGTCAAGCCATTGCTGCCAGAAACCCGCCAGATCAAGGCTAAGCCCGTGCTCTGTGGTTAACAAATTTAGCGTGATGGGATGAGGCACACTTTGCGCTTGCTCGGCAAGAGCTTGCAGGCGGCAGGCCGCTTCGCCTTCCCAACTGAGCGTTGGGGGCGCGCAACCTAAAGCCGCCGCGACGGCGTCAAATAACCGACCACAAGAGGAGGCGAGCGGTGCGTTAAGCCCGGCCGTGATGGCTTTTAGCAGGGGCTGCCAGTGCTGAGTTAACAAACCAGCGGCTTCCGGGCGTGTCTGCCAGTCGGGCACAAAGCGTTGCCATTGTGCCAGTTGGTTACGCCACGGCTGTTGCGCAGCCCGCTCACCACCCGGCAATACGACGGCAGGTAACCCGCCCAGATGTTGACAATCTCGATAGTCAACCAGCAAACATTCGCCGCCCCATAGCTGCTCGTTTTCACCAAAACCGAGGCCGTCTAGCGCCAGGCCAATAACCGGACCGCCATCCAAAGGCCAGCGATGCTCGGCCATACAAGCCGCAATATGGGCATGATGGTGCAGCACCTCAGTAACCGGCAGCGCCTGCTGTTGTGCCCACTGGCGGCTGACATAGCCTGGATGGGCATCGCACACCAGTTGCCGGGGCTGAGAGTCAAACAGATGGGAAAAATGGCTAATCGCCAACTGCCACTGTTCGAAAATGTCACTGTTTTCCAGTGAACCAAAATGAGGGCTGAACACGGCCTGTTTGCCCTGAATCAGACAAAATGTGTTTTTCAGGTCTCCGCCCAGTGCCAATAATGGAGGCTGAGCGACGAAGCCGGGCGGCAGTTCAATGGCGTCGGGCACAAAGCCCCGCGCACGCCTCAGCATCTCCGGGCCTGCGGACGTGAAACGCACCACGGAGTCATCGGCCCGCTGCACAATATCCCGGTCATGTAACAACCAGAGATCTACAATGCCGGCGAGCTGCGTCAGCGCCTGCTGATTGGTAAGTGCGGGGGCCAAGCCTGCAGCATTACCTGAGGTCATCACCAGCGGCGAATTCATCCGTTGCATGAGTAAATGCTGTAGCGGTGAGGAGGGCAACATCAGCCCGATGTGGTTCAGCCCAGGGGCGATATCGGCACACAGCGGTGACGTAGCGGCCTTTGAAACCAAGACAACAGGCGCAGCAGCAGACTCTAATAATGCCTGTACGTCAAACAACGGTGTGGAATCGGTGCATTCTGCCAGCCAGTCACCATCGGGCAGCATTACCGCCAGCGGTTTACCGGGGCGATTTTTGCGGTCCCGAAGACGTGCCACTGCCCGCGGCGAAGTGGCATCACAGGCCAGATGAAAGCCACCCAGCCCTTTGATGGCGACAATATTGCCCGCCCGCAATACCTCAACAGCCAGGATTAATGCGTTATCAGCCGTAGCTATCGGCTTGCCATCAGCCAAACTGGCGGAAAGTTGCGGGCCGCAGTCAGGGCAGGCAATGGGCTGGGCGTGAAAGCGCCGTTCGGCAGGGTCGGCATACTCTTTTGCGCACGCCTCGCACAGCGGGAAAGTGACCATGGAGGTTGCTGTGCGATCGTAGGGCATCTCACGAATCAGCGTGAAACGCGGGCCACAGTGAGTGCAGTTGAGAAAAGGGTAGTGATAGCGGCGATCTTTCGGGTCGTTCATCTCGCGCAGACAGTCAGGGCAGGTGGCGGCATCAGGAACCACTTGAGTGTTCATCGAGCCGGGCTGGCTGCTGAGGATATGAAAATGGGCTGGAGCGCTGAGCCAGCAAAAAAAACGCAGGCTGATGCTGTCGATATGGGCCAGTGGCGGACAATATTGCTGCATTTCACGGAGAAATTGTTCGACGTTCACTGGTTGCAGCAGACGTATTTCCACGCCCTCACTGTCGTTGTGCACTTCTCCGCACAGCTTTAAACGCCGGGCAAGTTGCCAGATAAAGGGGCGAAAACCCACGCCCTGTACTTTGCCGCTGACGCGAATCAATAGGCCGGAATCAGACATAAAAATCCCTTTCAGTAAGTGACTCCCCATTTACAGGGGAGTCACTTAACTCATCAACTAACAGCAACAACTGGGATCACATCTTCCACGGCACTACGCAGGCGCGCTTTCATATCGCTGTAGGCCTGCTGAGCATAGTTTTCTGCCCAGCGCTGATCGGTGATCGGTTCCAGTTTAACCGCACAGTATTTGGTCTCTGGCGTTTTGGAGATCGGATCCAGATTTTCCTGAGTCAGCTCATTACACGCGCCAATCCACCATTGGTAGGTCATGTACACCGCGCCAACGTTAATGCGTTCATTAAAATTGATGCGGGTAATCACTTTGCCGCGGCGTGAAGTCACCCATACCAACTGCTGGTCACGTACACCGAGCGGTGCGGCATCCAGAGGATTGATCTGCACGAAGCCTGGCTCATCGGCCAGCGTTTGCAGGGCGGCACAGTTACCGGTCATCGAACGACAGGAATAGTGACCGACCTCGCGCACAGTACAAAGTACCAGCGGGTAGCTGTCGTCAGGCACTTCTGCCGGAGCACGCCATTCAGCGGCAAACAGCTGGCCTTTGCCCGTTGGTGTCGTGAACTGATTATCCTGATACAGGTATGGTGTACCGGGGTGATCAAGCGTTGGACATGGCCACTGTATATGCCCGAGCGCACCCATTTTCTCGTAGGTCGCGCCATAGAACAGTGGGCAGAGTTCACGCATTTCATCCCAGATTTCCTGGTTATCGTTGTAGTGCATTGGATAACCCAGCTCGGTGGCCAGCAGGCTGATGATCTCCCAGTCACGCTTAACATTGTATTTTGCATCGATGGCTTTTTCGAAACGCTGGAAGCCGCGATCGGCGCAGGAGAAGACCCCACCATGCTCGCCCCATGAGGTTGACGGCAGAATAACGTCGGCTTGCTCTGCCGTTTTGGTCATGAAGATGTCCTGCACAACCACAAACTCCAGAGCTTCAAATGCGCTGCGTACCAGCCCAAGATCGGCTTCGGTCTGCAGCGGGTCTTCACCCATGATGTAGTAGGCTTTGACTTTCCCTTCGTGGGCCAGGTGCGGGATCTCGGTGATCCGGTAACCGACTTCGCTATCCATTTGCTGAGCATCGATACCCCAGGCTTTAGCAAATTTAGCGCGAACTGCCGGGTCAGTGACGGACTGATAGCCTGGGAATTCGTTTGGCAACACGCCCATATCGCAGGCCCCTTGCACGTTGTTTTGCCCGCGTACTGGACCGACGCCCACATTGGCGCGTCCGAGGTTACCGGTCAGCAGTGCCAGACTGGCAATACCTTTGACAACATCCACCGCCTGGCCAAACTGAGTGACCCCCATGCCCCACATAATGGTAGCGGACGGTGCACTGGCATAAGTGCGCATGGCCTGGCGAATTTGCTGCGCGGTCACACCGGTCAGCAACTCAACGGCTTCCGGCGCATACCCGGCAAGATTTTCACGGTAGGCTTCGAAACCCTCGGTGTATTTGGCGACATAGTCGTGGTCATACAGATTTTCTTCAATCAGCGTATAGGCGAAAGCATTCACCAGCGCCATGTTGCAGCCGTTTTTGATTTGCAGATGTTGGTCAGCGATGCGGGCCGTTTCGATGCGGCGGGGGTCGCAGACGATGATCTGTGCGCCTTTTTCTTTGGCTTTAATGACCCGGCGGGCGACGATGGGGTGTGAGTCCGCACAGTTATAGCCGATCACTAGCAGGCATTTTGAATTCTCGATGTCACCGATCGAGTTACTCATTGCGCCATTACCCAGTGTGGCCTGCAAGCCAGCCACCGAAGGGCCATGGCAGACGCGTGCGCAGCAGTCGACGTTATTATTACCGATCACTGCGCGGGCAAATTTCTGCATCACATAGTTGGTTTCATTGCCGGTGCCGCGTGAGGAGCCGGTGTGCATGATGGCGCGCGGTCCATGTTTTTGTTTGATCTCTTTCAGGCGCTGCGCAGTATAGCGGATCGCTTCATCCCAACTGACGGCTTCGAATTTCCCGCCCCTTTCCCGGCGGATCAACGGCTGTGTCAGGCGCGGTGTCAGCAACTTGGTATCGTTGAGGAAATCCCAGCCGTAATAGCCTTTAAGACATAATTCACCCTGATTGGTCACGCCATTTGCTGCTTCAGCACGAATGATTTTGCCGTTATCCACAACCAGATTCATTTTGCAGCCAGCCCCGCAGTACGGGCAGACAGTGGTAATTTTTTTCATGGTATTCCTTCCTCTTTTCGAGGTTAAAACAGCAGGGGAGATGTACTGTCCAGCGCGGCGCGACGGCGCTTTTCGCTGTTCATTTCCTGTAGCAGGCTGCGGTCAACGGAGTACAACGCGTTGGTCGGGCAAATTTCCATGCAGGCCGGGCCATTGTCGCGGCCCTGGCAGAGATCACATTTGTGTGCTTCTGCTTTATCCGAGGTGGCATTCATCGCCGCGCCGTTCTGGCGGAAGATCGGTTTAGTCACCACTTCCATTGCGCCATAGGGACAGGCGACCACGCAGGTTTTGCAGCCGATACAGCGCTCCTGCATCACTTGAACATGATCATTCATCCTGCTGATGGCGCCGTTGGGGCAGACATTAGCGCAAGGAGCATCTTCACACTGGCGGCACATCACGGCGGTGCTGATGTTGACCCCTTTGATCACATGCAGACGCGGCGCAAACGTGGCGGCATTGAGCAGTGAGATATCCTGCGAGTCACTGTGTGCCATGACGCAGGCAATTTCACAGGTACGGCAGCCGATACACTTTTTTGGATCGGCGATAATGAACCGGTTCATCCTTCTCTCCAAATCCCCTTCGTCCTTGACGCCTTCCTGCAAGGCCAATGACTTTGGGTTTTCTATGTTGGGTTGTTAACGTTTCTCAGCTACTGGCTATACATAAACCATGCCAGTCAGGCGGATAATATTTTATTCAATATATTCATTCGGTTACTCGACATCTTTGTGGGTTGTGACGAACGTGTGGCGTCAGCATGCAGTGACATCGACACCGTATCGACAGATATGACGAGGCGGTGTCAGACATTCGCCACCGCCTGAAAACGCGCAATACGGGTAGTGATATTGGGTTGTTGCAGCAGCTCGTGCAGGCGGATGACCGCCTGTTCGACCGCTGCACTGAGCGGGTAGTAAAACGCCACGACATCAGGCTGAATACCGATGAAGGTCGTGCGCGAAACATCTTCGCGCAGCTGTTGCATCAGGAACGTCAGCGGCATGTTGTGGGTAGTCATGATGAACATGTCGGGGATGTCACTTTCGTCGATAATACGTATCTCGCCGGGTTGCAGGCCCATCTCGGTTGCATCAACGATCACCAAATGTGTCGGACGCAGTTCGCGGATAAAGTGCACGTCGTTTTCGGGGGCCGCGCCGCCGTCAATCACCGTCCAGCCGGCAAGGGGGTCAGCGATGCAAAGTTCGGCCAGACGCGGCCCGGCGCCGTCGTCACCCATCATGCAATTACCCACGCAAAGCAGCACCTTGTCGGAGCTGGCCTGCGATTGCACAGGGGGTAAAGTCTGTATGATCTGTTCAGGCATCGTATTTCCTTACCATCAGGTACATGGCGGGTTCATGCTCGATTTGCTGTAACAGGGCGATGAGCTGTTCACTCCAGCCCTGTTGTTCTTCGTTCATCTGTGGCCGGGCATCGCTAAGGGCGCGGGCCAGCAGGTGGGTGTGGCTAATGTCGATATTGATTTCGCCAAATCGCTCAACCCCTGCCATTTTGCGATGCGCTTCGCTCTGCGGCGGTAAGGTGTTCAGCCAGTGTTGATAACCCGTCAGAGGGCATTCGAGCTGAGCTTTTAGGCAGTCAATCACCCCAAGATGATGGCCAATTGCCAGGCTGTAATAGATGATTTCCTGGGCTTTTGGCGGTGTGCGCGTCTGAACACTTTTTTCATCGACAAATTTGCTGCTCAGTGCATAAAACACCACTTTGCCGCTGGCGAAGTAGCGGTCACCGGCGTGTGGCTGATGACGCGCATAGCGCTGGTCATTCATAGCCGTACCTCACCGCGCAGCACCTGGTGGTAGATCGCCAGCAAATTGCCGATGATTTCATTCAGACGCAGATCGCCACGCTCCGCCAAAAAGTCACCGATCCGGCTCTCTACCTGACGCCCGTCGTCCCCGACCAGTAACTGCATAAACTGGTCGGCAATCTGGCGGCCATAGCGATAACCGGCCATCCGGCGGGCTTCGCGATCAAGCAGCACACGTAATGGCTGCGGGACTTGCGGATGCAGCAGGGCGGCTGCCACACCGTCGGTTTCATCATGCTGCTGGCCTTTGATTTTCTGATCCAGCAGGCCGAGTGCCATGGCGAAACCGTAAATGGTGGCGGCCGGTGTCGGCGGACACCCGGGAATATAAACATCAACCGGCACAATCTTGTCGGTCCCGCCCCAGACGCAGTACAGGTCATGAAATATGCCGCCGCTGTTGCCGCAGGCACCGTAGGAAATACAGATTTTAGGATCAGGGGCCGAGTCCCAGGCACGCAAAGCGGGCACCCGCATAGCACGGGTCACCGCGCCGGTGAACAGCAGAATATCGGCGTGTCTTGGCGATGGAACGACTTTAATCCCGAAGCGTTCGGCATCGAACAGCGGAGAAATAGCGGCAAAAATTTCAATTTCACAGCCGTTGCAACCGCCACAATCGACCCGGTAAACGTAGGCTGAACGGCGAATATCTTTCAGCAATGTGCTTTTCAATTTGGCAATGCTCTGGTCGAGCGTTACCGGCACCGGCAGACCGTTTTCGTCGCGGGGGCCAATCAGGGTCTGGCTCATAGCGCGTTCTCCGCTGTCAGATGGCGGCCCAGATCAATACGGCCGGTTGGGGTCAGGTGATGTTGCTGTTTGCAGGCCGGGCAGGTTTCGTACTGCACCCGGTGTTTTTCAAGTTCGATGGCATCCAGCCCCTGGCTTTCCTGCAACAAGGCCAGTGCGAAGTCGATCTCTTTTTGCGCCGCATAGGCTTTGCCGCATTGCTGACAGTGACAAACGGCAAAGTCGGCGATTTCAAACAGGTCTTCTTTGCGCCATACCGCCAGTTCGAATTCTTGTGACAACGCGATGGCCGCCGTCGGGCAGACCTCTTCGCAACGTGCGCAAAAAATGCAACGCCCCAGAAACAGTGACCAGCGGATCGTTTCGCCGTCGTCAGCTGGCGTCATGGTCAGCGCGTTCGACGGGCAGGCATTCGCGCAGGCGCCGCAGGCAATACACTGTTGCGGGTTGTAGAGCGGCTTACCACGAAAGTTGGGCGACAGATCCAGCGGTTTCGCCGGATAGTCCACCGTCGCCGTCCCGGTTTTGAGGACTTTTTTTATCAGTTTCAGCATCTGTTGTTCCTCCGGTTAAAGCGGCGAATTTTTCCGCTCAATGCCATAACGCTCGATCTCTTTGTAGGGAATGACAATCGAGGTTTTTTTACGTACGTCGACCACCGTCATGCGGTCGGTGCAGGAGTAGCAGGGGTCGAGGCTGCCGATGATCAGCGGCGCATCGGAGACGGTATTGCCGCGCAGCATGTAGCGCAGCGTCGGCCAGTTAGCGTAGGTGGCGGCGCGGCAACGCCAGCGGAACAGCTTTTGGTTGTCACCGGTCATGCTCCAGTGGATGTCATCCCCGCGCGGTGCTTCGGCGAACCCAAGCGCGAAGCGGTGCGGAATGTAGGTAAAGCCTTCCACCGCCAGCGGGCCGCCGGGCAGTGATTGCAAACCGAACTCAATCATATTCAGCGAGTTGAACACTTCATGGATACGGACTTTCAGCCGTGAATAGACGTCGTTACCGTTTTCGCTGCACAGCTCAAAGGGCAGTTTGGCGTAACCGGCATAAGGGTGATCTTGTCGCATATCACGGCGATGACCGCTGCCGCGCACCATCGGACCGACGTTGCTGAAGTCGCGGGCAACTTGCGGATCAAGCAGGCCGACACCGACGCTGCGCTGTTCGGTATTCGGCGTACCAAGCAGGATGTCGACCAGGTCGGTAAGCTCGCTGCGCATGCCGCCCGCCAGGGCGATGGTCTGGATCATGTCGTCTTTAAGAATATCGCGACGGATACCGCCGATCAGATTCATGCCGTAGGTTTTACGGGCCCCGGTCAGGATCTCCGCCATTTTCATCGACATTTCACGCACGCGGAAAAACTGCATAAAGCCGGAGTCAAAACCAACAAAATGACAGGCCAGACCGAGGTTGAGCAGATGACTGTGCAGGCGTTCTACTTCGAGCAAAATCGAACGGATCATCTGTGCCCGTTCTGGCACCACAATCCCCATTGCATTTTCAACCGAGGAGGTGTACGCCACGCTGTGGGTAAAGCCACATATGCCGCACACGCGGTCAGAAAGGAAGGTGACCTCGTTGTAACCCATGCGGGTTTCAGCCAGTTTTTCCATGCCGCGATGGACGTAAAACAACCGGTAATCGGCATCGATAATGTCTTCGCCATCAACGAACAGGCGAAAGTGTCCGGGCTCGTCAGAGGTAACGTGCAGCGGACCAATGGGCACAATTTTGCTGCCTTCTTTGGCTTCAGAAATAAACGGGTAGGTTTCTTCATCCGTCGTCGGGGCGGGGCGCTGACGGTAATCCATCGAATCTTTGCGCAGCGGATAGAGGTCGTCTGGCCAGTCATCCGGCAGTACCAGTCGGCGTTCGTCAGGCAGGCCCACCGGGCGCAGGCCGTACATGTCACGCACTTCACGTTCGCCCCAGACGGCGGCCGGAACGCGCGGTGTTACGGAAGGGAACTCCAGCGAGACCGGGTCTACTTCGGCCCGCACGGTTATCCAGCACTTGATGCCTTGTTCCATCGACAGTACGTAATAGAGTGCATAGTTGCCGCACAATGTGCGTTCATCATTGCCAAACAGCACGGACAGCCAGCCACCTTGCTGATAATAAAGCCACTCCACCACTTCCGGCAGTGCGTTGAGTTTGACGGTGACTGTCGCCTGGGTGTCGGTCTGCCATTCGCTGCCAAGGATGGCTGATGGGAACTGTTTATCCAGCGCCGCCAGATAAGACAGACCAACGGGATGTTGATTTAACGCGGTATTGATATCACTCATTACAAAGCCTCTTCCCGCCGCAGCGGGACAAGAAAAATGTCAGGTCAGCCGGCAACCAGCCAGGAAACCAGCGCCAGAAATGCCAGACCAAACCCTGCCCACGTCGTGCGGGAAGTTTTAAGAAACCGCAGCCGGGCGACGCTGTTTTCAATCAACGCGATCAGCAGGATAGCCAGCGTTAATTTCAGCAGGCACAGCACCAGAGCCCACAGCAGTGACGCTGCACTCAGGTTTTCCGCCAGACCAAACGGCAGAAACAGGCCGAGGAACAGTTGCAGCACCACCAATTGTTTCAGGCTGATGCCAAGTTTGAGCACCCCGAGCGCCGCGCCGGAATATTCGGTCAGCGGCCCCTCCTGTAACTCCTGCTCAGCTTCTGCCATATCGAACGGCAGCTTGCCCATTTCAATAAAGGTGGCAAAGGCGCAGGCCAGCGCGGCGAGGATCAGGGTCAAGCCAGAGGAGACCGGCCAGTGGCCTACCGTGCGGCTGATGGCGCTCAGGCTGGTGGAGCCGGCGACCAGTGCCGCCACCCACAGGCCAAGCAACAGGATCGGTTCAACCAGAACGCCCAATACCGCTTCGCGGCTGGCCCCGATACCGGTAAAGGTGCTGCCGGTATCCAACCCGGCCAGGGCGAAGACCAGGCGAACAATGGCAAACAGATAAATCACCGTCAGCAAGTCACCGGCGGCACCGAGTGGAGAAGCCAGCGTCACCACGGGCAATGCGGTGGCAATCACCAGCAAGCCGCCAGTCAGCAGATACGGCATCGTGCGAAATGCCGGACCGGAGGAGGCCGGAGATACACTCTGACGTTTCAGCAGTTTGGCGATATCCCGGTATTCCTGAAACACGCCTGGCCCGCGACGGCTGTGCATTCTTGCGCGCAGTACGCGGCTGAAACCAGCAAACAGCGGAGCCAGCGCCAGTAACATCAACGCCTGGAGCAAAGCCAGCGGCCACAGTGGCCCGGCGAGTAAAGCAGGGAAAGTCATAATGAATTCCTCAGGCAAGGGTGATGACCAGCAACACAGCCAGTTCAATGAAAGCCAGACGATGGCACAAGGCGGAAATCCCCCCACGATGCAGCGTGCTGACCAGCCGGTCAGGTGTGGCGATGCGCCGTAACCGGTAGACCGGAGCGAACATCACGCGCAGCGGTTGTGCAAAACCGGTCGCGGTTACCACCATGTCGGGGGAATGGCCATAGCCACAAGCCCAGGCATCACCCCGCTGGCGTGCGGGTAAACGTGCACCGCGCAACAGGCTTGTCAGCAATAAAGGCAGCAGCGGCAATGACAGCAGCAAAATGGCGATCATCGGTGGCGATACAGCCGCCGTGCGCGTCAGCAGCACGCCCTGGCTGGCGACCTGCATTGGCGGTGCCTGGAGAATGGATGACGCCACGCCAGCCAGGGGAGGGATAACCCACGGAGCCGCGACCCCGACGGCCAGACACAGCAGCGCCAGCATCGCGATGCTCAATGTCATCGTGAAAGAGGGGGGCAGTCCGCTGGCAGCGGCGTCACTGCGAGGCGCACCAAGGAACGTCACGCCAAAGACTTTAGCGATACACATCAGCGCCAGCGCACCGGTCAGTGCCAGTCCCACCGCCAGTAAAGGCCCGAGCAGGCGACCCGCAATATCGTGACCTGCACTCATCTGGAACAGGGACTGATAGAGCAACCATTCGCTGGCAAAACCGTTGAGCGGCGGCAATGCGGCCATCGACATCAGGGCGATGAGCATGGCGGCAGCGATCCACGGCATGCGCCGCGCCAGCCCCCCTAACTTCTCAATATCTTTAATGCCGGTTTGCTGTTCGATGGCTCCGGCACCTAAAAACAGCGCGGTCTTGAACAGGCTGTGATTGAGCAGATGAAATAACCCGGCCAGCAACGCCAGTGCGGCAAAAGCGGGTTGGTTAAGTGCCACACCCACCATTGCCCCACCAATACCCAGCAAAATAATGCCGATATTTTCCAGCGTGTGATAAGCCAGCAGGCGGCGCAAATCATGTTCCATCAGGGCATATAACCCCCCGATAAAGGCCGTGATAAGAGCCAGTACCAGAACCACCACGCCCCACCACAGCGGCGGAGCACCCAGCAGATCCAGCCCTACTTTGATGATGCCAAGCAGGCCTACTTTCATTAGCGCACCTGAGAATAACGCCGCCGCCTCCGGGGAAGCCGAAGAGTGCGCCTGGGGCACCCAGCTATGCAGCGGAATAACGCCGGCATAAATTCCAAAGCCTGTTAAGGCTAATAGAAAGACCGACGACTGCAGCAGCGGAGTGAGTGTGATGCTACGCGCGGCGGCCAGTGTGCTACTGCCGGTCGTGTGGCAAAGCAGCGAAAAGGCCAGGATCAGACATAAGGTGCCGAGGTGAGAAAAAAGAAACTGGTTAAGGGCCGCGCGACGGCTTTTGCTGTCGCCATGCAGCGCAGTGAGGAAATAGGCGCAAAGCGCCGCGACCTCAAGAAACAACACCAGCCACAATGCGTCAGCGGCCAATATCGAGGCCGTGATTGCCGCCAGCATCAGGTTGAGCAACCCGGCACTGCGCGCATTTATTTTCTTGAGTACTCCAGCCGAACCGGCGTGGTAAGAACCGGCAATATACAGGCCGCTAAACAGGGCGGGTAAGGCAATGGCCAGCAGCAGTACGCCATTGAGTGCGCTGAGTTCAATCTGCAAATGTAGCCATGGCAGGTAAAGCCCGACAGGTGCAGTGAGTGAAATCATCATCAGCGCGGCTGTCACCGCCAGCGCAGCGGCCAACACCATTCCCAAACCGCTTAGTTTGCGGGCAAAAACGGGCCATGCGGTTAACAGGCCGCCTGCCAGCGCACAGAGTCCAAATAGGATGAGTGCCACGGAGAGCAGATTTGGTGCGTTAAAGAGTGCGGTAGTCATTATTTCGCCTCCCGTTGGCCGCTGTCTGTCAGCGGGTCTGACGAAGTCAATAGAGGGAGGTCGTGGCTGAACACGTTCATTGCATTCAGTCTTTTCTGTTCACTGGCAAGCGAGGTCATCTCGGCGGTAACCAGCGTAATCGCGTTGGTCGGGCAGGTGCGAATACAGGCCGGACCTTCGGCGCTGAAACTGCACAGGTCGCATTTCACCGCCACGGCGCGGACACCGGGAATGCAGTCCAGAAAGGCGCTGAGTGATCTGGGCATTCGTGGTGCGGGCAGGGCTTTTGCGGTATTGCAGTCGCGCGGGATAGCCACTGGCAGGCTGCCCGAAAAACCAATCGCCCCAAACGGGCAGGCGATGCCGCACAATTTGCAACTGATACACAGGCTTTCGTTAAGGTGAATGGCATTGCCCTGATGGCTGATGGCATTCACCGGGCAGACTTGTGCGCAGGGGGCATCTTCACACTGGTGACACATCACCGGTGCGGAGTCCCTTTCGCTGCGGATCACCTGCAGGCGCGGCGCATCTTGCAGCCCAACCTGGCGATGTTCCTGTGAGCAACTGGCCATGCAGGTGTTACAGCCGATGCAACGTGACGCATCGGCAATAACAAACTGATTCATGGCGCGGTTTTTCACCGGCGCTGATGGGGTTACGGGTACAGGCATAACCACGGAACGGCTCATGAAGGTTCCTTGTTATTTCGTCATCTTTGACGAAATCGGCATTTAAAATGACATTTCGACAGTTCTGTCATTAAGAAATGACGTCATTGAACAGCCAATAATTTAAAAATTCTGTTTGCTGAAAATAATCAGCCTGCATCTCTTCAGGCATGGCTTAATAATTTCCTTAGCTGTGCGTGGCTCGAATGATTTTCATGAATTGAATCGAACAGACACTGATAAATTGTGCTGATCTTATTGAGGTAATGCTCCAGTACCGCATTGCGATCGCTGATGTCTACGGCAGTATCAACGCACCCGTCTTCACCTAAGGTGGCATGGGCGAATTCTATAAATTCCTCTGGTTCGCTGGGGGCGGCGAGATTGATGCTGTAGAGAATATCCTGACTGTAAAAATCAGTGCTTAGCTGAATGCGCACGATGAAATAGTCAAATAACATAAAGCAGATATCCTGCCCGTCACCACAAATGAATTCATGATTTATTCTTTTATTTGATTGAGTTACCGCAGTGATGAGGTGACTGCTATAGGTCTGCCACTGGTTTTTTAGCCGTTTGTTTTTACTGGCGATGTAATCCGCCTGGTGAGTTAATTCACTGATTGTGCTCATTGTCGTTACCTGTCAGGTCGTTCGAATTCATGGAGGAAAGGGCCTTTTGGGGCACTGATTTATGACGCCACTTTTGCCTTTTCTCCGTCGTGTTACTGCTGTTAGGGCATAAAGCGTGCCAGTTTCAATGCGCTTTATTTATTTTATTTAAAAACAACGTGTTAACTGTTTTTTTGTTGGTGGTGATGGGAACGTATCGTGACGTTACAGGTGACGGTGACGAACTATTTCGTCAAATTTGACAGGATATTTTCGCCACTTTTCATTTTTCAGATAAATAAGGGTGATCCCTGAACTTACCGGCTTATTTAAATGCCGAAATGCAATCTGGCATCTTATTTGCAATGTCTTTCATCATGGCGTGTGGCTATTTTTATGGAGCAGACCGATAAATAATGCATGAAATAACCCTGTGCCAGAATGTGGTGGACATTATCACCCACCATGCGCAGCACAATAATGCGCATCGCATCACTGCCGTTTGGCTGGAAATAGGGGCATTTTCCTGCGTCGAGTCAGAAGCGCTGAATTTCTGTTTCGAGTTGGTGTGCCGCGAGACGCTGGCGGAAGGATGTCAGTTGCATCTCATCATGCCGCCCGCACAAAGCTGGTGCTATGACTGCCAGCAGGAGATTGCGCTGCTTAGCCCGAAAGCACTGATTTGCCCACAGTGCGGCGGACGAAACCTGCGGGTTACTGCAGATGACGGCATGAAAATCAAACGTATTGAAATTGAATAACAGGCTCGAGGAAAACATTATGTGCAGTACTTGTGGTTGCGCCAGCGGCGAGCTTTGCATTGAGGGGATTAGCGGGATATCCCATGAACATCATGGCCTGCCTTTTGCCAAAGGCATCAGCCAGCGGCGTATGCTGGATATTGAAATCGATGTATTAGCGAAAAATAATCATATCGCGGCACACAACCGCCAGCATTTTGCACAGGCGCAGATTCTGGCGCTGAATTTGGTGTCCAGCCCCGGCTCAGGCAAAACGACCTTATTGACCCATACGCTGACGCGCCTTTCGGCCCAGGTTAGCTGCGCGGTGATTGAGGGCGATCAGCAGACCACCCGCGATGCCGACCGTATTCGTGAAACCGGCGTGGCGGCTATTCAGGTCAACACAGGAAAAGGGTGCCATCTGGACGCACAGATGGTGCACGATGCCGTTCATCAGCTGTCACCGGCCCCGCATAGCCTGTTGTTTATTGAAAATGTGGGCAATCTGGTTTGTCCTGCCAGTTTTGATCTGGGCGAAAAACATAAAGTCGCCGTACTGTCGGTGACCGAAGGTGATGATAAACCACTGAAATATCCGCACATGTTTGCTGCTTCTAGCCTGATGATCATCAATAAAGTCGATCTGCTCCCCTACGTCAATTTTGATGTCGATGCCTGCATTGCTAACGCCCGGCAGGTCAATCCGCAGATTGATGTGATGGTTCTGTCGGCGACCAGCGGTGAAGGGATGGAGCAGTGGCTGAAGTGGCTTGAAACGCAGCGCCTGTCAGTGGGCATCGCGTCATGTGCATAGGTATTCCGGGCCAGATTGTGGCGCTGCACGCAATCCGCGCCGATCATGCCTGGGCTGACGTATGCGGGTTGCGCCGCGAAGTGAATATTGCGCTGGTGGTGCCAAATGACCAGCCGCTGACGACGCTGGTCGGGCGGTGGGTGTTGATTCACGTTGGTTTTGCCATGAGTTTACTTGATGAGCAGGAGGCTCAGGAGACATTGGCCGCGCTGCGTGCCATGGAGGAAGTTGAAGCGGATGTCGGGCTATTTCTGCGTGGAGAGGGCGGGAATGATGCGCTACGTTGATGAGTTTCGCGACCCGGCGTTAGCGAAAATATTGCTGGAAAAACTCGCTCAGCGCTCGGCGCAGTTGCCTTTCACCGCTGACAAACCGATGCAAATCATGGAGGTGTGCGGGGGGCATACGCACGCTATTTTCAAGTTTGGCCTGGATAAGTTACTGCCCGCCAACCTGGAGTTCATCCACGGCCCTGGTTGCCCGGTCTGTGTACTGCCGATGGGTCGCATTGATGCCTGCTGTGAGATTGCCACCCGGCCTGCGGTGATTTTCTGTACTTTCGGCGATGCGTTACGCGTGCCGGGTCAGCATGGTTCGCTGCTGCAGGCCCGTGAGCGTGGCGCTGATGTGCGGGTGGTCTACTCGCCACTCGACGCGTTGCAGCTGGCACGGGAAAACCCGCAGTCTCAGGTGGTATTTTTTGCACTGGGTTTTGAAACGACCATGCCGGTCACTGCGGTAACTCTGCAACAGGCCCGACGCGAAGAAATCACTAATTTCAGCGTGTTCTGCCAGCATATCAGCCTGATCCCGACCTTACGCAGCTTGCTGCAAACGCCGCAATCGCGCATTGATGCCTTTTTGGCGCCCGGCCACGTCAGCATGGTGATCGGTATTCATCCCTATGACTTTATCAGCCGTGAATTTGGCAAACCGCTGGTGGTCAGCGGTTTTGAACCGCTGGATATGCTGCAAAGTGTTCTGATGCTGGTTGAACAAGTTTGCGAGGTATCACGTAAAACTGAAAACCAATACAGCCGGGTGGTGCCTGAACAGGGTAATTTACTGGCACAATCTGCGATGCAGGACGTTTTCTCGCTGGGGGGGGACAGCGAATGGCGCGGGTTGGGGGTGATTGCCGGTTCGGGTATTTCACTCAATGACGATTATGCCGTTTTTGATGCAGAGCGCCGTTTCCGCCCGGTAATGCAACGGGTGAGTGATGACCCGAATGCCCGCTGTGGCGATGTGCTGACGGGCCGTTGCAAGCCACACCAGTGCCCGATGTTTGGGCACGGATGTACGCCGCAAAATGCGTTTGGCGCACTGATGGTATCGTCTGAAGGGGCATGTGCTGCCTGGTATCAATACCGGTACGAAGACGCCGAAAACATGAAGGTTATTGGATGAATGAGATGAATAACGTGGTGACAATGGCGCACGGCAGCGGCGGGCGAGCCATGCAGCAGCTGATTGAGCGGCTATTTTTACAGGCCTTCGACAACCCTTGGTTAAACCAGCGTGAAGATGGAGCAAGGCTGTTATTGTCAGACCTCACCTCACAGGGCGACCGGCTGGCTTTCACCACGGACAGCTATGTGATTGATCCCATTTTCTTCCCCGGTGGCGACATTGGTAAGCTTGCCGTCTGCGGGACGGCCAATGATCTGGCGGTTAGCGGTGCGACACCGGCGTGGCTGTCGTGCGGGTTTATTCTCGAGGAAGGGCTGCCGATGAGCATGCTCGAACGTGTGGTTAACTCCATGGCGGCGACGGCCCGCGACGCCGGGATCGCGATTGTCACCGGCGATACTAAAGTGGTGCAGCGTGGTGCAGCCGACAAAATCTTCATTAACACCTCTGGCATTGGGGTTATCCCCTATGCGGTGCACTGGGGGGCTACACAAATTAAGTGTGGGGATCGGATTATCGTCAGCGGAACGCTGGGGGATCACGGTGCGGCTATACTTAACGTGCGGGAAAATCTGGGCATGGAACTTGGCGTGGTCAGTGATTGCGCGGTGTTAAGTTCTCTAATAGCACCACTGCGCGCCATTCCCGGCGTGCATGCCCTGCGTGATGCAACCCGAGGCGGTGTTAATGCGATTTTGCATGAATATGCGGCCGCCAGCGGATTGGGTATTGAGATCGCTGAAGATGCTTTGCCGGTGAAACCGGCGGTGCGTGGCATCTGCGAACTGCTCGGGCTGGAACCACTCGACTTTGCCAACGAAGGCAAGTTGGTCGTGGTGGTATCGGAACAGGCACAAGAGGTTGTTCTGTCCGCGCTGCGTGCGCACCCTCTTGGTCGTGACGCCACTGTGGTTGGCGTAGTCACAGAGGAAACACGCGTGCAGTTGCGCGGCCGATTTGGCGTGACGCGCCAGCTTATGCTGCCTCACGGGGAGCCTTTACCTCGTATTTGTTGATCCCAGCGGGGAGTCTGCCGGCCACAACGCGGTAGACTTTCCGACATGTAAACTTTTTATATTGAGTACTTCATGCAGACTCCGATCTCCGCCACTCCGACGCTTACGCATCCACATTCGCCTCACGGGTTATTTGAACTGGCTCGGGCTCTGCTCAGTCAGTGTTCGCTTGCTTCGCTGGTGGAATACGTTACTCAAATTGTGCAGAAAGCGGGCATTGCCGATGTTGTGACGCTGGTGCTGTTTGAAGCCGATGGTCAGCGTGTCAGCTTCAACGGTATCGACCTGCACCATCAGCCAGTGAATTATGAAGACGAGACATTGCTGGCCAGCGGCCCGGTGCGGTTATTGCAGAAAAACAGCCAGTTTCAGTGCTGGAAGGGCGATGCGCTGCGTCTGCGTTTTCCGCAACTGGGCGCGCTGAACCTCTACCCCCCCTTTACCGATTACTGTTTGATGCCGGTGGTGGTCGCCAGCGGATTGCTGGGGGGTTGTGAGTTTATGCGTTTACAGTCACGGCCTTTTACATCGTCTGAATCTGCCTGGTTGCAGGAGTTAATGCCGCTGGTTGCGCTTGGTGTCGAGCAGATTCAGCAGCGGGAGGCGTCAGTTTTCCACCAGGCTACTCTGCGCCACGAGCGCGATGATTACCGGATTCTGGTCGATGTCACCAACGCGGTATTGTCAAAATTGGATCTGGATGATTTGACGGGTGAAATTGCCAGCGCTATTCATCACTTCTTCAAACTGAACGCTATCAGCCTTGTGTTGTGTGAAGACGACAGCGACCAGTTCAGCGTATATGCCACTCATTATGTTCAGCAGCACGTGGCCGAGCGTGAACAATACCGTATGGCGCGTGCTGGAACGCTGGAGGAGCAGGTGATGCAGCGCGGTGAAATGTTGCTGCTCAACCTGCAACCCTCCGACGAAATGGCCAGCTATGAGCGTAATTTGTTTAGCTTATGGAGTGAGCAAACTCAGACGTTGTGCGTGCTGCCTCTGAGTTTCGGTGATAAAACGCTGGGCGTGCTAAAACTGGCGCAGTGCCAGCCAGATCACTTCAGCGCGGCTAATTTACGGGTTTTGCAACAAATCGCCGAGCGCATGGCGATTGCGGTAGACAACGCGCTGGCCTATCAAGAGATCAAACGGCTCAAAGAGAAGCTGGTACATGAGAATCTCTACCTGAATGAGCAAATCAACAGCAACAATCCTGATTTCAGCGACATCGTCGGGCGCAGTGCGGCCATGTCAGCGGTACTTAAGCAGGTCGAAATTGTCTCGAAAAGCGACTGTTCGGTGTTGATTCTTGGGGAGACGGGCACCGGCAAAGAGCTGATCGCCCGCGCCATACATAATCTCAGCGATCGCCGCCATCAGCAGATGGTGAAGATGAACTGCGCTGCTATGCCTGCCGGGCTGTTGGAGAGCGATCTTTTCGGCCATGAAAAAGGCTCATTTACCGGTGCAACATCGCAACGCATGGGGCGTTTTGAGCTGGCGGATAAAGGCACACTGTTTCTTGATGAAGTCGGGGAGATCCCGCTTGAGCTGCAACCCAAGCTGTTGCGCATCTTGCAGGAGCGTGAGTTTGAGCGAGTCGGTGGCAATAAGCAGATCTCGGTCAATGTCAGGCTTATTGCCGCCACCAACCGCGACCTGCAACAGATGGTCAGCGACCGGGAGTTTCGCAGCGATCTCTTCTACCGCCTGAACGTATTCCCGATTGTTATTCCCCCCCTGCGTGAACGCCCTGAAGACATCCCGCAGTTGGTGAAGTTTCTCACCTACAAAATTGCCAAGCGTATGAAACGCACTATCGACAGCATTCCTGCCGAGACGCTGCGTCATCTCAGTAAAATGCCCTGGCCTGGCAATGTGCGCGAGCTGGAAAATGTCATTGAGAGGGCGGTGTTATTGACGCAGGGAACGGTGCTGGATATGCAACTTCCCGAACTGAACTTTACCTTTACACCGGCACCGGTAACAAAAATGCCCATCTTGGCGGCATCGGTGCCAAAAGTGAGTGACGAGGAGGAGTGCCAGCGGATCATGCAGGTATTAAAGGAAACGAATGGTGTCGTCGCCGGACCACGGGGAGCGGCGCAGCGTTTGGGGTTGAAACGCACTACTTTGCTGTCACGTATGAAAAAGTTGGGTATTAACCCTCACTGATCACCCAGATCTCCTCAGGGTGCCCGACCCGGAGGAGGCAGTAAATAACTCAGTGATTATGCATTTTGGGGCTGTAGCCATTGGCGCGTGAATGCTTCCAAAGGCGCAGGTTTCCCAAAGAAATAGCCTTGCAGATAATCAAGTTTATAGGACGCAAGGTAATCGATCTGGGTCTGGGTTTCGATGCCTTCGGCCACAATGACCATATCCAGACGTTTCGCCAAACTGATGACGTTATCGACAATATGGCCGGAGAGGGCGTCAGTGCTGATGCGGGCAATAAAACTCTGGTCGATTTTCAGGAAATCGATGTGGAATTTTTGCAGGTAGGTCAGGCTGGAGTGGCCGGTGCCGAAGTCATCAAGGGCGATGAGTACGCCAAGGCGGCGCAGGGCTTTGAATAAGCTGTCGGTGATCTCACTGGGAACAATCAGTTCGCGTTCGGTCAATTCAAGTACCAGTTTAATGGGTTTAGCTTTGAAGGCGTGGATAAAGGCTTTGCAATCGTCTATCAGACTTAAGTTTTTGAAATGACTTGCACAGATGTTAAAACCAAAATGGAAATCATTCGGCAGGTCTTTAGCCATCGGCGCATAAAAATCACGAGTTTGTGCCATCATCTGACGAGTCATTTCAACAATTAAACCGCTCTCTTCAGCCAGTGGGATGAACTGATACGGTGGCACCAGACCCATTTGTGGATGCTGCCAGCGCATCAGGACTTCACCGCCCGTCAGCCGATGTTTTGTGCCGTCCACCACTGGCTGGATGTAAGGGATAAATTCATGATGTGCCAGCCCCGCCTTCATCATTGCCAGCGGAGTACCGATGCGGCCGAGCGCCAGATAGGTCATGGCAGCGACAAACAGACCCAGCAAAGGGAATAGAATCAGGCTGATGGGCGTGTAATCCAGGGCATAGCGCCAGTGGTTGGTGTGGTGAATAAATAACACAACCTTATACGGGTGATGTGCGGAGCTGAGCTCAATTTTGTCACCGTTGTCGCTGTAAATTCCTTTCGACACTTTGCCGTGGTCGTCCATCCATTGGTTACCAATCTGAAGTGTCATATTGACGCGGGTACTGAGCAGATTAAGAATATTGTGCAGGTAGTAGCCATCAACCCCAATCAGGATACTGTTTTCACCATGCGGATCACGGTATGCAATCAACGGGTGATCAGTGGTGACTTCATTGCCGCTCATCAGCAACAACTGATTACCTGCATAACCTTTGCTGTCAACGGTCCCGCTCCTGGGGCCAAATAATGCCGTGCAGTAGATGTTATTGCCTGTTGCCAGGTTGATGGTGCGAACATTGGGCACTATTGCAATCTGCCTGCGTAACTCTAAAACCACCTCATGGGTACAGGCCTGACCAAGATAGGGTTCCATTGCTTTTGCCGCTTTTCCGGCATTATTGAGCATCATATCAATCTGCTGCACGGCCATACTGAGCCGCTCACGTGCGTCATTTTTCAGGCCCTGCGAGGTTTGCCATGAAATAGAAGCGACGCCAATCGCGACGATCAGCAGAAAAGCGACCACCGATGTGATGATGCGTGTACGGCGTTTATTGATGTTAGCTCGGAACAAAAGGCATCTCTGTTTAGGTATAAAAGCGCGGTAGAAATATCGCCTAAATATAACCTATTTCCTGAAAATCAGCTTTCAAAAACAGACTGCTGGGGGATGAAGGGATGGCGCAGATGATGTTTCTTGTGCGACTGCGCCACCGTTTTGTTCCTTGAGTGGCGTGAAATTTGTGGGTCGTCCTTTAGGCCGCTAACCAGACTCGATGATTTAAAGGATTGATCGAGGCTGTTTCGACAGTTTATTTCTCTTTTCATATTCGAAATATCAAATATGTTATTGACAATGTTTGCGCGAATTCTATGATGGCCACATCAAATAAAGGAGATCCTATGAGCGGCTTGTCTTCACTTTTGTTGTTTAAAAACCTGTCTGATGAAACGCGCTTGTCAATTGTCATGCTGCTCCGGGAGGCCGGAGAATTATGCGTTTGCGAAATTATCGGCGTGCTCAATGAATCACAACCAAAAATTTCGAGACACCTCGCCATGCTAAGAGAAACCGGACTGCTTATGGATCGCCGGGACGGTAAATGGATTTATTATCGGCTCTCTCCCCACATGCCAGCGTGGGCGGCGGCTATTATTGAGCAGGCCTTTTTGAGTGAACAAGACAAAATCATTGCACAGGCCAAGGGCATCACGCGTAATCAGAATATGACCGGTGGAAAGGCTCTTTGCCAGTGATGCAAAATAACATGATATATTCGTTTTTACGGATTTATTAAATAATATACGTCACGGCTGGCGAGGTCATATAACCTGCCAGAAAAGGAGTCGTTATGTGGTTAGCAGGGGCAATTTTTGTTCTGACAATTGTGTTGGTTATCTGGCAACCCAAAGGTCTGGGCATTGGCTGGAGTGCCATTATGGGTGCCGTTCTGGCATTGATGTCCGGGGTTGTACATATCGGTGATATTCCCGTTGTGTGGAACATTGTCTGGAATGCGACGGCCACTTTTATCGCCGTGATCATCATCAGCCTATTGCTGGATGAGTCTGGCTTTTTTGAATGGGCGGCGTTGCATGTAGCGAGATGGGGAAATGGCCGCGGGCGTTTGCTGTTTACCTATATTGTTCTTCTGGGGGCGTGCGTTGCGGCGCTTTTTGCCAACGACGGGGCGGCACTGATCCTGACGCCGATTGTGATTGCCATGCTGTTGGCATTAGGCTTCAGTCGTGGTGCGACGCTGGCGTTTGTGATGGCGGCGGGGTTCATTGCCGACAGTGCCAGCCTGCCGCTTATCGTTTCAAACCTGGTGAATATTGTCTCCGCTGACTTTTTCAAACTCGGGTTCAATGAGTATGCGTCTGTGATGGTGCCGGTCGACATCGCGGCCATTGTGGCGACACTGGTGATGTTGCATCTGTTCTTTCGTAAAGCAATTCCAGTCACTTATGAGGTGTCGAAACTGCGCGCACCCAGGGACGCGATTAAAGATCCTCTGACCTTCAAAACCGGCTGGCTTGTGCTCCTCCTTCTGCTGGTCGGTTTTTTCGGGCTGGAACCGCTGGGCGTACCTGTCAGCGCGGTGGCGGCGGTGGGCGCCTTTATCCTGTTTGTCGTGGCCAAACGCGGGCATGTGATCAATACCGGCAAAGTGCTGCGCGAAGCACCGTGGCAAATTGTCATCTTCTCACTGGGTATGTACCTGGTGGTATATGGTCTGCGCAACGCCGGTCTCACTGACTATCTCTCTCTGCTCCTCGATCGTTTCGCTGAGCAGGGGCTGTGGGTGGCCACGCTAGGTACCGGTTTCCTGACCGCTTTCCTCTCTTCAATCATGAACAATATGCCGACCGTGTTGATCGGCGCGCTGTCCATTGAAGGCAGTAGTGCGACAGGCGTGATCAAGGAGGCCATGATTTATGCCAACGTCATCGGCAGTGATTTGGGGCCAAAAATCACCCCTATCGGTAGCCTTGCCACCCTGTTATGGCTGCACGTGCTATCGCAGAAAGGCATTAAGATCACCTGGGGATATTACTTTCGGGTCGGGATTGTGATGACGATTCCTGTGCTGTTTGTGACGCTGGCCGCACTCTGCCTGCGTTTATCGTTCGCCCATTAATTCAGCCCTTATTATCTGCCTGGCATGACGTAGGGCAGGCTTTACTGACAAGAGAGCACTTTTATGACCCCAATCACGATTTATCATAATCCTGCCTGCGGCACGTCGCGCAATACGCTGGAAATTATCCGTAACAGCGGTGTTGAGCCTACCGTTATTCACTATCTTGAAGCACCGCCCACCCGCGATGAACTGGTGATGCTTATCAATAACATGGGCATTTCAGTCAGGTCGCTGTTGCGAAAAAATGTAGAACCTTATGAACAGCTGGGACTGTCTGAAGATAACTTCAGCGATGTGCAACTGCTGGACCTCATGCTGCAGCACCCCATTTTGATCAATCGTCCGATCGTTGTGACGCCGCTGGGCACCAAACTGTGCCGCCCATCAGAGGTTGTCCTGGATATTCTCCCGGACGCACAGCAAGGCGCCTTCACCAAAGAAGACGGTGAAGCCGTCGTGGATGCTCAGGGAAACCGGGTGATCGCATCAGGCGACCGGCGGGCATAAGACATTTAACGCTGCGTTGCTGAAACTCCTGAGACCGTCATGGGGACACCTTGATGTCAAAACGCCCGCTGCGATCATCCCGGCGGGCGTTGTTTATTGTGTGTATTTTAAACGGCTGAGGATTTTCTCAGTGTAAACCGGCCGGGAAATCTTTCGGCAATTCGCTGGCGGCACAATCAATCACGCTTTCGTTGTTTTCACCGCAGTCACGAACGAAGGTGATGGTGGCGAACTCATCGATCACTTCGGTCGGGTAAGCCGGGCCTGCGTCACGTAGCGCCAGCATTTCTGCAATATGTTCATTCTGGAAGCAGACGGTTTTTTCCGGGTTGTTGATCACCCAACGCGGGAAGAAAATGGTGCCGTGGAAGACTTTGTCGGCCAGATTGACGATCAGGCTGACATCCGTGCCGGTCGGTTCTGTCCAGGCAATTTTGTAAATGTCCTGACCCACGCGGACGATATAAGCTTGCTGGTCTTTTACCCAACGGTTGCCGACCAACCCGCTGTGGATGCGGTAATCAAGTGTGTTAGCGTTTTTGACATAAATTTCATAGTTCCAGCCGTTGTCGTAGGTGTACACCAGATGTTTACCGACAAAACGGCTCAAATCCTGTTTATCAAAACTGCTCATGTATTTCTCCTCAAAAAGTCTGTTTGGCTTGCGATGTGATGATCCTACGCTTTCATTTTTTAAATAAAAAATGCTGATTTTTGATAGAAAACATCTAAAATTTAGATGTCTATTCTTTGTACATCGACACTTCCAGGAGCGAGAGATGGCGTTACCCAAAACCACGCTCGAACAATGGTTTGTATTATTGACGGTGATTGAGCAGGGCGGTTATGCGCAGGCGGCGACACAACTGCACCGCAGTCAGTCATCGGTCAGTTATGCCTTGAGCAGTCTGCAGGAGCGGCTCGGTTTGCCTTTGCTGGAGATAGTGGGCCGCCGGGCTGTGCTAACCGAACAGGGGCAGGCATTACTGGCGCAGGCAAGGCCTCTGATTGCCGCATTCACCCAGCTCGAACAGCGCGCCATTGGGCTGAAAGGTGGTACCCGAACGCAGCTCCATCTGGTGGTAGACAGCGTGTTCCCCAAGCGCCAGTTGTTTGCCGCGCTCAGGGCTTTTCAGCAGCAATTTCCCCAAACGCAGGTGCATCTGACGGAAATTCTGCGTACTGAAAGCGCGCACCAGCTCTCTGAACGTGCGGCAGATTTGTACATTACGACGTTGGCACCGGAAAACACGCTCAACGGCCGCTGGTTACTGGATGTGGATTTCATTCCGGTCGTCAGCTGCGATCACCCTTTGCTGTTATTGCCGGTACCGCTCTCAGCCACCGATCTGGCGCGTTTCCCGTTGATCACCATTGCCGATCGTGATGCCCAGCGTCAGGAGAAGCGGCGTCTGGATCCCGCCGCCAGTTGGACGTTTACGACGGTCGAGGCGGCTATTGATGCTATTTCAGTGGGGGTCGGTTATGGCTGGATGCCGCTTGAGAGAGTAAAGCGTGCGCTGGAGAACGGGGCGTTGTGCCGCTTGCCGCTGGCGTCGGGAACGGTGCGCCAGACACCGTTGTATCTTACCTTGGGTGCAGACCCGGATGCTCACGACCATACGGTAACGGCACTGGCGCAGATTGTGACACAGGAAATTGCCGCCACACCGTTATGAGCCTTTAGGGGCCAGCGGCAGCATCAGCTCGCGCAGGATGCGCATACGTTTTTCAACGGGAATATAAAGCAGACGGGCCAGAGCGCCCTGGGGTTCAGCATGCTGTTTCTCGGCCAGACGGAACAGCTGTTCGAGGTTACGCAAATCGGTTTCAGTTGTGTCCATTTTCATCACCTTTCAGAGGGGTAAGCCGACGATTCTGTCAGGCAACCACCCCGTTGCGGGGCCTGTTGCCTGACCAAACCAGCTTATGACTCAAAAAGCGGAATAAAAACGGATAGCTTTGAATATAGTGTTCCGGTTTTTCTCCAACCGCGTCAGATGCTGTTAAACCCCGGTTTTACAATCACGCAAGATGTTCAACTGCGGGTCCAGTTCGGACGTTTTCACGTTCATCGCATCCAGCACGGTATGAAACAGGTTGTCTTGTGACACATCGGCTTTAGCTCCTTTTTGTTTCAGGCATGTCAGATTAATGCCGTTGGCTTTGACATAGCCGGGCGAGAGCCAGAACAGCATCGGTACGTGGGTCTGTTCCGCCGGGGCAATACCATAAGGGGTGCCGTGCAGATACAGGCCATTTTCGCCCAGAGATTCACCGTGGTCGGAGAGATAGATCACCGCTACGTTGTACTTATCCTGATACTGCTTCGCCTTTTCAATGATTTGTGACACGACGTAATCGGTATAATGCAGGGTGTTGTCATAGGTGTTGATCAGCTGTTCACGCGTACAGTTCTCGATGTCACTGCGCGGGCAGTCGGGCATAAACGTACGGAATTCAGGCGGATAGCGTTTGGAGTAGGTCGGGCCGTGACTGCCTACCAAGTGCAGGCCAATCAGCGTATTTTTACCGTCACTCTTAATTTTGGTATCAATGTTGTCCAGTAATGCCATGTCATAACAGGTATCACCGTCGCAATATTTGCCCTCTTTGGCTGTGCTGATGATCTCATTAGGCACGCGGTCACACACGCCTTTACAACCTTCATCATTGTCTTTCCAAAAAACGGAAACCCCGGCTTTCTGCACGATGTCCAGCACGCCTTCGCTGTTACGGGCGCGGTTATTGTCGAAATCCACCCGCTTCATATTGGAGAACATGCAGGGGACCGATACTGCCGTTGCCGTTCCGCAAGACGTGGTGTGGTTGAAATAGATCACGTCGGGTACTTTTTGGGTGAATTCGTTGGTCGGTTTGTCATAACCGTTGGAAGACTGATTTTGCGCGCGTGCCGTTTCGCCAATGACCAGGAATAGCAGGGTCGGTTTCTGGCCCGGAAGCTGAACCAGTTTTGCATCATCGCCGATATTTTGGAAAGGCCCGGTATGGGTGAAGTAGCGGTGGTTGTAGTACTGAAAGGCGCTATAGAGGTAGTTAGTCGGTATAATTTCAAGATTGAGCGTGCGGTTATTACGCCCGACTGACGCGTAATCCTTGTAATAAACGCCGGCAACCGAGGCCACCACCAGCAGGGACAGCACCATCGATAACAGACGAACGCCCAGACGGCGCAGCACTGTTTTTTCATATTTCACCGGCGTAAAAAACAGCAGGACTGCAGGTGACACGCCGCTCACCAGGAACCACAGTACGACAGAAATGTTGAGGTAGGACGTGGCTTCGCTCTGTTGAGTTTCAACGATGTTCTCTATCATCCCGCGATCAAAAATGATCTGATACTTGTACATGGCATAACTGGCGAGTGCACTGATCGGCAGAATGACAATAAAGAAGGGTTTAAGTAATGGGCGAAAACTGAAGGGCGTGAAGACAAAATTTAGCGCAGCGAAGAGCACCAGTGGAATAGTGATGGCAAAGCCAATGCTGAAGGCGGGAAGCGCGTGAAGTATCCGATAAAAATGCAACAAAATCGGAAAGTTAACAACGAAGGCAAAGTATAAGCTCAGGAGTAAAGTCAGTGTCAGAAAGCTGACTTTAGGGATGGACTTGCGCAAGGAGAACTCCAACAAAAAAGGCAACCCGCTGAAGAGATTAACAGCAAAAGTGAACGGCCAGGTGAGGTCAAAGGCTGATTGAATCAGAATGCCGGGGATGCTACCCCAGTAAGCTTAAGATAGCCTTAATACGACGAGAGTATCCGTATTGCTTCAAAGGTTCATAAAATAAATAAAATATAAGATAGTCACTTAGTGGTGCAATCACCGTATGCTGTGGCGTGTGTACGAAAATGGTCAGATGAATTGACCACGTCACAACACTGCGTGCTCTCTGAATGCCTTTCTGTTTTTTCAGCGCGACTCCAATTCTCTATCGATTTTCCTTCTGTGAAGGCGGCAAGGTTGTCGTTTTTGTCGGATTCTGGAGATTTTTGCGTTGATTTCAACTACTGCCAATGTGGCAAGTAATTCCATTATAGCTCCCGGCGCCATTATCGGCGCGAATGTCCGTATTGGTGCTTTTTGCATCATCGACGCGGATGTCGTGATTGGCGAAGGCACCGTTGTTGCCTCTCACACCGTGATTAACGGCCATACACGTATTGGCTGTAATAATGTTATCGGTCAGTTTTCGTCGATTGGCGAGATTAATCAGGACCTGAAATACCGGAGTGAGCCGACCTCCGTGGTCATTGGGGATGGTAACCAGATCGGCAAGAATTCCACTATTCACCGCGGCACACTTCAGGGTGCGCAAAGCACGGTGATTGGCAATCTCAACCGACTGTTGTGCAATGTCCATATCGGACACGATTGTCGGGTGGGAAATTCAATACTTATCGGTGACAACAGCGGGCTGGCCGGACATGTTGTGTTGGGCGATTTTGCTGAGATTGGCTCAATGTGCGCCATTCATCAGTTTTGCGTGGTGGGCCAGGGGGCTCGGGTCGCTGACCAGTCTGGCGTGGTGCAGGATATCCCGCCCTATGTTTGCGCCAGCGGCAACCATGCCGTGCCCCAGGGATTTAATGCGCTGGCCCTGGCTTTTGTGAACGCCAGTCCACCGCTCAGGCAGATATTATTGTCAACTCACGCCAAGCTTTTTCATGACGGTGTGGCGATTGATGAGGTGAAGTCCGAGGTGTTGCAACTGAGCGCAGAGTACCCGCTGCTGTGCTGTTTTAATGATTTTTTCAGGCTTTCAACGCGCGGGATCATTCGCTAGTTTCCCGTGCGGATCCCGGCCAGGCCTCCAGCGTCATCCCGGCAAGGTGGGACGCCATTTCTGGCGTCATTTGCATGGTTATTCTCTGTTTTCCTGCCCCAAGGTTATTGGTCGTTTTCGTCACCGTAATATTTAACCCCCAGCTTAATCAGGTCGCGGCCCTGCGATTTACGGTGCAAATTGCTGTCGCGTAGTGAATAAACGCAACCGCAGTACTCTTGCTGGTAGAAACGTTCACGCTTGCTGATTTCCACCATGCGCGCTGCGCCTCCTCTCTTGCGCCAGTTATAGTCCCAGTACACCATGCCCGGATAAGGTGCTGCGGCCCGTACGCCACAGCCGGTGATTTGCTGCATGTCTTTCCAGCGGGAAATACCCAGGCAACTGGTGATCGCGCTGAAGCCATGTTCAAAAGCATAGAGTGCTGTTCGCTCAAAACGCATGTCAAAACACATGGTGCAACGGATGCCGCGTTCGGGCTCTTTTTCCATGCCGCGTGCTCGTTCAAACCAATTATCGCTGTCGTAGTCTGCATCAATAAAGGGAATTCCGTGCTGCTCGGCAAAGCGCATATTCTCTTCTTTGATCTCCTCTGATCTCCTCCCTGAAAACAGTGCCAGCCTAAACTAAAGTATCCGGTCTTTCTTTCATCTCACTGAGAGGCATATCAACCATGAAAAAGACCCGTTATACCGAAGAACAGATAGCATTCGCCCTTAA